>FWPV01003129.1_pt1 | contig 38403 bp, 34 predicted proteins | sample 2228371 | NCBI WGS metagenome assembly FWPV01 (sample SAMEA103939776, study PRJEB20133) | metagenome
TCCCGGACGTGTCCTGGTTCTTCTTCAGCATCGGCCTGGTGTTCTGGATCGTGCTGCTGACCATCCTGATGAACCGCTTCTTCTTCCACAACCCGCTGCCGGCCAAGCTGCTGCCGACGCTGTTCATCCTGATCGCCCCGCCGGCGGTTGGCTTCATCTCCTGGATCAAGCTGCATCATGGGGTGCTGGATGATGCCGGGCGCGTGCTTTATTACATTGCCCTGTTCACCACCCTGCTGCTGTTCTTCCAGTTCAGGCAGTTCGCCAAGGTGAAGTTCGCCATGCCGTGGTGGGCCTACTCCTTCCCGATGGCCGCCATCACCATCGCGACCATGATCATGCTGGAAAAACTCGGCGGCGCCTTCTTCGCCTCGCTCGCCCCGCTCTTGCTCACCCTGCTGGTGCTGCTGATCGTGGTGCTGATCGTCAACACCGTTCGTGCGATGATGCGCGGCGAGATCTGCGTCCCGGAGTGACCCGGGCATCACCTGCTTGATGGAGTTGGCATGAGCATCACGGCGATCATTCACCTGCATGGCCTGTTCGTCATCCTCTCGCTGATCGGGTTCGTCACCCGCGGCTACTGGATGCTGCGCGACTGCCCCGCGCTGCACGCGCGTTGGGTGAAGATCACCCCGCACGTCATCGACACCCTGCTGCTCATCACCGCCCTGTGGGCCGCCTGGGTCATGTTCTGGTCCAACGGCGCCCACCCGGCCTTCCTGACGGTGAAGATCGTCGGCCTCATCGCCTATATCGTGCTCGGCACCGTCGCCCTCAAACGCGGCAGGACGAAGGCCATCCGCGCCGGGGCCTTTGTCGCCGCCATCGCGCTGTTCGTCTATCTGATGGCGGTGGGCAAGACCATGCAGGTCATTCCGTTCGCGGGCTGAGGGGAGCAAGAAAACCTTGAGCTGAAACGCGCAGGTGATAATCTGCGCGTTTTTCTTTTTCGGGAAGCTGAGATGTCTGCTGTCCAGCCGCTGGTGGGCGTGATCATGGGCTCCAAGTCCGACTGGGAGACCATGCGCCACGCCGTCGAGACCCTCGAGGCCTTCGGGGTGCCGCACGAGACGCGCGTCGTGTCGGCGCACCGCACCCCCGACCTGCTGATGGAGTATGCCGCCAGCGCCGCCAGGCGCGGGCTGGAAGTCATCATCGCCGGCGCCGGCGGGGCAGCCCATCTGCCGGGCATGGTCGCGGCCAAGACGGTGGTGCCCGTGCTCGGGGTGCCGGTGCAGTCCAAGGCGCTGAACGGCATGGATTCGCTGCTTTCCATCGTGCAGATGCCGGGCGGCATCCCGGTCGGTACCCTCGCCATCGGTCAGGCCGGGGCGAAGAACGCCGCCCTGCTGGCTACCGCCATCCTCGCCAACACCCGTCCTGAGCTGCGCGAGCGCCTTGAGGCCTTCCGCGCCGAGCAGACCACGAGCGTGCTGGACCACCCCGATCCGCGAGACTGACATGTCCCATCCCAGCGCCCCCCGCATCGGCATCATCGGCGGCGGCCAGCTCGGGCGCATGCTCGCCCTGGCCGGCATTCCGCTTGGCCTGGAATTCGTGTTTCTCGACCCCTCCCCCGAGGCCTGCGCCCGCCTGGTCGGCGAGCAGATCGTGGCGGACTACGACGAGTTGATGGCGCTGGAGCGGCTGGTCAACGACACCGACGTCGTCACCCTGGAGTTCGAGAACATCCCGGTCGCCGCCGCCCGCTTCGTGCAGGAGCGCGGCTTGCTCTTCCCCGGTCCCCGGGCGCTTGAGGTGGCGCAGGACCGGGTCAACGAGAAGACGCTGTTCGGCGAACTCGGCATCCCCACCCCGCCCTGGCGCGCAGTGGACAGCCTCGAGGGGCTGCGTGCGGCGGTCGCCGAGATCGGTCTGCCTGCCGTGCTCAAGACCCGCCGCCTTGGCTACGACGGCAAGGGTCAGGCCGTGCTGCGTGAGCCTGCGGACATCGAGACCGCCTGGGCCGCGCTGGGCTCCGCCCCGCTGATTCTCGAGGGCTTCATCGCCTTCCGCCGCGAGGTGTCGATCATCGCGGTGCGCTCGCGCACCGGCGAACTGGCCTTCTACCCGCTGTCCGAGAACACCCACGAGCGCGGTATTCTCAAGCTCTCGCTCAGCCGCGCGGGCGACCCCATGCAGGCCGAGGCCGAGGCGCATGCACGCAAGGTGCTGGAGACCCTGGACTACGTCGGCACGATGGGCTTCGAGTTCTTCGTCACCGACAGCGGCCTGATCGCCAACGAGATCGCCCCGCGCGTGCACAACACCGGCCACTGGACCATTGAGGGCGCGGCCACCAGCCAGTTCGAGAACCACCTGCGCGCCATCCTTGGCCTGCCGCTCGGCAGCACCGCCCTGCGCGGTGCCGCGGCTATGCTCAACTTCATCGGCGAGCTGCCGCCGATCGGGCGCGCGCTGGCCCTGGCCGATGTGCACTTCCACGCCTATGGCAAGGAACCGCGCCCCGGCCGCAAGGTCGGCCACGCCACCCTGGTGGCGCGCGACGAGGCGGAGCGCGACGCCCGCCTGGCCAAGCTTCTCGCGCTCGCGTAAACGCGGCGCCTCAGCGCGACACTCGCCCCCCATTCGCGACGAGGGCTTCGCTCCTACAGGTCGAGCGCGCCCTTGCGCGCCCCCTCCTCCAGCACGTAGTCCCGGAACGCCTGCGCCGCCGGCGACAGGCGCTTGCCCTGCCGATGGACCAGGTACCAGTGGCGCAGGATGGGGAAGCCCTCCACATCCAGGGTGATGACTCGCCCGGCCGCGAGTTCGCGCTCCACCGTGTGCAGGGACACCACCCCGAGTCCCAGCCCCACCTCCACCGCCTGCTTGATCGCCTCGTTCTTGTTCATCTCCATGGCCGGCTTCAACTCCAGGCCATGCTCGTGGAACAGCCCCTCCATCGCATTCCGCGTCCCCGAACCGACCTCGCGCGCCAGCATGGGCTCCTCCGCCAAGCGGCGGAATGGAATGCTCCTCTCCCTGGCCAGCGGATGCTGCGGCGGGGCGATGACCACCAGCGGATTGAGCATGAAGGCCTGGGCCTCCAGATCGCGCCCCGAGGGCGGTTGCCCCATGATGGCGAGATCCGTCTCGTTCGCCGCCAGCTGGTTGAGCAGGGTCTCGCGATTGACCACGTTGAGGGTCAGGCGCACGTCCGGGCGCTGCTGGCGGAACTGGGCCATCAGCCGGGTCGCGAAATAGTGCGCCGTGCTGACCACCCCCACCGTGAGCGAGCCGCCCCTTACCCCACGCAGGTCCGCCAGGGTGTTCTCGAGGTCGAGCAGCTGCTGCTCGATCGCCTGGCTCACCCGATGCACCTCGCGCCCGGCATCGGTGAGGAAGATCTTCTTGCCGATCTGCTCGAACACGGGCAGGCCGAGCGCCTCCTCCAGCTGCTTGACCTGCATGGAGACCGCCGGCTGTGACAGGTGCAGCTCGCCCGAGGCACGCGAGAAACTGAGATGCCGCGCCACCGCATCGAAGACCTGGAGCTGGCGCAGGGTGATGTGAAGCATAAGGACACCTGATGGTTTTTATCAGGATATCCGAATATCTCTTATGTGTTGAGCCCGGTATAGTCCGCAAAACCTCGAGGGGTTTCGGTTTTTATTCCCGCATCAACACACCTGATCTGGAGAGCAGCATGGCCCTTGACCAGTCCAACCGCTACGCCGATCTGAGCCTTCGCGAAGAAGACCTGATCGCCGGCGGCAAGCACATCCTCGTCGCCTATCACATGGTTCCGGGCGCCGGCCACGGCTTCCTGGAGTGTGCCGCGCACGTCGCCGCCGAGTCCTCCACCGGCACCAACGTCGAAGTCTCCACCACCGACGACTTCACCCGCGGCGTCGACGCCCTGGTGTACGAGATCAACGAATCCACCGGTCTGGTCAAGATCGCCTATCCGCTGGACCTGTTCGATCGCAACCTGATCGACGGCCGCATGATGATCGTCTCCTTCCTGACCCTGACCATTGGCAACAACCAGGGCATGGGCGACGTCGAATCCCTGAAGATGGTGGACTTCTGGGTTCCCCGCCGCGTGATCGAGCTGATGGACGGCCCGGCCACCGACATCTCCGACCTGTGGCGCATCCTCGGCCGCCCGGTCAAGGACGGCGGCTACATCTCCGGCACCATCATCAAGCCGAAGCTGGGTCTGCGTCCGGAGCCGTTCGCCAAGGCCGCCTACGAGTTCTGGCTGGGCGGTGACTTCATCAAGAACGACGAGCCGCAGGGCAACCAGGTCTTCTCCCCGATGAAGAAGACCATCCCGCTGGTCTACGACGCGATGAAGCGCGCCATGGACGAAACCGGCGAGGCCAAGCTGTTCTCCGCCAACATCACCGCCGACGACCACTACGAGATGTGTGCCCGTGCGGACTTCATCCTCGAAACCTTCGGCCCGGACGCGGACAAGGTCGCGTTCCTGGTCGACGGCTACGTTGGCGGCCCGGGCATGATCACCACCGCCCGTCGCCAGTATCCGAAGCAGTACCTGCACTATCACCGTGCCGGCCACGGCGCCGTGACCTCCCCGTCCTCCAAGCGCGGCTACACCGCCTACGTGCTGGCCAAGATGGCCCGCCTGCAGGGTGCCTCCGGTATCCACGTCGGCACCATGGGCTTCGGCAAGATGGAAGGCGACAAGAGCGACCGCGACATCGCCTACATCATTGAGCGTGACAGCTACACCGGTCCGTACTTCCACCAGGAGTGGTACGGCATGAAGCCGACCACCCCGATCATCTCCGGCGGCATGAACGCCCTGCGTCTGCCGGCGTTCTTCGAGAACCTCGGCCACGGCAACGTGATCAACACCGCCGGCGGCGGCTCCTACGGCCACATCGACTCCCCGGCCGCAGGCGCCAAGTCCCTGCGTCAGGCCTACGAGTGCTGGAAGGCCGGTGCCGACCCGATCGAGTACGCGAAGGAGCACAAGGAATTCGCACGCGCGTTCGAATCCTTCCCGCACGACGCCGACAAGATCTATCCGGGCTGGCGCGAGAAGCTGGGCGTCCACAAGTGAGTTGCTGATGCTGGAATGTTTCATCCATGAAACATCCAGCTCGCCCGGGGCCGGCACATGTCCGTCCCCGGCTCCACAAAGCGTGGCTGAGCCACGCTTTGTGTTGGGGCATCCTGCCCCAAACGTCTAGCTTGCCTCGTCATATACCCCCGCTCCGCCGGGGGTATTTTTTCGGCCCGCTTGGCCATGCGCACCTTCCCGTGCCCATCGCCAAGCCTGCCCCTCAAGAGCACGACCATGATCGACAAAGACCAGTACATCGTTAAGCAAGAGCCGTTCTACCAGCCGCAGCGCAACGAGGTGGAGCTGTACGAGGCTGCCTACCGCAACCGCCTGCCGGTGATGGTCAAGGGCCCGACCGGCTGCGGCAAGTCGCGCTTCGTCGAATACATGGCGTGGAAACTCGGCAAGCCGCTCATCACCGTGGCCTGCAACGAGGACATGACTGCCTCCGACCTGGTCGGCCGCTACCTGCTCGAATCCAACGGCACCCGCTGGCAGGATGGCCCGCTGACCCTCGCCGCCCGCATCGGCGCCATCTGCTACTTGGATGAAGTGGTCGAGGCCCGCCAGGACACCACCGTGGTCATCCACCCGCTGACCGACCACCGCCGCACCCTGCCGCTGGACAAGAAGGGCGAACTGGTCGAGGCCCATCCGGACTTCCAGCTGGTGATCTCCTACAACCCCGGCTACCAGAGCCTGATGAAGGACCTCAAGCAGTCCACCAAGCAGCGCTTCGCGGGCTTCGAGTTCGACTATCCGAAGCCGGAACTGGAGACGACCATCCTCGCCAGGGAAACCGGCCTGGACGAGGCCACCGCGGCGAAGCTGGTGAAGATCGGCGTCACCGCGCGCAACCTCAAGGGCCACGGCCTGGACGAGGGCATCTCGACCCGCCTGCTGGTCTACGCGGCCACCCTGATCAAGGACGGCGTGCACCCGCATGATGCCTGCCGCATGGCCCTGGTGCAGCCGATCACCGACGACGCCGACATCCGCGACACGCTCGAACACGCCATCGACGCGACCTTCGCCTGAAGACTCGACGCCTCCCCCGTGAAAGGGGAAGGCGGGAAAACCGCCGCATGACCACCATCACAGCTGAACAAGCCCAAGCCCTGTGGGCCCGTCTCGAAACCCGCTTCGAGCAGGTCGAGGCCGTGTTCGAGGACTGTCTGGCCGAGGCCCGGGCTGCCCTGACGCCCGACGGCCTAGACGCATGGGTCGAGGCCGCCCGCCTGCTCGGCAAGCTCGGCCGCGGCGCGGAGCCGATGCTCGCCCTGCTGGAGGAATGGCCCGCCACCGCCCGGGCCGTGGGCGAGGGCATGCTGCCCGCCGTCATGGCCCTGGTGCACCGGCTGCAACGCTCGCCCAATGGCCGCGCCATCGCCCCCTTCCTGCAAACCCTCGCCCCGGTGGCCCGCCGCCTGCATTCGCCGGAACAGCTCGAACACTACCTCGACATCGTGCGCGACCTGGCGGAGCGCACCACCGGCTCCATCCACGGCCACCACACCACTTTCCCCAGCCCCGGCCTGCCGGATTTCCTGGACAAGGCCCCCGTCCTGCTGCAACTGCTCTCCGTCGGCGGCCTGCGCAACTGGGTGGATTACGGGGTGCGCAACTACCACAACCATCCCGAGCGCCAGAAGGAATACTTCAGCCTGCAATCCGCCGACAGCCGCGCGGTGATGCAGCGCGAACGCCACGGCACCCTGCTCGCGGACGTGGAACGCAGGCTCGACCTCTACCTGCGCGGACTGTGGCAGGACGGCGATCCGCTCGTGCCCTACTCCACCGCCTTCCATGAACTGCGCAAGCCGATGCCGTACTTCGACAAGCTCGGCATCCGCCTGCCTGATGTGCTGGATGATGTGGTGTTTGCCGATGGGCGGGTGATCTCCGGGCTGGACCGCTACCGCGCCATCCTCGCCCACATGGTCGGCCATCGCAGATGGAGCGCGCCGCAGATCGCCGACAACTGGAGCCCGTTCCAGCGCATGGCGGTCGAATTCCTCGAAGACTGCCGCATCGACACCCTCGTCATGCGCGAATACCCCGGCCTGCGCCGCCTCATCCTCGCCCTGCACCCGAAGCCTGCCGAGGACGCCTGCGACGAGCAAACCACCGCCTGCCTGCGCCACCGCCTGGCCATGCTCTCGCGCGCCATCCTCGACCCGCAGCACGGCTACCGGAATGCCGTGCTCAACGAGTTCGTCCAGCGCTTCCACGCCCTGATGCAGGACGGCGAGGCCTCGACAGCGGATATGGCGCGCCTGGCCATCGACTACGTCGCCCGCACCCGCCGCCCGAGCGACCAGTTCGCCAACGTCCATTTTGACGACACCGAGGTCGACTACCGCGACGACAACCGCCATCTGTGGCGCTTCATCGAGGAAGGCGACGAGGAAGAGGCGTTCGACGAGAGGCGCACGCTGGAGCCCGACGAGGAGCTCAATGGCCTGCCCCCGCGCCACTACCCGGAGTGGGACTATCACAGCCAGAGCTTCCGCCCCGACTGGGTCAGCCTGTACGAGGCCCTGCACCCGCAAGGTCAGGCGTCCGCCATCGACGCCCTGCTCGCCAAGCATGCCGGCACGGCGAAGCGCCTTGCGCGCATCCTCGACCTGCTCAAGCCGCAGGATAAGGTGCGCATCCGCTTCCAGGAGGAAGGCAGCGAGCTCGACCTGGACGTCGCCATCCGCTCGTTGATCGACTTCAAGGGCGGCGCCCAGCCCGACCCACGGATCAACATGAGCCACCGCACCGCCGGGCGCGACATCGCCGTGACCCTGCTGCTGGACCTGTCGGAGTCGCTGAACGAGAAGGTGAAGGGCTCCGAACAGACCATCCTCGAACTGTCACAGGAAGCGGTCTCCCTGCTCGCCTGGGCCATTGAGCGCCTGGGCGACCCGCTCGCCATCGCCGGCTTCCACTCCAACACCCGCCACGACGTGCGCTACCAGCACATCAAGGGCTTCTCGGAACCGTGGAACGATGAGGTGAAGGGCCGCCTGGCGGCCATGGAGGCGGGCTTCTCCACCCGCATGGGCGCCGCCCTGCGCCACGCCGGGCACTACCTCGGCAAGCGCCGCGCCGACAAGAAGCTGCTGCTGGTCTTGACCGACGGCCAGCCCGCCGACATCGACGTGCTGGATGAGCGCGCCCTGATCGAGGACGCCCGCCAGGCGGTCAACGAGCTCGACCGCGACGGCATCTTCACCTACTGCATCAGTCTCGATCCGAAGGCGGATGAGTACGTCTCCGACATCTTCGGCCGCCACTACACGGTCATCGACCACGTCGAACGGCTGCCGGAGCGGCTGCCGGAGCTGTTCATCGCTTTGACGAAGTGAGGCCGGCGGGGGCGAGCTTGGCCCCCTCCTGCAGCACATAGGCGCGGAACGCCTGCGCGGCGGGCGAGAGGCGCTTGCCCTTGCGGTGCACCACGTACCAGTGGCGCACGATGGGGAAGCCCTCCACATCCAGCACCACCAGGCGGCCGGTCTCGAGTTCCAGCTCCAGGGTGTGCACCGACGCGATCCCAAGCCCCAGCCCGGCGATCACCGCCTGCTTGATCGCCTCGTTGCTGCCCAGCTCCATCACTGTGGTCGGCTGCACCTGGTGGGCAGCAAAGAAGCGCTCGATCGCGCTGCGCGTACCCGAGCCCTCCTCGCGCACCACGAAATTCTCCTTCGCCACCTCCGCCAGAGGGATGGCCGTCCGTCCCGCCAGCGGGTGGTTGGCCGGCGCCAGCACCACCAGCGGGTTGTCCATGAACGGCTCGGCCTCCAGCTCCATCTCCGCGGGCGGACGGCCCATGATCACCAGGTCACACTCGTTGCGCTCCAGCTGGCCCAGCAGGGTCTCGCGGTTGGTCACGTCCAGGCTGACCTGGATCTGGGGATAGGTGCGCGCGAACTCGGCCAGCAGACGGGCGGCGAAGTAGCCCGCCGTGGTCGCCACCGAAACCGACAGCGCCCCGCGCTCCATCCCCTTCAGGGCCCCGAACACGTCGTCCATCTCGGCAAACATGGCCGAGATGGCCCGGCTGTAGCGGTACAGCTCGTGCCCGGCGTCGGTCAGGAAGGTCTTGCGCCCCATCTGCTCGAACAGGGGCAGCCCGACCACGTCCTCCAGCTGCTTGACCTGCATGGACACGGCGGGCTGGGTGAGGTGCAGCTCCTGCGCGGCCTTGGTGTAGTTGAGGTGCCGGGCCACGGTCTCGAAAACCTTGAGCTGACGGAAGGTGAGATTCTTCATGCGTTCACCATAAACCCAGTCTTATAGATCCGATCAAAATTATTGAGTTCTCTGATCGATCATCATGGCGGAAGATGCACCCCAGTTCCAGCACGCAACCTTCAAGGTCATGTGCTAGAACAAAGTACTCCGCGCCTTTGATGTTGCATCGAAGTCCGCGGCGGGCACCACCAAGTATCCGTATGCCTTCCATCCGACAGGAGGACTGTTCATGGCGAAGACGTATCAGGCTGGCGTAAAAGAATACCGCGCCACCTACTGGGAACCGAACTACACCCCGAAAGACACCGACCTGCTCGCGTGCTTCAAGGTCACCCCGCAGCCGGGTATCGACCGCGAAGAGGTGGCCGCAGCCGTTGCCGCCGAGTCCTCGACCGGCACCTGGACCACGGTGTGGACCGACCTGCTGACCGACCTCGACTACTACAAGGGCCGCGCCTACAAGATCGAGGACGTACCGGGTTCCGACACCGAGTTCTACGCCTTCATCGCCTATCCGATCGACCTGTTCGAGCCGGGTTCCGTCGTGAACGTGTTCACCTCGCTGGTGGGCAACGTGTTCGGCTTCAAGGCCCTGCGCGCCATCCGCCTGGAAGACGTACGCTTCCCGGTCGCCTACCTGACCACCTGTGACGGCCCCCCGCACGGCATTCAGGTCGAGCGCGACATCATGAACAAGTACGGTCGTCCGCTGCTCGGCTGCACCATCAAGCCGAAGCTGGGCCTGTCCGGCAAGAACTACGGCCGTGCCGTCTACGAGGCCCTGCGTGGCGGTCTGGACTTCACCAAGGACGACGAGAACGTCAACAGCCAGCCGTTCATGCACTGGAAGCAGCGTTTCGACTTCTGCCAGGAAGCCATCGAGAAGGCCGAGGCCGAGACCGGCGAGCGCAAGGGTCACTACCTGAACGTCACCGCACCGACCTCCGACGAGATGTTCCGTCGTGCCGAGTACGCCAAGTCCCTCGGCACCCCGATCATCATGATCGACTACATCACCATGGGCTTCGGCGCGACCACCGCCCTGTCCAAGTGGTGTAAGCAGAACGGCCTGCTGCTGCACGTTCACCGCGCAATGCACGGCGTGATCGACCGCAACCCGCACCACGGCATCCACTTCCGTGTGCTGTCCAAGATCATGCGCCTGATGGGTGGTGACCACCTGCACTCCGGCACCGTGGTCGGCAAGCTCGAGGGCGACCGCACCGCGACCCTGGGCTGGATCGACATCATGCGCGAGGAGTACGTGAAAGAAGACCGCTCGCGCGGCATCTTCTTCGATCAGGACTTCGCCTACATGGCGGGCATGATCCCGGTCGCCTCCGGCGGCATCCACGTCTGGCACATGCCGGCGCTGGTCTCCATCTTCGGTGACGACTCCGTACTGCAGTTCGGCGGCGGCACCCTGGGCCACCCGTGGGGCAACGCGGCCGGTGCATGCGCCAACCGCGTCGCTCTGGAGGCCTGCGTCAAGGCACGCAACGAAGGCGTGCAGCTGGAGAAAGACGGCGGCAACGTCCTGCGCGAAGCAGCCAAGCACTCTCCGGAGCTGGCCATCGCACTCGAAACCTGGAAAGAGATCCGCTTCGAGTTCGATACCGTCGACAAGCTGGACGTAGCCCACAAGTAATGGCCCGGGCGGGCCGGTGGCCCGCCCTCATGAACCTGAACACTGAGGTGACAAAATGAGCCAAGTTCAAGATTACAAGAGCCGTCTGTCTGATCCGGCCAGCCGCAAGTTCGAGACCTTCTCCTACCTGCCGGCCATGAGCGATGCGGACATCCGCAAGCAGGTCGAGTACATCGTCTCCAAGGGTTGGAACCCGGCGATCGAGCACACCGAGCCCGAGCACGCCATGGCCAACTACTGGTACATGTGGAAGCTGCCGATGTTCGGCGAGACCGACGTCGACCGCATCCTGGCCGAGGCCAAGGCCTGCCATGAAGCCAACCCGGGCAACCATGTCCGCCTGATCGGCTATGACAACTTCAAGCAGTCCCAAGGCGCGTCCATGGTGATCTACCGCGGCAACACCAAGTAAGACTGCCTCTTGGTGTGATGCCCTCCATCGGGAGGGCTGAGCGGGAAGCCCCGGGCAGTCTCTGACCGGGGCTTTTTTTCAGGTGTGATGCCGACTGCGGACGACCGCAATCGACATCGCATCTCAAAGCCGGCCACCGTCGACGCCGATGATGTGAATGACACTTTAAGCATCCCTTGCAGGAGGAAACGACCATGACCGATCTGCTCGCCCAATACCGCGTGACCAAAGAGCCGTACTACGAGCCGCAGGCCGACGAGATCGCGCTCTACGAGGCCGCCTACGAGAACCGTCTGCCGGTCATGCTCAAGGGCCCGACCGGCTGCGGCAAGTCTCGTTTCGTCGAGCACATGGCCTTCCGCCTGGGCAAGCCGCTGATCACCGTGGCCTGTAACGAGGACATGACCGCCGCCGACCTGGTCGGCCGCTGGCTGCTCGACAAGGACGGCACCCGCTGGCAGGACGGCCCCCTGACCATCGCCGCGCGCCTGGGCGCCATCTGCTACCTGGACGAGATCGTCGAGGCCCGCCAGGACACCACCGTGGTCATCCACCCGCTGACCGACCACCGCCGCACCCTGCCGCTGGACAAGAAGGGCGAGCTGATCGAGGCGCATCCCGACTTCCAGCTGGTCATCTCCTACAACCCCGGCTACCAGAACCTGATGAAGGATCTGAAGCAGTCCACCAAGCAGCGCTTCGCCGGCCTGGACTTCGACTACCCGCAGCCTGAGGTGGAGGCGAAGGTCATCGCCAAAGAGGCCGGCGTGGATGCCGCTACGGCCGAGAAGCTGGTGCAGATCGCCCAGCGCGCGCGCAACCTGAAGGGCCACGGCCTGGACGAAGGCATCTCCACCCGCCTGTGCGTGTACGCCGGCAAGATGATCGCCAAGGGCGTCGAGCCGCGCACCGCCTGCCGCATGGCGATGGTCAGCCCGATCACCGACGATGCCGACATCCGCGACACGCTGGACGCGACCATCCACACCTTCTTCAACTGAGGTTCATCACTCCCTCTCCCCTCGCGGGAGAGGGCTGGGGTGAGGGGGCAAGCCGTGACATGGGTGTCACGGTCAAACTCCGCATCACCCTCTCCCCAGCCCTCCCCCTGCGAGGGGAGGGAGCCACTGCCGGAGGATGTGACCATGTCCATCGACCTCAACGAATTCATCGCAGGCTTGCCCTGCGCGCAAAAATCGCACGTCCTGCGCGATGCGCTGGAAGGAAGCTACGCGGAAGCGCAGCGCGTGATGTCGCCCCAAGGTTTGAAGACCTACCTGGATGGCGTGACCGCCCTGTGCAACATGGGCAAGGGCGACGACGTGATCATCTCCTTCCTCGAGGAGATGCCCGAGGTGGTGCGCGAGATCGGCGAGGACGCCGTCGGCGAATCGGTCTACACCGTACTCAAGCTGTCCTCGCAGACCTCCGGCGCCGTGCTCGCCCTGCTGTTCGCCAGCCTGCCGACCGCGGCCCGACGCCTTGGCGACATCGCCGTCTACAAGGGCTACCTGAGCCTGATCGAGCGCATGGTGGCGCTGGCCCCGCGCGGCCTGCGCCCCATGCTCGACCACATCGATGAGCTGCTCACCAAGCTCACCCTCGGTGGCCTGCGCCGCTGGGTGATGTACGGCGCGGAGACCTACAAGCGCGACTTTAAAGGCCAGATCGCCTACTTCTCGCTCGAATCCTCGGACGCCATGAGCGTGCTGCAGCGCGAGCGGCGCGGCATCCTGTTCATCGACGCGCAGCGCAAACTGCAGATGTATCTGCGCGCCTTCTGGAACCGCGAGTTCTACCTGCGCCCGACCTCCGGCGACTATGAATCGAAGGAAGGCTACAAACCCTACATCGAGAAGGGCGCGATCTTCGTGCCCGATGCCTACGACGATCATGACGGCATCGCCGGCATGGAGGTCTACCGTGCCGCCGCCGCGCACGCCGCCGCGCACGTCTATTACACCACCGCCGCCATCCAGGCCGACGGCCTCAACCAAATCCAGCGCCTGGTGGTCTCGGTGTTCGAGGATGCACGCGTCGAGGAACTCGCCATCCGGCAGTTCCCCGGCCTGCGCCAGCTCTGGCTGTCCCTCCACCCGAAGCTGGACCCGAACGGCTGCCCGCCACACATGGATGAACTCATCCATGACCTGCTCTGCCTGTCGCGTGGCCTGCTCGACCCGGACTACGACCCGGGCAACGAGCTCAGAAGGCAGTGGATCGCCCGCTTCCACGAGGAGATGGCCAAGCGCCCGCAGGACAACCAGCTCGCCTGGGATCTCGGCGTCACCTACTGCGGCCAGGTCAGCCAGCGGATCCCGGCGCGCATCTCGTCCGCCACCATGGCGGGCCTGCCGGTGCTCTACCGCGACGACAACCGCTTCATCTGGGAATTCGCCGAGCTCGACTGGGAAGGCGAAGGCAAGGACTACACCCCGGCCAGCCAACGCGCCAAACGCCGCCACGTCAACGTGATGGAGTTCGTCGATGCCATCGACTCGGAGATGACCGGCGACATGGACGAGGACGGCGAGATCCTCGTCCTCTCCACCGAGCTGTACCCGTACGAGGACAACGGCGTCAGCTACAACCAGATGGAGGGCAAGGAGCCCGTGCTCGGCCCGTTCCATTACCACGAGTGGGACTACCAGGTGCAGGTCCACCGTCCCGACTGGACCACCGTGTACGAGCGCCGCTTGCCGCGTGGCGACCGCGACGAAATCGACCGCATCCTGCGCGAGCACAAGGGGGTGGCCGCCCGCCTGCGCCACATCATCGACATGCTCCAGCCGAGGGGCCTTGTGATCGAGCGCAAGCAGGCGGAAGGGGACGATCTGGACCTCGACGCGGCCGTACGCTCGATGGTGGATTATCGTATGGGCATCACCCCGGACGAGCGCGTCCACCTGCGTCGCATCCAGAAGGTACGCGACGTGGCCGTGATGGTGCTGATGGACCTGTCGCAGTCGACCAACGACTACGTGCGCGGCACCGAGAAGACGGTGCTGCAGCTGACCAAGGAGGCGACCACCCTGCTCGCCTGGGCGATCGACGGCATCGGCGACCGCTTCGCGGTGCACGGCTTCGCCTCCGACAGCCGCCACGACGTGCAGTACTACCGCTTCAAAGACTTCTTTGAACCCTGGGACGACAATGCCCAGTCGCGGCTTGCAGGCATGACCGGTCAGCTCTCCACCCGCATGGGTGCCGCCCTGCGCCACGCGGGGCGCCACCTGGCCAAGCAGCAGGCACAGAAGAAGCTGATGCTCGTCATCACCGACGGCGAGCCGGCCGACGTGGACGTGGACGATCCGCAACACCTGCGCTTCGACACCAAGAACGCGGTGGAGGAGCTGAAGCGCGATGGCGTGATGACCTACTGCATCACCCTCGACCCGCACGCGGACGCCTACGTGTCCCGCATCTTCGGCGACAAGCACTTCACCGTGATCGACAACGTCCAGCGCCTGCCGGAGAAGCTGCCGCAGCTGTTCGCCTCGCTGACCAAGTAAAGCGCCAAACGCATCGGGACATCAAAGCCGGCACACATGCCGGCTTTGTTTTTTCCGCATCACAAGGTGGTTTCCACAAAAAAACCGGCACGCTGGCCGGCTTTCCTGAGGTCCTGGAAAAGCGAGGGATCAGCGGTGCCGATCCTGGTGCTGCAACCACTCGGGCGGGACCAGGGCTTCCAGCTCTTCCTCCTTGATCCAGCCGTCGAAGTCGCTGGCGGTCAGCCACTGCTCCGGGGTCCAGCCCATGGCCTTGGCCTTCTCCAGGGCAGCTGCATGGATGGCCTCATGTTTTGTGCGCAGGTCCTCCGGCAGATTGCCAACCATGGCGCCATACTTGTCCCATTCGTTGGTGACCTGTTCCCACAGTTGCTCAAATTTGTGGCGGGGCCAGTTCTTGCACTGCTCGTCCTCCGGGATCAGTCCGAACACCTTGGCGTCGCGGATGATGCGGCCGATCTCGGTGAAGCCGCCCCACATGTCCTCGTCGTAACCGCAGTAGTTTTGCTGGCGCATGGCGCTTTCTCGCATGGAGTTGATTTGCCTTGGATTCTAGCGGAATCTCCCGCCGCAGGACACGGAAAACTGACTGCACGGCAGGTTATTGCCAAACGACCTTACGCTATGTTGCTCCTCAGAGAGACGCAGAGACATCTTCCATGAGCACGCCTGCCGACCGTCGCCGCTTTTTCCATCAATCCCTCGCCCTGGGCCTCGGCCTGAGCGGCCTGCCCCCCGCCCGGGCCGGCGCCGACCGACGCGTGGGCGTGGTGACACACAGGCTGTTCCTGGAGCACGACTGGCCGGGGCACAAGGAAGGCGCCTACCGGCTGCGGGCCATCCTCGACCGTATCGGCAAAGACGGCCTGCTGGACCGCCTGCTTGCCCAGCCGGTACGCCCTGCCAGCGAGGAGGAGCTGCGGCGCGGCCATACGGATGGCTACCTGATGGAGGTGCGCGTCGCGAGCGAAGGCGAGCCGGGCTATTTCAACTTCGGCGCGCAGGACAACTACGTCAACCACGCGACCTGGGAGGCAGCCCGCCACGCGGTCGGCGGGCTGATCGACCTGTGCGGCGCGGTCGCCCGGCGCGAGCTGGACAGCGGCTTCGCCCTGGTGCGCCCGCCCGGTCACCATGCGGAGCCGAGCCGGGCCATGGGCTTCTGCTTCGTCAGCAACATCGCGCTCGCGACCCGAGCCCTGCAGGCGCAGGGCCTCAAGCGCATCGCCATCCTCGACTTCGACATCCACCATGGCAACGGTACGCAGGCGGTCGTCGGGCACGACCCGGACGTGCTGTTCCTTGACCTCCACCAAGCCAACCTGTTTCCGGCGGGCAGCGGCCGCATCGATGAGATCGGCGAAGGCGCGGCGCGCGGCACCATCGTCAACGCGCCGGTACCGCCCTATGTCGACGATACGGGGCTGCTGGCGCTGTACGACCGCGTGTTCGAGCCGGTCATGGCGCGCTTCAAGCCGGACATGCTGCTGGTCTCCGCCGGCTACGATGGCCACTGGCGTGACCCGCTCTCCCGCCAGAACATGACCCTGAAGGGCTTCGACGCCCTGAGCCGCCGGCTGGTCGCGTTCGCCGACCGGCACTGCGGCGGACGGGTGGTGTTCACCCTGGAAGGCGGCTACGACGGGGAGATGCTGGGCCACGCCGTGGCCAACAGCCTGCGCGCCCTGCTAGGCGATGCGATGGTCGCTGACCCGATCGGGCCGAGCACGGAAGGGAAGCCCGCCGCGGACATCGGCGAGCTGATCGAAAAGCTGCGCGGGCTGCATGGCCTGACGGCCTGAGCGCCCCCTTCCCTCACATGCCCCCAGAAACAGCGACGCCCCGCAGGGCGGGGCGTCCCATTTGAGCAGCGTTCGAACCCCAGGAAGGCGTCAGAAGTTCGCCTGCTCAGCCTCGGTGTAAGCCAGGCTGGTGTAATTGCCGATGTTCTCGTTGAACCCTTTCGTCTGCGGGGCCCATTTCTTCACCCGCGGGTCAGCCAGCACCATGGCCTTGGCCTCCTCGAGCGGCTTGCCCTGCTTGACGGCCTCGACACAGGCACCGTAGATGCCCTCGAACAGCTCACGGTTGTTCTTGAGCACATCCGGCCCCGGCTGACCATGGCCCGGCAGCCAGAGCTTGGGCTTGATCTTCTGCAGCTCATCCATGGTCTTGAAGGTGCCAAGGTAGGAGCCGTCCTCCATGAAGGCGATGCGGCGGTCCATGGCCACGTCGCCGACGTGGACGATCTTGTCCTCGACGATCTCGAAGCAGACATCCGCCGGGGTATGGGCCTTGCCATAGTGGTGGCAGCGGATGGTCACCTCACCGAACTTGAGCTCATCGCCATGCTTCACCTCTTGGTTCGGCGGGGTGACGATGGTGCCAAGGGTGGCATTGTCGGTGGAACGCTCCATCAGGTGCTGCCAGAACTCGCCCTGGCCGGTCTTGATCGCCGAGGTGGTCAGCGGATGGGCGTAGATGGGGATGTCCTTGTAGGCCTCGACGAAGGCGTGGTTACCCAGCCAGTGGTCGCCGTGGTAGTGGGTGTTGAACACGGCGATGACCGGCTTGTCGGTCACCTTCCGGATCTGGCGCAGGACCATCTCGCCGATCTGCACGGAGGCGCCGGAGTCGAGGATCACCACGCCCTTCTGCGTCACCACGAAGGTGACGTTGCTCATCATCCCCTGGTTCTTCGCGTTGGGAAAACCATCCGGCGCGATCACCACGTAGACATGATCGGACAGCTTCTTGGCCGCGATGTCGGGCACCTTCGGCCCCTTCACCACCATGTCCATCTCTTGGGCGAAGGCCTGCAGGGTGGCCAGGGTGGGGAGGCTAAGGGTCCCCAGGGCGGCGGCGCTGGCCACCGCGCGCAGGAAGGCGCGGCGCTGCGGGTCGGCTGAATGGTGTTCTGACATATCCCTCTCCTCCCGAATCGTCGTTCGTTTTCGTCGTGCCATTCTAGGGCGTGGGACAGTCGTGAACAGGACAAGTTTCTTATCGAATATACGGTTTTTCTTATAAACAGGCGGGCAGCTCCAGGCCTCCAGCCAAGGTGCTTGTCATGTCGTGGAGAGTGGCTATCATGTTTTGTTACTTTATAACGTAATGATAAGCAGTCATGTTGATCGTCCAACGTTTCGCTCTCGCAGCAGTCAGTGGCCTTTGCCTTGGAGCTGCGCTTGCAGATGAACTGAAAGTCACGCCGATGGCCGTCATCGACGCCGTGGCCTATGGTGATGATGCCGATGGCCGCGGCACGGAATACCTCCAGAACGCCAACGGCATCTTCAATGTCCACAGCGACCACGGTGACGGCCACAGCCATGGCGGCAGCCTGGATCGCGGGCTGAACCTGCGCGGGGTGGAGTTGGGGCTGCGCGCCGAATGGGAGGGGGTGTTCGATGGCGCCTTCCGCTTCGCCACCGACGGCAAGGCCGGTGAGCTGGAGGAATTCTGGCTGCGCACGGACTTCCTGCCTGCCGGGCTTAGGCTCAAGGGCGGACGCTTCTACAGCGACGTGGGCCAGCAGAACAACCTGCACCCGCATGAGTGGGACTTCGTCGATCAGGCCCTGCCCTACCAGATGCTGTTTGCCGGTGGCCTGCGCGGCAACGGCCTCCAGTTCGACTGGTCGCCCAGGCTGCCCTTCGACCTTCGCCTGGGGGTGGAGGCGATCTCGGGCGGCAACGAAGGGGTCGCCGCCTATGTCGGCCCGACGCAGGGCTACCTCACCACCACGGGCAAGCGCATCGACGTGCCCTTCGAGGGCGACAAGGATTGGCCGCGGGTGTGGACGACGTTCCTCAAGTCCGGTTTCGAACCGGCCGAGGGGCATCACGTGTTTGGCGGCGTGTCCTACATCAAGGGACGCCAGCACCAGGAGTTGCACACCTACCACCCCGGCATCAACGACGCCGACCACGCCCTGGAGGGGGAGACCTGGACCGCCGGTCTGGACCTCGGCTACCACCGGCATGCCGGAGGCACGCAGGGTGAGGGGGACTTCAAGCTCTCGGCCGAGTATTACTACCAGAGCAAGGATTTGACCCTGACCTACCACGACACCAAGCCCTGGAACATCGGCATGCCGCGCGAGCTGCACGTGGACGCCTTCGTGCTCCAGGCACTCTACGGCATCGCCCCGCGCTGGGAGGTCGGCCTGCGCTACGATCTCGCCGGCCACACCCACGAGGCGGTGCGCAGCGGCTCGCCGCTCTACTGCCTGCCGCCCTACCAGGACAAGCCCTGCCCGCGCCAGACCAGCGAATTCGAGGAGATGAACCGCTGGAGCGCGGTGGCCACCTGGCGCATCGATGCGCGGCAGAAACTGCGCCTGCAATTCTCCCGCGCGCACGTCCCGGTGGCCGAGGACGTAGATGGCGATGGCCGGTTTGATGCCGTGCGCAAGTCGTTCAACCAAGTCTTCCTGCAATACCAGCTGATGCTTGGCGGCACGCATACCTCCCACGCGCATTGAGCGCAGAGGCTTTACCGCTGGCGGCCAATCCGCCAAGCTAGGCGCATGTCGCACTGCACCCATCATGACCACTGCCTGGCCCACGCCCTGGACCAGGCGGAAACCCTGTGCCAGAGCCACGGCGCCCGCCTGACGCCCTTGCGCCGCCGCGTGCTGGAGCTGATCTGGGCCAGCCACGAAGCGGTCAAGGCCTATGACATCCTCAGCCGGCTCTCCACCGAGGACCACACGGTCAAGCCCCCCACCGTCTACCGCGCGCTCGACTTCCTGCTCGAACAGGGCCTCGTCCACCGCGTGGACAGCCTCAATGCCTTCGTCGGCTGCTCCCACCCGGACGAGCCGCACGAGGCCCGCCTGCTGATCTGCACCCGCTGCGGCCGGGTCGATGAGCTGGCGACCCCCGAGCTGGACGACGCCATCGCCCGCGCCCTCGCCCCCACCGGATTCCAACCCACCCGCGCACGCCTGGAGATTCACGGCCTGTGCGCGGACTGCGCAAAGAAGACCTCATGAGCACCGACCCCAAGCAACTCGCCCAGCAGATCGAGCAGTGGCGCGAGGACAACCGGATCGAGGCCACCCTCGCCGGTCAGCCAATGCGCTTTCTCACCACCTGGGGCCTGTTCTCCCCGCGTGAGATCGACAGCGGCAGCTGGCTTTTGCTCAAGCAGTTCGAGGACGGTCAGATTGAGCTCAACCCCAGCGACGACATCCTCGACCTTGGCTGCGGCTATGGCCCTTTGGGCCTCACCCTCGCCCGCCTCGCTCCACAAGGCAAAACGCTCCTGGTGGACAAGGACTTCGTGGCGGTGGAGTACACCAAGAAGAACATTGAGCTCAACCGCATCCAGAACGCCGAGACCATGCTCAGCAATGGCCTGGCGCACATTCCCAAGGATCGTCGTTTTGATGTCATCGTCTCCAACGTCCCGGCCAAGGTCGGCAAGGAGATGCTCTACATCATGCTGGACGACGCCCGCGCCCGCCTGAAGCCCGGCGGCCGCATCGTGCTCGTCACCATCTCCGGCCTGCGCGAGTTCTTCAAACGCACCCTGGTGGAGATGTTCGGCAACTACGACAAAGTGAAACAGGGCAAGGACTACACTGTAAGCCTGGCCATCAAGCAGAAGTGAGGTGACGCATGGAACACGGCTTCCACCCCCTGAGCGAACTCTTCGCCCAACTCGGCCTTGCCAACGACACGAAGTCGATCGAGGCCTTCATCGCGCACCACCGCCCCCTCGCCCACGATGTCACTCTGGCGGATGCCCCATTCTGGAGTGAGTCGCAAAGGCAGTTCCTGCGCGAATCCATCGCTCAGGATGCGGACTGGGCAGAGGCGGTGGATCATCTGGATGCCTTGTTGCGTTGATCCTGCCCTAACCTGTCCGTTTAACGGCAGGTCAGCACCATCCCCATGACCGCCGCGCCCAAACCCATCCTGGTCTTCGATTCCGGCATCGGCGGGCTCACCGTGCTGCGCGAGGCGCGGGTGCTGATGCCGGAGCGTGGCTTCATCTACGTGGCGGATGACGCCGGCTTTCCGTACGGGGGCTGGGAGGAGGAGCCACTCAAGGCGCGCATCCTCGGCCTGTTCGCACGGCTACTCGAAACCCATGCTCCGGAAGCCGTGATCATTGCCTGCAACACCGCCTTCACCCTGGCGGGGGCCGATCTGCGCGCAACCTTCCCCGGGACGCGTTTCATCGGCACCGTGCCGGCCATCAAGCCTGCCGCGGAGCGCACGCGCTCCGGCGTGGTGTCCGTGCTGGCCACGCCCGGAACCATCCGGCGGGCCTACACGCGCGAGCTGATCGAGACCTACGCTGGGAGCCATCATGTGCACCTCGTCGGCTCGGATCATCTGGCCCGCATGGCCGAAGCCTATATCCGTGGGGAGCCCATTGCGGACGAGGCCGTACTGGCCGAGATTGCACCCTGCTTCGTCGAACCGGAGGGCCGCCGGACCGATATCGTGGTGCTGGCCTGCACCCACTATCCCTTCCTTGCCAATGTGTTCCGCCGCCTGGCCCCCTGGCCGGTGGACTGGCTGGACCCGGCGGAGGCCATCGCCCGCCAGGCGCGGCGGGTCGTGCCTGCCCTCCCCGAAAGGGCGGAACCTGCCGGTCCCGATGTAGCCCTGTTCACCTCCGGCCAGCCGGACTTTGCCACCCGGCGCCTGATGCAGGGCTTCGGACTGCGTGTGACATGAACTGCCGCCCCCACTGCGCCGCCTGCTGCATCGCCCCCTCCATCAGCAGCCCGATCCCCGGCATGCCTGACGGCAAGCCCGCCGGGGTCCGCTGTGTCCAGCTCGACGAGGCGGACCGCTGCATGATCTTTGGGCGGCCGGAGCGCCCGGCCGTCTGCAGTTCGCTCAAGCCCGCTGAGGAGATGTGCGGGGACAGCCGCGAGCACGCCCTGCACTGGCTGAGCTGGCTCGAAGCACACACCGGCCCCCGATCCGGGTAGAATGTCGGCCATCCTGTGCCTGGGACGCCGCCATGACCTCCGCCCTCTTCGACTCCCACATCCCGAACCTCCCCCTGATCCATCGCGGCAAGGTGCGCGACATCTACGGCGTGGATGACAAGCATCTGCTGATCGTCACCACCGACCGCCTCTCCGCCTTCGACGTGATCCTGCCCACCCCCATCCCGGGCAAGGGCGAGGTCCTCACCCAGACCGCCCTGTTCTGGTTCAAGCGCTTCGAGCGGCTGATCCCCAACCACCTCGCGACCGATCTCACCCTCGAGGACGTGATCCCGGATGCCCAGCTTCGCGCGATGCTCGCCCCGCGCACCATGCTGGTGAAGAAGCTCAAGGCGCTGCCGATCGAGGCCATCGCGCGCGGCTACCTGATCGGCTCCGGCTGGAAGGACTACCAGGCCACAGGCAAGGTGTGCGGCATCCCCCTTCCCGCAGGGCTGCGCCTGGCCGACAAGCTGCCGGAGCCGATCTACACCCCCTCCAGCAAGGCCGCCGTGGGCGAGCACGACGAGAACATCGACTTCGAGGCCACCGTCAGGCTGGTGGGCCGGGAACTGGCCGAACAGGTGCGCGACATGACCCTGCGCATCTACAAGGAGGCGGCCGACTATGCCCTGCAGCGCGGCATCATCATCGCCGATACCAAGTTCGAGTTCGGCATCGACGAGCACGGCACCCTGCACCTGATCGACGAGGTGCTCACCCCCGATTCCTCGCGCTTCTGGCCTCTTGATAGCTACGCCCCAGGCCAAAGCCCGGACAGCTTCGACAAGCAGTTCGTGCGCGACTGGCTGGAGACCCTGGACTGGGACAAAACACCGCCGGGCCCGGAACTTCCCCCCGAGATCGTCGAGCGCACAGCAAGCAAGTACCGCGAGGCCCTGCAGCGCCTGACCGCGTAAGGAACCCACCATGTGTGACCACCACGCCCCGATCGACAAGCTGGTGGAGGGCTTCAAGCACTTCCACCGCGAGCACTTTGAGCGCAAGGACCCGTATTACCAGGCCCTGGTGCGCGAAGGCCAGCACCCACGCGTGCTGTTCCTCGCCTGTTCCGATTCGCGCGTCGACCCAGCCATCGTGTTCGGCACCCAGCCGGGCGACCTGTTCATCATCCGCAACGTCGCCAACATCGTCCCTCCGTACGAAACCAACACCGGCCAGCACGGCGTGAGCGCGGCCATCGAATACGCAGTGAACGTGCTCGAGGTCGAACACATCATCATCAACGGCCACTCCCAGTGCGGCGGCATCCGCGCCCTGTGCGAACGCCCCGCCGATGCTCGCATCGACAGCCCGAGCCTGGTCGGCCGCTGGCTGGCCCTGGCCCGCCCGGCCTATGAGCGCGCGCGCGCGGATTACCCGGAGGCCGACATGGACCGCCTGGCCTTGGAATGCGAGAAGGACTCCATCCTCGCCTCACTCGACAACCTCATGACCTTCCCGATGGTGAAGGCGCGGGTCGAGGCGGGGAAGCTCAAGCTGCACGGCTGGCACTTCGACATGGCGCGCGGCGTGCTGCAGGCCTGGAACCCGCAGAGCGGACGCTTCGAGGCCCTCAGCGGCTGATGGCGACCGGCCTGTTCATCACCGCGACCGACACCGGTGCGGGCAAGACCTTCGTCGCCGCGTGCCTGGTCGAGGCCCTGACCGCCCAGGGCTGCAAAGTGGCGGTGCGCAAGCCGGCCGAGTCCGGCTGCCCTGAGATCGACGGCCGGCTGGTGCCGCAGGATGCCGAGGCCCTGCGCCGGGCCGCCGGCGGCTGGGAGGCGCTCGAAGCCGTCTGCCCGCACCCCCTGCGCGAACCCTTGAGCCCCCCGCGCGCCGCGCGGCGCATGAAGCGGAAGCTGTTCCTCGACGAACTGGCCGCGGCCTGTGCCATGCCGGAGGACGCCGACCTGCGGGTCGTCGAGGGCGCCGGCGGGCTGTTCGCCCCGCTGGCCGAAGACGCCCTCAACGCCGACCTCGCCGCCGCGCTCGACCTGCCGGTACTGCTGGTCGTGCCTGATCGCCTGGGCGCCATCAACCAGGCCCTGCTCGGCATCCACGCCATCACCCACTACGGTCTCAAGCTCGCCGGGGTCGTTCTCAACCAGCTCGAGCCGGAACGGCCGCGCGGCATGGACAACCTCGCCGACCTGCGCCTGTGGACCGGCGCCCCCCTCTTCACCCTGCCGTATGGGGCCGACCGTGCGGCCGCTCAAGCGCTCCTGCGCCTGCCCCTCGCCTGCTGAGCCCCGGGCGCGGCAGGATGCCGCGGCATCGTCCATACTCTCCCTGAGTCCATCCTGACGACATGCGCCAAGCCGCACCACGAGGCGCCCCATGAAGATGCACGCCCTTGTCCGCCACCTGGTGGGCCCCATGCTGCTGGCCCTGCTGCTTATCCCGCAGCCACTTCGGGCGGAGGACGGCCCCGGTCCGGCCGAGATGGCGCGCTGGATCCATGAGATGAAGGCATCGCCACGCGGGCCATTCGAGCGCATCCGCTGGTTTTGCAAGGACGGCGCCATCCTGCCCCCCGGCCCCTATGCCTGCGCGCCACACGGCGGGGGCATCCAGCACGGCGAGCTGAACGAGCGGGCACGCCTCCTGCAGGCGGCCGGCTACCTGGTCGGGACCGTCCTTGCCGCGCTCGATCCGGTGGAGATCGCATCCCCCGCGTCCCGGACAAGACTCAAGGGCATCCTGCTCGAACGCTGGCTGGTGGCCGCGGACGACGGCTGGATCCTGCGCCAGGCACGCCACTACCGGGGGGCCCTCCAGGTCGAGGACGAGCTGGCCGCCGCACAGGCCATCCTGCTCGAACTGGCCCGCCACGGCGCGCGGGACCGGGACCTGCTGCTCCTGCGCCAGGCCGCCCTGCTGCTGCCAAGACCCGCCGAGCGGGACACCCTCCCCCGCATCCACGACCTCTCCACCAGCCTCGCCGAACTGGACCCCACGTTTCAGCCGCTGCGCAACAAGATTCACGCCCTGCCGGATGCGGGCGATGCGGAACGGGTACGCGCCCATGCCCGCACCGGGCAGCGGACCGAGCCCGAGTTCGAAATCCTGGCTCAGGCCATCGACAACCTGTTCGGCCCTCGCGATCTCGGTGGCGCCCTGCGCCAGGCCGCCGCCGGACTGGGCCGTCAGCCCCTTGCCGCACGCCTGCACCGGTGGGCGGAGCGGTGGCCCACCATGACGGATGCCGAAGGACGCCTCGCCGCATCGGCCGCCCTGCTGGTGGAGCTGCGCGAGGGGCTCCCCGCACTCGGGCCGCGCCAGCGAGTGGCCATGCTGGACCTCGGCATCGATGTCGAGAACGAGGCCTTCACCGCCGGCCTCGAGCTGCTGCGCGGCCAGCCGCATGCCGCGCCCGCCAGGCGCCTCGCCTGGCTGGGGCAGATTGGCGACGCGCTGTACGGCACGGGGCTGCTCACCGCGCGGGAACGGCAGGAGATCATCGATACCCTCGCCCGGCTGGGGAGCGCGACCATCCCGCTCGGGGCCTACCGGCGCGAGCTGCGCCACCTCGACCGCGTGCCGCACTGGGCCGGGCGCGAACTGACCTTCCACTTCGGCGAAGTCATCGAGCATCTCACCACGATCGAGCCCATGGCAGGCCAGTTCATCCCGGACCGCCTGCGTTCCAGCCCGCTGCTCATCTATTCCGCCCTGCTCGACGGCCTGCTGCGCGAGGCCAATGCCCAGGCGGGCATCGAGCATTCCATCTTCGGCCAGGCCATCGGCGCCGGCCTGCGCAGCCTCAACCCCGGGCTTGCGCGCGGGGTGCTGCGCCTCACGCTCGCTGCCCCCCGCCCGGAGGACATCGTCCTGCTGCCGGAGACGACCGAAGAACTGCCGCCGGTGGCCGGCATCCTGACCCGCGAGGAAGGCAATGCCCTCTCGCACGTGCAGATCCTGGCCGGCAACCTCGGCATCCCGAACGTGGTCGTCGACACCGCCCTCCTCCCCCTGCTGCAGGCCCACGAGGGCCAGCGCGTGCTGCTGGCATCAAGCCCGGGAGGACGCGTGCTGCTGGCGGAGGATGGTCCGCAGTGGGACGCCAAGCTCGCTGGCGAGGTCCGCGCCCCCGAGCGGCTGCGCTCCGACCTTGCGAGGCTGAACCTCGCGCAGCACGACCCCATCCCGCTGGAGCGGCTGCGCGCCGACGATGCGGGCCGGGTGGCCGGCCCCAAGGCCGCCAAGCTGGGCGAACTCAAGGCCCTCTACCCCGAGGCGGTGGCCGAGGGGGTGGTCCTGCCCTTCGGCGCCTTCCGCGCCCTGCTCGACCAGCCCATGCCCGGCACCGGCCGCAGCGCCTTCGACTGGATGCGCGACGAGTACCGCCGCCTCGCGGACCTGCCGCCCCCCGGGCGCGAGGCGGAGGCCGCAGCGCTGCGCGAGCGCCTGCGCAGCTGGATCGAGTCCGCCGACCCCGGACCTGCATGGCGCGCTACCCTGCGCGACGCCATGACCGCCGTGTTCGGCGACGCCGAGCGGGTCGCGGTGTTCGTGCGCAGCGACACCAATGTCGAGGACCTGCCGGGCTTCTCCGGCGCGGGCCTCAACCTCACCGTACCCAACGTGGTCGGCTTCGACGCCATCCTGCAGGCCATCCGGCGGGTGTGGGCCTCCCCCTTCGCCGAGCGCGCCTTCGCCTGGCGCCAGATGCGCATGGAGGATCCCGAACACGTGTATGTCTCGGTCCTGCTGCAACGGGCCGTGCCGGTGGCGAAGTCGGGGGTGATGCTGACCATGGACCCTGAAACCGGCGACATGGCCCAGTACCGCGTCGCGGCAAGCGAGGGCGTCGGCGGGGCCGTGTCGGGCGAGGGGGCCGAGGAATGGCTGCTGGACGCCGAGACCGGGAAGGCCCGCCTGCTGGCCGAGGCGACTGCCACGACCCGCCGCGTGCTGCCCCCCGGCGGCGGGATCGAACGACGGCCGATTGTGGGCGGCGGGGTGCTGCAGCCCGCCGAGCTGGAGGCCCTGCGCCAGCTGGGCAACCAGCTGCCGGCGCGCTTCCCCCTGCACGATGCGGAAGGGGGCCCTCTGCCGGCGGACGTCGAATTCGGCTTTATCGAAGGGCGGCTCGCCCTGTTCCAGATCCGCCCCTACCAGCAGAGCCCTGAGGCGCACCGTAACCGTTTTCTGCTTGAGCTGGACCGCCCCCTGCGCGAGCGCGAGGGCCGGATGGTGAACCTCGGAGGACAGCCATGATCCGCCCGCCCGCCCTCGCCCTGCTGCTCATCCCCGCGGTCGCCTCCGCCTATCCGCTGGACGGCGACGGTTACACCGGCATCGCGCGGCTGGAAGGCTACCGCCTGGTGCTGGAGGGCAAGGCCCGCGGGCTGGTGCAACCGAAGGGGGCGCGCCTGCCCATGGCGGCGGTGGATCTGCGCCTGGCCGGAGGCGCGCTGGACCTGCCGGAACCCGACCCCGAGTTCACCCGGCAGGTGACGGAACTGCTCGGGGAGGATGCCGAGCGCTACGGCATCGCCGTGCTGGACCTGTCCGACCCCGCCCGCCCCGTCTACGCCGAGCACCGCGCCGACCAGCCCTTCAACCCGGGCAGCGTGGGCAAGCTCATGGTGGCCACCGCCCTGTTCCAACGCCTTGCCGATCTCTACCCGGACGACATCGCCGCCCGCGAACGCGTGCTGCGCGAGGCGCGCGTGGTGGCCGACGGATTCATCGTGCACGACAGCCACACCGTCCCCTTCTGGGACGGCCACCAGTTCACCCACCGCCCGCTCCAGCAGGGGGACGCGGCCAGCCTGTGGACCTATCTCGACTGGATGCTCTCAGCGAGCTCGAATGCTGCGGGGGCGATGGTGGTGCGGGAGCTGATCCTGCTCGAGCGCTTCGGCCGCGACTATCCCGTCGCCCCCGAGCGCGCTGTCGCCTTCCTGCGCGAAACGCCGAAGGCCGAGCTCTCGGCCCTGATGCTCAAGGCCCTCGGCGAGGGAATCCGGCGCAACGGCCTGGATCCGGAACGGCTGCGCCAGGGCGGGTTCTTCACCGCGACCGGCAAGGCGCGAGTGCCAGGCACCACCAGCACGGCCACCCCGCGCGAGCTGATGACCTGGCTGCTGCGCCTGGAGGAAGGGCGGATCGTGGACACCTGGACCAGCCGCGAGATCAAGCGCCTGCTGTACATGACCCAGCGGCGCATCCGCTACGCCTCCTCGCCCGCACTGCTGGATGCCGCCGTGTACTTCAAGTCTGGATCGTTCTTCCGCTGCCGACCGGAACCGGGCTTCGTCTGCCGCAAGTACCAGGGCAACGTGGAGAACCTGCTCAACTCGGTCGCCATCGTCGAGCACCCGGCCGAGGGGCGCCGGCTGCACTACATGGTGGTAGTGACCTCGAACGTGCTGCGCAAGAACTCGGCGGTCGCCCACCAGACCCTGGGCACCCGCCTGCAGCAGTTACTTGAGCTGCGCCATGCGGAGGGGGGCACTCTCGGCCACGGCCTCGTCGAGCCCGACGATCAGGCGGCGCAGCCATGACTCGCCCTGCGCGTCCTCGGCCAGGGCCACGGCGATGTAGCGCCGTCCGTCGCGCTCGACGATGGCACTGTCGGCATGCCAGTTCTTCCAGGTGCCGGACTTGCGGTACAGGCGGGCCTCCGGATGGACGGCCTGCAGGCCGCCGACGAACTTGTGGTGCAGGGCAGGATCGCCGAGGATGGCCTTCATCTCGCGGGTCAGCCCCGCCGAGACGAGCTGACCGGTCTCCAGCAGGTAGTAGAAGCGCGCCACCTGCAGCGCGGTCGCGCCGTGGGAGAGGTTGTGCAGCGGGTCGCGCAGGGTCGCGCCTTCCTTGCCATAGGGCTTGCCGGCCCACAGCCCCCCGTTGCGGGCGGGATCGTACAGGCGGTAATTCGGCGACTGCAGCAGGTCCGCAAGGTAGCGGGTGCCGACGCGCTCCAGCATCTCGGAGGCGTCGCGGTTGGAGGACACGCGGATCATGCGCGTGAGGCTGTCGCGGGTCGGCGGGTCGAGCTGCATCTCACCGGCCTCAACGCGGGCGAAGGCGCCGAGCAGGATCGCGATCTTGGGCAGGCTGGCCGCGTAGGCCATGTGGTTGGGGTTGATCGCGGCAAAGCGGGGGTGGGCAAGGTCGGTGATGTCGGCCACCGCGACCGAGAGCCGCTTCTCGAGAGCGGCCTGCAGCAGCCCAAGCTGCTGCAGCTTGGACTCGAGCCTGTCGTGCAGGCGGGAATCGTAGGATTGCTCGAGTTCGGGATAGGCCGCCTGGGCGGCAAGAACGGTCGAGGACAATCCCAGGCATAGACCGAGGAATAAGGCTTTGATAGGCATGTGTCGGGATGCTTCGATACAGGTTGACGCGGATCCGCACGGCATTTTTGCCCGGGCGGGGCGGGACTCCTGTCACTCCGTGGGCCTTGAGGGGCGGCGGAGATCGATCATCCTTGGGAACACACGGTGGCGGGAGGATACACCAAAATGACGACAGACCAAGCCTTTGATGCCGCATCCCCCCCGCGCCCGTTCAAGGGCGAATTGCTGCGCTCGCTGATCCTGGCGCTGGATTTCTTCCTCATCATCACCGCCCTCTACCAGCTCAAGCCGGCGAGCCGATCGCTGCTGATCGAGGGACTGGGCGCGGAGGCCCTGCCCTACGTCTGGCTGGGTTCGGCGGCCGCCCTGCTGCTGACGGTCGCCCTCTACCGCAAGGTGCTCGCGCGCTTTGGGCGGGTGAACGTGGTGCTGGCGAGCTGCCTGGTCTTCGTCGCCATCCTGGTGGGATTCCGCCTGCTCGCCACGGCCCCCACGGCGACGATGGCGGTGGCGTTCTATATCTTCGTCGACATCTTCGGCGTGGTGCTGGTGGAGCAGTTCTGGAGCCTGGCCGACGGCAGCTACCGCACCGACGAGGGGCGCCGCTGGTTCGGCTTCGTGGGCACCGGCGGCCTGCTCGGCGGCGTCGCCGGCGGCGGCCTGGCCGCCCTGCTCATCAGCCACACCCCCCTGCAGACCCCGGACCTGATGCTGGTCGCCGCCGGCCTGGTCCTGCTCATTCTTGCCCTCACGCGCACCATCGAGCGGCGCGGCCTGCTCGAGCGCAAGGAGGAACTCCCCGTGCCTGCGGCGGCGAAGCTCGGGGGCTGGCGCCTGATCGCCAACCGTCGCTACCTCCTCCTCATCGCCGCGGCCCTGCTGCTCGCGCAGGTCCTCTCACCGCTGATCGAATACCAGTTCCTGCAGATCATCGAGGCGACCTATCCCGAGCGCGAGGCCCGCACCGCCGCCCTGTCGCTGTTCTTCAGCATCCTCAGCGGCGTGTCGATCGGGGTGAACCTCGTCCTCACCCCGCTGATCCTGCACGGCGTTGGCGTCCTTGCCGGGCTGCTGGTCCAGCCCCTCGCCATGACCGCCGCCACAGCGGGTTTCATGGTGGCCCCCAGCCTCATCCCTGCGGCGATCATGAAGATCAGCGACCGCGGGCTGTCCTACTCGATCAACCGCGCGGCCAAGGAGCTGCTCTACATCCCGGTCGAGCCCAGCCTGATGGCGCAGGCAAAGGCCTGGATCGACATGTTCGGCTACCGGATGTTCAAGGCGCTGGGGTCGCTGATCATCATCGGCGCCACGGCCCTGGCCGCGCACGGCATCGGGGTCGTGGATCTCGGCTGGCTGGTGATCGGCGGCTGCGTCCTGTGGAGCTGGGTGCTGATCCTGCTGCACAGGGAATACCGGTACCTGACCACCCCGCCCTCCGCCCGGAACTGACCCGCCTATCCGCGGGCCCCGAAGACATAGCGGCCACCATCCTTGCCCGTCCCCGCATCCCTGGCCGCCAGCGGCTCCTTCGCCGAGGCCTTGGGCTGCGTCTCCTCCAGCAGACCCAGCGCCTCGTAGAGCTCCATCGCCAGCAAGATCAGGTTCTCGCTCTCGACCTCCTGCGCGCGCTGAAGCATCTCACGCGCATGTGACGGCTCCTGGGCCATGCGGAAGATGTCCACATTGAAGCCCCCCAGGCGGCGCGCCATGATCTTGAAGCGCGCCAGTTTTTGCATCGTGTTGCTGTCCATCGGCGGTCCTCCCGTTACAAATTTGCTTGCAACTCTTGGACCATTCTCCGGCTGCCCCCCCAAGGCCGCCGTGCGCGGATCGACAACCGTCCCTCTGCACAGAGATGGGGCGGAGGCCGCCCCTTGCCGGGATGGCTGCCCCATCTCCGTGCAGCGGATTCCCGAGACCCGGGCACAAAAAAAGCGGCCCGGAGGCCGCTTTCTGAAGGGGGTGCAATCGCCAGGCGATTACTTGACCTGCTGCTTGAGCGAGCCGGACTCGTAACGCTTGCGCATGTCGTCCAGGGAGATCGGCTTGATCTTGGAGGCCATGCCCGCGGAACCGAAGGCCTCGAAGCGGGCCTGGCAGATGCCGGCCATCGCCTTGGTGGATTCCTTCAGGAACTTGCGCGGGTCGAAGTTGGACGGGTTGTCGTGCAGGTGCTTGCGGATGGCACCGGTGGAGGCCATGCGCAGGTCGGTGTCGATGTTCACCTTGCGCACGCCGTGCTTGATGCCCTCAACGATTTCGTCTACCGGCACGCCATAGGTCTGGCCCATGTCGCCGCCGTAGTTGTTGATGATGGCCAGCCAGTCTTCCGGTACGGAGGACGAGCCGTGCATGACCAGGTGCACGCCCGGGATGCGGGCATGGATTTCCTTGACGCGGTCGATGCGCAGGACCTTGCCGGTGGGCTTCTGGGTGAACTTGTAGGCGCCGTGGGAGGTACCGATGGCGATCGCCAGGGCGTCGACGTCGGTGTCACGCACGAACTGGGCAGCCTCTTCCGGATCGGTCAGCAGCATGGAGTGATCCAGCTCGCCTTCCGCGCCGTGGCCGTCTTCCTCGCCCATCTTGCCGGTCTCGAGGGAGCCCAGGCAGCCCAGCTCACCCTCGACGGACACACCGCCGGTGTGGGCCATCTCGACGACCTTGCGGGTGATGCCGGCGTTGTACTCGTAGGAAGCCGGGGTCTTCATGTCGGCCATCAGGGAGCCGTCCATCATCACGGAGCTGAAGCCGGACTGGATGGCGCGCAGGCACACGCCGAGGTCGGAGCCGTGGTCCTGGTGCATGACGACCGGGATGTGCGGGTACATTTCAACCGCGGCGGCCACCAGGTGGCGCAGGAACGGTTCGCCCGCGTAGGAGCGCGCACCGGCGGAGCCTTGCAGGATCACCGGGCTGTCGACCTTGTCGGCGGCCTGCATGATCGCGTGGATCTGCTCCATGTTGTTGACGTTGAAGGCCGGCATGCCGTAGCCGTTCTCGGCGGCATGGTCCAGCAGCTGACGCAGGGAGATCAGTGCCATGTGCGTTCTCCTGTTAGGGGTTCAAGTGGAGTGAAATCGTTGCCGAGCGGCGCATCCGCTCGAGTGTATCGCAAGCCTGTGGGGAAGCACACTAGGCACCTCCCCTTGACCTCATTCAGTACCGGGACGGATGACCTCGCCAACGCGCACGATCTTCATCGCATTCGTGCCGCCCATTTCGCCCATCAGGTCACCCTTGGTGATGATGACCAGGTCGCCGTCCTCGAGCATCTCGCGGCGGCGCAGCTCGGCCACCACCATGCGGTTGACCTCGGCATGATCGGTGGTGTCGTAGGGGAAGTGAATCGGCACCACCCCGCGGTAGAGCGCAGCGCGGCGCGCGGTCGGCTCGTGGCGGGTGAAGGCGTAGATCGGGATGGCGGAGTTCACGCGCGACATCCACAGGGCGGTGGAGCCCGACTCGGTCAGGGACACCAGGGCGCGCACGGCCATGTGGTTGGCGGCGTACATGGCCGACATGGCGATGGTTTCGTCCACGCGCTCGAAGCGGGTGTCGAGCGGCGGAACGCTCATCTTTGCCTGGATCTGGCTTTCCGCGCGGGCGCAGATGTGCGCCATGGTGGCCACGACCTTCGCGGGGTATTTGCCCGAGGCGGTCTCGCCGGAGAGCATCACCGCATCGGTGCCATCCAGCACCGCGTTGGCGACGTCGAACACCTCCGCCCGGGTTGGGATCGGGTTGGTGATCATGGTCTCCATCATCTGCGTGGCGGTGATGACCGCACGCTTGGCCTCGCGCGCCTTGCGGATGAAGGCCTTCTGCACGGCCGGAAGTTCGGCGTCGCCGATCTCCACGCCGAGGTCGCCGCGCGCGATCATGATGGCATCCGACGCCTCGATGATCTCGTCGATGCACTGCACGGCCTCGGCGCGCTCGACCTTGGCCACGATGCTGGCCTCGGAACCGGCCGCCTTCAGCAGGCTGCGCGCCTCGTGCAGGTCGGCCGCGCTGCGCGGGAAGGAGACGGCGATGTAGTCGACGCCGATCTCGGCGGCGGTCTTGATGTCGGCGCGATCCTTGGCGGTGATGGCGGGGGCGGACAGGCCACCGCCCTGGCGGTTGATGCCCTTGTTGTTGGACAACACGCCGCCGACCACCGTGGTGCAGTGGATTTCGCTGCCGGTGACACGGTCGACGGTAAACACCAGGCGGCCGTCATCCAGCAACAGGGTGTCGCCCTCGCGCACGTCGTCCACGAGCTGCTTGTAGGTCAGGCCCACGCGCTCCTGATCGCCATCATCTTTGCCCAGGGCGGCATCGAAGATGAAGGGGGCACCGTCCTCGAGAAAGATCTTTCCTTCCTTGAAGCGGTCGATGCGGATCTTCGGTCCCTGCAGGTCGCCGAGGATGGCGACATGACGGCCCAGCTTGGCCGCGCTCTCGCGCACCATGCGGGCGCGATTCATGTGGTCTTCGGGCTGGCCGTGGGAGAAGTTCAGGCGAACCACATCCACGCCATTGCGGATGAGGTCTTCAATGACCTTGGGGCTGTCGGTGGACGGCCCCAGGGTGGCAACAATCTTGGTGCGTCGCTTCACGCGTATACAACTCTCAAACAGGGAGTGAAGGCCATCCTTGGCCAGAAATCAGGGATCAACCCTTGGCGCGCTCTTCCAGGATCGCGACCGCCGGCAGGACCTTGCCCTCGAGGAATTCGAGGAAGGCGCCGCCACCGGTGGAGATGTAGCTGACCTTGTCGGCGATGCCGTACTTGTCGACCGCCGCCAGGGTGTCGCCGCCACCGGCGATGGAGAAGGCCTTGGATTCGGCGATCGCCATGGCCAGGGTCTTGGTGCCGTTGCCGAACTGGTCGAACTCGAACACGCCGACCGGGCCGTTCCAGACGATGGTGCCGGCGGCCTTGAGGCTGTCGGCCAGCATCTGCGCGGTCTTGGGACCGATGTCGAGGATCATGTCGTCAGCGGCCACATCCTTGACATCCTTGACGGTGGCCTCGGCGGTGGGAGAGAACTCCTTGGCGCAGACCACGTCGACCGGGACCGGCACGGTGGCGCCACGGGCGGCCATCTTGTCCATGATCTTCTTGGCCTCGGCAACCAGGTCCGGCTCGGCCAGCGATTTGCCGATCGGCAGGCCGGCGGCCAGCATGAAGGTGTTGGCGATGCCTCCGCCGACGATCAGGTTGTCGACCTTCTCGGACATGGAGTCGAGGATGGTCAGCTTGGTGGAGACCTTGGAGCCGGCGACGATGGCGGCCAGCGGACGGGCCGGGGCCTGCAGGGCCTTGCCCAGGGCCTCGAGTTCAGCCGCCAGCAGCGGACCGGCGCAGGCAATCGGGGCGTACTTGGCCACGCCATGGGTGGAGGCCTCGGCGCGGTGGGCGGTGCCGAAGGCGTCCATCACGAACACGTCGCACAGGGCGGCGTACTTCTTGGCCAGATCGTCGGCGTTCTTCTTCTCGCCCACGTTGAAGCGGACGTTCTCGAACAGCACGACCTCGCCCGCGCCGACTTCGACGCCGTCAAGGTAGTCCTTGACCAGACGCACCGGCTTGCCCAGCAGCTTGCTCATGTGCTCGGCGACCGGCTTGGTGGAATTCTCCTCGCTGTACTCGCCCTCGGTCGGACGGCCCAGGTGCGACATGACCATGACCTTGGCGCCGGCCTTCAGCGCGTGCTCGATGGTCGGCAGGGTGGCGCGGATGCGGACATCCGAGGTGACCTTGCCGTCCTTGACGGGGACGTTGAGGTCGGCGCGGATCAGGACGCGCTTACCGGCCAGATCGAGATCGGTCATCTTGATGACGGACATGTCGTTCTCCTTAATACGGGCAAAGACGTGGAAACAATCGGTTAAGCCCACAGGGCTTAACCGATGGCTCCCGGGATGGAAAAAAGGGGGAGCGTGCTCCCCCTCTTCATCCCTGCGGATTACTGAGCGATATGGCGAACCATGCGCATCAGGTTGCAGGTGTAGCCGTACTCGTTGTCGTACCAGGCGACCAGCTTGACGAAGGTCGGGTCGAGCATGATGCCGGCGGTGGCGTCGAACACGGACGGGGCGCTCACGCCGCGGAAGTCGGTGGAGACGACCGCGTCCTCAGTGTAGCCCAGCACGCCCTTCAGTTCGCCTTCGGAGGCGGCCTTCATGGCGGCACAGATGTCAGCGTAGGTGGCTTCCTTGTTCAGCTCGACGGTCAGGTCAACAACAGACACGTCAGAGGTCGGAACGCGGAAGGCCATACCGGTCAGCTTGCCCTTGAGCTCCGGCAGCACCACGCCCACGGCCTTGGCGGCACCGGTGGAGGACGGGATGATGTTCTCCAGGATGCCGCGGCCGCCGCGCCAGTCCTTGGAGGACGGACCGTCGACGGTCTTCTGGGTGGCGGTGGCGGCGTGCACGGTGGTCATCAGGCCACGCTTGATGCCGAACTTGTCGTTCAGCACCTTGGCCATCGGCGCCAGGCCGTTGGTGGTGCAGGAGGCGGCGGAGATGATGGCCTGGCCGGCGTAGGTGGTGTGGTTCACGCCGTAGACGAACATCGGGGTGGCGTCCTTGGACGGGGCGGACTGGACCACCTTCTTGGCGCCGGCCTTGATGTGAGCCTGGCAGGACTCTTCGGTCAGGAAGAAGCCGGTGGACTCGACGACCACGTCGACGCCGACCTCGTCCCACTTCAGGTTGGCCGGATCACGCTCGGCGGTCAGGCGGATCTTCTTGCCGTTGACGACCATGTAGTTGCCTTCAACGGAGACGTCGCCCTTGAAGCGGCCGTGCACGGAGTCATGCTTGAGCATGTAGGCCAGGTAGTCCGGCTCGAGCAGGTCGTTGATCGCAACGATCTCGATTTCCGGGAAGTCCTGGGCAGCGGCACGGAACACCATGCGACCGATGCGGCCGAAGCCGTTGATACCAACGCGGATTGCCATTTTTACTTGCTCCTGTGACGGATCATTGGAATTTTGTCGCGGGACGGCGATGCTCGGCCGCCGTCCCGTTCGGTACGGCTGGCTCAGGCCAGCACGGACTCGCAGGTCTTGACCACGTTCTCGACGGTGAAGCCGAACTGCTTGAACAGCTCGCCCGCCGGCGCGGATTCGCCGAAGGTGTCGATGCCGACCACGGCGCCATCCAGACCGACGTACTTGGCCCAGAAGGCCGTCACGCCGGCCTCGACGGCCACGCGCTTGACGCCCGGGATCAGCACGGAGTCACGATAGGCCTTGTCCTGGGTGTCGAACACGCAGGTGGACGGCATGGAGACGACGCGGATCTTCTTGCCCTTGCCCTCCAGCGCCTCGGCGGCGTTCATCGCCAGCTCCACCTCGGAGCCGGTGGCGATGATGATCAGGTCCGGCTTGCCGGCGCTGTCCTTCAGCACGTAGCCGCCCTTCTCGATCAGCTTGACCTGCTCGGGGGTGCGCGCCATCGGCTTGAGGTTCTGGCGGGAGAACACCAGCGCGGTGGGGCCGTCCTTGCGCAGCATGGCCATCTTCCAGGACACGGCGGATTCGATCGCGTCGCAGGCACGCCAGGTGTGGAAGCGCGGGATCATGCGCATGGTGGCGATCTGCTCGACCGGCTGGTGGGTCGGGCCGTCCTCGCCCAGACCGATGGAGTCGTGAGTGTAGACGTAGATGGTCGGGATCTTCATCAGGGCGGACATGCGCAGGGCGTTGCGCATGAACTCCATGAACATCAGGAAGGTGCCGCCGTAGACCTTGAAGCCGCCGTGCAGGACCATGCCGTTGATCATGTGGGCCATGCCGAACTCGCGCACGCCCCAAGAGATGTAGTTGCCGTTGGCGTTGTCATGGTTGACCTTGATGGTACCGGACCAGTTGGTCAGGTTGGAACCGGTCAGGTCTGCGGAACCGCCGAACATTTCCGGCAGCAGCGGCCCCATGGCCTCGATGGCGTTCTGCGAGGCCTTGCGGGAGGCGATGTTCGGCATCTCCGCCTGGACCTTGGCGATGAACTTGTCCATCTCGGCGACGAAGTTGGCCGGCAGCTCGCCTGCCATGCGGCGGGTGAACTCGGCGGCGAGCTCCGGGTACTCGGCGGCATAAGCGTCGAAGCGTGCCTGCCACTCCGCCTCGTCCTTCGCACCCTTCGCGCGATGATCCCAGCCGTCGTAGATCTCCTGCGGGATCACGAACGGCTCGTGCGGCCACTTGAGGAATTCACGCGCGGCGGCGATCTCGGCCTCGCCCAGCGGGGCGCCGTGGCAGTCGTGGCTACCGCACAGATTCGGCGAACCGTAACCGATGATGGTGCGGGTGCAGATCAGGGACGGCTTGTCGGTGACGGCCTTGGCGGCACGGATGGCGGCATCGACCGCCTCGGGGTCGTGACCATCGACGTTGCGGATGACGTGCCAGTTGTAGGACTCGAAACGTCCGGCGACGTCGCGCTCCATCCAGTCGCTGATGTGGCCATCGATGGAGATGTCGTTGTCATCCCAGAAGGCGATCAGCTTGCCGAGCCCCAAGGTGCCGGCCATGGCGCAGGCCTCGTGGGACAGACCCTCCATCAGGCAGCCGTCACCCATGAACACATAGGTGTGGTGATCGACGATGGTGTGGCCCGGACGGTTGAAATGGGCCGCCAGGGTGCGCTCGGCGATGGCCATACCCACCGCATTGGTGATGCCCTGACCCAGCGGACCGGTGGTGGTCTCGATACCGTCGGCATAGCCGTACTCGGGGTGGCCCGCGGTCTTGGAATGCAGCTGACGGAAGTTCTTGATGTCTTCCATGCTGAGGTCGAAACCGGTCAGGTGCAGCAGGGAATAGATCAACATCGAGCCGTGACCGTTGGACAGCACGAAACGGTCACGATCAACCCATTTGGCATTGCCCGGGTTGTACTTCATGTGGCCGTTCCACAGGACTTCGGCGATGTCGGCCATGCCCATCGGGGCGCCCGGGTGACCGGACTTGGCCTTCTGCACCGCATCCATGCTGAGGGCACGGATGGCATTCGCAAGCTCGCGACGAGTCGGCATGCGGGGTCTCCTAAACGAATGTTGAGAAAGGAAATCTTGCCCCGGCGAGGCGGTCCCGGGATCGCGGGAAGGCGCAATCCTGAAGGGACAAAGTTGCCCGCATTTTCCATCAGTTCATCCAATCGGGCAACCTGGCCGACCTGGCGTGTCAAGGCAAAGTAGAAATGTCCGCCTTTGAGCAAAGTAGAGATGTCCGGTTCTGAGCTGAAGGCGGTGGAGTTGTGATGGGATCGTGGC
>FWPV01003130.1_pt1 | contig 38402 bp, 35 predicted proteins | sample 2228371 | NCBI WGS metagenome assembly FWPV01 (sample SAMEA103939776, study PRJEB20133) | metagenome
GGTCGTGCTGGGTGTTACCGTCCTGCTCCCGGTCAAGGCTACGTTACCTATCCCCTGGTCAATGGTCACCGATGTCGCTCCTGAAACATTCCAGCTCAGCGTCGCGGACTCGCCAGGTGAAATGCTCGGTGGGCTGGCTCCAAAAGAATTAATAGCTGGTAGCTGCCCTTTGACTGGCAGACAACCAGGCAGACCACCGGCAAAAATTAGCACCATCAACGGTAAAAAAATTTTCTTCACCTTTTCACCTCCATGTAGATTCAAACACGCAAGTAACCGTCCCTAGAATTACTTGCCATTATTCAGTACTGGACGACAAGCTTTGGCTTGGCGTTACTGAAGTCTAAGTAGCTAGCCTCACGAAGCTCGGACCATCTAGTGCCATAAATAACGCTCAAATACGGGTCCCTTTCAAACTGCAACCGGATCTGAAATCGATCGCTCCCCACGTCCACCTGCTCCTGAACAGCAGCCACCAAAAGACTGGAACTGGAACAGCCTGAAGACCACAAAGGAAGGCTACATATAACTCCGGTTGCTGGACCGGCGAAGTAGTCACCGCTATCCAGTTTGCCGTACTGGCATTTACAAACTTGTAGTTGCCCCATCCTCTCAAAAGGAGAACCGAACATCCCAACCGCCCCTGAATCAAGTTCGAGAGAAACCGACTTAATGGTAACACCCTTTGGTAAAGCAGAAATATCGAAGCTTAGAAAGCCTTGTATGGCAATCCTATCGGCTGTACAGCCAACCATTAACTGCTGCCCTACATATCCATCCCGCCGCACATGACCACCCTCAGCAATCAAAGAAAATAACTCGACTGCAGTCGGAGGTGCCGATGTAACCACAACTTGAGCTGTAGCCGTCACGCTTCCGGCTTCATTTGTAGCTGTCAAAATATATGTTGTAGTGCTTTTCGGTAGTACAACCCTCGTCCCGGTCAAAGCAACATCGCCTATGTCCGGAGCAATACTGACCTTCGTAGCGCCAGAGACATTCCATCGAAGCATTGATGACTCACCTAGACCGATGGTTGCCGGACTGACTTCAAAAGAGTTCACCGATGGTTTACCGGTAGGAATAACAATGACGGTGGCTAAAATCTCCTTTGACCAGTTTCCTTTATCATCCTGGACCCGGAACCAAATCGTATGAGTCCCCTGTGATAGGGATGAAGTCTTGAAACTGGCTTCAGTGCTCAATGTTCCATCTATGCTGGAGCGCCAACTGTAAGCAACTATGCTGCCATCGGGATCAATCCCATGACCGGTGAAAGTCACCGTACCCCCAGGAGCAACTGTAGTCGGCGACACTAAGTCTATATAAGCAGTTGGGGGTTGATTAGCAGGTGGTGGAGGGACGGGTAGACAACCAATAGCTAAGGCAAGAACCATAAATAACATGGCTGATAACAGCTTTCTCATACTATATTATTACCTCCGAGCCAGATTTACACTGCCGCGAATCCAACATTACACAAGCTTAAGTTTGCCTGTTTTGCAAACTCATTTCTTTTCTGCTAACCGCCGTCTGATAGCATTACGGTATATCACTCTAAGGCTGCCACCGTGAAGCTTAAATTTCCTCCTAGCTTTCCTCTGTTGCCTTCGCTCCGCTTTAAACCTTTCTAACCCCTGTTCCTCCACTTAGCAATCAGCTCCTGTTTCAAGCAAACAGCCGTTTTCTCACTCGCTCCAGAATCTTTGACATCGCTTCCCCTGCCTTGCAGTTAATCAGCACTGTAGCCTTAGAATCCATCGGCGTCGGGCTGAGATTGATGATGACCAGCTTAGCCCCAGCTTCTATGGCATACATAGGCATATATGCAGCCGGATAAACAACAAGGGTGGAGCCTATGACGATAAAAAGGTCACAATGGCGAGAATGATGAATGGCATCGTTCAGCGCCTTTTGCGGTAACGCCTCGCCAAAGAAAACGGCATCCGGCTTCAAAATACCATGACATAAATGGCAATCAGGCACTTCCTCTTTCTCCAGCCTTTGGAATATTTCTTCCATAGGAAAGCGGCTATCGCAGCCCATGCACCGCACTCGCTTCATATTGCCATGCAGTTCAAAGACCTTATCTGGGGAGTTTCCCGCCTTTTGATGTAAGTTATCAACATTTTGGGTGATGACACAGGTCAGCTTACCCAGTCTTTCCAGCTCGGCGACAGCATAATGGGCCTGGTTCGGCTCAGCATCTTTGAGGAGGCTGCCCTCCCTCAGCAGCTGCCATTGCATCTTTCTGACCTCGGGACTGCGCATAAACTTTTCAATAGTAAAATCATCGGGGTCAAACCGGCTCCAGATACCTCCAGGACTGCGGAAGTCAGGTATCCCTGACTCCGTGCTGACGCCAGCTCCAGTAAAGACCACAACCCTATTTGCCTCAACGATAAAAGCAGCCACCTTATCAGCCAAATAATCCAGATCCTTCCTTTCCATAACTTACCTGCTAGTTTTTTTATCAATGCTAATTGGCTTTGACCAAAATGTCAAGATGCTGTGGGCTCTTCCGAAACCAGCGATTGAGATTCCTGACCTAGCTACAAAAAGCTCCCTCTTTGTATAGACTAAACGGTAAGGACAAATCACCTGGGAGGTGAAAATGGCAAAAGGATACAAAGGGAACCTTACCCTTCAAAGTAGTAGCTACTGATGAGCCTTTGATCGCCAGAGGCGGGCTGATACTCCCTTATGAGAGGCGAAAGCCTTCAAGCTGCCTAAAGTCATGGATAAGGAGCTGCCTAAGCCAGGCATTGGTAGAGACTACAAGCCGTCCAGCTTCGTTATGCCTTTAATCCTAGTGTTTCACGGTGGTAAGAAGCTGGAAGATTTAAGGGAGATGGACGTAATGGTCACACCCTTGATGTCGATGCCTCAATCATAGAACCAGAGAAGGAAAGGGATATCAGCCTCAGACGGGACTTCTGTTTGAAGTTGGGCTGGTCTTAGAAGACGAATTCAGAGAAGGAAATATTCCAGCCGGGACTGGGGGCAGTAAATTTTATTGAGAGGTGTTTTTCTGCCATGCCCCGGGGTAAATCGATAACTTACATCAGGTCTGATAGCGCTCTCTATCAGTCTGGGGTAATAGACCTCTGTTTTGAACAAAGACTGGCATACCAAGGGAATAGAGAAATCGGTGAAACGATCCACACCATGAATGATACTAAAGAAGCGTTCAGGTTAATAGTAATCCGCTGGTCCAAGCTACAGGCAGAACTGTTTGACCCATCACCGTACTTTTACCATGCCATTGCCAACAACAGGGAAGAAGAGGCTGAAGAGGTAATCAAGCTCCATAACCGGAGGGGTGAGGTGGAGAATTACATTAAGGAGCTTAAGGGTGGCTTTGGTATGGAATGGATGCCCTGCGGCGAAAGTTATGCAAATGCCGTTTTCTTCAGGGCATGTCTCCAGACCAAAGACGCCAGTTTTTCCTGGCAAAAGCCGCCGACTATGTCTGGATAACATCTCAAAAGGTCAAAAACCCCAAAAACCTCTGAAAAAACTCCCAATCGCTGATTTTGGGCGGAGTGCTTGCTCTGTTTTCATGGTGTAGCCTCAACGGCAGTGACACCAAGGAAGAGGTTACCACCTGTTGACACCGCGCGAGATGTCAGAGAGGACTAGGATGTTCAGCCGACGGCAGTCGCACCTCGGCGTTTTGACCGATGCGCTTTTCCAGCCCTGTCAGAATACAAGATGCCCCACACCGTCGTTTTCGCCATTGGCACTTTAGCTGACCGAGGTCAGCTATTCCACGATGTGGAGCGAACTTGTGTGCATGGAGAAAGCAATTGGCGACCCCGATGGGATTCGAACCCACGATCTCCACCGTGACAGGGTGGCATGTTAGTCCGCTACACTACGGGGCCGCACTGATAGAAGTTTCACCTTGCCACAGCCGCTTAAAAAGTCTATCAACACCATGTTTACCGTGTCAAGCTAGTCCCATAGAAACTGTTAATAAAGGACTCATTCTCCGATATACTGCGACCCCTGGACTTTTCCCTGCGGCGAGGCTATAGCATCCCGATTGACTGGCAAATACCTTTTTCATGGTCTATGTGAGGGGGTGTAACAAATTTGTAATTGTACTAGCAGATTCTTGCTGCAAAAGCTGAATTTGATTTTTCAGCCTGAGAAATATAAACTAGACCTTCAATTATGCTTGGAGCTCAAATAACAATTACTAAGATGCTCTTTTTTCACCCTCAGGATGTAACATACTTTAACTTCATCGAAAGCGTGAGGAGCGAGAATTGACACACATCAAGGGTTTATCTGTGGGCTTAGCCTTAAGCCTTTTTTTGACTCTACCAATACTTATACTTCTGTCCTTGCCTGCACCCATGCACGCAGCCAATATTACTATAGTCCCCACCTCAGGCACTGTCGGTTCATCGATACTAATAAGTGGCAAGGGTTTCACCGGACGCTTCGTCAAGATACACTGGGATGAACAGCTCATATCCACAAAGGTGCCTGTTTCTGACACCGGTGAAGTGACGTGGAACCTTACGGTGCCTCCCGCTTGCAAGGGCACCCACATAGTTAAGATCACAGATGACAGCAACTTGGCTGGCAGCACTGCATCAGCTACCTTCACCGTACTTCCACAAATAACGGTTTTTCCACGTATCGGGCGAGCACATACATCAGTTACAGTCATTGGAAATGGTTTTGCCGCTTTCGAAAGAGAGATAAAGATAACTTGGGATGGTAAAGTGCTACCTATGTCCACTTCCGCTAATCACCTCGGCACATGGGGCATCAGCCTCGACATCCCCGAAACAACCAAAGGCGACCACTACATAGGTGCTTTTAGTCCAGCAACAAAAGCTTGGGAAATAGGTGAAATCAAATTTATGGTAACTCCAGCAGTTAAGGTGGAACCACTGTCTGGTCCTGTAGGCACAGAAATTAGAATCGAAGGATTTGGCTTTAGAACTGGTGAAGATGGCATCACCATAACCTATGATGGTGACATAATCATGTGTAACATTGTAGGCAAAGCGGATGGGAGCTGGGATGCTACGTTGAACATACCACCATCGACACAAGGTTATCACGTAATCGGCGTCTACGGTAGCAGCTTTACACCAAAAGGAATCGTCCCCGACGTCAAATTCAATGTTGTCCCACATATTGAACTAGAGCTAACTTCAATAAACAGAGAGACCAAAGTGACTGTTAAGGGGACAGGCTTTGCTAATGAGGAAACGGTAACTATCAGTCTCAATGGAAGGAAAATCGATGTTGTGGCTGTGGCAGATAATAGTGGCAGCTTTGTTGCCACGTTTGAAGCTGGGCAAAGCAGAATTAAGGAGAACTCGATATCCGCCCAGGGCAACAAGGGTAATTCTGCTCGGGCTACTTTCATCATGGAGCAATCTGCTCCGCCAGCACCCCAACCACTATCACCTAAGCAAGGGGCAAAATTAGAGATTTTTGATTCGATCGGAGATGTGTTCCTCAGGACCGCCGAGCGCCTTGTTGGAATTATTATCTTCCCGAGACAACAAGCCTCGGCGGCACATCAAGCCACTTTCGACTGGTCAGATGCCAGCAAGACCGGAGATATAAGTTATGTCCTACAGATCGCCCAGGATAGTTTTGTATCACCTGTTTTAGTCAAGAACAATTTGGTGGAATCAGAGTACAAATTGTCCCGCGGGGATATTCTGGGACCAGGAAGATATAGCTGGAGAGTAAAAGCTGTGGATAATGTCGGCAATGAAAGCCCGTGGTCGGAAATTCGGCAATTCGAAGTAATTCCCATGTCAAAAATAGTCCTGGTTCAATCGTTGTGCATTTCAGTGCTTTCTGTTGCGGGCATAGTGATAGCGGGAATATTGGTTCTGCGAGCTCGCAGAGGAGGAAAGTAAGGGGATCGACACTGTTACCAGCTTCACTTGTTTGTAATATCGTTATATGCTATATTAAGTGTAGGTTTTAGTTAACCGCTATGGGTGCCAGGAGTGATGCTCCAGGCTGAGACTCCATAGAATGGGGAACCGTCAGAACCTGACCTTGGTAATTCAAGCGTAGGGAAGCGGTAAAATAAGCCAAGGGTTTAGTAGTGGTTACTAAAGCTCTTGGTTTTTTCTTTGGAAGGTGAAATGACACAGATAGAATTGGCAAAACAGGGCGTCCTATCGCCACAAATGAAGAGCGTAGCCGAGAAAGAAGGGATAAGCGAGGAAACCCTTCAGAAATATATCGCTGAGGGGAAAATCGTAATCCCAGCCAATATTAATCACTCTAATCTAGTCCCATGTGGCATTGGCAAAGAGCTTAGAATTAAAGTTAATGCCAACATCGGCACTTCGTCAGATTACGGTAATATAGAAAGCGAACTGGAGAAATTACGGACAGCTGTAGAGTTTGGGGCAGACACGATTATGGATCTAAGCACTGGCGGTGACATATCAGCCATCCGCCAAGCAATCATTGGCGCCAGCAGTCTGCCTGTTGGTACCGTGCCCATATATCAAGCCGGAATCGAAGCCATCGAACAGCAAGGAGCCATAGTAAACATGACTGTTGATAAAATCTTTGCTGTGCTGGAACAGCAGGCTAAAGACGGTGTCGATTTTATGACCGTCCATTGCGGTGTTACCCAAGCAGCTATTGCACGGCTAAAACGTCAACGAAGGCTAACCGATATCGTCTCCCGAGGCGGCGCCTTTCTCCTTGGCTGGATGCTACACAACGACCGTGAAAATCCTCTTTACGAATACTTCGACCGCTTGTTAGACATAGCCCATAGATTTGACGTGACTTTAAGTTTGGGTGACGGTATGCGTCCAGGTAGTCTCACCGATGCTACTGACCGGGCTCAAGTCGAAGAGCTAATTACGCTCGGGGAACTGGTAGAACGTGCAAGGGAAGCTAATGTTCAAGTCATGGTTGAAGGTCCAGGGCATGTGCCGCTGAACCAGGTCACAGCCAACGTCCAACTGGAAAAGAGCTTGTGCCGTGAAGCTCCCTTTTATGTGCTCGGCCCGCTAGTAACCGATATTGCTGCCGGTTATGACCATATCGCTGCTGCTATAGGTGGTGCCATCGCTGCTGCCTCCGGAGCAGACTTCATCTGCTACGTCACTCCGGCAGAACACCTTTCCCTGCCGGACATCGAGGACGTAAAAATAGGGATTATAGCAGCGCGTATTGCTGCACACGCCGCCGATATTGCTAGAGGTACAAGAAGAGCCAGCGAATGGGATAAGAAGATGTCTATAGCTAGAAAAAACCTTGATTGGGAAACGCAAGCCCAGCTATCCCTTGACCCAGAAAGAGTTCGGGCGGTGCATAGGAAATTTGCCACTGCTGGACCAGCTTGCAGCATGTGCGGTAATTACTGCGCCATGGCACTAGTTGAAAAATATCTGGGCATTTCAGCAATCAGATGTTGATTCTGGAATTATGACGCAAGATGAAGGCAGAGATAATCTCCATCGGTACCGAACTTCTTCTGGGCGAGATAACTGATACCAACTCCGCTTATCTTGCCAGTCAACTACCTTTACTTGGGCTCGACCTTCATTTCATATCCACAGTCGGTGATAACCAGCAGAGGATAGTCGAAACTTTAAAGCTAGCCTGGCAAAGGTCAGACGTTATCATCACCACCGGTGGACTTGGCCCGACACAAGATGACGTTACCCGCGAGGCTATTGCTGAGTTTCTGGGCGAGGAAATCACCATTGACCAAACTCTAGTGCGCAAATTTGAAGAGCTATTCCGTTACTACAAGATACAAATGCCACCAAGCAATATAAAACAAGCCGCAGTAATTCCCTCGGCTCAGGTGATCCAAAACCCTCGGGGTACAGCACCCGGCTGGTGGATAGAAAGGGATAACAGAATCATCATCACCATGCCTGGTCCCCCACGCGAGATGCAGCTAATGTGGACAAAAGAAATAATGCCCCGACTCCAGCTAAAAACAATAGGTGCCATCATCATTTCCAAGACACTTAAGACCTTCGGCTTAACCGAAGCCGAAGTAGATGAGCGGGTAAGTCCCTTTCTTCCAGCCAAGAATCCCACATTAGCCACATATGCCAAGAGCGATGGCATTTACCTGCGCATAACAGCAAAAGCCAACACTGAAAACGAGGCACAACAGCTGATCACACAGCGAGAGGAGGAAATCAGGGCAATCTTAAACGAATATATCTGGGGAGTGGATACGGATACTATTGAGAGCATCATAGGTGCCCTGCTTACGTCAAAAGGCCTAACCCTGGCAACCATGGAATCGTATACCGGTGGTCTTTTAGCCCATACCATCACAAATGTCCCGGGCAGCTCAAGATATTTTAAAGGAGGTCTGATCGTCTACACCGCAGAAGCTAGGGATGCTCTCGGATTTAACTCTCAACCGGTCTCTCTATACGGTCTTGTCAGCGCTGAGACAGCTAAGACTATGGCAACAACAGCTAGAGAAAAGCTGAGGACGTCTATCGGTGTCGGTCTTACCGGTGTTATGGGTCCCGTAGAGATCGAAGGAAAACCGGTGGGCACTATCTTTGTAGGCATCGACGATGGACAATACACTCGAAGCTATGCGGGAAACTATCCGGGTAACCGTATACAGGTAAAACAAAGAGCGGTTACCTCAGCTCTATTTGAGTTAAGAAAAATCTTACTTTAGGGGGAACCATGCACCTTATTATCGATGGCTATGGAAGCGATTCAACGCTTCTCCAAGATGAACAATTTATCTACCAACTCCTTGACACGTACCCTGAGCTGATTGGAATGACCAAGATCTCAGCCCCGTTTGTCACAAGATATATCGGACCTAACCCCAAGGACTGGGGGATTTCAGGGTTCGTTTTCATCGCCGAGAGTCATATCAGTATTCACACCTTTGTAGAGCGCTGCCTTGTAAATATCGACGTCTTCTCGTGCAAGAGTTTCGATGCTGAGCAAGCTGTTAAGTATTTCAAAGACAAACTCCACTTAACTAGACTCGCAACTTGCCTAATCAAAAGGAAATTGAGCCCAGCAGAACTTCCTGAAGCCGACGATATGTCGCAGCTCCAGCTAGTATGAAAAATGAAAAGCCTAAAAGCTCTGTTTTCCCAGCCGCAAAATTTTGCCGGTTTGCCATCACCGTATTGCGACTTCGAAACTGCTAAAGTAGCAATCTTACCAGCACCTTACGATAGCACCACTGAATGGCATGCTGGTACACGTGACGGACCACAAGCCATTATCGATGCTTCGCAATATCTTGAATTGTATGACATTGAACTGGACCGCGAGATATATAAAATAGGCATACACACCCTACCTCAAATCAAGCCAGTATTAAGCAGCCCTGAAAAGATGATTGAACGAGTCTACCAGATAGCTAAAGCACTGTACCAGCAGGCAAAATTCACAGTAATGATAGGCGGGGAACACTCTCTAAGTTTGGGCGTAGTTCAAGCTCTTGAGGAAAAACTTCAAGATTTTTGTGTGCTCCAGCTAGATGCACACGCTGACCTCCGCGATGAATACTCCGGAACTCGATATAGCCATGCCTGCGTCATGCGTCGTATTTTCGAGCTTTGCCCAATTGTACAAGTTGGCATAAGAAGCTTGAGTTGGGAGGAGCGCCAATTCCTGAACCAAAACAAAATACAGTCCTTTTACACGCTTGCATCTAGCCGTGATCTAGCTCCAGCAGAACAGATAATGGCTTCACTCAATCAGAACGTCTATATATCCATCGACTTGGATGTCTTTGACCCCTCAATCATGCCTGCAGTAGGCACTCCTGAACCTGGTGGAATGCAATGGCATGAAGTTCTACACCTGTTGAAACTAGTGACTCAGCATAAGCGTGTTGTCGGCTTTGACATCGTTGAGCTCTGTCCCAAGGAGGGACCAGCCTCCTGTGCTTTCCTAGCAGCCAAACTGGCTTACAAGCTTATCGGCTATGCCCTGACGTAGATCAAAAAGCACACGATAAGCTCTTAGGTAGACGATATTTGACATCGCCCCTGTGTATGTTCTATCATTTAGCTTGCTTAAGAGCAGAGGGATGGCGGCAGAAAACACGCCTGATTTAACATCGGACAATTACAGCTTGGGGCAGGTAGCCACGCAATTTCTTCTAACATTACCATCAGAGGAAAGGATAAAGGCTCAGCAAGAGGTATACAAATTTGTACGTTGGTATGGAGAGAAACGACCTCTCAGTGGACTTACTATCCCAGAAGTAGCAAATTACGCTGAGCAGGTCACCGCCTCAACCACTGAAGTAACTGAAAAACTCCGGATAATCAAAGCCTTCCTTGCCTATGCCTATAAGCAGGGTTTAACACAAACAAACTTATCTGTTCACCTCAAGACCAAGAAGCTCCCACAAAAATCAGCCTTCTCTGCAAAGAGGCACTCGGGGGGGAAAATCTTGTTGACCAACCAAGGCTATGCAGAGCTAAAAGCTGAGCTCGCCGCCCTCAAAAACGAGCGACCACGCATAGCTGAAGAGCTGCAGAAGGCAGCGGCGGACAAGGATTTTCGCGAAAATGCCCCGCTGGAAGCAATTCGAGAATACCAAGGTCAGCTAGAGGCACGCATTAAAGAACTAGAATCAACCATAAAAATGGCAAAATTGATAGATGAGCACCAGACTGGCAGTTATGAAATAACTTTTGGTGATACAGTGGTACTTCGAGAGTTGGCTTCCGGTGAAGAAGTAACTTACACATTAGTCCATGCTAGCGAGGCTAACCCCGCAGAAGGCAAAATCTCTGTTGCTTCGCCCACAGGTCAAGCATTATTAGGTCGAGCAAAAGGACAAAAAATCGAAGTTAAGGCACCAGCTGGGATCATACATTACCAGATTCAAGAAGTAATACGAGGTTAAAAAACTATATCAGCCAGGATAGCAATATTGGCGACTTCATAGTCCAGTAGGTGAGTGTAAAATCAATTAGAAGTGGGCTTACAAAGTTTTCACCGGGCAAGTAAGCGGTCCTGAAATATAGTTACTGCCGAGTGTATAACCGGTGGCAATAAGGAGCAAATAGTCCAGAAACGGAACAAAGAGCTGACCTAAACGGCGCATGGCGGGGACTAGGGAACTTTCCTCCTATCTCCAGCACTGGCGTCACAGGAATATCAAATTCAAAGGAGGCACACATGGATTTTGAGCTTACTGAAGAACAGAAAGCGCACAGAAAGGAGTTTTTCGATGTTTGCAAGCAACTCGAAAAACAGAAACCACCAAGTTTAATAGGATTCGAGGCTATTTTTGAGGTCGACGAGTGCTGGGAATTCCACCTTCACTGTGCCAAAGAATTCAGTAAGAAGGGATGGCTAGCCCTTGCCTGGCCTCCAGAATATGGCGGCAAGGGAACTATGATGGATCGTGTCCTCTTCGCCGAAGCTAGAGGATACTGCGGGATTCCAGGGGTCGATATCTTTGGGGTGCAAATGCTGGCTCCGACTCTGTTGCAGGCTGCAAGCGAGGAGATAAAAAAGGAATTCCTGCCACCCATTGCTCGAGCCGAAGTTATGTGGTGTGAACTGTGGAGCGAGCCGAATGCCGGTTCTGACCTAGCGGCACTGACCACCACAGCGATAAAGAAGGGCGACGAATACATCATCAATGGTCAAAAGACTTGGAATACAGGCGCCCACAAGGCTGACTGGGGTTTTGGAGTGTTTAAGACCGACCCAACTGGCAGACCACACCACAACTTAACCTTTATCCTCTTGGACATGAAAACCCCGGGGATCACAGTGCGACCAATTCCCTACATGGATGGCGGTGCGCCCTACTGCGAGGTCTACTTTGACGACGTACATGTGCCGGCAAAGAACATCGTTGGTCAGGAGAACGAAGGTTGGGCAGTGGTCAATACCCTTGCTGGCTTCGAGAGATCCGGTATGAATGAGATCATGGTTATGTTTCGCGAATTAGAGGAGTTGGTAAAATTCTGTAATGAGACCAAACGAAACGGCCAGCCTCTGTCGAGAGACCCTATCATACGGAATCGTATAGCACAGGTAGCCTGTGAACTGGAGGCAGCTCGTACCTTAGCCTACCGTGTGGCTGATTTACAAAACAGGAACGAGATGTCCCTGATGGATGCCTCAGCGGCAAAGATTTTCTACAGCGAGCTAGGCGAACGCTTCGCTTTCCTGGCAACCGATATTTTAGGCCCGTACGGACAGGTAAAGACTTCCCGATGGTCACCAATGAGGGGAGTATGGGAGAAGGCATACCAAGAGTGCTTCATAACTACCATCTCCATGGGCACAAATGAGATTCAGAAGAATATTATTGCCTGGTACGGTTTAGGTCTACCCCGTATGAAATAAATAAATAAATCGAGTTCGATTGGTTAGGAGGAATCATGGATCTAAGATTCAGCGAGGCTCAAGAAATATTGAGAAAGATGGCAAGGGATTTCCTTACCACAGAATGTCCCAAGAGTCTGGTGAGAGAGCTTGAACAGAGCGATAAAGGATATTCTCCTGAGCTATGGAAGAAGATGGCTCAGCTGGGATGGATGGGGCTGATCATCCCTGAGGAATATGAAGGCATGGGTTACACTTTCCAGGACCTCACGGTCCTCATGGAGGAAATAGGGAAAAACATCCTGCCCGGACCTCTAGTTTCCACCATAACAAGTACTTTCCCCATCCTTGAAGCTGGGAATGAAGAACAGAAGAAAGAGTTTCTCCCCCGGATAGCTCGAGGGGAACTGATCCTCACTACCGCGCTTCTTGAAATCGAAGGGACATTCAGTGCATCCAGCATCGCTACCACAGCAATACCCAAAGGCAATGATTTCATTATCAACGGCACAAAACTTTTCGTGGAAATGGCACATGTTGCTGATTACATTATCTGTGTCACAAGGACAAATAAGGGAGCTTCGCCCGAGAAAGGAATCACCCTCTTCATGGTTGATTCTAAGGCTCCGGGCATACACTGCGACGTAATACCAACCATGGCTGCAGACAAACAATGCGAGGTACGCTTTGAAAACGTTACTGTGCCCAAGAATAACATCCTCGGCAAGATAGACGAAGGATGGCCTATCGTGGAAATGTTCTTGCGAAAAGGCGCTATCATTAAGTGCGCTGAGTCTGTAGGTGGCATACAGACCTGCGTCGAGATGACGGTAGCCTATGCCAAAGAGAGAGTTCAATACGGCAGGCCAATCGGAGCTTTTCAAGCACTGCAGCATATAATGGCTGATATGTGGACAGCGATGGGAACCAGCCGCTATCTACTATATGAAGTAGCCTGGATGGAATCAGAAGGGCTACCATGCGCCAAAGAAGCATCTATGGCAAAGGCATTCATCAACGAGGCTTACAAGAACGTCAGTAAATGGGCGGTGAGGTTGCACGGGGCAATTGCCACCAGCGCCGACCACGATATACCACTCTACTACCGAAGAGCCAAGGCCGCTGACTTTGCCTTTGGTGGCACCGACTTTCACAGGGAATTGGTAGCCCAAAAGATTGGGCTTGTCTAAACCCAAGCTGGAATTAGCACACCCCTCAGCCCCTCCTTTTCGGAGGGGCTGAGCTTTTCGTCCGCACGAGTCATATCCTTAAATCACTTGCATCTCTGCCCTACTTTCTATAATGTGCTCTGGAGATATATGTAATTGTTTGTAAACAGTCCGGGTGAACACACAATTGCCTCACCGAGCACCTTGTGCTATACTCTTGAATAACTTTGGTAAAGTAATTCTGCCTAGAATTGGGGGAATAGAATTTGGCTGAGTCAATTTCGGTTAAACAACTCTTGGAAGCTGGAGCCCATTTTGGACACCTAACTGGTCATTGGCACCCGCGCATGAAAAGCTACATCTTCACCCAACGCAACGGCATCCATATTATAGACCTGGAACAAACTGTAATTATGCTGGATAGAGCATGCGCCTACGTTAGAGATCTGGTCAGTAATGGGCAAAGCCTCCTCTTTGTCGGCACCAAGAAGCAAGCCCAAGAGATAATAGAAGAGGAAGCTAAGCGATGTGGTATGTATTATGTCAACCAAAGATGGTTAGGAGGAATGTTAACAAACTTTGCCACCATCCAAGCCAGGATAGATTATCTGGTTCGCCTTGAGGATAGAAAAGCCAAAGGTGAGCTAGACTACCTATCTAAAAAAGAAAAAATGAAGGTTGACAAGGAAATAGCACGACTTAATAAACTACTAGGCGGCTTCAAAGAGATGACGGCACTTCCAGGAGCCCTGTTTATCGTTGACCCCACCAAAGAAAAAATAGCTCTTGCTGAGGCGAAGAAAGTTGAAATACCAGTAATAGCAATTGTAGATACCAATTGTGACCCTTCAGGCATTGACTATCTTATTCCGGCAAACGACGATGCCATAAAGGCGATAAAGCTCATATGTAGTAAGATAGCCGATGCTGTTCTAGAAGGCAAAATGATTAAAGAGACCGGTGAGATAGTGACTACTGCGCAAACCCCAACGGAAGCAGGACCTGCCGAGCTACTGGAATCCCACATCTTCGCACCCGATCAGGGCAAAGAATAGACAGCAATACCCTCTTAGCACAATAAGGAGGAAAAATTGCAAGTTTCAACTGCAGCGATAAAAGAACTAAGGGAAAAGACAGGTGCTGGCGTGATAGACTGCAAAAAAGCATTACTCGAGGCTGAGGGGGACATAGAAAAGGCAGCTAAGGTCCTCGCCCAACGCGGACTAGCACTAGCCAAAAAGAAAGCCAACCGTGCCGCAGACCAAGGAATAATCGAAGCCTATGTCCACCCTGGAGGACAGATCGCAGCACTCGTTGAAGTCAACTGTGAGACCGATTTCGTTGCCCGCACCGAGGAATTCAGAGAGTTAGCTCACAACCTTGCTCTACAAATAGCCGCTATGTCCCCCCAATTTATTTCCCCAGAAGATATGCCAAATGAACCAGATGTAGACCTCAAGTCAGCCTGCCTCCTCCTCCAGCCATTTATTAAAGACCCAAGTAAGACAATCCAAGATGTCATCACTGAAGTAATAGCCAAGGTTGGTGAGAACATCAAGGTACGCAGGTTTGCCAGATTCGAACTAGGTTGCTAAAAGTGCCAGCAAAGAAGCCAAAGTACAAGCGCGTTCTCCTCAAGCTCAGTGGGGAAGCACTCATGGGAAGAAAAAGCTTCGGCATCGACCGTTCAGTTTTAACACGTGTTACCCAACAAATAAAGCGAGTAACCGAGCATGATGTCGAAGTAGCTATAGTTGTCGGAGGTGGCAACTTTTGGAGAGGCACCGGGAGCGAAGCCAAAGGAATGGACCGGGCCACAGCAGACTACGCTGGAATGCTAGCCACAGTAATTAATGCATTAGCCCTTCAAGATTCACTAGAAAGGAACGGGATCACTACTAGAACTCAATCTGCCATCACGATGCAAGCTGTAGCCGAACCTTATATACGCCGGCGGGCTATACGGCACTTGGAGAAAAAAAGAGTGGTTATTTTTGCCGGTGGTACCGGAAATCCATATATGACCACGGATACCGCTGCTGCACTCCGAGCGATTGAAATCGGAGCTGAGATACTGCTAGTAGCCAAAAATAGAGTTGACGGAGTATACGACGCTGACCCTGTAAAAAATCCACAGGCAAAAAAATTTGACCGCTTAACCCACAAAGATGCCTTGAACTTGCATCTTCAAGTAATGGATAGTACTGCTTTTTCTCTGTGTCAGGACAACAAACTTCCCATAATAATCTTTGACCTCGAGGGTGAACAAAGTATAGAGCGCGCTATTTTTGGAGAACATGTCGGCACACTTGTCACTAGTGAGGAAAAGGCATGATCGAGCAAATACTCGTCGAAATTAACAACAAAATGCAAAAAGCCGTCGAGGCTTTGAGCCGAGATTTAGCAGGTATACGTACAGGAAGGGCATCACCAGCCCTAGTCGAACACATCAGGGTTGACTACCATGGCGTCCTCACTCCGCTCAACCAACTCGCCTCTATATCAGTCCCAGAAGCCAAAATGATACTCGTCCAGCCTTGGGATCGCAGCATAATCCGCAACATCGAGAAATCTATTCTTACCTCAGACCTAGGTCTGAACCCAACAAACGACGGCACATTTATACGCATCCCCATCCCCCCATTGACTGAAGAACGACGGAGGGAGCTGATAAAAGTGGTTCACAAAAGACTAGAAGAGGCGAGAATCGAACTGCGTAATTTCAGACGGGATGGAATCGAAAGGCTAAGGCAAGCAGAAAAAAATAAAGAAATCTCCCATGACCAATATGTACGAGCCTCTGATCAGCTTCAAAAACTTATTGACACTTTCATATATCGGGTCAACAGCATAGGAGAAGACAAGGAAAAAGAGATTATGGAAGTCTAATGACCCCGGAACTGCAGCATGTTATTGATAGCAAATTTGAGCGGTGGCTAAAACACGACTTCACTAGGTTTTGCAATATCAAAAAGTCTCACTAGCGGGAAACATCCACAATTACCACAGTTACCTCAGGCAATCTGATCCTGAGAAATAAATATATGCTAAAACAAAGAATTCTCACTGCTGTTGTCGGCTTACCGCTTCTTATCGCCGTAATCTGGTTTGGTGAACCCTGGTTTACACTCATAATTGCGGCGATGGCTATAACTGGGAGCTTCGAATTCTATCGGCTGGCTACTAACTTAATGGTACAGCCAATCACTTACTTCGGTATGGCTTGGGTATTACTTCTTGTCCTAAGCCCTCATTGCCCACATGCTATCGCAACACCATTTCTCGTCACTTCAGCAACGGCAATCTCCCTAATCTGGATATTATTCAGGTCACCAAAAAGACAAGCCTTTAACAACTGGGCATGGACAATAGCTGGGATACTCTACATCGGCTGGATGCTCAGTCACTGGGTTAGCCTCAGGAACTTGGAGGCTGGCAGAGAGCTGACATTCTGGGCTATGTTTACCACGTTCGCAAGTGACACCAGCGCCTTTTTCTGCGGCAGAACTTGGGGCAAACATAACCTCGCCCCAACTATAAGTCCAGCTAAAACATGGGAGGGGGCGTTAGGAGGGCTACTGGCTAGCGTTATAGCCTCTTTAGCCTTGAGCGTTATTTTTCCTCTACCTTTCAACTATTGGCAAACTGCCCTTTTGGGTGTTGCTATCAGCACATTTGCGCAGCTTGGCGATCTCGTGGAGTCATTGCTCAAACGTAATACGGGTGCCAAGGATGCGGGTAAACTGATACCGGGACACGGAGGCTTGCTCGACCGGCTGGACAGCCTCATATTTACCGGGGTTATAGCATATTATTGTACAATATTGACCATGTTGTGAGTAATCCTATGAAACGATTAGCTGTACTAGGTTCAACAGGCTCAATAGGACAACAGACCCTTGACATAGTCAGAAGCTTTCCCGACAGATTTAAAGTCGTCGCACTGGCTTGTGGCCAAAATATAAATTTGTTATCGAAACAAATTGAGGAATTTCAGCCGCGGCTGGTAGGCTCAACGCACAATATAATCCTGCCTGACAGAACAAGACTCTTACCCCTAGAAGAGATAGCCAGCCATCCTGAAGTCGACCTCGTCGTTATCGCTACCACGGGCAAGGTAGGACTATCTCCAACTCTGGCAGCCATAAGAGCCAGCAAAAAGATAGCCTTGGCTAATAAAGAGATACTGGTCATGGCAGGAGAAATCATCACCGCAGAAGCTGAACAGTATCGTGCCAAAATCCTGCCCATCGATAGCGAACATAGCGCTATATGGCAGTGTCTGCAAGGAGAAAAGGCAGGGGTAAACCGACTTATCCTCACAGCATCGGGCGGACCTTTATACCATTACCCACCGTCACAATCCGCTAAAATCACAATCGAGGAGGCTCTGAAACACCCAACATGGAAGATGGGAAAGAAGGTCACCATCGACTCAGCGACTCTCATGAATAAGGGACTGGAGACAATCGAAGCTCATTGGCTTTTTTCCATCCCCTATGACAAAATCGAAATCGTCATTCACGCGCAGAGCATTATCCACTCCATGGTCGAATTTGTGGACGGCTCAATAAAGGCGCAACTGAGCTTTCCGGATATGCGTATACCTATCCAGTATGCCTTATCTTATCCCCAACGATTGCCCAACCTTAAGTTGCCGCGCATCAATCTAGCTCAAGTAAAATCGCTGACCTTTGAAGCAATAGACCAGGCAAAATTTCCTTGCCTTCAACTAGCGCTGAATGCTGGGAGAAAGGGAGGAACGTACCCTTCCGTTTTGTGTGCGGCTGACGAAATAGCCACGGAGCTATTCCTCACCGGTCGCATTAGTTTCGCTGATATTTACAGAATAATAGCTGAAACGATTTCCCTACATCGGGGCATAGCTAATCCCACTCTTGATGAGATTCTGGCTGCGGATGCATGGGCAAGAGACACCGCGTATAAAATAGCCAAGAAAGAGGGAATATGCTACAGACAATAGTGCTAACTGCCGTTAGCTTCCTCGGCATGCTAATAGTACTTGTATTCGCTCATGAGTTCGGGCACTTTATCACAGCTAAACTCGCACGGGTGAAGGTGGAAGAATTCGGCATCGGTTTCCCTCCCAGACTTTTTGGCTTTAAGCGTGGTGATACAGTGTATTCGCTGAACGCCATCCCACTCGGTGGTTTCACCAAGATGGTGGGTGAAGAAGACCCGACTCTACCAGGTGGTCTGGCAAGCAAGAGTATCCCAGTCCGATTTCTAGTTCTAAGCGCCGGCTCGCTGATGAATATCTTGCTTCCAATATTATTACTTTCAATCAGCTTTATGATTCCTCATAATGTGATGCTGGAAAAAGTACAAGTGAGAGATGTGGCACCAGATTCGCCAGCCCAAATTGCTGGCATAGAGCCGGGAGATACGATCCTTGCAATTAATGGTCGCCAGGTTAAGAACCGCGCTGATGTTAGCTACCTGATCCAACTGAATCTTGGCAGAGAGGTGAAAATCCTGCTACAAAAAGGCGAACTCGGGGAGAAAGAAGTAACGACAAAGCCAAGGTGGAAACCACCAGAGGGGCAAGGAGCTATCGGGATAACGATCATAGGAGCGGACGGCATGCCGATCCGTGAGTCTTATCCTGTCTGGCAAGCAGTGCCGCTAAGCATAACCCATTGCTGGGAAATCCTAGTCCTGTTCCGAAATGAAGTGGTAGGCTGGTTCATCAGGGAAACGACGCCCCGGTTAGCTGGTCCTATAGGCATCGCCGAATTGGCCGGCGAGGTAGCTAAAGCCGGGCTTAGCCCATTTTTAGAGTTAGCTGCGTTGATCAGTATAAACTTAGCCATAATTAACCTGTTTCCTTTTCCCGGTCTAGACGGAGGCAGGCTCATCTTTGTTGCCATAGAATGGATTCGTCGTGGCAAGAGAATATCACCAAAACGAGAGGGGCTTGTCCATCTTATCGGTCTGATAGTGCTGGTAATGCTGATTATTGTGGTAAGCTATTACGACATCACACGCATCATTCAAGGAGAGCGCCTACTCCCTTGATAGTCCGAAGACCGTCAAAGCAAATAAGAGTGGGAACCGTGCTTATAGGCGGTAATGCACCCATCGTCGTGCAGTCAATGACCAAGACCGATACCAGAAACATACCCGCCACAATAGAACAAATTAAGGAACTCACCGACCACGGTTGCGAGCTGGTTAGAATAGCCGTGCCTGATATAGAAGCTGCCCAAGCCATTTCAACTATCAAACAAAATGTCTCTATCCCCATCATTGCAGACATCCATTTCGACTATAGAATCGCTTTAGCAGCACTGAAAGCCGGTGCTGATGGAATTCGCCTGAACCCGGGCAATATTCGCGATCCAAAACAAATTGCAGAAGTGGTCCGTGAGGCTAAGCAAAGGCAGATACCTATCCGCATCGGCGTAAACGCTGGAAGCTTACCGCCAGCTTCAAAGCAATGCTCATCCACAACAGCGCACATGGTTAATACTGCACTGGAGCAAATCCGCCTACTGGAAAGCCTTGACTTTGACTTAATCAAGGTTTCACTCAAAGCCTTTGATGTGCTAACTACCATCGAGGCTTATAGGGCAATTGCCCAGAAGATCCCATATCCTTTGCATTTAGGCATAACCGAGGCTGGCCTTCCAAAAGCAGGTATCGTCCGCAGCACACTAGGCATTGGTATACTTCTCCACGAAGGTATTGGCGACACCATTAGAGTGTCCCTTAGCGCCCATCCTTGCGACGAAGTAGACACTGCCTATGAGCTTTTGAAAAGCCTTAATCTCCGACAGCGTGGACCTACTTTGGTAACTTGCCCTTCATGTGGTCGAGCTGAAGTAGATATCATCAGCCTAGCTGAATCTGTTCAGAAAAGCTTGTGCGGAATAACCAAGCCTATCAAGATTGCCGTCATGGGCTGTGTCGTTAACGGTCCCGGTGAGGCAAGGGACGCCGACGTTGGTATCGCCTGCGGCAAGGGCAGAGGCGCCCTTTTTAAGAAGGGTAAGGTGGTAAGAACCATCCCCCAAGAAGACTTCCTATCTGCACTTATGGCGGAGGTGCAAGACATATAGTGCTGTCAGTCCCGTGTCTCCTCAACTTATATCTCACTCAATCTATGTCCAGGACATGACTGATTGAAAAATCGTCAAAGGGGAGTAGAATGGCGTATCCGATAACAGTTAATGTGGAATATCAAGGCGAGATCTCACGGCTAACCACGTTCTTTAGAGCCCTTATGGCTATACCTCATGGGATCGTTCTATGGGCTCTTGGTATAGCCACCAGCATTATCGTTTTTGTTGTCTGGTGGGCTATTTTGTTCTTCGGCAGATATCCAAAATGGGCTTTCAATTTCGTTGCTGGCTATGTTCGCTGGTATACCAGAGTAAGCGGTTACTGCTTGCTTCTGACTGACAAATATCCGCCCTTTAGTATAGAATAACTAGAATAGCCAGTAGCAAGGATGCTCAGGGAAGTGGGCAATCCGTCAGGCTTAAAAAATATGCGATTTTCCAAGCTTTTTGGTAAGACACTAAAAGAAATACCATCAGAAGCTGATACTCCGAGCCACCAGCTACTACTCAGAGCGGGAATGATCCAGCAAGTAGCCGCCGGGGTCTACTCGTTTTTGCCTCTAGGCTGGCGAGTACTGAGAAAAATTGAGCAAATAATTCGGGAGGAAATGGATAAGGCTGGCGGACAGGAACTGATGTTGCCCACACTCCAGCCCTTCGAGCTGTGGAAGGAATCAGGCAGATACCCCGCTTTCGGCAAGACTCTGTTCACCATCACTGACCGAAAGGACCACACTCTGGTCTTAGGCCCTACCCATGAAGAGGTTATCACAGGACTTGTCAGACGCTATGTGCAGAGCTACCGAGACCTGCCTCTTCTCCTCTACCAGATCCAGAACAAGTTTCGTGATGAACCCAGACCTCGCGGTGGCTTACTACGTGTCCGCGAGTTCATTATGAAAGACCTGTACAGTTTTGACGTTGATGAGGCTGGCCTTGATAAGAGCTATCAGAAGATGATCCGAGCTTATAAAAATATTTACGCACGCTGCGGACTGCCAGCAATAATGGTAGAAGCCGACAGCGGTGCCATTGGCGGCAAAGAATCCCACGAGTTCATGCTTATCGCTGAAACCGGGGAGGATGAAATTATTTATTGCTCAAACTGTGACTATGCCGCCAATATTGAGAAAGCTCAAAGCACTAAGCCGAAATTGGAGATGAACCCGCCTTTACCAGTAAGCGAGATATCAACCCCAAACATCAAAACTATCGAAGAGGTGGCAAGATTTGTAGGTGTGCCCAAAAGCCACACTCTAAAGGCGATCTTTTATTCAGCCGACAGTGAACTCATCTTCGTCGTAATTCGAGGGGACCTGGAGGTCAACGAAACAAAACTCAAAAACTTGCTGAAATGCACCGAGTTACGGCTAGCTACGGAAGCAGAAGTAAGAACAGCTGGATTAGTGGCTGGGGCAGCTTCTCCAATTGGAATAAAAGGAATCAAGGTCGTAGCTGATGACTCAATAACCCTAGGCTCCAATTTCATTGCCGGTGCCAATAAACCCGACACCCACCTTAAGAACGTAAACTATCCACGTGATTTCAAAGTCGACCTTATTGCCGACATCGCCATGACCCACTCAGGGAATAGCTGTCCGAAGTGTACAGGTAACCTGCTCTCTAGTCATGGTATCGAAGTGGGGCACATCTTCAAGCTGGGCACATTTCTCAGCGAAAAGCTGGGGGCTTTTTTCCTCGACCAAAATGGCGTCCCACAACCAATCGTTATGGGTTGTTACGGCATCGGACTGGGAAGGCTACTAGCAGCAGCGGTAGAGCAAAACCACGATGACAAAGGTATTATCTGGCCAGTAGCAATTGCACCCTACCACATCTACCTCTGTCCTCTTCGTTTGGAAGACTCGAGTGTGGCTGAAGTTACGGAAAAACTCTATCGCGAGTTAACTGACAGAAATCTTGAAGTGCTTCTCGATGACCGCGATGTCTCCCCCGGAGTTAAATTCCACGATGCTGACCTTCTAGGGATACCTCTCCGCTTAACCATTAGCCCGCGCACCCTAGAGACCGGCAGCATAGAGCTAAAATGGCGCAAAGAGAAACAAGCCGAACTACTACCCATTGAAACAGTAACTACTAAGATAAAGGCAATGCTAGAAACAGCTCGAACAGTCGCTTGATTTTGCCGCAGATCGTGTAGTATACTTTAGTTAATTGAATAATATTGCTAGGGTGCCCTTAGGCGACTAAGGGCTTAATTGGAAAGCAAGCCAGTGAAATTCTGGCACAGTTCCGCCTGCTGTGAAAGTCAGAACGCCTGCCCTAGAATACCATCTGCCTCCGCGGAACAGGGGGCGGGATTTGTTATTTTATGCCATCCCCCTGCTCCCAAAGGACAGGGGGATTTAAATTTACCTAAAAGGGAGGACTGACATGAAAAGAAGTGTCAGATATTTGTTTCATTTAGCGGTTGCATTCTGCTTGGCCTGCAACTTTGCTTGCATCTCTCCACAACCACCCATGGAGGAGACCAAACCACCACCATCACAACCCGTCGAAGTACCTGTAAAGCCGACCAAGCCTGAACCACCCGCTGAAGAGCCGACGCAATTCCCTCTAACTATCACTGATGATCTGGGCAGGAAAATACAAATTGACAGACCCCCGCAACGAATTGTGTCGTTGGCTCCGAGCAATACTGAGATTATTTATGCCCTAGGCCTCCAAGACAAGCTGGTAGGAACCACTGACTATTGTGACTATCCGGAGGCAGCTAAGTCCAAGCCAAGAGTAGCCAGCTATACCACGCCTAACCTAGAAAAAGTGGTCTCAGTCCAGCCAGACCTCATTCTTGCCGAAGCAATACATGAAAAGACAGCGCTCCCCGCCCTAGAGAAACTTGGGTTAAAGGTTATTGTTATGTCGGCAACATCTTTGGACTCTGTGCTGAACGATATCAAACTGGTTGGACAGATTACTGCAAGAAACCAAGCCGCTACGAAGCTAGTCGACGACTTAACCAAACGAATAGAAGCAGTAGAAGTAAAGACCTCTGCGTTGCCTCCAGAGCAGCGTCTTAAAGTCCTCTATGTTGTGTGGCATGACCCAATCTGGACAATGGGACGGGAAACTTTCATCTCAGACCTCATTTGGAGAGCTGGCGGAACAAACATTTTCGCCGCTGACTTCGAGAAATCACGAGTCGTCTCACTTGAGGCGATCATACAGAAGAACCCCCAAGTCATCCTAGTCAGTGGTATGGGCACAACCGGAGACCTCATATATACCAACGTAAAAAAAGAAACACGACTGTCAGAAGTGGATGCAATGCGTAATAACCGTGTGTACAAGATAAGCGATGCTAACCTCATTGAACGCCCCGGACCCAGGATAGTGGACGGCTTGGAGGAAGTAGCAAAACTACTTCATCCCGAGATCTTTGGCGCTGTAAAGTGACCAACGTACCCGTTTGTCACATATGTATGTCCCAAGGAGGAATGTTATGTAGAAAAAAGCGTTGTCCCGTTTATTGGCACACAACTGAATATGGTTCACCCAGGGGCGCTCTTGGGCGACCAAGAGCTTAATAGGAGAGCAAATCGGTGAAAACCCGATACAGTCCCGCCTGCTGTGAAAGTCAGAACGCCTGCCCCTTGACTGATAGACCTCCGCGGAGAATGGGGTTACAACAGATAGCATGACAGGATCCCCTGCTCTTAAGAGAGGGGATTTTTGCTGCTAACCAAATTTGAATTACACCCAGGAGGATACTATGGATACTATGAATATAAGACGGATTTGCATCATGCAATTTCTTATAGCGCTATCAATTCTAATTCTATGTAATATGTCATTGACCGCTACTTCAAAGCCAGCCTTAGCAGACCCAGGAACACTTAAATGGACTCGCATCGATACGCCGGGAGCACTACCGAGCAGGAATGATATTGTCAGCCCCTGCGAAATAAATCGCATTGCAATTGGTTCAGACAGCAAGACTCTCTACGCCGTAGACACGGCGTATTCAGACAATACTAACGGCAGCAGAGCCCTGTACAAATCAACAGACAGTGGCATATCTTGGAACGATAATATTGGTCGGCGCCTCTACGAGGCAATGACATCCGCCGAGCAAGTAAACTTCCATATATGGAATATCGCAGTAGCTCCCGACAACGTCAAATTCATAGCCGCTGTCACCAACGACAGTACTAGCGTCCTACCTCGGCAGGTATGGATATCCAAGAACGGCGGTGCCGAATGGCAAAACACCAACTTTCCTGTAGCCAGCAACATCAGCACCATTGAAGTCTCCGCAAGCTATAGTAATGGCACTCGCGATATCGTCCTGGGAACCAGGTCTGGAGCAGGAGATGGCACCATCTGGATACTCAAAATACCTGCCTTTAGCTGGTCATCCCAAGAGTTCACCGGCGATGTTATGGTGCTAAAGTTGTCACCAGACTACACCAGTGACGGCGTCATAGCAATCGTATACTCTAATACCTCTGGGACCTATCTTAACGCTGGCGTCCACGACTTGAATGCCAATACCACCGACTGGAATATGATTTACCGAGGCAATCCCCCAGAAATCACTGCAGGAGCTCCAGGTACTTCACCCAAGGCAGATGAGATAATCGGCGCCGACTTAGAACTACCCGCAGATTTTTCAGGCCAAGCTCCAAGCCTACGCCGCTACTATATTAGCATTGACGACGCTGGCGCTAGCGGTAATGGCGGTATTTACCGCATTGATGGTACCACGGTACACCAGTTAATGTCCGCTACAATGAGCAAACGGATCTCCAGCATCGCCTACCACGGAACTTATGCCTCAGGAAAGCTCCTCGCCGGTGAGGTCCTTGGCGACCCATGTTCAGCCACTGCAATGACCTGGTTTACCGATTCACCCACCACCTGTCCCATCCCCTGTTGGTATCCTGCCATGAAACCACCTACCGGAGCTGCCGGAGACGACAATTGTACCGGCTCGGGCTATGCCAACGCACAAGTTGCTTGGTCACCTGATGGCTCAACTGCCTATGCCGGCACAGCCAGCAGTGCAGCCTTAGCACCAGGTATCAACTGGCCAGTTCCATATCTTACTGGTAAGGAGCTTGATGAATCAGCTTTCTCTCTAACACGCAACAACGGTGAAACTTGGAACCAGATTGCCCTAATAGATACAAACATCAGTGTGCTTACTGACATCGCCCCAACCCCAGACTGTTCCACCGTCTATGTGGCTTCAGTCAATGGAAACAGCGATTGCTCCGGATTCGATAGTGTTTGGCGTAGCCAAGGTTCACCGATCGGCGCCTGCTGGGAGCGTGTGCTTTGCATACCTACCACCCATGAACTATGTGCTACTAGCCAAACAGACTTGGCAATCCTCAGACTGGCAGGTGATAGAACTGATGGGCAAGTGGTCTTTTGGGCAGCCATCGGGACACGAAAACTAATGTGGTCACCGGACTTCGGCGACTACTGGACCCATATCACCGGCCTCCAGCACAATATCCAAGATGTGGCAGCCGAGGATAGCAGCACATTATATACTCTCAGCGCCGATGGCTTTGTGCAAAAGTTTACCTTCAAGACAGCGGGCTGGTTACCCCACACCATCGTTCACACTGGACTCAATACCGGATACAGCATCGCTACAGCTTATAGCGGACTAACGCCGGACAATGATAAGGGGCACATTGTTGTTGGCAGCATGGGCATCGGCAGCTATGACGTGGCTTATTCCACAGACGGCGGCACCACTTTCAGCACTATCAACGCACAGCTTCCTACAAGAGGCAATACACTGGTCGTCATCCATTCTGGCTACAAAAGTAACGGCGAGATTTTTGCAATCAACAACGGTGGCATGTATGAATGGTCTATTTACTACGGAGGAGGAACCTGGTCCTGGCCCCTTCCAGAAAAAGGTAATTGGGCAACCTTGTGGGGAGGTCTAAGCTGGCCCACACCTGTCACCGGTCTAACCATTTCCCGCAACGGGAGCTTTTACTTCTCTGACTCTTGGGGCTCATATATCAGATGGGCATTAGCCAGCGCTGGGCTTGACTCCCTCGTCAGTTTTGGCACAGAACCTACTACTAGGTACAGGATTTGCGGCGGCTTGGCTTCCGGTGAGCCTATAACCGTCTGGCTTATTGACCAACGCCCCTATGTCCCACCTCAAGGATGCATCTGGATATACGTTGACCCGCTTGCCTGGAATGGTCCCACTCCTATATCACCGATAAGCAACACCCCAGTAAAATATGACCCCACAAGTGGCAGGGCTGGTGAAATAACTCTCAAATGGCAGCCAATGTCGTTATCAAGAGGCTATCGGATTCAAATCGCCAAAGACGAAGACTTCGCCATACAACTGGCTGACATTGGCAGCACTTGGGGTGGACCATTTTACACCCCACCTGATTTGGATGCTCCAGCCTTGGTCATACCAGCCGGAGGTGGTACTATCACCGATGGTAACGGCAATACCTGGACAGTACCTGCTCTTGAAGTTGGACACTCTTACTACTGGAGAGTAATGGTTCAGGACGTGACCACTGGTGACCTGATCCAAAGCCCCTGGTCGTGGCGAGAAATTTTTACTGTTCACTCTGGTCTGCGTGTGTCCACTCCATACTATAGCCCTCAGTTGCTATCACCAGTTAACGGCTGCATTGATTGCCCGAGAAAAGCGATATCTTTCTCCTGGTCGCCGCTTCAGACGACGCAAAGGTACAAGTTCGCTCTGGCAAGGAACGCTGCAATGACCGATATTGTAGTCGAGACAGAATTGCCTACTACCAGCTACAATTACGAAGGCACACTAGATTACAATACCGTCTATTTCTGGCGAGTTATGGCAATTGAACCTGAAGTCAGCGAGTGGAGTGCTACATTCTGTTTTCAGACAGAGACTGAACCAGCGCTGGTACCACTACCTCAAAAGGCAGCGGCAACTCCCGTCTGGGCTTGGACACTCATCGTCATTGGGGCGATATTAGATATATGCCTATTTATCATCATACTGCGCCGCTGGCTAACCTAGCCCGGCAATCTAACTCGAGAGCTCAGGAATATCATCACTGCTCTACTTTGACACGCCTCTGATACCAAGCAGCTACGAATATCAGCACGCCGCCCAGGACTATACAAGCTAGTATCTTGAGTATCTTAGGCAGATCCATAGTCAGGAAAAAGGTAAAAGTGAAAACACCAGCGATGCAGGCAAGTATATAGCTTATCAAATGCGCCGTTATCGGCTTCTTTCTGGCAGCTCGCCAGACCAGCCAGCCGATAAAAGCCAAAGAGCTGATTACTGCCACAGATACCATGGGTCACCAGCCTCTCTCATCAAAATATTTCCCCAAAAAAGCAAACATGCCAGTCGTTAGCCCTAGACAAGCCAATTTGCCTAGTTCAGAAAGATATCTGATATACTCCGCCGCCAAATAGCCAACCCCCGAAACACACAGCAGGATACCAAAACCGTACAAAATGTATACTCTCACTAACAATCACTCCTCACTTGGACTCAGGTATAGGGACAGGCTGTGGCACTTTCTCTGGGTATCCAGGTATCCCTCGATAGTAGCTCAATACAACTTTGTGCTCCACCCTGCCAAGATTAATGCGCACAGAATATTGCTCCTGTTCCCCTATTCCGATACTAGCTTTTCCTAGAACCTCAGGACGCAATGTCCAATCTAGCTCAACCTCATCAAAAGGAGCTATTGAAATGCTCTGGTCCAACAACTGCGCTATCCTTTCACCGCTTTTCCAACATGAAGCCCGAACATCAACTTGATAAGTTGAAAAGGTTCGGTTCTCAATCTTATAACGGAAATGGATCGGTTCACCCCATGCCACTCCAATGCCATATCCCTGTTCTTTGATCCAAGGTTCACGCCAAGCATCAGCCTCTATTTTCTGCTCACTCTCCAGATACTTTATATACAGCGTATCGTAAATGCCCAAATAGCCATCGACGATAAATACAGCCAATATGCCAGCAAAACAAGCTAATGCCAGACACAGGTAGAGATTCTTGTTATCCTTAATCGCCATAGTAAATACAATCTACCTTTCTTGAGCCCTCAACGTAGCACCTAACTCTTTTGCCAACCTGTCGAGAATCTGCTGCTGGACTTTATCGACCTCCGCATCGGTTAAGGTATGAGTGTCTGATTGATACACGACCCTAAAAGCAAGTGATTTCTTACCTACTGGCACTTGCTCTCCGACATAAAGGTCAAATAGAGTAACTGAGTTCACTAAAGGAAAATCTCGAATAATAGTATAAATTTGCCGGTAGTTCACCCTTTCGTCCACGACCAGCGCAATGTCCCTGGTCATGCTCGGATACCGCGGAATCGGTTGATATTTCCTGGCTACAGATGTAGCGGGTAGCTTTTCTAGGTCGAGTTCAATTAGATAGGCAGGCCTGGAGAGCTCAAACGCCTGTGATACCTTTGGATGTAATTCGCCGACAACGCCTATCACCATATCTCCGATGACTATGTTGGCATTTCTCCCGGGGCACAAGCTTTCATCTTCACCCCTATCAAAATATGCTGTGATGCCTAATCGGGATAAAAGGGTTTCCACTATTCCTTTAGCCACAAAAAAGTCAACCGGTTGTGCTTTACCCCTCCAGGATGATCTACGCTGTAACCCCCCAAGCACAGCACAAAGCATTTCCTTTTCGTGAGGCAGGTCTCTCCCCCGAGGCAAGAAGACCTTTCCGATTTCAAAAAGTCTTATTTCATCTTCCTGGTGCCTCTCATTTCGAGCTAGAACCGAGAGAATGCCGACTCTCAAAGTGGTGCGAAGATATTCCTGCTCCCTAGACATAGGATTAGCTACTTTAATCGGAACTGGACCTACCAAGCGGGATTCGGGCGAAAGCTTGCACAGCATCTCCATACTGGTTAGAGAATAAGTAAGGGCTTCTTGAAAACCACAACTGACCAGTATGCTCCGTATCTCCTGCCTTAGGCTTAATATAGGCATCGGCTCATGCTTTGGTAACGGTGCGCTGAGCATGGTAGTTGGTATCTTCTCATAGCCGACGACACGAGCTATTTCTTCAACCAGATCAGCAACACAGCTGATGTCTGTGCGCCACCATGGTATTTCCACCCAAATCTCTGAGGCTAACTCACCTTTTCTACAACTGAACCCTAATAGCTCCAGCGTTTGTTCTGCTTCGCTAACCTTCACCTCCATGCCCAGGAGTCGCTTAATTTCTGCGACAGATAACAACATGGGGGCTCTCTCTATCCTACCAGGATAGACATCAACAACTCCTTTGGCTACATTACCTCCAGCTAATTCAGCCATCAACTGGGTAGCACGCCTTAATCCTATTAAAGGCAAATCGCGACTAAGCCCCTTCTCAAATCGTAACGAGGCTTCACTGCTCAAACGAAGGTCAATCACACCTCTGCGGATAATCCCTTGGTTAAAGTTCGCTGATTCTATCAAAACAGCAGTGGTATCATATGTTACCTCCGTATCCAGCCCCCCCATAATGCCTGCAATCGCTATCGCCCGCTCTTCATCGGCAATCACCAGTATATTCCGGTTAAGGGTCCGCTCGACCCCATCCAGACTAGTTATTCTCTCGCCGTCTTTTGCCCGGCGAACTATAATCCTCCTTCCGCGAATCTGATGGTAATCAAATGCATGGAGTGGCTGCCCATACTCCTGCATCACATAGTTGGTAATGTCTACTATATTATTGATAGGTCTCATACCACAAGCCAACAAACGCCGCTGCAACCACTGAGGTGATGGACCAACCTTAACACCAGTAAGCAAGCTAGCACAGTATCTGGGACATAGCTCTGGCTCAAGAATTTCCACAGAGACAAGCGAATGTATCTCCCTTTCCGATTCCAGATAGTGAACTTGCGGAAGATGCACCTTATCCCCGATAAGAGCCGCTATCTCTCTTGCAATGCCAATGACCGAGAGGCAATCAGGGCGATTCGGTGTAACCTCCAAATCAAGAATCGCATCACCAAAATACTCAGATAAAGGAACGCCAACGGGTGTCTCTGGTGGCAGAACCATAATCCCTTCATGGCTCTCAGAAATCCCTAACTCCTTCTCAGAGCAAATCATACCTTCGGAAACGACTCCACGAATCTTGGCTGGTTTTAATTGAACAACCTCGCCACTGTGACCATCTATCAGCGAAGCCCCTATATGAGCAAAAGCCACCTTATCGCCAACCGCCAGATTATGTGCACCACAGACTACCGTAGATTTCTGCTCCCCCAAATCCACAGTCACTAGCCGCAAACGGTCGGCATTCGGATGAGCTTTAATATCAACTATTTTACCAACCACTATGTTCTTCCAGTTTTCACCAACGTATTTTATGTCCCCAACTTCCAAACCAGCCATAGTTAACCTTCTACAAAGTTCATCGAGCGGTAATGAAATATCCACATATTCCTTCAACCACCGAAGCGAAACCTTCATCTTTCAAGCCCCCAGAGACAAAACAAATAGCCAGACTTTAGAATTGCCTTAGAAACCTGAGGTCATTGCTGTAAAAGAGGCGTATATCATCTATCCCGTAGCGAAGCATGGGGATGCGCTCAACCCCCATCCCAAAAGCAAAACCAGAGTAAATTTCAGGGTCTATTCCAACACGCCTAAGAACCTCCGGATGCACCATTCCCGCACCTAAGATTTCAATCCAGCCACTGTTACCACAAAGTCGGCAACCAGCTCCTTGGCATACCAAACAATCAATAGACACCTCGACACCTGGCTCAACAAAGGGAAAGTAATCACAACGAAAGCGACACTTCCTATCCTCGCCAAATAGACGACGGGCAAAGTCAAAAATAGTCCCTTTCAAATCAGCAAGGGTGATATCCGTATCCACAGCAAGCCCTTCGACCTGATAAAACATCCATTCGTGTGTAGCATCAGTAGCTTCATACCTGAATACCCGCCCGGGAGCTACTACCCTTATCGGAGGACGTAACTTCTCCATGACCCTTATCTGGACTGGAGAAGTATGAGTTCGCAAAAGCATTGGTCTATCACCAGTCTCAGTCTCAAAGTCCACCCATAAAGTTGCAAACATGTCTCGCGCCGGGTGTTCTGCCGGCATATTCAGCGCTTCGAAATTATAGTACTCCCACTCTACCTCTGGTCCCTCAACCACCTGAAAACCCATGCTATTAAAAATATTACAAATTTCATCAAGTATTTGAGTTGTTGGATGTAGACGCCCCAAAAAAACTTGGTCACCTGGTAAGGTTACATCCAAGGTCTCACGTTGCAAGAAGAGAGTTAAATCTCGCTCCAAGCTGCTCTTCTTCTCGCTTAAGCTGATTTCCAGAGCCTTTTTAAGTTCATTGGCTCTGGCTCCCACTGCACGCCTCTCTTCCAGTGGCAATGTCGCTAGTGAGCGTAAAATTCGCACAAAATCGCTCTTCCTGCCCAAATAACGAACTCGCCAAGCCTCGAGTTCCTTCATATCAGTGACTTTGTCTAGCTCACCAAGGGCTTTGGAAGCAAGCTCTTCAACTCGGTCTAATATCATCGTTGTGGTATAAGGGGTTAGCTCTTGAGCTTAGCTGAAGCCAAAGACAACAGCTTGGAAAAGCACGGGGGGTCAGCTACCGCTATTTCTGCCAGTGCCTTGCGATTGATTTCTATATTAGCTTTTCTGAGACCGTCGATAAATTGAGAATATGACAGCCCACCAGCCCGGGTAGCAGCATTTATCCGAGTAATCCACAGTCGCCGCATATCACTCTTACGCCTTCGACGATGGCAATAAGAGTAGTACAACGCATGAAGCATAGACTCATGAGCCCGCCGAAATAAGGCATGCCTCGTAGCCCTGTGCCCCTTAGTTAACTTTAGTACCTTCTTATGTCGTCGGCGGGTAACTATACCGCCTTTAACTCTTGGCAACTTTTCCTCCCAATTTACTTCAAGCCGTAGGGCAATAACCGCTTTATCCTAGCCCTATCTGAGGGTTCCACAGGAATCATATTATCGTAAAGGCGTTTTGCTCTGGCTGCCTTCTTGCGCCTTAGATGGCTCTTACCACCCTTGACACGCATAATTTTGCCACTGCCAGTTATATGGAAGCGGCTTTTAGCTCCCTTATGAGTCTTAAGCTTCGGCATCTAAACTTTTTCCCCAACAGTTGCCTTCTTGGCAGGCTTGTTCAAACTCGGTGAGAGCACAATGCTCATGAAACGCTCCTCAGACGATGGTGTACCATCCAATACAGCTATGTCCTTCAAACTATCTGCCACTTTCTGCAATAACTTTAAGCCCATCTCTGGATGAGTAACTTCACGACCCCGGAAAAACACATGAACCTTTACTTTGTCGCCTTCCTCGAGCAATTTCCTGGCAACTCGAATTTTGGTTTCAAGGTCATGTTCCTTAACCCTCGGCCTGATACGAATTTCCTTCAGCACAGCGCCCTTTTGACTCTTTCGTGCCTTGCGCTCCTTCTTGGTCAGCTCATACTTATACTTTCCATAGTCAAGAAGTCTACATACAGGAGGAACCGACGTGGGCGCTACCTCTACCAAATCAAAACCACGCTCTCTAGCAATCTGCAATGCCCTCTCCAAGGGAAATACCCCCAACTGCACCCCTGTCTCACCAATAACTCGAACCTCCCTAGCCCTAATCTCTTGATTAACTCGTAGATCCTTGACTATGTTTCTCCTCACCTCCTTACCAGGAGTTAAATCACTGGGCAAAATATACCATATTCATAGGAAGAAATCAAAGCTCATGCGCGGCTTTACTTTCAATAATAGTCCGAATCCTGTCCACGAACTGAGAAATAGACAGCAAACCTATATCTTCACCGCTCCTCAGCCGCAGCGAAACTTGGGATGCAGCTTTTTCTTTATCTCCAACAACAAGCATATAGGGGATTTTCTCTAGTTGAGCATCCCTTATTTTTAGGTTCATCCTCTCCGAGCGGTCGTCAACCTGAACGCGAATACTATGTTTGATGAGTTCACCAGCCACCTGACGGGCATAATCCAGATGCCTATCGGCAATAGGAATTATTACTGCCTGAACTGGGGACAACCACACCGGAAAAGCACCAGCATAGTGTTCAACAAGGCAAGCCATAAACCGTTCCATACTACCCAAGACGGTTCGATGTACCATTGCCACCTGGTGTTCCAAACCGTCGTCGCCAATATAATTAACACCAAAGCGCTGCGGCAGATTAAAATCAACTTGCACAGTTGGACCCTGCCACAACCGGCCTAAAGCATCCCTGAGCTTAATATCAATCTTAGGTCCATAGAAAACACCTTCGCCAGGGTCTATTTTGTAATTTAATTCTAATTGCTCCAGAACCCCCTTTAGAGCCTGTGTTGCATTTTCCCAAACCTCGATAGTCCCGGCATACTTTTCAGGTCTAGTGGAGAGGAGAAGCTCATAGTCATAGAAACCAAACGTATTCATCATAAACCGAGCTAGCTGCACTACTTCCATTACCTCTCCTTGAAGTTGGTCCGGACGACAAAAAATATGAGCGTCATCCTGGGTAAAACCTCGTACCCTTGCCAACCCGTGCAATACACCTGAACGCTCATACCTATACACCGTGCCTAACTCCGCGTAACGAAGTGGTAGACTCCGATAGCTGCGCAACTGAGACTTGTAAATGAGAATGTGACCCAAACAATTCATCGGCTTAATGATATATTCCTGCCCTTCGACATCCATCGGTGAATATAAATTCTCTCGATAGAAATCCCAGTGTCCGCTGGTCTTCCAGAGATTCACCTTGGCAATATGCGGAGTATAAACGATATCGTAACCCCGCTTTCTATGCTCTTGCTTCCAGAAATCCTCGATAACCTGACGCACCAATGCACCTTTCGGATGCCAGTGGACTAACCCTGGTCCAGCCTCATCATGAAGGCTGTAGAGGTCAAGCTCCTTACCTAACTTCCTATGATCACGCTTGCTGGCTTCAGCCACACGGGCTAGATAATCCTCCAATTCAGCTTCAGTGTCAAAAGCAACACCATAAATCCTTTGCAACATAGGACGTCTCTCATCACCCCGCCAATAAGCTCCAGCAATATTGACAAGCTTAAAAACTTTAATCTCACCAGTGGACTTAACGTGGGGACCCCGACACAGATCGACAAACTTGCCCTGACGATATATAGTCACAGATTCGTCGGGGAGTTCTTCTATTAACTCCAGCTTATAAGGTTGTTTGGAAAATAACCTTAGCGCCTTCGCCTTCTCCATTTCTTCCCTAACAAAAGGAAGGTCTGCAGCAATAATTTCTCTCATCTTAGTCTCAATCGCTATCAAATCTTCAGGAACAAGGGCTCGAGGCAGTTCAAAATCATAATAGAAGCCATTCTCGATAGCCGGCCCAATACCAAACCTCACCTCAGGGAATAAAGATTGAACCGCTTCAGCCATCACATGAGCAGCTGAATGCCGCATTTTCTCCAATCTAGATTCTTTTTCATCCAAAGTCACTTCTAATCCAAATCCATCACTTGGCTAGACTTAAACCACCCCATAGTGAGCGAACTGCATTTTACCAGCGCCCCTATGGTGAGTCAAGCTGAATATCAGCACCCGCTTGTAGACGACCTTTTCCGTCACCACTAACCTTATCAATGACCCTAAACCACAATTAGACCTCGCATAGCCTTGACTAAATCCATGTGCCGACCTTGGGAATCGGTGTCAGGCTCTCTACCATGCGGGCAGAATTGAAGAGGAGGGTTAAGAATTTAAAAATTGCCTCTCAATCCATTTGAACAAACTCGAGGCTAGATATATACTAATATGAACTCCTTTACCAAGAGTACCGTTTCCCAGTTTAGCCAAACTGACGAGGTAAATAGACAAAAATGACTGCGCCAAACACAGAAAAAATCAAGCAATTCGAATGTATTTTTTACCCCAAAGCTGTTGCTGTTATAGGGGCATCTTACGATGACGGTTTCTCACAGGCTATGATGTGCACCAAACTACGAGGCAATTTATTCTTGGTTAACCCCAAATACAAAGAGCTTTTTGGTAAAAGATGTTTTGCCAGTATCCTTGATATCGAGGAAAGGATTGACTACGTTGTTATAGCAGTGCCAGCACCAATGGTCCCAAAAGTACTGTCGGAGTGTATACAAAAAGGAGTGAAGGCTGCCCACGTTTTTTCCGCAGGCTTCAGCGAAACTGGAATAGAAGAAAGAATAAGATTAGAGAACGAAGTAAAGCGAATAGCCGAAGGTAATATCAGACTTATAGGTCCCAACTGTATGGGAATCCACTGCTCTAAATCTGGCCTAGCCTTCATTGCAGATGCCCCAACAGATGAAGGGACAGTAGGCGTTATAACACAAAGTGGCACTGTTGCCGAGCAGTTTCTCACTATCGGCAAGATAAGAAATATCAAATTCAGCAAGGTGGTCAGCTACGGGAATGCCGTAGACTTGGATTGTCCCGACTTCCTTGAATACCTGGCAGATGACCCCGAAACGAAGGTAATTGCACTGTACATAGAAGGAACAAAGGACGGAAAGCTCCTTAAATCAGAACTGAGCAAAGCTGCGAGAAAAAAACCAATCGTAGCACTAAAAGGAGGAGTGACAGAGCACGGCATTAGAGCAGCATCTTCCCATACTGGCTCGCTAGCTGGTTCGCCCGAGATATGGCGTTCACTCTTTAAACAAACTGGTGTTGTTCAAGTCGAGAGCTTTGATGAACTGCTGGATGTCGTTTTGGCTCTCATCTGCTCGCCTCTTCCTTTGGGGAAAGGAGTCTCGATCATCACCAATTCTGGGGGCTTCAGCGTCATTGAAACTGACCTATGTGTTAAAGCAGGCTTGGAAGTTCCCCAATTCGACGAGAAAACGATGAGAGAATTAAGGCAAATAGTGCCAATTGCCGGGACTAGCATAAACAATCCGTTAGACGCCTGGCCAATATATTATAACATGCCCGGAACGCCAGGCACTCTCGCTGATGCTATTAGAATCGTAATTGAGGACAAGAACATACATTCACTAGTGCTACACTTTAACGAAATAAATTACCTGAGGCGAGTCTTGGGTAAAGCAGTCGAAAACCATCTGCAAGAACTTGTTAGACTGATGATCGATGGTTGCCGGCTCGCCCGCGACAAAGTGGGCAAGCCAGTGATGATCTGCGTTTCCCTTGATGCCTATTCAGAAGACGAAGATGATAGAAAGTACCACCTCATGGTCAAGAAAGCCTTTGAAAATGAAGGGTTTCCTGTCTATTCAACGCTTAATGCCTCAATCAAAGCCCTGTTCAACCTCTACAGATATTCGGAGCAGCTCCGTAAAAACAGCACCCTCAAAGGCTAGAGCCAGAGCAATTACCGTGTGGGACCTATTGCCAGGTACCATCCGCGAAGACTTACCGCATCCAGTACTCTTACCGGCTCAGATGCAAGCCCACTGTACAAAGCGCTACTTGGAATAATACCGAGCGGGCAATAGCTGCCACCTAGCTCGCCCAGTCATCTATATCTCCTGGTTAAAGACTTATACGACGGCATCTATAACCTATAAGAGGCATCCGCTGAGCGCGTCACAGCGTAGTTGCTAGACTTCATCAGCGCCCGGCAATCTGGGGATAAAACCTAGCCAGCGCCGGAGTGGGGTCAAGCCAGGGCCCTATAAAGCTGATGGGATACCTCATGCCTACTTTGGAGAGCTGGTCGAGCCCAGAAATAGCTCTTTCCAACTCACCGGGTGGCAAAGCAATCGCTATCTCGGCATCCGCCACACCTCCAATAGCCCTCTCGCCGTAACATGGAATGCTCACTGCTGGCTTGCCAGAGACATAGCACTGGGCTAGTGAGTCCGAGCAAGCCCCCTCACCTATAAATGAAAACTGGAATCGTTCATATTTCACCTTCTGAAGACCGCACAAGATCATCATTACTTGGGCAGGGTTACCGTAGAGCAAAAGGACTTCGGGGTCAAATTTTTCCTTAGTCAAAGGAGCCAGAACAATAGCCCCCCCAACTGGGATACGGTAATAGTCCCCCTGTTGCACTAATGCCTCCTCGGGCGAGCGAAACCAAGTCGTCGACAGCAGAGCCGCCTCAGCCTGCATACTTTTCTCCGTGGCTGACTTTAAACCGAAAATCCGGGAGCAGCGGTCATTTATCTTGTCTTCTCTGGTGATGCCTACCGTTAACTCATTGACCCTGACCAAAAATGTGACCTGACAGAATGTAAAGAAGTGGTCAAGTCTGAAGACGTTGTTTATATTACCAAGCTCCTCGACCTTCTCCAGTCTCCTATAAGCGATGATCTTCGTTTTGAGGTGCAATTTTGTCTCTAGTTCTGTACCTAATTCAGCCCACTTAGCCACTGCTTATGTCTCCTTCGCAAAGCATTTTGTACTATCTTTTGAAATTATTTCAGAGACTCCCTCACCATTTGTGCGATATCTTTAACAGCAAGCTTATTATCCAGATCTTCTGCCTTTACAGCATCGGTGAGCATTGTCATACAGCTGGGGCAGGCAACCGTCAGGGTATCAGCTCCGGTGGCGTGAGCCTCTCTGGCTCTGACCCGTGCTGGGCTATCCTCAGACCCCGCCAGAAGGTCCATGACAAAATTGCCACCCCCACCACCACAGCAGAAGGCATCAGCCCTATTCCTCTCCATCTCCACCAGCTCCACCCCAGGGATGCTCTGCAATATGTGCCGCGGCTCATCATATACTTTGTTATATCTACCTAGAAAACACGGGTCCTGATAGGTGACTTTAGCCTTGGTGTTTCGCTTGAGTTTTAGTTTGCCTTTTTTGATCAAATCGTATAGAA
>FWPV01003131.1_pt1 | contig 38397 bp, 39 predicted proteins | sample 2228371 | NCBI WGS metagenome assembly FWPV01 (sample SAMEA103939776, study PRJEB20133) | metagenome
CGGGGTATAGGGCGTGGGCCTCGAGTTCAAACTCGGCAAACTCCCGCCGCAGGCTCAGGATCGGCACCAGCCGGCCCGCATCCTCCAGAACGGCCAGCCGCACCCGGGTGGCCTCGGGGTTCCAGCCCACCCTGGCCCCCCAGCGGCCCTGGCGGGTGCCCAGAGGGCTGAGGGGCTCGAGGCTGTAGGGCAGGCTGAGGCGGGCGACCTCGAGGGGCAGCCGCTCCAGCCCTGCGCTCAGGTCCAGCTCGCCCTGGCGGTAGAGCAGGTACAGCTCGGTCAGCCCGGCATCGGTAATGACCGGTCTGGCAAAGTTCACCCCCGGTTCCAGCACCAGGTAAAAGCGCAGGGGGTCGAGGTCGTAGCGGGCCTCGAGGCGGGCCCCAAGCCCCCAGCTCGCGCCCAGCGGCAAGTTGCTGATGGCAAGGGCCGTGGTGAAGCGAAGCTCGAGCCGGGTCTTCAGGTCTTGTGCCCAAACCGGCTGCAACCACCCGGCTGCTACCCACAACCCCAGGGCAATGAACCATAGGCTGGTCCTGCGCACCGGGCTTTGCACACCTTACCCCCTCAGGCGGCAATCTGCCCGTCCTCGAGCCGCACGATACGGTCTACCCGCTCCAGCAACCGGGGGTCGTGGGTGCTGAAGATAAAAGTGATGCCCTGCTCGCGGTTGAGGCTTCGCATGTGCTCGATCAGGGCCAGGCCGGTTTTGGAGTCGAGGTTGGCGGTTGGCTCGTCGGCCAGGATGATCTTGGGCCGAGCGGCCAGGGCCCGGGCCACCGCCACCCGTTGCTGCTGCCCACCGGAAAGCTGGTTAGGCCGGCGGTGGGCATAGTCTTGCATGCCCAGGGTCCGCAGGGCCTCCAGGGCTTTGGCCTCGCGCACTTCGCGGGGCTCGCCACGCAGCTCGAGCACGAAGGCCGCGTTCTCCAGCGCGGTAAGCACCGGAATCAGGTTGTAGGCCTGGAACACAAAGCCCACCTGCCAAAGCCGCAGTTGGGCTAGCTGGGCCTTGGAAAGACCGTCAATGCGCTGCCCCTCCAGCCAGACCTCGCCCGCAGTGGGCTTGTCCAGGCCGCCCATCAGATGCAGCAAGGTGCTCTTGCCGCTGCCCGAGGGCCCGGCCAGGGCGGTAAACTCGCCGGGGTATATCTCCAGGTTTACCCCCCGCAGGGCTGGGGTCTCGATGGCGTCTACCCTGTAGACCTTGGTGAGCTGTTTGGTTTGCAAAAGGGGTTGCATAGGCTACCTCGCCTCAAGCGGTAAAGCGCATGGCCTCCACAGGCTCCAACCGGGCGGCCACCCAAGCCGGCCACCAGGCGGCCAGAAGCCCAGTAGCCAGGGCAAAGCCCAGAGTGATGGGAATGTCCCAGGCCCGCAGACTCAGGTAGACCACCGAGGGCAGGCCGAACTCGCTGCCTACCGGGCCATACAGGGCCTCGAGGGAAAACCCTCCGGAAAGCGCGGCAATGGTGAGGAGGCCCAGTGCGCCCCCCACCGCCGCTCCGCTCGAGCACAGCAGCAGGCTCTCCAACACCACCATCCGGGTCACCTGGGCCGGGCCTGCCCCCAGGGCCACAATCACTCCGAACTCGCGGGTGCGCTCGAGCAAACCCAGATAGATGGTGTTGACCACCAGAAGGCCCGCCAGGCCAAAAAAGATGGCGGCAAAGATCAGCACCAGCGGGGTGAGCAGCGCAAAAATCTGCGCGATGGCCGGGCTGGCCTCGCGCCAGCTTTCCACGCGCAGGCCGGGCCCCAGGCTGGCCGCAAGCTGAGGTTGAATGACCGCGAGCTGGGCGTCCTGGCTATAGCGGGTGAAAGGGAAGTGCAGCTCGATGCGGGTAGCACTCCCCGGTGCGGCCAGCTCCTGCGCAGCGGCCAGTGAAAGATAGGCACTTCGGGCCTCTTGAGCAGCCTCGGGAAAGCGCAAAAGCCCCACCAGCCGGTAGGCCCCGGCCCCTCTTCCTTCGGTGCCCGGCGCATAGACGTAGACCGGGTCGCCCAGCTTCAGCCTGAGGGCCCGGGCCAGGGAAGCACCCAGCGCAATGCCTTCCAGGTCGTCCGCTTCTGGCAACTGCCCTTCGGCCAGGTACTGCCTGGCAAAGGCTTCGCGCAGGGCAGCAGGGCGCCGGTCGCCGATCAGCAAGACCCCCCTCGAGCGGGTCTCGCCCGCCACCAGTGCGGGAACCTCGAGGGCCACCACCCGCTGGGCCTGGGTCTGGGCAGCCAGTCGGGCTTCTACCTGGGCCACACCCGGAATGAGCAGGTCGCGGAACTCGCGCTTTTCGCGGTAGCCCTCGACCCGCACCTGCAAGTGCCCTACCGAGGCAGTGAGGTTGTTGTAGATGCTGTTTTCCATCGCTCCCAGGAAGCTCAGGTAAAACAGGGTGAAGAAGACGGCCAAGCCCACCGCCCCCGCGGTTATTAGACTGCGCCCGCGGCGTCGCCAGAGGTTGCGCCAGGCTAGGGTCCATAGGCTGGGCATACGCTGTCCTCCTGAAAACCGGTCTAGCACCCCGCTTCTAGGGCCCGCACCGTGAAGCAAGCTTCCGGGATAGGAAGGCCAAAGCGGTAGTTGCTGTAGACCACGCTGGTGCGGTAGCCCGGGCGCAGCAAATCCTCCACCGTGGTCTGGGTGGGGAAGCTGCGCCCGTTCACCTGAGCAAAGCGGGCAAAGGTAATCTTGCGAACCGCCTGGCCGCGCTGGTCGTAGTAGACCACCTCCTGGGGCACCAGGCCGGGCTTGCTGGCTTGCAGCAGAATTTTGCCGTAAGGGGTGGGGGCCTGGGGTTTTGGGGTGAGCTCGAGGGCGATGCGCCCATCGTCTTCGGCCACCACCCTGGGGGTGTAGTCTTGCTCGAGGTCGCGCCCGGCTAGGTCGCTGTAAGAGAGGTCGGAACCCAGAAAGCTATCGCTGCGTCCGCTGGGGGGCAGCCGCAAGACCCGCTTGAGGGTGGGGTTGTAGAGCTGAATGCTCTCTCCCACCCGCAGAAAAGCCTGCCCGGCGTCTTTAGGTGGTGCCTTGACCCAGCTGATGGCTCGCTCGTTGCCATCGGAGATTACCTCCAAAACGTACTGGGTTTGCCGCTCGGGGCGGATAACGCTCAGGGTCAGGGTGGCCCGCACGCTGCCGCCCCGCTGGTTGTCCACAATGGCCCTGAGCACGGCCTGGGGGTCGGTGGCGGCGCTGCTCAGGCTAACGCAGAGCAGGCCAAGCAAGAGGATTCGTGGATTCATACCGCCTCCCTTTACTCAGTTCGCATGGCCTCGGTGGGCTTGAGCACCAGCACCCGCCGGGCCGGGATCAGAATGGAGAAGAAAGCAGCCAGGGCAATGGTCAGAGCCGCATAGAGGGCGTAGAGAGGGCTCTGAGCAGTGTAGATTTCGTTGCCGGTGCCCAGGATTTCCCAAGCGGCCCCGTAGCTGGCAAAGATAGGCCCCAGCACGTTCTGGGTGGCCATCCAGAAGTTGAGCCCGTAGCCCAGCACCAGCCCTAGCGCCCAGCCCAGGCTGGTAGCGAAAACCGTCTCTAGCGCGACCAGCAGGGCCAGGCTGCCGGGCCTCAGACCCAAAGCAGCCATCATGCCAAACTCGCGGGTGCGCTCGAGTACGCTCACCAGTACGGTGCTGGTGACAGCCAGAGCTGCAAACAACGAAAAGATCATCCCAATAACAAAGGTCGAACTCTGCTTGGTGCCAATGGCCGAGGAGAGTCCGCCCAGCAGTTGGGTCAGGTCGTAGGCCCGGAGGTTTTGCGGTAATACCGGCTGCAGGGCCTCGGCAATGCGGGCTTCCTGGCCCCGGGTCACGTCCAGGGCTACCCCGGTGGCGGTTTGCAGCCCGGTCAGTACCCTGGCATCCTCGAGGTGTACCAGTACCGTGCCCCGATCGACCGGGGCAATGCCCGATTGCACCAGCCCCACCACTTGCAGCCCCAGGGCCTGCGGCCCTGCCAGCGCCGAGGTATCCAGCACCACCCGCTCGCCCAGCCGCACGTCCAGCCGCTCGGCCAGCTGTTGGCCCAGCACCACCTCGCCACGCTTGGCCAGCATGCGACCTGCGCGAATGGCGGTGGGGATATGGCTCACCTGGGGCTCGAGCCCAGGGTCGACCCCCCGTGCCCTGGCTGCATCGGCGGTGTAGGCCGAGCGAATCAGGGTGGGAAACTCGAGCCGCGGCGCTGCGGCATTCACGCCGGGCTGGGCTTGAATCCGGGTCAGAAAATCCAGGCTGGGTAAGCCCTGCTCGGGGTCGGGATCCTCGAAGTACTGCTGGGTGGTGATGAGGGCTGGTGCGCTCAGGAATCGCGCATTGCCCACCTGAACCGACTGGGTGAAGCCATCCTGCACCCCCCAGAACAGAATGGTCGCGATGGTGGCATAGGCCACGACCAGCACCAGTAGCAAGGTGCGCCGCCGATGCCGCCAGAGGTTGCGCCAGGCCAGCCGGGGTAGGGCGAGTATGCTCGAGCTTTTCAGTTGCATCCTGACCTCCGCTCAAACCTTCAGTTCGTGTTTTCTGCGCTCGAAGCGCTCGAACAGGCCCTGCAACTCCACCTCGAAGAAAGCGTAGAGTTCTCGCATCTCGTGCAGCCGCTCACGGCGTTGGGGCGGAGCATTCTTCAGCAATCGAAGGCCTTTCTCGGCCAGGGTTTTGTAGATGCACAGACTGGCCAATCCGCTCTTAACCCGCTCACTCCAGGTGCCGGGCCGGATACGAAAGTAATTCTGCCTCGAGCCCCGCTTGGGTACCCGCTCAATAAGATGCATCTGCACCAGGAGCCGGGTCATGGTGCTGATGGAAGCCTTGCTGGCCCCCAGGGCCTCCACCAGCTGCGAGGCCGTCTGCTCTGGGGGGTCACAGATCATTAACCAACCCAGAATGCGCCCTGCTGTGCGGGGAATACCCGCTGCCTCATAGGCCAGCGCAAATTCCTCTACGAAGTGGTGCAGGCTGTCAGGCATTTTCTAAGTTTAGCTGGTTTTGATTGTTCAGTAAATACTGAACAAAATGAATTTCATACCAGATTCGGTTAGTTCGTCGCCAAATGGCTGCTCAGCCTCGCTCACGACGCGCCATGGCGTGGCGCAGGGGCGACCGACCAACGGGATATGCTTTCTTCGCCGACCGTAGGAAGACGCTTTCTTCGCGAAGCATCGCGACGGGTGGGGTGGGTGGGGTGTGGTCCAGGATTCAAGGTGCGCCGCGCGCGGCGCAACCAGGCCACCAGATTTTTTGGTTTGAATGAACGGCTTTTTGAATCCGGCATCACTGTAGATCGCCAGATAACACAGAACGGGGTGCTAGCACCCCGTTCCTGTATAACCGGACTGCGCCTCAAGTGGCGGTTCTGGGGGTGCCCAGCCAGTCGTAGATCAGCACCACAGCGGCAATCAGGTTTACCACGATGTTCCAGCCGCCGGTGGGCAGGCCCAGGAAGCTGGCATTGAAGAACCCGATGATGGCCAGCGCGGCATACACCACGCCGATCACGGCAGCAACCAGGTGGGCCATCTGGTCGTTGGTGAAATAGCCATAAAGCAACACCACGGCGGTAATCAGATAGACCAGGGCCAAGCCTGTGGTGCTGGGGATGAAGCCCAGAATCAGGCCGCCGGGGGCGAAGAACAGGCCCAGCACCGCCAGCAGGGCAAACACCAAACCCATGAACAGATCAATCGCTCGAGCCGACATACTTCCCTCCTAAACCTTTACCGGGGTCTTGATGGGAATGGCTTTGGCCTGGGCGACTTCGCTCTTGGGCAGGGTCAGGGTCAGCACGCCGTTCTCGAATACCGCCTCGGCTTTGTCGGTCAGCACCTCACTGGGCAGCACCACCGAGCGCTCGAAGCGGGTGTAGCGGTGTTCGCGCAGGTGGTAGTTGCGTTCCTTCTTCTCTTCCTCCTTTTTGGCTTCGCCATAAATCCGCAGCACATCGCCGCGTACCTCAATCTTGATGTCTTCGGGTTTGAGGCCGGGAATCGAGGCTTTCACCAGGATATTGTTGCCCTCTTCGTAGATGTCGAGCGGCATGGCCGCCACCTCTTTATCGAGGAACGGAAACTCACGACGGAACAGGCTTTCGTCAAACAGGCGCTCGATTTCCCTCCGCATGGTATCCATTTCACGCCAAGGGTCGAAACGAGCCAACATAAGCGATCCTCCTTTGCCTGATTGGGCGTGTGGTGGCAACACGCCGGACGAGTGCTTGGGCCGACCTACCGGAGTTCCAAGCGGCCACCCAGCCCGAAACTCCAGAGGTGTTACGTTCAAGCTCTGGCTGCTTCAGCCACAGCTTCGCGCACTTCGGTTGCCGCCGGAGCGGGACGAACCAGGAGCACCGGCACCGGCGCGTGGTGGGCGACCCCTTCGGCTACGCTGCCCAGCAGCAGCCGCTCCAGGCCAGTGCGCCCATGGGTGCCCATCACGATAAGGTCGCTATGGTTGTCGCGGGCGAAATCCACAATCACATCGGCTTCGCGCCGGGTCTCGGCCTTGAGCAGGAAAGCCTTGACTTTAGGGGCCTGGGCCATGTGCTGCGCGCTTTGCAGAAGAGCCTCGCCTTCCTCCTCGAGGGCCTTGTAAATGGACTCCCAGCTAAACGCGGGCATCATTCTTCCACCAAAGGGCTCGACTGCGAGGGTGGGCAGGGGAGGAACCACGTGCAGTATCTGCAGCTCGGACCCCAGTTGCTGGGCCAGCTGGTTGGCCAGTTCGAACGCCGGGCGACCTGCCTGGCTGCCATCCACGGGGGCCAGAATGCGCTCAAACAGGCCGGTGCTGGGCTCGACCAGGCCATCACCGCGCACCAGCATCACCGGCATTTTGGCCAGCCGGCTCACCCGCTCGGCCACGCTGCCCAGAAGCATCCGCCCCAACCCCTCGCGCCCGTGGGTACCCATCACGATCAGGTCGCAGCCGCTGCGGTTGGCCAGATAGACGATGCCTTCGGCGATGTCGTCGTCGTGCATGGGTTCGGTGCGCAGCTCGAGCTGCATTTGCCGACCGAGCGCCTCCCAGGGCGCAAGAATCTCCTCGGCACGGCGCTTCAGGGTTTCGGATGGAGCAGCCAGCCCCCAGTAGGCTGGAGGAACCTTCAAAACGTGGGTCACCAAGACCTCGGCATTCAGCTTTTTGGCGAATGCCAGACCTATCCGTCCGGCCCGCTCGCTACAGGACGACTCATCCACAGCGATCAGGATTTTGCCGAACATAGACGCCTCCTCAGTCTCAAGGCTAGATCAGGGTTGTTACCAAAGCATTACCAGCGCGGCAGTCCGGCCAGACCACCCAGCGCCCTGTGCAAGCGCTCCTCGGCAGACCCCCGCACAAACTCGAGCCGGGTTCCATAAGCAGCTGCCAGCTCGGGCAGCACCTGCTTCAGTTCCACATCCTCGATGCGCCCAGCCCCATGGGCCACCGCGCCCTCCATGCTGCCGCCTACCCAACCGTCCGGGGCGCGGTAGGCCTTGCCCTGGGGTTTCCAGGGGGCCACCAGCAGGTGCAGTCTGCCTTGCTGCAGGAGCTCGAGGGTCTGATCCAGACCGGCTACCCCTCGCTCGACCAGCTCGTCCAGAAGCCGGTTTTCCCGTTCGCGCTCGAGGGGCTCCAGCACCCCTTCCACCAGCTTCAGCACCTCTCCCGTCTGGATCAGAGGGGAGGGCAGGGAAGGCAGGGTGGCCAGCACCCGCTCACGAAGCCGGCGGGGTAGCAGTTCTCTGAACTCCTGTACCTGGGGTTTCGGCCCAATCAGCACCAGCCGCTGGATGTTGCGCTCGTTCATGGTTTGCTCGAGCAGGCCGGCCAGACGCTTGTAAAAGCGGTGGGTCCAGGCGTCCAGTCGGCGCTCGAAGCGGTCGGTGTTGGCAGCAGCCCGGTGGATGCCTCCCTGGCTGTAGCGCCGTCCCTGGCTGTCCTGGGTCAGCTGGTTCCACTCCTGGGTCGGTACGGCCCTGAAAGCACCGGGTAGCTCTTCGATCTCGCCGAGGTACACCTCGAACACGCGCCACTTCTCACTATCGAGATAAACTACCCCCACCCGATCGTATTCGTCCAGTACGTAGAGAATGGGGGTCAGATAGGGTTCACCCCAGTGGGCTTCAACGCCCTGTACCAGGGGTAAGTCCACCTGCAAGTCGTATATTTCCATCCACCCCGCGGTCGCAAAGATGACCCGGCTGCGGGACTGAGGCAGGTCTTGCTCGAGCGCCCCCAGCACCTTTTTGCGCACCTCTGGCGGGGTATGGGTGGCCTCGAGGGCCTCCCGTGCGCGCAGAATATAAGCTTTGCCCTGGTTGCTCTGGTTGGCCGGATTCACATCCAGATACATGGATAACACCGGGGCTACCCTTGGAGCCACAAACTCGCGGATGTAACGAGTGCCTTCCTGGGTCAACATGACAACCTCCTTCTCGCGGCCTCCTTTTTTTGTCAATGCCGGAATCCAGACGTGCCCTGGATGGTTTTCAAGTCTCTGAAAAGAGGGACTTTCAAGAACCGCTCAACCCCAAAGACCGGCGTGAAAGCCGCTCCATATTCATCCCTACCTCCTCACCCGATTCAAACCCCCGCCAATTACCTATCCATTACCGGATAAGTGCCTGTGGGGACAGCTTGGCTATATCAGGCCTGGGGGATTTTTTTGGCCCAGGGCGCGAATCTCGTGATAAGGAGGGATGGGGGTGCCCTGCTTGATTTGTTCGGCCAGGGCCTGGGTTTCGGGCATGGGTGTATCGCCTAACTCGTCGTGCAGGAACTTTACAAAGCGACGGTAATGCTCGATGGCCCCATAGCGGTCTCCTGTGGCGGCCAGGCACCACAACAGACGCTGGTGGTAGTTCTCACCAATGTAGGGGTCGGCCTTCAGGGCCCGCTCGAGGTACTCGGCGGTAGCCCGCCAGTCCTCCTGGTCGTAATGAATCAGGGCAACCTCCAGCAGTGCTTGCACATAGGCCGTCTTGTGCTCCTCGCGCGCCTGGGAAACCCAGTTGGTCGCGAAACCCGGCAGGTAGTCTCCCTGGTAGAGCGCAATGGCCTTTTTGAAGCTTTCGAGGCGGGTGGTTTCACAGGTGGCGCGATGGCCTTCGGCCAGGGCCTGGTAGAAGCTGTACAGATCGGTGCTATGCAGTACCGTCTCGGCCAGGCGATAGCGCCCATGGTCTTCCAGGATGGCCTCGGGGTTCTCCAGCGCACTGCGAATGCGGAAAACCGTTACCCGGAAGCGGTTGTTGGCGACGGGGTCGGGGTCGAGGCCCCACAGGGTCTCGAGGATCTCTCCCTTGCTTTTGCCTTCGGGATAGGAAAGCAGATAGAAGAAAAGCTCTTCGGCAGTGTGGGCGTGCCAGATTGCCGGACGCCCTGCTACCAGAACCTCCACCTGGCCCAAGGTGCGTACCCGGAGCGCAGGCAGGGCCTGTTCTGAACGGGCTAGCATCCTTTTCATGGCTTTATTCTGTTACAAATCCATTACCGAATCATCCGCCAAATGGAGTAGAAGCGGTCGCGTAATACCAGATTCGGTTAGTTCGCCGCCGAATGGCGCCGAACTAACCCGACCGAAGTTATCCGCATAGCGGAGGGCGATACCGCCCCTTGGAGGGGATACGCTTTCTTCGCCGACCGTAGGGAGATGCTTGTTTCGCCGACTGAAAGGAGATGCCTGTTTCGCCGACCGTAGGGAGGGGTGGGGTGGGGTGGGGTGTGCTCTAGGATTCGAGTTGCGCCGCGCGCGGCGCAACCGAGCCTCCGAAGTTTTTCGATTTGAGTGATTATCTTTTTGAATCCGGTATTACTCACCCTGGCTATCGTCCCAACTCATCCCCATGATGCTGTAGCCTGCATCCACATACACCGTCTGGCCGGTGGTTCCGCTGGATAAGGGAGAGAGCAGATACAGGCCCAGATTGCCTACCTCCTCGTGGGTAATCATGCGGCCAAGGGGGGCCGTGGCGTTGTACTTGGCGACCATCTTGCGAAAGCCAGGGATGCTCATGGCGGCAACGGTGCGGATGGCCCCCGCGCTCACCGCGTTGACCCGGATGTTCTTTTTGCCTAGCTCGTAAGCCAGGTAGCGCACGCTGGCTTCCAGGGCTGCCTTGGCTATGCCCATCACGTTGTATTTGGGCACTACCTTCTCGGAGGCGTAATAGGTCAGGGTAATCAGGCTCCCGCCTTCACGCAACAAGGGTTCGGCTTCGCGGGCTACCGCTACCAGCGAATAGGCCGAGACCTGCAGGGCCGTATTCCAATCGGCAACCGTGGTGTCGATAAACCGCCCTTCCATGGCCGCGCGTGGGGCAAAAGCGATGGAGTGAACCAGGTAGTCCAACCCGCCCCAGGCGCTTTGCAGGTCGGCAAACATGGCTTTAAGGGCGCTTTCGTTGGTTACGTCCACTTCGTACAGGCGCTGGTGGGGCCGCCCGACAGTCATTTTTTCCAGCTTTTCGCGCAGCCGCTCCCCCTGATAGCTGAACGCCACTTCTGCGCCGGCAGCATGTAGTTTTTCGGCAATGGCCCAGCCCAGGCTATGCTCGTTGGTCACACCCATGACCAGGGCTTTCTTGCCAGATAAGTCAATCGAAACCATAACCTCCGTATCTTACCTGTAACGCCTCGAGGGTTGGCAATGCCCGGTGGAGAAAGTTTGAACAGATTGCAACGGTTGCCCGGCAAAGTGTGAGCCAGGCCCCTTCCGTCCTTCTGAACCAATCCTCATGGAAGCTCAGTAGAATAGCGACAATAACAGGTTGTGCGGCATAGTACCAATAGCGGGACATTCCTCTCTACGCTAGCGAACGCTCGTTAGGCTATAAACGTCCTACCAGGCACCGGTTTCGGCAGGGGAGGCAGATATGCAGACGCTCAGGCAGGGGGTGGCAACAGTGAGAGGCATCCAGTGCGAGTGGGTTCCGGGCACCATGAACCAGGTTAAGGTGCGCTTGCCAGAGAGTGATGTGCAAGTCACCCTCGAGCAACTCCAGCAGATTGCCGGGATAGACGCCGTACACGAACTCTACCTCAAGGGCCTGATCTCGCTGCCCCTCAGCAGCAAGCTGCGCGAAGCCTTCGATAAGGTCTAGCACCGTTAGGCACGTTTTTGGGCGACCCTGCGGGGTCGCTTTTTGAGTTTTGTGAGGAAAAGCACCGCCCTGTGGTCAGGGTACAGCGCTTTTGACCTGCTGCCCGCTCGGTTCGGTACAATATCGCCATGAATGCAACTCAGGAGATGTTGGGTCGCTTGGGCGACGCGGAGCATTGTCTCAAGTATATGGAGCGCTCGAGGCGCGAACTTCTGCATTTGCTGGAAAGCCTCACCGATGAGCAACTCTTCGCTCGGCCCGAGCCGGAGGTCTGGAGTCCGGCAGAGACGGCAGAGCACGTAGCCCTGGTGGAAGAGTCGGCGGGCAAGGTTATCCGCCGCTTGCGCAAGGTGGCCCTGGGCGAGGCCGGAGCACCCCCGCCTTTACCAGCCGGGCAAACCCGCCCCGATGGCCGCTTCCTGGCTCCGCCGCAGGTGGAACCCCAGGGGGGGCTATCCCGCGCAGAGCTGCTCGAACGTTTGCAAACGGTGCGGGCCCGGGTTCTGGCCGAAGTGGTCGAGAGCGGCGAGGCTCTGCCCTTGCCCCCAACCTATGGGCATCCCTTTTTTGGCGAGCTGACCGCTTTGGGCTGGCTGCAAACCCTGGCTTACCACGAACAGCACCATCTGCGACAAATTCAAGAACGATTGAAGGGGTGAAGCATGAAATGGGACGATTTGCGCAGGAGCCAGAACGTGGAAGACCGGCGGGGCCGTGGCCCCCGCATGGGTGGTTCTGGTCTCGGTATTGGGGTGGTGATTTTGGCCCTGCTGGGGGGTTTGCTGTTTGGAGTCAGTCCTGCCGATATTCTTTCCCAACTCCAGGGTGGGTCGGTGACCACCGCCCCAGGGCCCCAGAATGCGCCCGCCAGCGACCGTGAGGGTCAGTTTGTGCGCGCCATCCTGGGCGACCTGGAAGACACCTGGGGGCAGATGATCCAGGGTTACCGGCCCCCGCAACTGGTGTTGTTCGATGGGCAGGTGGAATCGGCCTGCGGCTTTGCCGATGCGGCGGTGGGGCCGTTTTACTGCCCCCGTGATGCCAGGGTGTATCTGGATACCAGCTTTTTCGATCAGATGACGCGCCTGACCCGTGGCCAGACCAGCGACTTTGCCAAAGCCTACGTGATTGCCCACGAGGTAGGCCACCATATCCAGAACCTGCTGGGCATCTCCGATAAGGTGCGGGCCCAACAGGCTCGCAGTAGCCAGGCGGTGGCCAACCAGCTTTCGGTACGCCTGGAGTTGCAAGCCGACTGTCTGGCCGGGGTCTGGGGCCACTACGCCAGGCGGCGGGGTTTGCTCGAGTTTGGCGACGTGGAGGGGGCCATCGCAGCGGCCAGCGCCATCGGCGACGATAACCTACAGCGCCGCTCGCAGGGCTATGTGGTGCCCGAAGCCTTTACCCACGGTTCGTCGGAACAGCGGGTGGGTTGGTTTAACCAGGGTTTCCAGAGCGGTGACCCCAACCGCTGCGATACCTTCCGCTAGCTTCTGGCAATCAGGAAGTGGCAGGCCCGCCTCCCATCCCGCTGGCAGAAGGGGCGCTCGGCAGGCAGGCCGGTGGCCCTGGAGATTACCCTGGGGGGCAGGTTGCAGACCTGAACGAAGCGCTGCCCGGTGGCGTAGTACAGGCAGTTGTGGGCTCTGAGCTCCCAGCCAGCCGGGGTCTCTTCCAGGGTACCCAGCATGTCGCCGTAGTCCATATAAGTCAGCAGGGCCTCGAGTTTGGCCGGGCCTTCCAGACCTTCCAGCTTGCGCCGCAGTTCCCTGGCCATGCCCTCGGCCACACCCTCCAGCAGCCGCTCGATCATCCCCTCCCGCTCGGCCTCGGCTAGCACGGCATCCAGCAGTTCGGGATAGCGTTTGGGGAAAAGGCCCTCCGAAGCCTGGGTCAGCATGTAGACGGTGGCCGGGCGGCCCTTGCCTTCACGCCGCTGTTGACGTGCCAGCCAGCCGCTTTTTTCCAGGCTGTTCAGTTGGTGCCGAATGGCGGTCTCGCTCAGGCCCAGGTGTGCCATCAGTTCCTTGATGGTGCTGGGGCCGTGTTGTTTGAGGTACTCCATCAGCAAACGGGCGGTGTTCATGGCTGCTCCTATTGTTTTACACTATTTTCGCTATTGAAATAGCACTAAATACAGTATACCCTCAGCTTCAGAGATACGGTTCTTTGCACAAGCCGTCTCACAAGGAGGAGAAGATGAAACCCAACGAAGGTACAACCGACCGGATTATTCGCCTGGTGCTTGCGGTGGTGTTCTTTGGGCTGGCCTTCACTGTGGCGGGTGGGGTTTGGGTCTATGTGGCGTTGGTGCTGGGAGGGGTTATGCTCCTGACCGCAGCCATCGGTTTCTGCCCGTTGTATGCCCTTTTGGGCATCAGCACCTGCCCGGTGCCCCAGCGCAAAGCCTGAGCGCAGGTCATTTGTCCCTGGCTCAGGTTGTTAGGCTTGGTTCCAACAAGGAGGGGTTATGGTTCCCAATGTAGGTAGCACAGACCGGCTGGTTCGCTATGTTCTGGCGGTGGTGTTTTTCCTGATCGCCTTTTTTGGCAGCAGCGGCATCTGGGCCTGGGTGTTTGGGCTGTTGGGGGTGATTATGGCCGTGACCGCCACCCTCAATTTCTGCCCCATCTGGGCGGTCTTCAAGGTTAACACCAGGGGCAAAGCGACCTGAACGCGCCCCTCCCTCGCCCCGGCTTCAGGCCGGGGTTTTGCTTTGCGGGGGGGTGAAGGTGCATCGCCCCCAAAGCGCTCCGAGAAGAAAAAAATGGCTGTTCTTCTGGCAAACCCTCTGCCGATGTCCTCATGCCGGATGGGATCGCCCGTGCCCTGCGTAATTCTGTGTAATTTCGTAAGAAACGCAGGTGTGCGTTAGGCTGTATCCAACCGTTTTTTGCCAGGGGTCTGGATGCAACACTGCCCTGACGGCGGGTCAATACAGTTCGGCCAGGAGGATGTATGAAGCCATCTTTACGTGTGGGGGTTGTATCGCTCGTTTCGATTGTGCTGGCAGCCTGTACGCAGGCCCCGCCCGTGCAACCTCGAGCCCAACTGAGCGCCCAAGCGGTCTCCGAAGGTGTGGTCATCAGCCAGGTGTACGGCGGGGGTGGCAACAGTGGGGCACCCTATACCCACGATTTCGTAGAACTCTTCAACCGCAGCAACACAACGGTTTCCCTAAATGGTTGGTCCATCCAGTATGCCAGTGCTACGGGTACCGGCAACTTTGGCGCAAGCAGCACCCAGCTCACCGAGTTGCCAAACGTGACCCTGCTGCCAGGACAGTACTACCTCATACAACAGGCAGGGGGCTCTGCAGGGGCAGCTCTTCCAACGCCAGATTTGGTAGATCCCACCCCGATTGCGATGGCAGCCGCAGCCGGGAAGGTGGCGCTCGTAGCGAGCACCACCCCGCTGGGCTGCAATGGGGGTTCTGCACCCTGTTCTGCGGCCCAACTGGCCCAGATCGTGGATCTGGTCGGATACGGCAATGCCAACTTCTTTGAAGGTTCGGGTGCTGCCGCTACGCTCTCCAACACCACCGCGGCTCTTCGCAAGAGCAACGGCTGCACCGAAACCGACAACAACGACAACGATTTTGAAGCGGCAGCCCCCAATCCCCGGAACACCGCCTCGGCCCGCAACTTCTGTGGCGAGTCGGCCCCCAGTGTGGTCTCCACGGTTCCGGCCTCGGGCGGTACCATCAACCCCGACAGCAACCTGACCCTCACCTTCAGCGAGCCGGTGAACGTGAGCGGCGAGTGGTTTGGCATCACCTGCTCTGTTAGCGGAACCCGTTCTGTGGCCGATACGGTAGTTACAGCCAATGCCACCTCGACGCAGTTCGTCATCAACCCCAACACCGATTTTGTTTCTACCGAGAGCTGTACCCTTACGGTTTTTGCGGCCCAGGTGTCCGATGTGGATACCCTCGACCCCCCCGACAACATGGCCGCCGACTTTGTACTGAATTTCAACCCGGTAGCGGTCTGCGACCTGCCCTACACCCCGATTTACCAGATTCAGGGCAGCGGCCCCGCTGCGGCCATTACCGGCAGTGTGACCACCAGGGGTGTGGTCGTGGGCGATTTTGAAGGCCCTACCCCGGCCCTGCGGGGTTTCTACATCCAGGATCCCACCGGTGACGGCGATGTGAATACTTCCGACGCCATCTTCGTGTTCAACGGCAACAACGACAGCGTGGCGTTGGGCGACGTGGTGCGGGTGGTTGGAACGGCGGGTGAGTTCCAGGATCAGACCCAGGTCAGCGCCACCTCCATCACCAAGTGCGGCACTGGCACGGTCTCGCCGGTCGACGTAACCCTGCCTTTCCCCTCGCCCGACTACCTCGAGCGCTACGAAGGCATGCTGGTGCGCCTGCCCCAGACCCTCTACGTCACCGAGCACTTCCAGCTTGGGCGCTTTGGCCAGGTGGTGCTCTCGGCCAATGGCCGCCTCTGGCAGCCCACCCACCTGCTGCCGCCGGGCCCGGCCGCTCTGGCCCTACAGGCCCAGAACAATCTCAATCGCATCATCCTGGACGACAACCTGCAAAACCAAAACCCCGACCCCATCCGCTTTGCCCGCAATGGCCAGCCCCTGAGCGCCAGCAATACCCTGCGCGGCGGCGACACCGCCACCGGCATTGTGGGGGTGATGACCTTCACCTGGGCGGGCAACGCCGCCAGCGGCAATGCCTACCGGGTGCGGCCTATTGGGGCTTTGAATGGTTCATTCAACTTCGTGGCGGCCAACCCGCGCCCCAGCGCCGCGCTGGAAGTGGGCGGCACGCTGAAGGTGGTGGGCATGAACCTGCTCAACTTCTTCAACACTTTTAGCGGCTGCACCAACGGGGTGGGCGGCGCCCCCACCGACTGCCGCGGAGCCGAGAACCCGACCGAGTTCAACCGCCAGTGGCCCAAGACGGTCGCGGCCATCCTGGCTCTGAGCCCGGACGTGCTGGGGGTCAACGAGATCGAGAACGACGGCTACGGCCCCGACAGCGCCATTGCCTTCCTGGTGAGCAAGCTCAACGAGGCCACCGCACCGGGCACTTATGCCTTCATCGACGCCGATGTGGCCACCGGGCAGGTCAATGCCCTGGGCACCGACGCCATCAAGGTGGGCCTGATCTACAAGCCCGCCAGCGTAACCCCGGTGGGCCAGACCGCGGTGCTCAATACCACCGCTTTTGTCAATGGGGGCGATAGCGCCCCGCGCAACCGGGCCTCGCTGGCCCAGGCCTTCCAGCAAAACGCCAACGGGGCCATCTTCATCGTGAACGTGAACCACCTTAAGAGCAAGGGTTCGGCCTGCGACCTGCCCGACCAGGGCGATGGGCAGGGCAACTGCAATGCGGTGCGCACCAATGCGGCACAGCAGCTAGCGGCCTGGCTGGCCACCAACCCCACCGGCATCGCCGACCCGGACGTACTGCTGATTGGCGACTACAATGCCTACGCCCAGGAAGACCCCATCACTGCGCTCAAAAATGCCGGCTACACCAACCTCCTCGAGGCCCGCCTAGGCCCCAACGCCTACTCCTATGTCTTCGATGGGCAGTGGGGCTATCTCGACTACGCTTTGGTCTCGGCCTCACTGAGCGCGCAGGTGTCGGGGGTAGCCGAGTTTCACATCAACGCCGACGAGCCCAGCGTGCTGGACTACAACACCAACTTCAAAAGCCCCGGCCAGGTTGCAAGCCTCTACGCCCCTGACCCCTTCCGGGTATCCGACCACGACCCGGTGGTGGTGGGGCTGAACTTAGCCGCGCCTGGGGCGTGGTTCTTTGGCCGCATTGCCCCGTTCCCGGCCTTCAACACCGCCAATGCGGGCCAATCCATACCGCTCATCTTTAGCCTGGGGGGCAACAAGGGGCTCAACATCTTTGCTCCGGGCTACCCCAGGTGGCAGGTGATTGCTTGCGGTTCGACCGCCGCGGTGGGCGGCACCAACCCCACCAATAGCAATGGCGGCCTTAGCTACGACCCACTGCAGGATCGCTATACCTACCCCTGGAAAACCGAGCGGAGCTGGGCGGGTAGCTGCCGCCAACTGGTGGTGCGCTATACCGATGGCACCACCTACCGGGCCAACTTCAACTTCACCCGGTAGAGTCAGGGCTCGAGCAAACAAGGCAGGGGCTATTCAACCCCCGCCTTGTTTTTTGGAAGGCTCGAGGTGAAAGCCGAAGTACGGGTCGCAGCGTAGGTTAAAAGTGGGTTATGAAGGGCTCACGTACTGTCTGGCCTTAGCTTTTGCCAGCCGCATGAGGTGCTCGTGTTGTAAATAAAGTTCTAGCACGGAGCGCTCCTCGGCAGAGATTTGCCCTTGGTTTTCCTGCGCGAGTAGCTGGGATACTCGAGCCCTGGTTTGGTCGGACGGGCGGAACTCGACGACCGTCTCGGGCCGAGTTCCCTAGGCGATGAACTCCACCAGCTCGTCGTATGCCTTGACCATAGGTCTAGTGTAGCGGAAAAGGGGTGAGGGGGGCTCGAGGCGAAACTCGAGGCGCGAGCTATCGCGTAGGCTCGAGGCAAGCTCTGCTTACGGCGACCCACTACTGAAATTCAATGAGGGCGGCCAATGCTGCGGCTACCTCCTCGACTTTCCCTGGTTCAAGCACTCCTACTTTTTTCAAGAACCTCTCAGGAGATATAGTCACAGCCCTGGTCTGTGCCGTGTCAGCCCCGCAGATTTTACTTAACCCGTTCAATTTTGTAGGTTCTATACGGACAATCCATATGCGCCCTTCCCGTGATGGCTTCCACTCAGTTACTGGCACCACCAGCTTCACTGGCTGCAAATTGCCCAATGCATCTGAGCTGATCACGACTGCCGGTCGTTGCTTTTCAATTTCAGAACCCTTGGTTGGGTAAAAATTGATCCGCCAGATCTCACCCCGCTTGGGATCTGGCGGCATCGGAAGATCTTTAGATGCGGAGGCTTCACTCATCAATTCCACCTTCGTCTTCCAGTTGGCTCAGCCACTCGATTGCTTCTCTGTCGGACGAATATAAATTTCCACCCGCTTTTGCCTGCTCGTTCAGGATTCGCCTTCGCTCTTCCATCGGTAGCGCAAAATATGCCTGATAGTTGAAAGAGTTGCTGGGTGACATAATGGACTCGATTTCGTTTCTACTTAAGTAGCGACCTGCTTCGTCCGGGGTAATGATATGCTCAGCTAGGCCCCGTGTGACGAGTTGTTTCCAGCGTTGGGCTTCCTCTGCTGGCAGCGATTCGGGCTCACTTTTGCGCCAGCCTAAACGGCTGGTCTGCTTGAACCATTGTGTCTTTGTGTGCTGCGAGATTATTCCGAGAATTGCAGCACGCATAACGATAGCCTGAATGCTCACTCCATAGCGTCTCTTTAGTATGAGCAGTTCCTCGAGCGGAAGATAGCTTCTGCGCCTACCTAGCTCTTTGAACATAACCACCGCAGGGATCAGCAAAGCACCCGCGAAGCGTGTAGCCACGGTTTCAATGTCCAGACTTTCCACGGGGTCGAGGATCAAGTGCCCGAGTTCATGGGCCAGGTTCATCCGTTGGCGTTCTCCTTGTAATTTTGCTTGACATACGACACCGGCTCCAATTACCACTCCCTTTGCATTTTTCACGAAAGCAGACAAGCCGTCGAACTTTTCCGACACATCCGTTTCCAAAACATGGACACGCCTGCTCTCCAGCAGGTCAGTCATGTTTGGGATTGGATCAAGACCCACGTCCCAGTCGTTGCGAAGCTTGACAGCCACTTCTTCAACATGTTCGATTGAGCTCACTGCATATTTACGGAAGCCAAGACCGTTTCCGTTTGACCCTTCAAGACGTTCCTGCAATTTCATTCGATCTTGAAGTTGAACCTCTACCCAGTTCTCGACGTGATTTTGCTCTGATACTTTCATAGTGGCTCGCCGACGATAGGCAAGGAACTCCACCTGATAGCGTGGTTCAGAGAATAGCTCTACGGCTTTTACCCCCAAAGCGTTTGCCAAGCGAAGAGCAACCGGGGCAGAGGGTCTTGATTTACCTAGTTCGTACTTAGAGAGCGCTGCTTTTGTGACTACCCCGCCCATCTGCGCGACGAGATCATCCTGGCTGTACCCGCGCGCCAAGCGAAGAGTTCTGATCCGATTAGCGCTGTTCATAGCGCCTCCTCCTTAATCGATTTAGTTGTTTCACTCGCTTGCAGTTGACAAACCAATATAAATATAACAGAGTTGTCAACTATTTGGTGAGAAATTAATCCGCAACATGGTTAAGTCATTAACGTAACCATGCTGCGAGTACCTAATGGTAGGCGTTAGTAAACTCAATCTTTCAACTTCTTCGCCGCCTCAATCAGTGCAGGCAACACCTGGTGCACATCCCCCACGATGCCGTAGTCGGCGATCTTGAAGATAGGGGCTTCGGCGTCCTTGTTCACCGCCACGATGTACTTGCTTTTGTTCATGCCGGCCTGGTGTTGCACCGCCCCCGAGACCGCCAGGGCGATGTAGGCGTTGGGCTGCACGGTCTTGCCAGTCTGGCCCACCTGTTCGCTGTAGGGACGCCAGCCCGCATCCACCACCGCCCGGGTGGCCCCTACTGCGGCCCCCAGCACGCTGGCCAGCTCCTCCACCTTGGCGAAGGCCTCGGGGCTGCCCAGCCCACGCCCGCCGGTCACCACGATGGTGGCCTCGGTCAGCGAGACTCCCTTTTTCTGTTCGCTCAGCCGCTCCAGCACCTCCACCCCGGTGGGAAGGGCCACCTGCAAGACCTCCACCCCACCGCTGCCCTGGGGTTCGGCCGGGGGGGTGGTGTTGGGCTTGGCGGTGAGCACCACCGGCAAAGCAGCCCGCTGACGTTCGGTAACCCGGTTCAAAAAGCTATAGCGGGTGGCCACAATGTGGTTACCCTCGGCGCGGGTCTCGAGGGTATCCTCCAGCAGCCCGGCCTTCATCCTGTAGGCCAGCCGGGCAGTCCAGGTGCGGCTTTGCCGGCCTCCGCTGGCAATCACCACCTGGGCCCCGCTTTTTTGCACGGCAGTATAGGCCGCCTCGGCCCACTTCTCTGCGGTGTAGCCCCCTACCTCGGCCGCATAGACGGTGGGGAGGTACTGGGTGGCCTCCTGGGCCACAGCCTGGGTATTTTCGCCGATGACCACACCCGCGAGCGGGCCTAAAGCCTCGAGCTGACGGGCGCGGCCAATGGCCTCGAGGGCGCTTTTGCGCAGGTGCTGGCCATCGTGTTCAAGAACTACCAGAATCATCGCTTACCTCCGCGTCAGATAACCTTGGCTTCCTCGTGCAGTAGCCGCACCAGCTCGTGGGCCGCACTCACCGGGTCCTTGCCGTCGATCAGCTTGTTCAGGCGGGCGCGCTCCTGGATGGTCTGCTCGAGCACCTCCACCTTGCTAGCCGCACTCAGAGGCAGTTTTTTCAGCTCCTTGCGCTTAGCCTTCATGATGCCCGGCAGGGTGGGGTAGCGCGGCTCGTTGAGGCCCTGCTGGCTGGTGAAGACCGCAGGCAGGGCCACCCGCACCCGCTCGGCCCCTTCGTCGAGGTCATGCAGGGCTTTGGCCTGGGTCTCGCCCTCGAGCTCAATCTGGGTGGTCCAGCTCACCACCGGCCAGCCCAGGGCCTCGGCCAGGCCTGGCCCCAGGGCCTGGGAGTCCCAGTCGGCTTGCTGGCCGCCGGTAAACACAAGGGTAGGGGCCTCGGCCCGGATCGCCTCGGCCAAAGCCTCGGCCTGGGTGATGGGGTCGAGGTAGCCTTCAGCCACCAGATGAACTGCCCGGTCGATGCCCATGGCCAGCGCGGTGCGGACGGCCTCCTCGAAGCGCTCGGGGCCCAAGGCCACCACCACGCTCTCCCCGCCGTGCTTCTCCTGTAGTCGGATGACCTCTTCCACCGCCCACTCGTCCATCTGGTCGAGGATCAGGGTTGCACCGGAAAGGTCTACCCTGCCTCCTTCAATCTTGAGGCGGGACTCGCCATCTGGAACTTGCCGTATCACTGCCAGGAATTTCATGCTTGCCTCCGGGTTGAATTAGTGCCCCGAGAAAAGCCGGGGTCGGGGCTTTTTGCGGGTTAAGCTTACCGTCTGTGCCTTCAGGGGGGAACTTCCCCCGGTTACTGGTTCAGGATGTGCCGCGCGATGATGAGCCGCTGTATCTCGTTAGTGCCCTCGTAAATCTGGTTCAGCTTCACATCGCGCAGCAGCTTTTCCACCGGGTACTCGCGCATGTAGCCGTAGCCGCCATGAATCTGAATGGCTTGGTTGGCCGCTTCGAAGGCCATTTCCGAGGCGTAGGCTTTGGCGATGGCCGCAGCATGGGCCTGGGGCTGGCCGGTATCAGTCAGCCAGGCGGCGTAGTAGGTGTAAGCGCGGGCGGTCTCGAGGCCCATCAGCATCTCGGCCAGCTTGAACTGGATGGCCTGGAAGTCGGCAATGGGCCGGCCAAAGGCCTGGCGTTCCTTGGCGTAGCGGGTAGCCTCTTCCAAAGCCCGCCGGGCCACTCCTAAACTGCCCGCCGCTACCGGGATGCGGGTTTTGTCCAGGGTGTTCATGGCGATCTTGAAGCCGTCGCCTTCCTGGCCCAGCCGGTTCTCGACGGGTACCCGGCAGTCTTCAAAGACCAGCTCGTAGGTGCCGCTGGCCCGCTGGCCCATCTTGCCGTGGAGCTTGTGGGCTTTAAAACCGGGGGTACCCTTCTCCACCACCAAGGCCACCACCCCCTTGTGGCGCAGCTCGGGGTTCACTGTGGCGAAAACCACCACCCATTCGGCCTCGCCGCCGTTAGAAATCCAGGTCTTGGTACCGTTCAGCACGTAGTGCTCGCCATCGCGCACGGCCCGGGTGCGCAGCGCTGCCGCATCGGAGCCGTTGCCCGGTTCGGAGAGGGCAAAAGCGGCCAGTGCCGGCTTTTCGGTCAGTTCTTTGAAAAAGCGTAGCTTTTGCTCGTGCGAGCCCGCCAGCAAAACCGGGGTAATACCCAGGTCGGAGGCCATGGGGATGGTATAGATGCCCATGCAGCCCCAGGCCAGCTCCTCACCGATGATCACCTCTTCCAGCATCCCCAGGCCCTGTCCGCCGTATTCTTCGGGAATGATGGCGTTGAGCAGGCCCACCTCGTGGAGTTTTTCCACCACCGGCCAGGGCACTTCTTCCTTGGCATCGTACTCGGCAGCTATGGGCGCAATCTGCTCCCTGGCAAAGCGCCGGGCCAGCTTTTGCAGCTCTTTTTGTTCGTCGGTTAGGCTAAAGTCGATTGGCATAAGTTAAGCCGGTAGCAAACGGTGGAGCCAATAGCTTTGGCGGCTGCTTGACCATTCCCCGTTAGCTACCCCTCGTGCACCCCCTTCGGCAAAACTTCTTGTACCAAGTATAACTTTTTATTTCCGCACGTCTAGCGTATCACGGCTGGGGTGAGGAAAAAGCGTTATGTATGGGGACATACAAATTCCCCTATACCAGCCCGTAGAATCCGCGCTATGAGCCTTTTGTTTAGCCCCTTTTCTATGCGCTCGATTACCCTCAAAAACCGCATCGCCATGTCGCCCATGTGCCAGTACTCGGCCCAGGAAGGGCACGTAACCGACTGGCACCTGCTGCATTACCCCACCCGGGCGGTGGGCGGGGTGGGTCTGGTGATTGTGGAGGCTACTGCGGTGGAGCCTCGAGGGCGGATTAGCCCCGAAGACCTGGGCATCTGGTCGGATGAGCACCTGCCAGGCCTACGGGAACTGACCCGGCGCATCAAGGCCGCCGGTGGGGTGCCGGGCATCCAGATTGCCCACGCGGGGCGCAAAGCCGGAACCAGCCGGCCCTGGGAGGGCGGCAAGCCCCTGCACCGCTGGACCCCGGTAGCCCCCAGCCCCCTGGCCTTCCACGAGGGCTGGCCAGTGCCACAGGAGCTGGATCAGACAGGGTTGGATGAGGTGCGCGAGGCCTTCCAGAAGGCGGCCCGACGGGCTTTAGCGGCAGGCTTCGAGGTGCTGGAAATCCATATGGCCCACGGCTACCTGCTGCACTCCTTCCTTTCGCCCCTAACCAACCACCGCAGCGATGCCTACGGGGGTAGCCGGGAAAACCGCATGCGCTTTCCCCTATTGGTGGTGGAGGCGGTGCGGGCGGTCTGGCCGGCTGAGCTGCCCCTGCTGGTTCGGGTCTCGGCCAGCGACTGGGTGGAGGGAGGATGGGACATCACCGACACGGTGGCCTTCGCAACCGAGTTGCAGCGGCGCGGTGTGGATCTGCTGGACTGCTCCTCGGGTGGGGCCATCCCTGGGGTGAAGATTCCCCTGGGGCCAGGCTACCAGGTGCCCTTTGCGGCCCAGGTGCGCTTGTCCACAGGTTTATCCACAGGGGCGGTGGGCCTCATTACCGAGCCCTTACAATCCGAGACCATTCTTCAGGAGAGCCAGGCTGACCTGATTCTGCTGGGACGGGCCTTGCTCAGAGATCCCTACTGGCCCTACCGTGCCGCGCAAGCCTTAGGAGCAAAGGTCTGGCCGGTGCAATACGAGCGTGCTTTCTAGTCCTTCAGGTTAAGCATCAAGCGCCATATGGCTGCCTGACCATTTGCAGGTGCTTGGCGTCTAAACGGCATGTTGAGATGGTCAGATTCTCGAGGCCCGTCTGCGGAGTGGCGCAACTCAAGACGCCGTACCCGCATACAGGCCGAGCTGGATGCAGTGACCAGGGGGCGAGTGAGGTGTCTGGTTGAGCGGCTCTTTCTCCGGTGATGGGGGAGGTTGGGCGGGGTGTGAGCCGAAGGCGGAATATGGCTCCATAAGGGCGAATTCGGACTTACCGGCCTCCCTTCTTTTGTGCAATGGGGAGGGTTCAACCGACTTTTGCTGAGTTGGTGACGGGCGCACTGTGGAGGTGTATAGCGGTAAATTGAGCTATGGAAAACCCCTGGAAAACTTTTGTGCCTCAAGCGCCCACCCGCCAGGGTAAGGCGGAATGGTTCAGCGGTTCGGTCTATTTGAGCGAGCTGGTGATTACGCCCGCACCGATGAATCTGCATGTGTTGCGGGTGATCTTCACGCCGGGCGCCCGCACGGCCTGGCATACCCACCCCCAGGGGCAGGTGCTGCACGTGGAGGCCGGGATTGGGTGGTTCCAGCGCTGGGGTGAGCCGGTGCGGGAGATGAAAGCGGGAGATACCATCTACTTTGCCCCTGGCGAAAAGCACTGGCATGGGGCGAGTGCAACCCACGCCATGACCCACCTGGCGATTCAGGCAGCGGTGAACGGGGTGAGCACCGAGTGGCTGGAGCAGGTTTCGGACGAGCAATACCGGCTTTGACCATGAAAAAACGCATCTGGATTGATACCGACCCTGGCTTCGACGATCTGACCTCCGAATTGTTCCCCCTTCAACTGGCCCACGTGAGCGTCGAGACCAGCGGTACACATGCCCTGGGGGCCACCGTATGCGAGTTCCGGGTACCTGGCCGAGCCGAGCCCAATGCACGGGTGGCCATTCAAGCCAGCGGAGAAAGGGTGATGGAGCTGGTGGTGGAAGCTTTTGCCCGGTTGTAGGACAGCTCTGCAAATTGTTCGGTGCAATGCTACGGCTTTGGCCGACCACCCCACGCCCGCTTTAGACAAAAACAGGGGGTGTGGAGGAGTGGAAGCTCCACAAGGCTCAAAGCCCTAACCGAATCGCGTTGTACCCTTATGGATGTGAAGCATCTTTGGTGGTTGGCGTTGCTGCTGGCGGCCTGCATACCTGCCCCAGCCCAGCGCAACCTGCGTCCGGCTGGGAGCCCTGATGTGGTGGTGATTGGCTTCTCGGGACGTTGTGCCTCGCTGCCTGTAGTGGGGGATGGCTGTAACCCACCTTTTGACAACTATGGCTACCTCGACGATGAGGTGTTTCCTCGCAGCAGCACACCGCGCCAGACCGCCCAGGCGGTGGTCGGGGCCTTTCGCAATCTGGGTTACAGCACGGAGTATTTTGACGTTTCGGCCTTTTTGTATGCCCATATCAGCGGCATCTCGAGGCAGCAAGAGAACGGCTACCTCGAGGCCGAAGGCTATCTAAGGCGGGTTTACGATTACTGGATTAAGGGCTTCGAGAACCCGACCAGGATGGTTCTTTTGGCGCATTCTCATGGCACGGTCTGGGCCAGCTTGCTGGCCTGGAACCATCCTGAGGTGAGGTTTGATTACTTTATCTATCTGGATGCCATTTGCAGTTTCTGGGATACCGATAATATGCGCAATAATCGGATCATTCAGAACTACTACGACGTTCGGGGGTTGCGCCGTCCCTTCCCGCTCAACGACGACGAAGATGGTAACCCCTGCAAGGTAATTGCCGTGCCCGGCCAAAGCGCCAGGCAGGACCTCAACGATGTGGTTCCGGCCAACATCAAAGTGGGCCTCGAGGTCGTCAGCCGCAGCCCGGCCAACCTGGCCCCGGTTAACTTCATCTACGATGACGATCCCGATTATCGCCTCGATGGCTCTCAGGCCCACATCTTCCGCTTCCAGTCGCGCGAAGACCACAGCGGAGTTACGGCCCGCAGCAGCGATGCAATGCAATGGGTCGTGGCCAGGATTCGTGAAATCGGTCTGCCAAAATAGCGAATCGCGATAAGATGAGAAAACCGGGTGAATACCATGTCTGCCGCACCGATAGTCGAACGAATGCAAGTTCATATTCGCCGGTGGGAAGATACCAAAGACCGCCGCGTGGTGTTTCTGAGCTGTTATTCGATGATGACCCAGAATATGCTGACCGCCATAGCCAGGGGCGGGTTTCAAGACCCCGCATGGGTAAACCACCTGCTGCATCACTTTGCCGACTACTATTTTGTTGCGCTGGAGGCCTACGAACAGGATCCGGCCACGGCTCCGGCAGTATGGCAGATTGCCCACGACTGTTGCCGCAGCCCACAGCTGAAAGCCTTGCAAAACCTGCTGCTGGGGGTTAATGCCCACATCAACTACGATCTGGTGCTGGCCGTGAGCGATGTGCTGCAAGATGAATGGGAAGCCCTGAGCCCAAAGCAGCGCGCGATGCGCTATGCCGATCATTGTCAGGTGAACGCAATTATCGCGCAGACCGTGGATAGCGTGCAGGATCAGGTGATCGAGCGCTATAATCCCAGGATGGATCTGGTAGACAACCTAATGGGTTCGCTGGACGAATGGCTTATTTCGCGCCTTATTGCGCGCTGGCGCGACCAGGTCTGGCGAAATGCCATTAATCATGTTACGGCTCCCCAGGCCGAGCGCGCGTTGCTCATCCAGGGGGTCGAAAAAGCCTGCTTGCAGGTTGCCGATGCCATCTTGCTCAGGCCCTTATAGGGCCATTGTGTCGCCAACTCGATAGGCTCGTTGTTATCCGGCAAACTTGCGCAACATTGCGGCAATCTGGGCGGGTTTCTGGCTGTTGCCCCTGGCGATGTCGGTAGCGCAAATGGTCAAAAATTCCTGAAGAATCAGCGTGGAGGCCGACTCCATGGCTTTCTTGGTGGCGGTCATCTGGGTGAGTACCTCCTCGCAGGGGCGTCCCTCCTCGACCATTTTTTGTAACCCCCGCACCTGCCCTTCGATGCGTCGCAGGCGTTTGAGGATGCTATCCAGGGTTTCCCCGTTGAGATCGGTGGTGTTCATAGGTTTATAGTCTACAACCAATACCCGCATGAGCCGGGCAAGAAGCCCTTGTTAGATTAGGCCACACCACACCCATTTTGCTTCCACCGCTGCACCACGCCAGGGCGGCGTGAGCGAGAGGAAACTGCCATTCGGCGCAGAACCGAACGAATTTGGGATGATTCACATCGCGCAGCAAAAAACCATCCCAAGGGGCATTTGGAGCAAGCTCTTTAGGGAAGCGCTCCGGGTTTGACGAGCAAGCCCACCTGGCCTCGCGGCTTCAGTCTGGCTCCCCCTCGGTGTCGGTGGAGGGGGCCTCGAGGGCGACCTCGCGCTCTCTTTCGGGGTAAAACTTGCGCAGCCTTCCGCCAAACAGCCTGACCAGCTTTTGAAACCGTGGGTCTTCCAGCAGGGTGGCCTCGGACGCGGGCCTGGCCTCGGTTTCTTCCAATTCGTCGTCGGGTGGGGGTTGGTCAGCAAGCGAGGCTTCGGGATTCCAGGGCTCCGGTTCGGGTGGCCCGGTGTCGGGGTGATGCAGCAGCGATGGATCGGGCTCCTCCCAGGGCGCGTCGGCGGGGGCAGGTGGGTTCGCAGTGCTGCTTGGGGAGTTTGCTGGAGGATTGTCGGGGGTGGGCTGCGGGGCTGTTGGGGAGAGCGGGGGTGGTGGCAGCGCAGGCCCTATGTGCGCGGTGCTGCTCGAGGCCTTCTCGCCGCTCTGCTCCAATGGTGCAGGCTTGTTTTGAGATGCGAAGGGTCGGCCTGGAGACTGGCTCCCGGCCCGCAAAGCCTGCGACCCTGCACCCGATGGCTCATCTACCGGTTTTTTTTTACCACCCAGCCGCAGTTCGACCTGCTGGATACCCAGCACTTCCTGCACGGCCTTCTGGATCTCCCCCAGGTGCTTCTGCGCTCCCTGGTGGTGGAAGCTGGCCCGCTCGGGGAACAGCAAGACCACCCTGTCCTCTTCAAAACGCGGTTCGGCCTCGCGCACAAAGCCCCGGATGGTCATCTTGAGGGCATTCATGACCCGCCGCCACTCCGAAGCCAGGTCGGCCACGCTCGGCACGGTGGGGCCTGTGGGCGTGGAGCTCTCCTCCTGGCCCTCGGCTCTGGGCGCTTTGCTTCCAGGCTTTTTGGGTCGTGGGTCGAAGTCGGGGATGGGTGGGGTTGCAACAGAGGCCGCTGCGATTTGGGGGGCCGGGACTGTGTGTAGAGCCTGGTGGGCGCTCAAGATGGCCAGCTCCAGCGACAGAGCATCGGAACGCTTGAGGAGGCGCTCGAGGGCCTCATCGAGGGCGGTCATGGCAGCCACCAGACGTTCCTCGGGTTGGCTCAGGTGGGGGCCGATGCCCAGTCCCATCCGCCCGTATAGGCCAGCCCGCAGAGCTTCCAGCAGCCCCTGGGCCAGGGTGCGGGCGGCAAAGCCCTGGGTGTAAAGGTGCTGGGCCTCTTCCAGAGCCTGCCGAATCTGCCCTTTGTCCAGGGCCTCGGCCACTGCAAACAGGGCCTCTTGCGGGGGCAGCCCCAGGGCGTCTTCGGTTTGCTTGAGGGTGAGGGGGCCCTCGAGGGTCAGCAGCCTGTCCAGCAGGCTCTCCGCATCGCGCATGGCCCCATCGGCCAGCCGGGCTACCAGATGCAAGGCCTGGGGCTCGGCCTCACGGCCCAGGCCCGCCAGGATGCGCTGCAACTTCTCCACGATTTCGGCTTCGGAAAGCCGGCGAAAGCGAAAGTGCTGGGTGCGCGAGAGGATGGTGGGGGGCATCCGCTCGGGCTCGGTGGTGGCAAAGATAAAAATCACGTGTGGGGGAGGTTCTTCCAGGGTTTTCAAGAGCGCGTTGAAGGCGCTCTTGGACATCATGTGGGCCTCGTCGAGAATCACCACCTTGTGGTTGCCCAGGATGGGGGCCAGCAAGATGCGCTCGCGCAGGTCGCGCACATCCTCCACTGAGTTGTTGGAGGCGGCATCAATTTCCAGTACGTCGGGATGCCGCCCCTCGCGCACCAGCCGACAGCCTTCGCACGTGCCACAGGGCTTCGCTTGGCTGCTGCAGTTGACTGCCTGGGCAATCAGGCGTGCGCTGCTGGTTTTGCCGACTCCCCTGGGCCCCGAAAACAGGTAGGCCTGCGATAGCTTGCCCTGCTGTAGCGCGTTCAGTAGTACCTCTTTGACGTGCTCCTGGCCCACCATCTCATCGAAGGTGGTCGGGCGGGCCTGGCGGTAGAGGGCACTCACGGGTTCTAGCTTAAGGCCCAAAGCCCAAAGCGCAAAGCTATAGCTCTGGTGTTGCGGTAGGGGCACGGGTCATGGCTTTGGGCTATCGGAAGCTGGATACGAATCCTGTCTGGATGGGGTCTTTCACCGAAAGTCCTTTGCATAATGGCGACCACTCTCCGAAAAACTGCGTATTTTGCAGATTTCAAATATCCGGCAGATCCAGGTCGGGGATACGACTAAAGGCGATGCGGGTAACGGCGCTCTGCTCGGTGCGGTGCATGCCCGCAAAATAGAGCGCCTGGGAGCCATATTTACGGTTGGCTTTATCCATGGCCTGGGCCAGCCGCACAAGCTTCTGGTCGGACTCGAAGAGAGGCCAGCCCAGTTCCTGCTCGGGAATCAGGCTGCCCAGGGCAAGACCTACCTTGAAGGGGGTGCCTCGAGGTTTCTGTTGCCAGAGCTGCAGGGTGACGCGCAGGAGGGTCAGGGTGTCCTGGCTGGGCTGAATCCGGGTATATGCATCCCAGTTGCGTTTTTCCCCATCGTCAAAAAATCGCACAAACAGGGCTACGGAACCCGTCCAGTAGCCCTCATGACGCAAGCGGGCGGCTGCCCGGTGTACCAGCCTGGACAAAACCGCGCGGGCACCGGCCTCGTTGCGGAACACCGGAGGTAGTACGTGCGAATGACTCAGGCTGCGCCGTCTTGTGGGGGTTTCGGGCAGGTCGGCCCCGCGCAGGCGGTGCCACCAGGCAAAGCCGTGGATCCGGCTGCCCCAGACCTGGGTCAGCTGCAGCATGGAAAGCCGGTAGAGCTGCTCGATACTGGTCACACCGTGCTTGAACAGCCGCTGTTCCATGCCGGGGCCGATGCCCGGCAGGTCGCGCAGTTGCAGCGAGTAGAGCCGATGGGGCAGGTCGGATAGCTGTAGCAGGGTCAGGCCATCGGGTTTGTGCATCTCGGCGGCTACCTTGGCCAGGAAGCGGTTGGGCCCCAGGCCCACCGAGCATCGCATCTGGGTACCCACCCGCCGGTAGATGGCCTCTTTGACCTGTTCCCCTAGCCGCAGGGCTTTGGCGGGCTCTTGTTCCCGGCCCATCAGCCTGCAGACCATCTCGTCGATCGAGAGCACTGCTTCTACAGGCAATACGGTATCTATGGCCTGCAAAATCTGGTGGTGAATGCGAATGTACTCCTTGGGACGGGCCTCGACGATTTCCAGCCTGGGGCACAGCAGCCGGGCATCGCTCACCTGTGTCCCGGTTCTGATGCCAAAGCGCTTGGCCTCGTAGCTGGCGGCGATACAACAGGTGGTCTCGGCCAGCATGGGCACCACCGCCACCGGCTTGCCACGCAGTTCGGGCCGGAGCTGTTGCTCCACCGAGGCAAAGTAGGAATTCATGTCCAGGAACAGGTAGTTGACGCCCATGCGAACCTCCAGGATGCAGGCAGTGAAGCTCACTGAAGTGATTCAGTGATTATGTATATTACATAATATAAATATCAGTTTTTTGCAATAGCAAATGTCCCGACCCTTTGGGACGGGCACTGGCTCCTGGGCAGGTGCCGCTCAATCCAGGGGATCCCTGGCAGTTGCCTTGGTCTCGGGAGCGAACCCACCAAACATAAACACTTCGTCTCCCTGGTCGCTGAGGTGCAGTTCGGCCAGCCCTTTGCGGACCATCTCGCGCAACTGCGTGCGGGCCTGCTCGGTTTCCAGGTGGCAGTACAACACCACTTCGGCCGGGGTTACCCGGCCCTGCATCTGCTTGGCCAGGGCCAGAATGCGCTGCTCTGGCGAATCGGCGATCCTTTTGGTTTTGGCGGTGGCCAGGCGGTAGCCAAGTACGCCCACGATGGCAAAAAATACCGCCAGACCCGCCACCACGCCAGGCCCGGCTTCGCCCGAGGTGCCAAAGACCAGGTCGCTAATGGCTGCGATCACAAAAAACCCGCTGATCGCAACCATGAACCATCCCAGGAAAGCCCGCATTGAGAAAATTATAGTGGCTGGCTTTGCGGGGTATGGGTCAAAAGAAAGAGCCCTCGTCTCGAGGGCTCCGCAAGGGCAGGGACAGTCTAGAAGTTGAACTTCAAGCCAGCCCGAGCACCCAGGCCAAAGTTGCCGCCCTGTTCGAAGCGGGGGTTGCCTTCCACAAAAAGACCCAGCGGGCCAAACAGGTTGAAGTCGAGCCCCACGGCGGCGGTGCCGTAGATGGGGTTGGCCAGGGCCGGCAGGAAACGGGCACCCACGCCCACGTAGGGGCTAAGCAGCCCACTGCCAAAGTGGCGCATCAGGTAGGCTTCGATGCCCAGGGCGTTGCTGCCGAGGTTGTAGTCCAGGCCGGCCCGCAAGCCGAAGCCCAGGAATACATCGCGTGCACCCGCCATCCCGGTAATGGCGATGTTGTTGGTATCGAAGATGCCGCCGGCGGGCTGGGGGATGATGCCCAGCGCAGCACCCGCCCCAAAGTAGAGGTTGCGACCCCTGGGTGCGGTGGGGGTGACCGGAGCCACGGGCCGAACTTCAGGCTGGGGCTGGGGCTGAGGTTGAGGTTGGGGTTGAGGTGCGGGTTGTTGGGCCTGTTGACGCAGCTCGTTGACCTGGCCTTGCAGGGTGGTGACCTGGTTGTTCAGACCCCGTACCTGCTCTTCCAGAGCCGCCACCCGGGCAGCGTCGGGACGGTTGCGAATCTGTTCTTCCAGAGTGGAGATGCGGCGCTCGAGGGCCACTGCGTCTTGTGGGGCGGTCGGAGCCGCCGGGGCCTGGCTCAGGCGCTGGACCTGCTGCTCCAGGGCAGCAATACGGGCCTGGAGTTCGGCAGGGGTGGGGCCTGCGGGTTGGGCCGGCTGGGCGGGTTGGGCCGGGGCCTGGCTCAAGCGCTGGACTTGCTGCTCGAGGGCCGCCAGGCGCTGCTCGAGGGCCGCAGCCCGCTGGCTGGTCTCGATGGCCCGCTTGACCTCGGCCTCGAGTTCGGCCAGCTTAGCGGCCTGATCCTGGTTGGTGCGCTCGAGGGCGGCAAAACGCTGCTGAAGCTGCTGGAGTTCGGGCGCTACTTCCTGCGCCCCCCGCTCGACGGCCAGACGGCACTCGGGCCGGGCGCTCTCGAGGCGGTTGGTCTGGTAGAGGCGGAAGAAAATGAGGGCTGCCTGGTAGCGGGTCAGGTTCTGGTTGCCCCGGAAGGTACCGTCCGGGAAACCCTCGATCAAACCACACTGCACAGCAAATTCCACGGCCTGACGGGCCCAGTGCCCAGCTGGGATATCCCTGAACTGGGTCTGTGCGTTGGCGAACACGCCGAAGAATGCAGCCAGCACAAAGGTGGCAATGGCTAGACGACTTTTTGGCATATAGACCTCCTCTTTGACTGAAGTTTTTGAGACCAAGCGGTCTTGGCTCCGTCTCCTACGCTACGCAGCCAACGTGAGGATCCAGCTTAGCCAGCCCATAAACGGAATTGGGGACTTTATCACCCATTTCATGTTTGGGACTTTTCGCCTGGGCTCACCTGGGTACAATCCCAGCATGCAGGTCAAAAATCTGATGGGGGTGCGTCCATATACGGTACACAAAAACGAAACGCTGTATGTAGCTGCCGAGCGAATGCTTGAACACAGGCTGGGAGGGTTGCCAGTGGTGGGAGATGCAGGGGAACTGGTGGGTTTGCTGGAGATTGACCAGATGCTACCAGACCCCGAGAGGGTGCCCTTCTCGGACGTGGAGGCTCTGCGCTTTATGGACGAATGGGTGGATCCGGGCTCTCTGGATAAACTGGTCGAACGTTACAAGGACACACCCGTCCACCGCCTCATGCGGACAGAGGTGGCCACCGTGGGGCCCGAAGACCCCATCGAGACCGCACTGGCCTTGATGCAGCAGGATAAGCGATACCGCCGGGTTCTGGTGGTCGACGAGAAGCGCCGGTTGCTGGGAACCCTGACCCGCTCCGACTTTTTGCGCCTGTTTGTGCGGGGGGCTTGATGCAGGGCCTCGAGCATCTGGTCGAGGTTTTTTTTCTGTTGCTGGCCGCTCAGGTGGCTGGGTGGCTGTTCGCCCGCTTCAAGCAGCCGGTGGTGATTGGCGAGGTACTGGCGGGTTTGCTGGTGGGGCCCGCCTTGTTGGGCTGGGTACACGAGGGTGAAATTCTGGAGTTTCTGGCCGAACTCGGCGCTATTTTCCTGTTGTTCATGGTGGGGCTGGAGACCCGCCTGCGCGATATTCTGGCGGTGGGCAAAGAGGCCTTCTTCGTAGCGGTGCTGGGGGTGCTGTTTCCTTTTGTAGGGGGGTACTTTTTTGCTCTGAGCATCGGCTTTGCCCAACTGCCGGCGCTGTTTTTGGGAACTGCGCTGGTTGCGACCAGCGTGGGGATCACCGCCAGGGTGTTGCTGGAACTGGGGGTGCTCTCGCGCGATTACAGCCGCATCATCCTGGGGGCCGCGGTGATTGACGACGTGCTGGGCTTAATTGTGCTGGCTGTAGTCAATGGGGTGGCCCAGAACGGAGCCCTCGAGGTGGGCACGGCCCTGCGCATCAGCCTGCTCTCGGTCTTGTTTGTGGGGGGTGCCATGCTGCTGGTGCCCCTGGTTCGCCGGGTGCGTTTCTCGGCCTTGCCGGTGGGTAGTCCGTTTGGCGTGGCGCTGCTGGCGGGGGTGGGACTGGCTGCGCTCTCGGCAACCATCGGACTGGCCCCCATTGTGGGCGCATTTCTGGCCGGAATGCTGCTGGCCGAGGTGCGCGACGAACTGGCCATAGAAGAGTCGGTCAAGGCGGTGGGGTCTTTCCTGGCCCCGATTTTTTTCGCTATGGTCGGTGTGCGTCTCGAGCTGAACGCACTGCTCAATACCAAGGTTTTGTGGGTGGGCAGCGGGGTGCTGCTGATTGCGCTGGCTGGCAAGCTCCTGGGGGGTTTTCTGGGGGCGCTGAGCCAGGGTTTTCGCCGTGCGGTGGTGGTGGGGGTGGGCATGGCCCCACGCGGGGAAGTGGGCCTGATTGTGGCGGCACTGGGGTTATCGGCAGGCGCGGTGAACGAGGAGGAATACGCCCTGGTGCTGTTCATGGTGGTGGGCACTACTTTGCTGGCCCCGCTCTTCTTGCGCCCCGCCATCGCCTGGGCCGAGCGCCAGCCCAAGCCGGAGCGCAAATCAAGTGAGTTGTAGGATGGCGGTTGCAATAAGCGTGTAAGAGCGTGATGAATCTAATAACCGCAGTTTCTGACAGGGTTTCACAACCTCGAGCCCAGTACACCCTCTGCCCGACCCGCACTTCATGAAAGCGGAATAATGGCTATATGAACGCAAAATTATAGGAATTCCGCGTATACTTACGCTTGTATGCGCATATTTGCCGTGTTTCCCTGGCTTATTGCGATTGCACTGGCCCAAGGTACGCTGGCCTATACGGTTCAGCGGGGCGACACATTGTTTTCGATTGCCAAGCGCCACGACACCACCGTGGAAATTCTCATGCGGCTCAACGGCCTGAGCGATGCCACCCTGAGCGTGGGGCAGGTGCTGCAACTGCCGCCTCGAGTGGTGCAACACACGGTGCAGCGGGGCGATACGCTCTTCTCCATTGCTCGCCGCTATGGCTCTACGGTGCCGGCCATCCAGAAAGAAAACGACCTCGAGGGCACCACCCTTTCGCTGGGGCAGGTGCTCCGGATTCCCCAGGTGAGCGTGGCAGCTCCCAGCAACCCACCGGCCAACCCCTCGGCCTCTTCCAATCTGCCTCCTGCCAGCCCCAATCCCGCTCCCCCCACGGGTTCTTCGGCCAATCTGGTCAACTCGAGCCCGCTTCCCAATCCCACCCCACCCCAGCCTGCACCCGAACCCACCCCCCAGCCTAGCAGTCCACCCAGCCAGCCCTCCGACACCGATTACGACCCCACCCATCCCTTGATCCTGGTGGTGCTCAAATACCTGGGGTTGCCCTACGTGTTTGGGGCCAACTCCGATCGCGCGGTCGATTGTTCGGCTTTTGTCCAGCAGGTCTATGCCGAAGTGGGCATCAAGGTGCCCCGCACCAGCCGCGAGCAATGGGGAACCTTCACTACCGTGCAGGGGGCCATGCGCCAGGGCGACCTGGTGTTTTTCAGCTTTGGGGGCCGCCAGATTGACCACGTGGGCATCTACCTGGGCCGGGGCGTGTTCGCCCATGCCAACAGCTACGGCAGCCGCGTGGTCATCGAAAGCCTGGATAGCCCCTACTACAGGCGGGTCTATCGCGGGGCTAAGCGGGTGGAGGCGTTGCAGGCGGTGCGTCCGTAGCTTCGCTAAATGCAGCATCGTAAAGAGGCCCGTCCAGGGTTTCGGGTCTGGAGTCGTTTCTTGATGTGCTGTATTTGACTTTCGATTGTCTGGCCTAGGCATGGTGCAGGGATTTTAATGCGATGCTGCGGGAAGTGCTTCAACCCGACCGCTGCAGAATGGCCTCCTGGCAATTCTGTTGTACACTGACCAGGCTCAAAAGAGCCTGATACCTCCCTGCTAGCAGCCTTGCATCTCCCACTGCTCCGAAAGATTCACGACAAGGATTGTCGCGCTCGAGCCCCACACTACCCGGTGTGGAAAATAACCGCCGCATCCCAAAGACCCCTGTTGGTATCGGCATAAAAACCCTTGGCTTGATGAAAGGAGGAATGGTACTGCTGCTGGCCCTGCTGGCCCTGGCGGTACACCCGGGCTTAGAACAATAGGCTGCGTGTAGTGCTCTCCTTTTTGGTTTTCGACAACCCATAAGGGCACCGTTCCTGGTGCGCTAATATAGCTCACTATTTTGTAAACGCCTAATTCTAGCCGGAGTATCTGTTCTTGTTCTGATGGGGAGAGGAACAGCGGCCAGTAATAGTCAAAGTTTCCCCCACCCCAACCAAACACCGGACGCTCACGAATACCGCCCAAGGCCGCCTTCCAAAAAAGCAGCCGTGACTCCATAGAGGTACTGCTGGCCAGCTCCTTTTGCCCGCCCACGCCGCGTATCTGTGTCCAGCCGATGCCCCCCACAATCCCGAGCACAACTACTAGAGCTACGGGTATGGCCACCTTAGGAGCCCTCTAAAAACCTAGCCACAAAACCAGCCCAACCCCCAAAAAAAGCTGCCCGGTTGTAGGTTAGGCCCAGCCCAAAGGCCAGCAAAAAGACAACCGCCAACCAAAACAAGCCCTTGTTGCGAAAGCCAAAGGCCGCGGCCAACCCTGATGCCTTTTTTTGGGAATGTCAACTATGCGAACCTTTACCTCCTGATAGACAAAAGACTCGCTCCGACGCAGGGCGCAGTCGTGGGCCTCGGTCTGATGCACGAAGTGCCACCGACGCAGAAGACCCAGAAAGGGCAGCACCGGCTGGCCGCATAGCTTGCAGAAGTGGTTTCCTTCGGGGGGTGCCTCGAGGCCCCACAAAGAGACCTCGCGCCCGTCCTGATCCAGGGCAGTAAAAGACATAGATGACGGCTACTCCCGGGTGGCCTCCTCGAGGGCCTCCCGCAGACGCAGGACCTCCAGGCGCATTCCGGCCAGACTGAAGAGCACCAGCCCTCCCAGTCCCCCCAGCACGATCTGGGCCATGGCCCCCTGGCGGAGTTTACCTACGGCCTCCCGCCGGGGGAGGCTATCGGCAGGAAGGGCCAGGGCCGCCGGGGTCAGATAGCGGTTGGGAAAGGCGTAGATGTACACCCCGTGCAAAGCGGTTAGCACCAGACCGACCGCCACCAGACGCAGGATCAGAGCCTCGAGCACAGCCACCGCTCACCTGCTTGCGTGGGGGTTCAGTTCAGGGGGAAGAATCAGAGGAATTGTGCTACCGAACTCATCCCGCTCGTAGTCGTAGCCAGGGAAGGAGAAGTTCTCCGGCATATCCTCCACCACCAGGTTGTCCTCCCCGGTATTCTCGCAGACCAGCCTGCCTTCCTCCAGGCGCAGCGTTACCGGCTGCCGGGTGTAGACCCGCCCGAAGCGGCCCTTCTTCTCGGGAAAACGCTTATCCGTCCAGCGGTAGTAGACCACAAAGTGGAAGGGGCCGTCGGCGGGGTTCAGGCCCAGCATCACCGGGGAGTGAATGGCCCGGTCTGAGCCCCCATGGGCTATATAACGACCGTTCACATAGTTAAGGGACTCGAAGGCGAAATTGCCCGCACCGATGACCACGTATAGACCGGGCGGCTCCACGGGGGTCACGAAGGGGAACCGCTCGGAGGCGTTCAGGACACCGTAGTCTCTGAAAAACGAGGCCGGTGCAGTGGGCTGGATGCAGTACATACGCAGGCCGTCCAGCGGCATGGTCGGGGTCTCCTTCAACCGCAAGCTCCAGCGACCATCGAGGGTTATCTGCTCTGCCAGCAGCTCCTCCACCGGTACCGAGGCCCGCTGAAGCTCGCCGGTGGTCAGGGTGGGCCTGCCGTCCGAGCCCTCCTGCATGGTGAAGCTGCGCCAGTAGCGGGCTGCCATGCCATTGGGGAAGATCAGGTATAAGCTGAACTCGCCCTCGGGGGGAAGGGCCGTGCATTTCATACTTCCTCCCCAGAAGCGACCGCTCGCCACGTCAGGTAGAGAACCAAGAGTCTGCACCCGCCCGGAAAGCCCCGTCCCGCTGCCCCGGTACTCCATGAAGGAGGGCAGGGGTTGAGGAAACGATACCCCCCAGCTTTCGTAGAGAAGCCCCCCACTCTTGCTGCATTTGATCTCGAAATTCCTGATCAGCGAGAAGTCAACAGCCGGTGCAGCTGGCGCAGAAGGACCGTTGCTAAGCCGGAGTTGATTGCAGCCCGCTCCCGTGAGCAGCAGGGCCAGGGCCGGAAGAAGCATCAGGCGATTCATGTAGCTCATTTTAGCAAAGCCCGATGAGAAGACAGCGGGCACTACTCCTCGAAGCCGGGGTTGGTTGGGGGCTCGTCTCCAGACCCACCTTCATCGCCGGAGCCACCTTCATCCCCAGACCCACCTTCATCGCCAGACCCACCTTCATCGCCGGAGCCACCTTCATCGCCGGAGCCACCTTCATCGCCGGAGCCACCCCCGGCAGACCCATCGCCGCTACCCGGGTTGGCGGTGTCCAGCGACGCATCGGCATCCTGGATGCCGAATAGATCTTTGAAGAAGTCCACCACAGCATTTACGACATCAGAGATGAAGTTGACGATCGCCTCCACCACCTGGTTAACGGTGTCGGCTATCTCCTTTGCTACCTTAAGAGCCTCCTGGACCGCTCCTTCCCCGAGGACGGCAGCAATAAGCAGACCCACCACCGCCAGCCCCACACCTATGACGCTGATCAACCCCAGAAACGCTGCGGCAGGCATGAGGCCCGCAGCCCCAGCAACAAAAGTACCTGCCGCCGCCCCAACACCAACAGTGGTTCCCGCTACATACAAGCACGTGCTGCCATAGGCATACCCACAGTTACCAGATGGCTGGGCATTCCCCGCCTCCTCCCCCTCGCCGCCGTCCGCCTCTGGAAGCTTGGCAAGACCGAAGCGATACGTAACCTCGAAGAGCGTTTCCTTGCCCGAC
>FWPV01003132.1_pt1 | contig 38382 bp, 33 predicted proteins | sample 2228371 | NCBI WGS metagenome assembly FWPV01 (sample SAMEA103939776, study PRJEB20133) | metagenome
CTGAGGGCGGCTATTTCTCCCTGAACCAAAGCAGCTATCGGGAAAACGATAATTCTGCCGGTAACCGGTCACCATTGGAGAAAACAGCACAGATTTTTCCGGGAGTTTGCCCGTCATAAAGGTATCGAAATCGTCCTCAAAGAGGATGACAAGCCTGATTTCAGTGGTTTTTCAACAGCCTGTTAAAGCCCGCCCCCAAAAACAAGGGGAGGCCGGTGGCGGCCTCCCCTGGGTTCTCCCTGGCTCGTTCCGGGTTATTTCTTCTTGGTTTCCTTGGGCTTGGCTTCTTTGGCCGGAGTCTTGACTTCCACGTCTGTGGCAGTCATCCGATACAGAATGGTCACCTTGGCCCCCACCTTCAGGTCGCCCTTCACCTGGGTGTCCTTGGTGCGGGCGATTTCCCACTTCTCGCTGCCTTTCTGCACTACGATGAGGTCGTCCGTCAGCGACAGCACCGGCCCCGTCACCTGATAGGTTTTGGGCGCGGCCGCCAAGACTGCGGAGGCGGCGAACATCAGGACCACTACCACCACCAGACTTCGTTTCATAACGGCTTACCTCTCCTTTCCCGTTTTTGCCGCCGGGGGCCTATCTCCCGGACGGCTTATTTCACCGTGATGTAATCCTGGATGGCCTTGAAGGTCTCCTGCTTGATGCCCTTGACCTTCATGACGTCTTCAATGGCTTGGTACGGCCGGTTGTCAATAATGGCCTGGGCCTTTACCGGGCCGATCTCCGGCAGGGCCTCCAGTTCCTCCTTGCTGGCGGTGTTGAGGTTCACCTTCTGGCCCGGAGCCAGTTTGGGGGCGGCGGGCTTCTCCGCCTTGGCCGGAGCCGGAGCAGCGGGAGCCGGGGGCGCAGCCGGCACGGGAGTCGGGGTCGGCGTAGGAGCCGGGGCGGCCACCGGCGGCGGCGTCGGAGAAGGCGCGGCCGGCTTGGCAGCCGACGGCGCAGGTTTGGGGGCCGGGGCGGTCGGGGCGCTCACAGTGGCTTGGGATTTCAGCGCCTCGATGGTCTTGGCGGACAGGCCGGCCCTTTTCAGGTCGTCCATGGACTTGTACGGACGCCCGGCGATGATTTTCTTGGCATTGGCCGGGCCCACGCCCTTCAGCGCCTCCAGCTCTTTGGCGCTGGCGGTGTTCAGGTCCAGCAATCTGGCGGGGGCGGCAGCGGGGGGCGCTTCTTTGGTCTTGGCCGCCGCCTTTTCTTTGGCCGCGGGCTTGTCCTTGGCGGCCGCTTCCTTGGCCGGCGCAGCCCCGCCCACCGTTACCTGCGATTTCAGCCCCTTGATGGTCTTCTCGGATAACCCCACCTTTTTCAGGTCATCCACCGAGGCATAGGGCCTGCCGGCGATGATCTTCTTGGCATTGGCCGGGCCTATGCCCTTTAAGCCCTCCAGTTCCTTTTCCGAGGCGGTGTTCAGGTCCACCAAGCCCTTTTGGGCGGCCGTTGCGGCCGTCCCCACCGCCAGCAAGGAGAGAAAGACCGCGATGAGCAGCAGACCTCCCGCCACCTTCCAGGCATATCTGATAGTTCTTACCCAATGCGCCATGCCGAACCTCCCCTGCCCCTGAGATGGTTGGGGCTTCCCTCCACCCTGTGCAGTGAAGCCCTCTGCTCCTTCTGCGCGCATAATAGGGGAAGGCTGGCTTGTTGTCAATTTTTCCGGTCGGGGGGACCCCCGTTCCAGGGGGTGAGATGCAGGGAGGAATCAGCTCCCCAGATCAGGGGGAACAAGGGGGAAAAAGGCCGCGGGCCGCAAGTCTCGCCAAGATGCAGTCCACCACCGCCGGCAATCTGGCCTGGGCCCCCTCGGAAAGCCCCAAGCCGGTGGCAAGGGTGTACGGCTGCATACCCACCAGACAGATCTCCCCCGGGGAGCGGTTGAGCAGCTGGGCGGCCGCCAGAACATCCATCAGCCCCAGGTGATGCAGGGACCCCTTTACGCCAAAAAAGGCAGGGAGCTCCCTATCCTCAAGAATCCCGATATAGCCGGGCTCCCGGTTGAAATTGACGGCATCCACGAAAATCACCAGGTCCCGGCCTTCGATATAAGGAAGCAGGTCCAAGCCGGTGGTGCCGCCGTCCACCACCTCCACCTCCGGCGGCAGCCTTCCCCCTTCCTGCAAGGCCCTCACCGCCCAAACCCCCAGCCCCTCATCCCGCATGAGGATATTGCCCAAGCCGATGATCGCCACCTTGGCCATATGGAGTAAATCCTGGGATCCTGGAAGCCTGACCCTACCCTCCCCTCTTTCCTCAGGCCCCGGAGTTGTCGGGGTGACCGGCTTGGCACTTCGTCTCCGACCTCCAAAAGTAAGGGGGGTAAGGGATGGGGGAGGCCAGGAACTGGACGTCCCTGGCCCCCCACACGCAGCGTTATAACGCCTTCACTTGGGTAATGGGCCTTCCCTTTGCATCGTGGAGGTGGATGGCGCAGGCCAGGCAGGGATCGAAGGAGTGGATGGTGCGCAGCACCTCCAGGGGCTGGTCGGGGTCGGCCACCGGGTTGCCCACCAAGGAGGCCTCATAGGGTCCCAGGGCGTCCTGTTGGTTCCGAGGACCGGCGTTCCAAGTGGAGGGCACCACGGCCTGATAGTTCTTGATCTTGTTATCCTCAATGACGATCCAGTGGGAGAGCACCCCCCGCGGCGCTTCGTGGAAGCCCACCCCCCGGCTTTCCCCCGCCTTGAGGGGGTAGGGATTGCAAATGCTGAGATCACCCTTGCCGATGTTCTCCAGCAGGGCGTGCCACTGGAGGTCCAGCTCGTCGTAGAGGACTGCGCAGCGAATGGCCCGGGCCGCGTGGCGGCCGATGGTGGAGTGCAACGCTTCGGGCCCCACCTGGGCGCCTGCCACCTTGCTCACCAGGGCCAGGGCCTGCTCCACGTATTTCTTGGTGGGCGCGTGTCCTGCGGCGTACATGCACAGCACGTTGGCCAAGGGCCCCACCTGGGCGGGCTGGTCATAGAAGGTGGGGGCTTTCACCCAGGAGTATTTGCCGCCGTCCTGGAAGCCGGTATATTTGGGCTCGGTGGTTTCGTCAAAGGGGTGTTTGGCCCATTCGCCTTCATACCACGAATGCTTGACGGATTCCTTGACGCCCTCCCGGAAAAAGTCGTGGCCAAAAGAGGTGATGGGTTTGAAGGTCTTGAGATCGCCCTTGGCGATGTAACCCCCGGGCAGGCTGAACACTGTGCCCTTGGTGTCCATGGGCATGTCGGGCACGGACAGGTAATTGGTGACGCCGGCGCCGTATTTGGTCCAGTCCGCGTACAGGGCGCCCACCGCGCAGACGTCGGTCAAATAAACCTGTTTGACGAAGTCGCCCACCTCGTCGATGAGGGATTTTATGTAGTACAGGCGCTCCATATTCAGGGCCGAGGGGGAGTCCAGGTTGATGGCGGTGGAGACGCCGCCGGGCACCAGGTTGGCGACATGGGGGGTCTTGCTCCCCAGGATGGAGACGATCATGTTGGCCTTGCGCTGATACTCCAGGGACTGGAGATAGTGAGCCACCGCCAGGAGATTTACCTCCGGGGGCAGCTTCATGGCCGGGTGGCCCCAATAGCCGTTGGCGAAGATGCCCAGTTGGCCCGAGTCCACGATGGCCTTGAGCTTGGCCTGCACCGCCCTGAACTCCAGATCGTTGTTGCGGGGCCAGGCGGATAGGCTTTCGGCCAGCTGCTCCGTCTTTTTGGGATCCGCCTTGAGGGCCGAGGTGATGTCCACCCAATCCAGGGCGGAAAGGATGTAGAAGTGCACGATGTGGTCATGCACCCCGTGGGCGGCCATGATGAGGTTGCGGATATACTGGGCGTTCAGCGGCACCTCCAGTTTCAGGGCGTTTTCGATGGCCCTGACGGAGGTCAGCGCGTGCACGGTAGTGCACACACCGCAGATTCTTTGGGTATAGGTGGGAGCATCCCGGGGATCCCGGCCCCGCAGGATAACCTCAATGCCCCGCCACATCTGGCCTGAGGACCAGGCGTTGGTGACCTTGCCCCCGTCGATTTCGCAGTCAATGCGCAAATGTCCCTCGATGCGGGTGATGGGGTCGATGGTGATTCTTTTGGCCATGTCTACCTCTCCCTCAGGATGGATTTAGGCATGCTCAGCGGGGAGCACCGGGTATTTTTTCACGAAATAGAGATAAGCCATGAGTTCCACGGCCACGATCCCCAGGGTGATGAGGATCTCGGCCGTCGCCGGGAAATACCGCCAACCGGGTCCCGGGTTGTAGCCGATGAGAAAGGCGTTAAACCGGTACAGGGAACCGGCCACCAGCACGGCAAAGGCCGCCGCGAACAGCCAGCCGAGCTGACGGCTTAACGAGGGGCTGATCAGAAAAATCAGGGGCACGGCGAACAGGAGGTTCTCCAGGAAAAACATGGTGCTCAAAAATCCGCTGGAAAAGACCGGGGCGCCCCGGTAGAGGAGGTCGGCCAGGCGCAGAGCCAGATAAACCGCCACCAGTCCGGCGATAATGCGGGCCAAGCGGGCCAGCATCGGCGTCTCAAAGGGCCGCTGAAAAACCAGGGAGGACAGGATGGACTCCCCCACGGTGACCGCAAACCCCATGATGATGGCCGTCAGCAGGAAAAAGAGCGGCAGAAACATGGTCTGCCACAGGGGGGAAAGCTTGGGGCCGGCAATGAGCATCAACGCGCCCAGGGAGGACTGGTGCATGGTGGGCAAAAGAATCCCCACCGCGGCGATGAGGGGCAGGGCCTGCTCCAGGCGCCGCCGCCACACCACCGCTCGGGGGCGGTCGGCGTGCTTCTCCAGTACCGCGGGCAACAGCTCAATCCACAACACCGCCACATAAGCGGCGATGCACAGCGCCACCTCCACCAACACCGAGTTGAGGTTCACCTGCCAGGGGAGGAACAGCTTATAGCCATTCCAGTAGCGGCCGATGTCAATGAAAATGGCCACCGCCGCCAGGGTGTACCCCAGGACGCTGGTCAACACCGCGGAGCGCACCACCGGGTGATATTCCCAGCGGTTGAGGACATAAACCAAGATCGCCATGGCGTAGCCCCCGCAGCCCAAGGCGGTGCCCACCAAAACGTCATAGGTGATCCAAATGCCCCAGGGGTAGCCGTCGCTCAGGTTGGTCACCGCCCCCAACCCCGCCCAAAACCGGTACAGGGCCAGGATGCCGCCCACCGCCGCCAGGAATGCCAAAAACAGGAAGGGTTTGGTTACGACCTTGGTATTCAGGCTCACATGCTCTTGCACCATAACCATCCCTCCTTTAGGGCAAATCCTGTTTGGAGGTGTTTTTGTACACCAGATAAACCAAGCCGCTCAAAACCAGGTAGGGGAGAATCATGCCCTGATAAAGGGCATGGTACAGGGTCTCCGAATGGCTGGCCACGGACTCCTCTCCCAATGGCGGCAGCCCCAGCTTGGTGAAGGGGACGTTGGCCAGCAGGAGGACCTGGGTGCCACCCCCCTCCTTTTCCCCGAAGACCTGGTTGATATAGGGCGTTACCTGACGGTGGGTCAAAGCCGGGGAATCCAACCGTCGCAAGGGGAAGTAGGCGAAATCCCCCGGCCTCAGGGACAGCCGCCGTTGGGCCTCCCGCCTAAGATCCCGGACATCGCCGAAAATCGAGGCGCCGGTGGGGCAGAATTCGCAACAGGCCGGGTAACTTCCCCGGGCCAGGCGGTGGTCGCACATCTGACACTTGACGATCTGGGGGAAGGCCTGATCCCACTGGAATTTGGGAATGTTGTAGGGGCAGGCGATCTGACAGTAGCGGCAGCCGATGCAGACATCCTTGTTGTACTTGACGATGCCGGTTTTGGGGTCTTTGTAGAGGGCTCCCACCGGGCAGGCCGAGGTGCAGCCGGGGTCCACGCAGTGCATGCAGAAGCGGCGGATGTAGGAATAGCCGTCGTGTTCCTGATCTTTGTGCACCCCGGTGCCGCTTTGATAAAGCTTGACGATGTTCACGGTCTTGGCGGACAGGTCCAGGGGATCATCCCAGATGGCCCGGGGGTCGGTGTGCTCCGGGGGCAGGTTGTTGTACTCCTTGCAGGCAGCCATGCAGGCCTTGCAGCCGATGCACAAGGTGGCGTCATAAAGAATGCCCACCGCCTCCGGCAGACGGGGCACCGGCGGCCGGGCCTTGACCGGCTGCGGCGTCAGGCTGGCTGCCGCCGCCAACCCGGCGCCGGCGGACACTTTCAGAAAATCTCGTCGGCTGAGTCCCATAGGCTAGTCCTTCTCGGCCTCGGTTTCGGCCGCGGCTTTTTCCCGGCTCAGCTTCAGCGCGGTGGCGCCGGCGGCCCCCAGCACCAGGCCCGCCAGCCCTGCCGCCACGCCCACCGCGGCGACGGAAGGGCCATGGCCCCGGGGGGTCTCGATGGGGGCAAAGGCGGTGGGCGGCGTGACGCGCAGCTCTCCCCCTCCCAGCCGGGCCTTCTCGCCGTCCTTCTCCAAGGGAATTCCCGCCGGGGTGAAATACTTCAGGCTGGCCAGCTCCGGGATGGGCTTGGTGAAAGCCACATTCTCCTCGGAGCACCCAAAGCAGGGGCAGCCCGTGCCCACCGGCCAGCTGCGGGGCCCCACGTCGCCGAAGAGTTGGGAGGGGCAGTTGTTGAAGGTTTCCGGCCCCTTGCAGCCCAGCTTGTAGAGGCACCAGCCCCGGCGGTGGCCTTCGTCGCCGAACTCCAGGGCGAAGCGGCCGGCGTCGAAGTGGGCCCGGCGCTCGCAGCCCTCGTGGATGAGGCGCCGGTAGGCGAATTTGGGCCGCCCTTTGGCGTCCAATTCCGGGGCCTTCTTGAAGGTCAGCACATAGAGCACGGTGGAAAGAAAGTTGTAGGGGTTGGGGGGACAGCCGGGGATGTTGATGAAGGGATATTTGTTGCCCAATGCCCCCGCCGCCGACATGGCCCCGGTGGGGTTGGGCCCGGCCGAGGGGATGCCGCCCCAGGCGGCGCAGGAGCCGATGGCAATGTGGGCCATGGCCAGGGGGGCGGTCTCCTTCAAGATCTGGAGCACCGGCTGCCCCCCCACCTGGCAGTAAATCCCCCCGTCTTTGGTGGGGATGGCGCCCTCCACCACCAGGATGAACTTGCCCCGGTTTTCCTCCATGGACTTTCGCCGGGCGGCCTCCGCCTGATGGCCGGAGGGGGTGCTCAGGGTCTCGTGGTAATCCAGGGAGATGAGGTCCAGGATGAGCTTCTCCACCGTGGGGTGGGTGGTGCGGAGAAGGGTTTCGGAGCAACCGGTGCACTCCTGGCCGGAGAGCCAGATGACCGGCGGCTTTTTGAGATTGCTGGCCACCGCTTCGGCAAATCTCACCCCCGCGCTGAGGGGGAGGCCCATACCGGCAGCCGCCACTGCGCAGAACTTGAGAAAGTCCCGGCGGGAGACCAGGCCAAAGTGGTCGGGTAACGACTCCAGGCGTTTCTTCATAGACCCTCCGGCAGAAAAAATAATCACTGGTGCATGGTTAGGAACCTTTTCCCTTAAGGTCGATCGCCTCCTATAAATCTGAATGTTTGTTGAGAAGAACAGAAAAAGTTTCGCCTTCCCTTTTACCAACACTACTTTTCCAGTTCAAGGAAAAATTTTCTTGTGAAATTTTTATCATATTTATCGCTGCAAAAAAATTAACGATTTGATATTCTATTTCTCAACATAACCAATCTATAACTGATTAAATTTTCTTAAAATCTAAATTTTTTTATTATAAATAATCATAATTCATATTATATAGCGCAATATTATTAGACAAGAGATGACTGGAGACAGCGAGTCAATATCAATCGCTGTTTTTCTCAAAATGGTGCCTCTTCGACTTGTACCTGGTTCCGGTTTCTCTTCTCCACAATCTGGGAAGTCAACCAGGGAAATTTTGTGAAACCATTTCTTATACCTTTGACTTGTACATGGAGAAATGTTTAAAACAGCTCGGTTACATCGTGAGGCGGTTTCCGATGAAATGGGCACCGCAGACAGCCTTGTCCTTTTTAAAATTCCCTCTCATGTGACCCCGAGGTTGGATAACGCCAGTTTCTTTTCTCTATCATAGCCGGCCGGAAGAAAAGCTGGTGGATTAACCGACAATGGGCTGGGATTCACTTCACATTTTGCAAGTTCCACCAAAAGCAACGCACCAAAACCTGGAAAACTACGACTGAAAGGCGATTTTTCTTGACAAAGAGGCAAAATTTTTATACAAATAGTTACTAAAAAATAAGAATTATTTTTAATGAACTTTTGGTCCCTTTCGCCATGACCCTGTCGGACTACCACCCCCCTTCGGTCAGGCCACCCCGGTTTGCCCCGGCCGATGGCCTTGAGGGCTCCTTCCCGGGGCCATCCAGTTCCTCCAGCCCGCTTTCGGGGCGCGAACCTTTCTCCCTGGCCCCCACTGGCCACCGCCACCACCAACCCGGCCAGCCCGGACAGTCGCTTATCCCTTGGATTGCAGGCCCCCCCCTGAAAAAGGAAGCTGACCGCAATACCTTTACCCCGGCTGGGGTATTACCACTTGAGGAATCTGAAGACAATATGACCCCTGACCTCGACCCCCGGCAGCATGGCGGCCGATAATCAAGATCTTTTGAGGGCCCAACGCCTCACCCGCTTTCGCGGTAGGAGGTTTCTCATCGGGGATCCACAAAAGGGAACCCCCGGTTTCCCACCAGCATGAGGAACGATAGGAGGAAGCTTAATGAGTTCCAACACCAAAGGCTTGGCAATGGAATCCACCATCCGCCGCGGCAAGACGGTCCGGGAGTGGTGGCCCCACCAATTGAACCTCAAGATCCTTCATCAGAATTGCCCGAAGGTCAATCCCCTGGGTGAAAAGTTCAATTACGCGGAGGAATTCAAGAAACTGGATTATTGGGCCCTGAAACAGGACCTCTATGACCTGATGACCAAGTCCCAGGACTGGTGGCCGGCCGATTTCGGTCACTACGGGCCGCTCTTCATCCGGATGGCCTGGCACAGCGCCGGTACCTACCGCATCGGCGACGGTCGCGGGGGCGGCGGGACCGGCGCCCAGCGCTTTGCCCCCCTGAGCAGTTGGCCGGACAACGTGAACCTCGATAAGGCCCGCCGGCTGCTGTGGCCCATCAAACAAAAATACGGCGACAAGATCTCCTGGGCCGACCTCATGATCCTCGCCGGCAACTGCGCCCTGGAGTCCATGGGCTTTAAGACCTTTGGCTTCGGCGGCGGCCGCGAGGATATCTGGGAGCCCCCGGAGGATGTCTACTGGGGCCCCGAAGAAGAATGGCTGGCCACCAGCGACCAGCCCAAAAGCCGCTACCACGGCGAGCGGGAACTGGAAAACCCTCTGGCGGCTGTGCAGATGGGGCTGATTTACGTGAACCCGGAAGGGCCGGACGGCAATCCGGACCCCGTCGCGGCGGCCAAGGACATCCGGGAGATTTTCGCCCGCATGGCCATGAATGACGAGGAAACCGTGGCCCTCATCGCCGGCGGGCACGCCTTCGGGAAATGCCACGGCGCCGGTCCGGCCTCCCATGTGGGCCCGGAGCCTGAAGCCGCCCCCATCGAGGAACAGGGCCTCGGCTGGAAGAGCAGCTTCGGGACCGGCAAAGGCCCCGACACCATCACCAGCGGCCTGGAGCTCACCTGGACCACCACCCCCACCAAGTGGAGCACTACGTTCTTCAGACATCTGTTCGAGTACGAGTGGGAATTGACCAAGAGCCCGGCCGGGGCCTATCAGTGGCGGCCCAAGGGGGGCGCCGGAGCCGGCACCGTGCCGGATGCCCATGATCCCAACAAGCGGCATGCCCCGGGCATGCTCACCACGGACTTGGCCTTAAGATTCGACCCCATCTACGAAAAGATCTCCCGGCGCTTCTATGAAAATCCGGAGGAGTTTGCGGATGCCTTTGCCCGGGCCTGGTTCAAGCTGACCCACCGGGACATGGGCCCCCGCGCCCGGTATCTCGGCCCCGAGGTGCCCAAGGAGGAACTCATCTGGCAAGATCCGGTGCCCGCCGTGGACCATGCCCTCATCGACGCCCAGGACATCGCCGTCCTTAAGGCCAAAATCCTGGCCTCAGGCTTGTCCATCTCGGAGTTGGTCTACACCGCTTGGTCATCAGCCTCCACCTTCCGGGGCTCCGACAAGCGGGGGGGCGCCAACGGGGCCCGCATCCGGCTGGCGCCGCAAAAGGACTGGGAAGTCAACCAGCCGACCCAGCTTCAGAAGGTGCTGAAGACCCTGGAGGGCATCCAAAAAGAGTTTAACCAAGCCCAATCCGGGGGCAAGAAGGTGTCCCTGGCGGATCTAATTGTGCTGGGCGGCTGCGCGGCCGTAGAACAAGCCGCGCAGAAGGCCGGCTGCAAGATAACCGTGCCCTTCACCCCGGGGCGCACGGACGCCTCCCAGGAGCAAACCGACGCCAAGTCCTTCGCCGTCCTGGAGCCGGCGGCGGACGGGTTCCGCAACTATCTCAAGGCCAAATACTCCATCGCGGCAGAGCACCTGCTGGTGGACCGGGCCCAGCTGTTGACCCTGACCGCGCCGGAGATGACGGTCCTCGTGGGCGGTCTGCGCGTCTTGAATGCCAACTTCGGGAAGTCTCCCCACGGCGTCTTTACCCAGCGGCCCGAAACCCTCACCAATGACTTTTTTGTTCATCTCCTGGACATGAGCACGGAGTGGAAGGCCACGGCGGACGACAACCTGTTTGAAGGGTATGATCGGGCCACGGGAGTCCGCAAGTGGACCGGCACCCGGGTGGACCTTATCTTCGGGTACAACGCCCAACTCCGAGCCATTGCGGAAGTCTATGCGTGTGCCGGCTCCCAGGAAAAATTCGTGCACGACTTTGTGGCGGCCTGGCACAAGGTTATGAACCTCGACCGTTTCGACCTCGCCTGATGGCGGCCTGGAGGTCGTGAAGGGCCTCCCCAGCGCCTCTGAGGTATCGGGGGGCTAAAAACCGGGGGGAGGGAGCCAGGCTCCCTCCCTTCTGACCTCTTTGGGATTGCAGGGCAAAGCTTGCGGAGAGACCGAGGTCCTCCGCTTTTCCGGCCCTGCTTGCGAGCCAAGAGATTTTTCTTTCTGACTGAGTGACCACCAATTGGTCGGAGGAGAACATCATGGAACCCAAGAAAACCCTGGTCTGCACCTGTGAAAACTGCGGCAATGAGGCGGAAATGACCATCAAATGCGAGGAAGTGGCCCTGGAAACCCCCACTCCGGCCCCCACTGCCCCGAAAACGGGCAAGCACACCCTGGTCTGCACCCAATGTGGCAACGAAGCGGAGATGATAGTTGACCTGTAAGCAAAACGGGATGCCCTAACGGCCCCGGCAGACAACTTGGGGCGTAACACCCTCTAAGCCTGCACGTCTGCCCTCCAGGTCAGAGCCGTCTCGCCAGGCCGGGGAACAGGCGAGGCGGCTCCTTCGTTGGCCATAGCGCGGCGCGGGATCCATCCCACGCGGCACCGCGCTTCCCCGGAAGCGGGGCGCGGGCGCTTGCATGGGGTTCCTTTGGAGGCCGGTGGTCTGCCGAGGACCAGGCGCAGGGGTCAGAGGGGCCGGGAGGGGAAGGAAAACCGCGTCCTTGTCCATCCCGGCCAGGGAGCTCGCAGTTCAGCGCACAATAAGGACGCTGCAGGGCGCGTGCCGGCTGACTTTCTCGGCCGTGGTGCCCAGAAACGCCGCCCACACTCCGGACAGTCCGCTGTGGCCCACCAGCACCAGGTCGAACTTCCCTTCTTTGGCCACCTGGACGATGGTCTGGGCCGCATGGCCAGGCCGCATGAGGGTCTTGATCTCCACCCCGGCCTGCTCGGCTTGGGCCCGGGCTGCCTCCAGAAGCTGGCCGGAGCGCTGGTCGGCCAGGACTTTCTCTTCCTGGACTTCATCAATAGTGCTGGCGAACCGGGGCAAACTTTCCTGAACCGTCATGGCCGTCAACTCCGCCTGATGAATTTTGGCCAGGTTGATGCCCGCCTCCAGGGCCTTTTCTGCCCCTTCCGAACCATCATAAGCCACCAAAATCTTTTTGTACATGCTGAACCTCCAAGGTGGATTCCTGAGGTGGCGCTCAGAAATGCTCAGTCTTCCGGCATATGCAGGTAGTGCTCAGGAGTGCCGATGAACTCCGGCTCGGGTTCCTGTCCCAGGTTCACTTCCGTGGGCTGGAACCACACCTGGGCGATGATGGTGGGAAAGACCGCCGAGGCAATGACACCCGCCACCAGGATGGAGTATTGGGCCTGATCAATATAGCCGTGGGTGAGGCCGAAGAGGGCGGAGATGCTGCCGAAGGTAAGACCGGTGGCCATGAGCAGGGTGGTATAGTTGCTTTCCCGGACGGGCAACCGGTAAATACGACACAGCGGCCAGATGCCCACCCCCTTGGTGAGCATTTTGGCAAAAAACAGGGCCAGCAGCATCCCAAAGCCGGCCACCAGCGCGGGCAGGGACACCAAGGTGCCGGCCTTGATGAAAAAGAAGGGGGTAAGAAGCGCGAAGGTGATGGCCCGCAGGCGGTGAATCATCACCTTCTCATGGACAAAGAGGCCGGCGATGACCATGCCGAAGAGGTAGGCGGGCAGCACCGCTTCGCTGCGAGCGGTGACCGCCAGACCGCCTAAAACACAGAGCACCAGGAAGATGAACTTGATCTCCGGCTCAATGACGCGCCCGCTCCAGCGAGCAAAGGCCCACCGACAGATGGCGGGCAGACGCCACAACGCCACCAGGGTCACCACCACGAAGACCAGCAGCCACCGGTCGTATTCCGCAAAAATCAAGCCCAGGGCCAGCACGGTGCCCAAATCGGTGATAAAACAAGCGGCCAGGATGAGCTTCCCCAATTCGGTATTGTTCAACCCGGTTTCCACCATGACGGCATAGACCACCGCCATGGAGGTGGTGGACAGGGCGATGCCGGCGATCTGCGCGGCCTGGAGCGGCCAGCCGCCCACATAGTAGGCAAAGGCCATGCAGCCCAGGAAGGGAAAGAGAAAGGAGACGAAGCCGATGGTCAGGCTGGGCTTCCACAGGCGCCGGAAGGCCTCCGGCTCGATTTCGGCTCCCGCCAGGAAGGTGAGGACCACCGAGGCAAAGCCGGCCAGGAAATTTATCCACCCCGTGGGTTTAAAAATCGTCCACCCCATGGAGGTACCGATGTTGCCCGCCACGAAGCCCAGGAAAATCTCCACCAGGGCCACGGAAATACCCACCCGCATGGAAATGAGACTGGCCAGAAGAGCCACTGCGATCCAGGCCGCCGCGGTGTACCAAACTTGCTCCACAATGTCCTCCTGGAACGGTCAAAAACCCGGTAAGCAAAAGGCTCCTGACCGCCTGTAAGAGTGATCAGGAGCCATTAGCGTTACCCGGCGCGGTTCGGGAAGTCATCCTTCCCTGGCGGACTCCATCGCCATTTTTAGGCTAATCCCCTCATGGTTTGAATGCAAGGATTTTTTCTTGAGCTCCGGGAGGACAATCCGGCCAACCAAACCACAGCCCGGCGGGATGTTGAAAAAGCCGGTTCGGGGGAGAGGGCAGGAGGCCATGCTCCCTGGCCCCTCGCCCGAATTCCCTCCCCCAACCCCATGTATGGTTTTGGCTGCGCCAATTCCCTTAAGAGAGAGACCTTCTCCCACCAGGCTCGCAGGGAAGGAGTTCTTCAGCAACTTTCTATAGACGCCTCCAGTGCTGTACGGCACGATTTTTGCGAATAAGGCATCTCTTACAAGGACATCGCCCCCTACCCTTGATGTCTTCGGCCCTGAGAGAATAGGAGGCGCATCTCAAAATGACCTCCGGACATGGAAGAGCCTCCCTCTCCGGCTCCCTCCCCCTGTGATGGGGGAGGGCTGGGGGGATGGAGAAATTATTTGTAATGACGACGAGATGCTTTATTCACCCCCTCCCCCAACTTCCTCCCACCGTGGGGAGGGGGCTGAAAAAACGCGCTCGCGCAAAATCCCTGCCGGACAGCGCTGAGACGCCTTCCCTACTCCACTCCCAGTGTTTATTCTTTTTCTGCCTTCCCCTATAATCTCCTTTCAGGCACCTTCTCCACCCGGGAGGACACCACATGGATATCCCCATTCCCGGCTTCAAAGACTTGCGTCTTCGTCATTTGGTGCTGGACTTCAACGGCACCGTGGCCGTTGACGGGCGGCTTCTGGAAGGCGTCAGAGAACGCCTGGAACGGCTGTCCCGGCTAATGGCCCTCCACCTCCTTACCGCCGACACCTTCGGCACCGTGACGGACCAGGTGCCGGCCTCCCTGGTCCAGGTGCAGGTAATCCCCCGGGACCGGGAGGCGGAGGCCAAAGCACACTATGTCAGGGAATTGGGGGCCGCACAAACGGTGGCCATAGGCAACGGTCGGAACGACCGGTTGATGCTCAAGGAAGCGGCCTTGGGCATCGGAGTGGTGCAGGCGGAGGGAGCGGCATCGGAGTCACTGCTGGCTGCGGACCTGGTGGTCACCGATATCCTCGCCGCCCTGGACCTCCTCCTTTTTCCCCGCCGCCTCATCGCCACCCTCAGGTCATAAGGGACTTTGTGGCCAGGGGGGCCGGGAGACAGCCCCCTCCACCCCAGATCTCTGGCTCAAGGGTGCCGAGGGATTCCCTCCGGGGGAGCGATGGCCGCCTCCAAATCGGCCAGGAGGCGGTCCAGATCCAGCCCATACTTGGCCGCCGCTTCTTCGAGCGTGTCAAAAAGAGCCCGGCAGCAGAGACAGACCCCGGCCTGCTCATCATAGCGCCGAAAAACCGCTTCCGTCTGGCGATGCCGGGACAGTACCTCCAGAATGGTCAAATCCGGGGAAATGCGCTGCGGGGGCATGGGCATCCTCAACCTTGACTCGAGCTTGGGAAAAACGGTGTCCGGGGCTCATGGAAGAGAGGGCGGCATTGCCTGAGGGCCGTGGGCAGGTGGGCGATGATTTCCGCCACGCTGCTGGCCGGGGTGAGGCAGGCCAATGCGCCGGCCAAGCGGTTGACGTGCGCCGCCAGTCGCGCCGCCTCCGGCACCTCCATTCCGGTGCTGATCAAGGCGGCCGCGATCCCCGTGAGGGTGTCGCCGGTGCCGCCGATGGGCTCCAGGGTGGGGACCTGCGGCTCCGTCACCGCGGCCAGGATGCCCTCCCGGCTGGCCACATAATCGATGCGGCCCTTCACCAAGAGGAAGCGGGCGGCGTTATCATGGGCATAAGCCCGTTCAATGAGGTCCGGCACTTGCTCCTCCTCCTGCAGGAGAAAGCCCCGGGTGTAAAAGGGGTGCGGGGCTTCTTCATCGGCCAGGAAGGCCAGCTCCCCGGCGTCCGGCGTAAACAGGTCGTAGTGCGGCGCCAGACCGCTCATCTTGGCCACATACATGAAACCTGCATCGGCGATCAAAAGCGGCCGGGGATGGAGCTTCTCCAGGGCGAACCAGACCCGGTAGTGCCAGTCCACCACCGGCAGGATGTAATGAAAGGCCAGGGCTCGCAAGCCCAGCCCGCCCACCTGCCGGGCTACATGATCATAGAGACGTTGGCTGCCCTCCCCGAGGCCGGTGTCCCCTGCCAGAAACCCCACCGGCAGGGGCTGTTTCAGCGCCGCCAGCGCCGTGCAGGCTGCCGCCAACAGCGCCCCGGTGCCCCGGGTTACCTCCACGGTCCGGCCCGCCAGGCAAAGTTTCCCCCCCGAAAACCTCACCTGTCCCGCGGTAAGGGGAAAGTCCGCTTGGGGAACGGTGCCTACCACCCCCAGCATTGCCGCTCCATCTCCTCAAAGGCCAACTCCAGGGCATAGCCGCAGACGGTATGGCCCAGGTCCCGGGGCCGGGGGGCTTCATCCAACCGCCGCCCCACCAGCCGATGAGCCAGATAGGGAACATCCGGACAGCCGCCGCCGGAGACGTTGACTATAACCCGGGTCTCTTTGTCCACCGTGAGTTTCATGTTAGCGGCCCGCACCATGAGGTAGCGCCCGAAGTCCTTCTCCTGGAACAGGTCCACGGGCTTCAAAAGCGGCCCGCTCACCGGCACCGCCTCCACCGGGACAAGCCCCTTTTCCGTGAGCAGACGGAGAATTTCCAGCTTGCGCATCAGAGGAAACTGGATCACCAGGTCGCAGCCGCGCTGAATTTCCGGCGGCGGCCCCATAACCTTCACCGGCACCCCGGCGCGTTTCAGCAAGTCCTCCGCCCGGATGACTTCGCTGGTGCTGGCAAAGACCAACAACCCCTGGTCCTGGGGAAAGCCGTTCGAAGGCGGAGCTTCTTTTTGCTTCCACCACCGGAACCGAGCCATGCTGCCTCCTTACCTGAACCAATGGCGCCCTCAGTTCCCACCAAGGGGTAACGTGCCTCATTGCCCAGCGCTCCCCCCATCCCCCAGGTGGCAAGCCTGGCGAATCACGGCCCCAGGAAAATGCTGCCTTCACCCCGGGGGCCCACCTCGCCGATTATCGCCGCGGCGCTCACCCCGGCATCCTGCAGACGCCTCAGCAAGGGGTCAGCGTCCGGCGGCGCCACGGCGATGAGCAAACCGCCGTTGGTTTGGGCGTCACTGAAGATATCCAAGAGGAGTGGGTCCATCTTCGGGTCCACCACCAAGGACTTGGCGCAGAAATTGCGGTTGGCAAAGCTGCCGGCCGGCACCAGCCCCAAGGACGCGTATTGCCTCGCCGCCGCCAGCACCGGCACCGCCTGGGCCGAAAGGCGGAGCTGCACGCCGCTGGCCACCGCCATTTCCAAGGCGTGGCCCAGCAACCCGAAACCGGTGATATCGGTGACCGCATGCACCTCAATTCCTGCCAGACATTCCGCCGCCCCCTTGTTCAGCGCCGCCATGATCTTGGCGGCCTCGGCCTCGGTTTCCGGGGTGGCCAGGCCTCCCTTGGCCGCGGTGGCGATGATGCCGGTCCCCAATGGCTTGGTGAGGATCAATCGGTCGCCGGGCCGGGCTCCGGCGTTTTTGAGCACCCGGTCCGGGTGGACGACGCCGGTCACCGACAGACCGTATTTGAGTTCCACGTCGTCCACGCTGTGGCCGCCCACCAACAGCGCCCCGGCCTCATGTATCTTGTCCAGCCCCCCGGCCAGGATGGCCTTGAGGACCTCCTTGGGCACCGTCTGGCTGGGATAGCAGACGATGTTGAGGCACGCCAGCGGCCGGCCTCCCATGGCATAGACATCCGAGAGGGCATTGGCGGCGGCGATCTGACCGAAGGTGTAGGGATCATTGACGATGGGCGTGAAAAAATCCACCGTCAGAATCAGGGCGAGCTCCGGCGTCAGCCGGTACACCCCGGCATCATCCGCGGTCTCTATGCCCACCAAAAGGTCGGGGTGCGACTTGACGGGCAGGCCGTTGAGTACTTCCTCCAGAATCCCGGGAGGAATCTTGGCAGCTCAGCCCGCAGCCCGCACCTGCTCCATCAATGGGCGGAAAATAGGTTCCTTAGACATGACACATTCCTTCTTGCCGGCATCACACTCCAAGGGGAGGTATGGCGAACCATCCCTGCAATTGCCATTCCCGCGGCTGCCGGAAACCGGGGGGCGCCGCCGGGGGCAGGCCACCGCCTGCTCCAGGGGCTTCGCAAGCCGCGTGTCGGCCTCGGGAGCCATGCCATGACCGCTGGCATCCGGCTCTTGGGGCGACCCAGCCATCATCCGGGCGAGTTCCGCTTCCCCCGGCCCCAGACCGCTCTTCCTAAGATGGCCAGGAGAAGCAGGAGGCTTCTTGTGGTGCGAACCGACGTTCAGCTCTTCGCCAGCGTGACCCGGAAGTCGGCGCCCTCAGCCTTCACATCCTTGGCGTGCCAGCCCAAGCTGGCGGCGGCCCTCAGCACATTTTCCCGGGCCGTGTCGGTGTCCACCAGCACCACCACTTCCCCTTGCTGCCGGGCTTTGAGTTTTTCCATGGTGATAAGCACGGGTTGCGGGCAGGACAACCCCCGGGCGTCCACTATCTCGCTCATTTTCCCTGCTCCTTACCAAGACTTCTGACGCATGGTGGCGCCGATGAACAAGAGCACCGCCAAGCTGAATAACACGGCCTGGACGCCGTAGGGGCCCACCCCGGCCGGTGAGCTGGCCAAGCCGAAGTTGTGGGATATGGCGGCGCCGATGATCATCCCCAACACAAAGACGGCGGCGTCCGCGTCGCCCTCCCCGGCCAGGAAGAGCTGGCGGCCCGGACAACCCCCCGCCAAAGCAAAGGCCAGGCCCGCCACCACCATGCCCCCGAAATTCCACACCGACATGGTATGAGCCACGGGTTGGCCGACAAAACCCGGCTTGAACTGGCCCACCGCCAGATTGGTGAGGAAGGCCGCCACCAAGAGAGCCACCACGCCGGACAGGAGGTGCACCTGCCGGAAGAGGATGAGGTCCCGCAAAGCTCCCATGGTGCAGAAGCGGCTGCGCTGGGCCACAAATCCCACCAGCAGCCCCACGGCCAAAGAGACGGCCAGGGGCGCGTGCTGGGCCCCGGGCCCCTTGAGGCTGTAAAACAGGATGCCGCTCAGGTCTTTGTCCGGGATCTGGGGAAACAGCAGCCTGAGTGCCAGCAGACCCAGCATCATGAGGGGCAACAGCCAGCCCACCGAGGGGTAGGTGGCCTGGCTCCGTCCCAGGTTGTAGCCGCTCTTGAAGAACAGGGTGCCGATCCAGATGCCGCCGGTGAGCCCCAGGAGGCCAAAGATGGCGTTGCCGTCGCCACCGGCCAGACGCAGGAGGGCCCGCCAGGGGCAGCCCAAGAAGACCAGGGCGCCGATCATGGCCACCATCCCCAAAACAAAGCGCACCAAAGGGGCGGAACCGACCCGGGGGCGGAACTCCCGGAAGGCGAAGGCGGAAATCATGGCCCCCAGGACAAAGCCCAAGATTTCCGGCCTTACGTACTGCACCAAAGCAGCCCGGTGCAACCCCACGGCCCCGGCAATGTCACGCTCAAAACAAGCCACGCAAATGCCCATGTTGCCGGGATTGCCCCATTTCTGCAAGAGGGCCGCCAAAACCCCGATGCCCGCGCCCACACTGATGATTCCCAGGCGGGAGGCAAAAAATCTTCGCAGTGCCGACACAGCTTCATATCCTCCTTAAGAAGAGAGGCGCCAACGGTGCGCTCGCGGCGGCCCGGCACCGGACGCCTTCCCGCCCCGCCGCTAAGACCTGTCTGTTTGACGTCTCCTCTTGGAGACGGCCCAAGGGCAGGCGAATTGGCTGTCCCTAGACGGGGGACCGGGTCTTCGCGCGCCAATCACCGCACCGGTTGGCCGGAACCTAAGAAAACTTGAGCGAACAGGCCCGTCGGGCCGGAAGAATTGCCACCGAAAGGTGCGTCAGGCTGGGGAAAATATGGGGGGCGGGATTCCTAAGGAGAAAAGGAGAGTTAACGGCGACCCGGCCGCCTGGGGCCGCTGCCCTTCCCAGGTGCTCCGTACCCACCCTTTCCAGCCTGGACGGATGGCGAAAGCCTTGCCAAGGCTTCCCGGATCCCTGGGCCTCAGGTCCTCCTGATGATGGGCACGTCAGGCGTGAACACCCTCACTCACCTCCTTTTGTGAATTATTTTGCATTATACCGCGGAAAAAGAGAGAAGCAATCATTTTCTCAGGGACAGGGGGCGGCCCGGCAAGGGGCCAGGAAGTCCCTGCCGCAGGGCAAAGGCAGGCGTCATCACCTGGCCGCCCGCCTTGCTTCAGTCAACGAAGGCCGGGGGCCACGTGAATGTCCAGGCGGGTCTCCTGACCTGCTTTGATTTCCACCGAGGCAGGCAGATCCTTGATGAATTGCAAAAGCGGCAATGGCCCTGCCGAAACCTGATGGCGCCCGGCGCCAGCGGGGGGCGGAACGTCCCCTCAGCCTCAGTTACCGTTCCGGCTGCCTCCCGTCCCCGGCATTGCAGACCCTGAGCAGAACCCCGGCGGCTGGCCCCTTCCCGCGGCCCCATGGGTTGCAAGGGAGCCAAGGTCCCCTTGCCCGTCACCACCCCTGCGGGCGGTACCGGCGGCACTCCCTGAGCGGCGGCGCTTCACCCGGGCACGCATCCCAGGCGCAACCGCAACGGAGCCCGAGTTGCCATCTCTTCGTTCAGCACCGGTCCACAGGGGTCTCTCGCCAACCGCACCCGGAATCTGAGCCCAAGTTAAAAAAGAACTGCGGTCCGGGCAGGTGGCGGGTATCGCCGGGGTCAACCTGCGGCCCCATGGGAGGCCAGGCGTGGCCCTGCCATCGCATTAACGAGGACCCCCTCAGACGGGCCTCCCGGTCACGGCCCGATTGGGCTAGTAGCGGATATTGCCGATGCGGCTCCCCCACACTGTGGTGGCGTTGATCTTCTCGTTAACGATCCAGGCGGAATAATACTTGGACGGTTCCAGGGAAACCGCAGAATAATTGCCCCACGGCCGCGGATTCGAGGAACCGACGGCATAATAGGAGGAGCTGGTGCCGCCGGGGAGGAAACCGCGCACCGAAAAGGTGTTTAAGGCATCGGCACCCTGCCGGCCACCGAAATAAACCCGGGCATTAAAGGTGGTCCCGCTGGGACTGGTGGCAGACCAGGTGGCAAAGACATTGCGGTTGTTGGGATTCACCGCCAGAGAAGCATTAAAATCGTGAGAAGTATTAGAGGCAAAGAAGAGCCTCTGCTGCCTAATAGTGGCACTGGTACCTGAGGTAGTGAATTCATAAAATTTGGGCGTCGGCAGGCCACTGGCATTTATAGTATGCACATTGTAGAGAGAGTTACCCACCTGGTAGCTGTTGTTCACGAAGCGGGCGTCCAAAGTATCCAACGTGGCGGTGGTGCCGGGCTGCTTGGCTGGCGGCGGAATAACATACGCCGGCACCGTGACATTGCTGATGGAAAGAGAGGGGCTGTTACGGCTGGTATTGACCAGAGTGAACAGCTTCATGATATTCCCGCCCGGAGAAAGATATCCAGGAGCATTAATGCAATACGTCCTGAGGTTCTGATCCAATACTATCGGAGGCGCGATAGTCCCGGTGGTGCCCTGCGTAAAGACAGGGATTAGGACACTCATTCCATTGTACAACCTGGCCTTGGAAAGAACCATGATTTCGCTTCTTAGATAATCCACCTTATCGAACACGTTGCCGGTAACGATTACCGCATCCTGGTCCCAGCCCAACATGGGGAAATCATAGAAAAGCCCACTGGAATTGGCCGGAACGACCGGAATCCGATAAATCCAGTAGCTCCCCAAGGGGTCGGCGGTCTTGGAGATGGCCACCTGGAGGGTCTGCCTCCCATCCGCCAAAGGTTGGGAGTCAGCGATGATCACCCAGCGCTTCCAAATCAGGTCAAAGGTAACCCGGGGTTCGAACAGGCTGGATGAGGTCCAGGAGAACAATGCTGCCAGGGTGACGCTCTTGACTTTGGCGCCGGTTGCTTTGGAATAGATATCCAGGCGGCTGTTCGTGACTTCAACAAAATGGTTGAAACCCACAGCACCATGCAGGTCGGGCGGATACCACCCGCCGGCGGCGGTTTGGTCGACCCCCTCGAAGTCCTTGACATACACCGGCGGCCCCGGAGAAGTGGAGGCTGCGCCTGATTCCTCTGACCTTTCCTGGGCGGGCATTTGATTCAGAAGTTCTTTAAAGCGCAGGTATTGCGTGCGATTCATGGTAGGGAGAAACGGTTTCCGATTAGGGCCGGGCATATCCGGTCCGTTGGGTCCCCATGCCTCGTCAGCCTTCTCCATCTCTGCCATGGTCTGTTCCTTGGCTTGGGGAACCTCCCGGAATTCGGATGGGGGCAGTCCTTGGCCGGCCTGGGCTTCAAGGTCCCCTTGGGCTTCGGCTTCAGGCAAAGGCGTTATCGGGGTTAACCAGATCAGGGCTAACATCCCTGTCAATAGCAAGAAATACGTCATGGCCCGGTTGCTCATGGTCAGTTCTGCTCCTTGGCTGGTAACCGGCTATGAAAAGGCAAGGACCCTCTGGCTGGTCCATCCTCTTGCAACGGCCACCTGACGGGAAGGTCGGTGAGGCAATAATCTCTCCATGAACCACGCCTTACAGGCCAGGCAACAACATCCTGGAGATTGTTCATGCATCTCGCCCAAGCGGTTTTCATCTCGGGAAGAGTTCTTGCCGGCCACGCCCCAGCAAGATAATGGGGGTTTTAACTATTGGATGGGGTTGGTTGTCCGGTTGTTAGCAGAAAATGCCGCCGATGAAAAATTCCCTGGCCGAGGCCGGGTGAGCGGCCCGGTTCGGCCAAGGCGAGGGTGATTAAGGGGTGGTTTTTTTCAGCAGACAATGACCGGTGCTGGAGCTGTCCGGGGAGGCCGTGCCATCGTCCACCCGGGTGGTGGTTCCCACCAAAACCGGTTGCCAGCCGGAGGGAAAGACCGCGGTGTTGGTGGTGGGGTGGAGATCGAATCTCAGGCGAACCACGGCAAAGCCATCGTTCACTATGAGCCGGTTCTCGGCGTCAAGCCGACCGGTCCAACTGGACGTCCAGGTCCCCCCTCCCGTTACAGTGGTAACCCAGCCCCGGTAGAGGCCGTTTTTGCCCTTTTCCGTCACCTTGACCGTAAGGGTGGCGGAGGTAAAGCCGTTGTCGGTGGCGTCATAACTAGAGCCCTTCCAGGTCCCCCGGAGGTCGGGGGCACCCGTGGCCGGGGGCGGGTTGGGGGGTTCCGTCGGGGGCGGGCCGGCCGCAGCCGCTGCGGCCAGTAGGCAGATGGTCAACAATCCCAGCGTCCAGATTTTCATCAGCACACCTCCTCGGTTGGATGCATAACCGGACAAATTCTGGCCCGGCGTCTCAGGGGCGGCCGGTCCGGGCCCCGGCGATGCCCCGCTGGTCTGGGATTCCCGAAGCCCTTCCGGGAGTTCACTTCCCTTCCGGGCCACAATGCCCCGACAATTCCTCCTCCCTTCCAAAAATTCCGCACCTTCACGGCGCGGTGGTGAAGGTGACCCATTGGCTCCGGGAGCGCTTGCTGAGATTCTTATCGCTGTCCCGAGCCTCGATTTGCAGCCGGTATTGGCAATTGGGTTTCAGGACGCCCTCCGGCACGGTGAAGGAATTCCGGTACACATTGATAGGATTGATGGGAGGTTTCCAATATACCGGCTCTCCCCAGGAATTATTAAAAACATGGACCCGGTAAAATTTGGCGCCGCTCACGGCGTTCCACTTGAGAGTGGGTGTCAGGGGCACCCCGCTTGCTCCGTTGGCGGGATAAGTGAGGGTGGCGGGAGCCAGGAAGCCCACGGTCAGGGAATCGGTTTGGGTCAGGGTTTTGGCGGGCACCGACTTATCCACCACCTTGGCTACATATTTCCCGGAGGGAAACGCGTTGGACTTGAATTTGTCTTTGGTGAACGAGGCCCAATACTGTTTGGTCAGGTCAATCCAACAATCCTCGGTGAGATCAAAGACCGTGCCGTCCGGCGCGGTGACCGTGAAGGAGGCGACGGCGTCGGGGGCTCTCCGGGAGGTATCTTCTACCGAAGCGTAAAATTGGATGGTGTCGGTGGCCCCCTCCCGGTGAGTGTAAGCTTCGAAATAAAACCGGTGAATTTCCGCCTGGGCCGTCAGGGCCAGTGCCAATACCACCAGACCGGCGCCCAGCAGCTTGCTGATACCCTTTCCTACCTGCATCTTTCCTCACCTCCTGGTCAAGATCACATGGTAACGAGGTGGGGCCTACAGGCAAAGGAAACCACGCTGCCAACTCACGCCCGGAAGAGCGGCTCCCGATTTCCCCTGGCAAACAGGCGCCCGCATCAGACGCAGGTTAGCATGACCGGTCAGAAAAAAATAGGGTTTTCTAAAGTTTTTTTCTTGAGTTAGGCTAGCCCGGCGGCAGGCGTGAAATAAGGAAGGACAAGCGGCAGGCAAAGGTGGGAAAAAAGAGGAGGCCGGCCATCAGGCCAGCCCCCTGGATTCCTCTGGTAGTCCCAACGGGACTATCTCCTGTATAAACTGGCATCTCCATGCTTAATATTTTCAATGGCTTGGACAGAAGGCCCTTCACCCTGTGAATAAAAAATGGCGAATTTTTCACTGTCAAAGATAGTGATAAGGAGAGCAAATGACGAACAACGACCCAAAGAAAAAGGGCATCAGAGAATTATATGGTTGAACCTCATATCAACTTCGCTTTTCTCTTTGGACAGGTGCATATACAGAGCAGTGACCTTGAATACAGCATCCGATAAAAATCTTGCAGGCAGCTGGCGAGGAAACGAAATGCCTTTGAGGGCAAGGCCTCCTTGGGCAGGAAGTTTTTGAGGGAAGTTGGAAACTCAAAGGCGGTGACGGTTTTAAAGCATGAGCTGAGACGGCACCTGGGAAACTGCCAATTTCTTCTCCCGGTTCTCTCCGGGTTATCAGAACCTATTTCAAAACCCTATATCTCATAAAATTGTCATGCTAAGCGAAGCGAAGAATCACGCATTTTCAATTACTTGAGACCCTTCGCTGCGCTCAGAGTGACAGAAAAAGAGGTTTTGAAATGGGCTCTATTGCAAAATGCATCAGATGTGCTAAAATTCTCTTGTGTAAACGTGAAATCAGCGGTTTCAGTCTGGGAAGGCGAACCATGGCTGTAAATTGGACGTTTCGGCTAAATATTAGACAGAAAGTGATTTTGGTGTTCATCGCCAGCATCCTGGTGATCGGACTTATCGGAGGTTATTCGTACCACAGTCTGAGGGTCATAGAAGTGAAGCAGCATTTTGCCGAGGTGGCCAACGACTTGCGGGAGATCATCCTGGAGATGCGGCGGTACGAAAAAAATTATCTCCTTTATGGGTCTCCGGATGATTTAAAAGAGAACCAACGCTATATCAGGAAGGGGTTGCAGTCCCTGGAAGAGATCACGCCGGAAGGCCGGCACCTGAAGGTGGCCTCCCAGCTTAACAGGCTGAAAATGGAATTGTTGGCTTATCAGAGTCTCATGCAGGCCATTGCCCGAGAGCAGACTGGGGGGGTGCAGGAACAGGCCGGGAAATTCGTGAGCCCGGAGCAGGAAGAAAAGATGCGGGAGAGGGGCAAGGCCCTGGTGGACCTCTCCCAATCGTTGGTAAACTTCGAGCGCACCAGGATTCTGGAAATCATCAGCTCCCTGAAAACGCAGCTGCTCATCTCCATGATACTTTTTGTGATCAGCGGGGTGGTTTTGACCATCGTGGTGAGCCGCAAAATCCTGACGCCTCTCAGGGTTATCGAGAACACCACCCTGCGCATTGCCCGGGGGGATTTCCGGCCGTTGCCCGTCATGGACACCCGGGATGAGACCCAACAGGTGGTGGAAGCTTTCAACCGCATGGTGCGGGAGTTGGAGAGGCGCCAGGATCAACTGGTGCAATCCAAAAAGATGTCTTCCCTGGGCATCCTCACCGCCGGCATCGCCCATCAGCTGAACAATCCGTTAAATAACATTTCCACCTCCTGTCAGATCCTCATAGAGGAACTGGGCCAGAGCGACCAGGACCTTTTCCATAAAATGCTGGGCAACATCGAACAGGAAGTCCATCGCGCCCGGGATATTGTCAAAGGGCTGCTGGAATTCTCCCGGGTGCGGGATTTCTCTATCAAGCCCACGTTGCTGAAAGACGTGGCCAAACGCTCCGTCAAGCTCGTCTCCAGCCAGCTGCCCCCGGGGGTGGACCTGGTGGAAGAAGTCCCGGAGGACCTGGTGGTGCCCTTGGACTCGCAGCGCATGCAGGAGGTTTTCATAAATCTCCAGATGAACGCCATTCAGGCCATCACGGAACCGCCGGGACATATCCGCCTGGCGGCATCCAAAGATGAGGCCAGGCAACAGGCGGTGATCGTGGTGGAGGACACCGGCATGGGCATTCCCCCCCAGAACCTGGAGCGCATCTTCGACCCCTTCTTCTCCACCAAGGAGGTGGGGGTGGGCACCGGGTTGGGCCTGTCCATCGTCTATGGCATCATTGAGAAGCATCGGGGCACCATCACGGTGGAGAGCCGGCAAGGGGAAGGCACCCGCTTCATTATTCGCCTGCCTTTGGAAATGCCGGGAAGCCAGGAGGGGCAGGCGGCATGAGCGGCGCCCGCATCCTGATCGTGGATGACGAATCCATCGCCCGGGAAAACCTGGCCTTCATCCTGGCCAAAGAGGGCTATGCCACCGTGACCGCGGAAAACGGCGCGGCCGCGTTCCGGGAACTGGAAAAGGGCGAATTTGATCTCGTATTCACGGACCTGCGCATGGGCCAGATCGACGGCCTCCAGGTTCTGGAGCGCACCCGGGAGCTCTATCCGGACACCGAAGTCATCATCCTCACCGGCTACGCCACGGTGGCCACTGCGGTGGAGGCCATGCAGAAAGGGGCCTACCATTACCTGGCCAAACCCTACCAAAACGAAGAGGTGCGCATCCTGGCCAAAAAGGCCCTGGAAAAGCGGGCCCTCCGCCTCCAGGTGCAGGAGCTGCAGCGGGAGGTCAGGAGCCAGAAGGTGGCGCCCCAGCTCATCGGCAAAAACGCCAAGATCGAGGCCCTCAGGCACACCATCGCCCAGATTGCCCCCACGGATTGCAGCGTCCTCATCTTCGGGGAAACGGGCACCGGGAAGGAATTGGTGGCCCGGGCCATCCACGCCTTGAGCCCCCGGGCCGACAAGCGCTTCCTGGCCATCAACTGCGGGGCCTTTAGCGAAGACCTCTTGGCCAACGAACTGTTCGGCCATGAGAAGGAGGCCTTCACCGGGGCCCGGGGGGTTAAGAAGGGACTCCTGGAATCGGCCCCGGGCGGCACCGTGTTTCTGGACGAGATCGCTGACATGCCCCCGGCCATGCAAGTCAAGCTCCTCCGGGTTATCCAGGAGAAAACCCTGCTCCGGGTGGGGGGCACGGTGGAGATCCCGGTGGATATCCGCTTGCTCGCGGCCACCAACAAAGACCTGAAGCAGGAGGTGGAGCGGGGTGCCTTCCGTCAGGACCTCTACTACCGGCTGAACGTGGTGACCCTGTCGGTACCGCCGCTCTCCGAGCGTAAGGACGACATCCCCCTCCTCTGCCAGCATTTCCTGCACAAGTTTGCGAAGACCCAGGGGAAACCCGTGGACCGCATCTCCCGGGAGGTCATGGACATTCTGCTCGCTTACGAATTTCCGGGAAACGTCCGGGAGCTGGAGAACATCATGGAGCGGGCCGTGACCTTATGCAGCGGCCCCGTCATCGAGCTCAAGCACCTGGCCCCGGACCTGCAGCAGCGGCAGTTCCAGGTGCGCCGCCGCCGGCGCCAGGAGCTCCCAACGCTCGAAGACAATGAACGGGAGTACATCATTTGGGTACTATCCCAGGTGGACGGCAACAAGACCCGGGCCGCGGAAATCCTGGGCATCGACCGGGTCTCCTTGTGGCGCAAACTGAAGCGGTATGGGGTGGGGTGAGGGTGTTATATTTTAGAAATAGAAACTCCTCACAAGTCATTTCAAAACCGATTTCCGGTTTCATCTTGGATAAACCAAGGCATTTTACGTAGGCAAAGGATCACCCTTTCCTACTTCCTTTGAGGTTTGACCCAAGACAAAGGAATGACTGTGCCAATCCTGGCAAAATATAAAAATTTACTATTAATATAATAAAAGGCTATTATTACTGCCTATTAATTATGGCGGATAAATCAACCAACGATTAGGTTTAATAAGCTATCATGCTTATAATAGGCAGATAATTAAATGGTTGTCAATTCCTATGATTTAATATAAAGACAAAGGCTATTTTGGTAAATTGCGAGGCTTCTCTCTTGTAGTTGGAAAAATATCTTGTCTTGAAAAGAAGCAAGAATCGATGCCTTGCCACAATAGAGATTTTCCAGAGTTTTATGTTATCTATTGATTTTCCGTTCAGGCTATTATTACCCCAACACCACCCCTAACACATGCTCCACCTCTTCGGCCAGGATGATTTCCAGACCTTCCGTCACTTCTGGTTCCAGGTTCCGGACGTCCACTTCGTTGCCCTTGGGCAGAATCGCGATCTTGACGCCGGCGCGCTGCGCCGCCAGGAGCTTTTCCCGGACGCCGGAGACCGGCAACAGCCGCCCGTTAAGGGTGAGTTCGCCGGAGAGGGCCACCTGGCGCCGGGCAGGCCGACCGGTCAAGAGCGAGATAAGGGCGGCGGCAATGGTCACCCCGGCGGAGGGGCCCTCTTTAGGGATGGCCCCCGCGGGCAGGTGGACGTGGAGGTCGCTGGCGGCAAAGAAGTCCGGATCCAGGCCCAGGGCCCTGGCGTGACTGCGCACGTAGCTCAACGCGGTCTGGGCCGACTCCCGGAGCACCTCCCCCAATGACCCCGTCAGGATCAACTGCTTGGCCCCCGGCATGCGGGTGGCTTCCACGAAAATGATCTCCCCCCCGAATTCAGTCCACACCAGTCCCGTGGCCACTCCCACCCTGTCTGCAGCTTCCGCGGCTTCGTGAGTGTACTTGCGGGGGCCTAGCAAGCGCTCCACGAACTCTTCGTCCACTTTGAGGGAGCCGGCGGCGCTCTGGTCCTGGAGGACCAGGCGAGCCAGTTTCCGGCAGACGGTGGCCAATTCCCGGTCCAACTGACGCAGACCCGCCTCCCGGGTATAGTCCTGAATGAGCCGAAGGATGGCGCCGTCCGTCACCTCCACGGCCAAATTAGCCAGGCCGTGGCTCTTGAGCTGCTTGGGGAGCAGGAATTTGCGGGCGATGTCCCTCTTTTCCCTCTCGGTGTAGCCGGAAAAAGGGATGACCTCCAGGCGGTCCAGCAAAGGGGCGGGCAAGGTTTCCACCAAGTTGGCGGTGGCGATGAACATCACCCGGGAGAGATCGAAGGGCACATCCAGGTAGTGGTCCATAAACTGGCGGTTCTGCTCCGGATCCAGAATCTCGAGGAGAACCGCGGCGGGGTCGCCCCTAAAATCCTGGCCGATCTTGTCAATTTCATCCAGCATGAAGACCGGGTTGTTCACCCCTTGGCGCCGCAGTTCATTAATGATCCGGCCAGGCATGGCGCCCACGTAGGTGCGCCGGTGGCCCCGGAGCTCCGATTCATCCCTGAGGCCGGCCAGCGACAGGCGCACGAACCGCCGCCCCAAGGCCTCGGCCACGGCCTGGCCGATGGAAGTCTTGCCGGTGCCCGGCGGGCCGGCGAAACACAGCACGGGTCCCTGGGATATCTGGAAGTGCCGCTTCTTCTTGATGATTTCCCGGACGCTGGCGCGGAGTTCCTCCAGATTGATGGGCTTGGAGAGATAGTGCGCCGCACCATGACGTAGCGCGTCCACCGCGGTGGCCACCGTGGCATACCCCGTAATCATGATGACGTCGGTGGTGGGAGAGGTTTCTTTGACGGTTTGGAGGAGTTGCAGACCGTCCATCTTCTCCATTTTCAAGTCGGTGAGGATAACGTCGAATTCCTGCTCCCGCAAACGGTCCAGCGCGGTGAGCCCGGAGTCGGCGTCCGCCACCTGGTAGCCCTCCTTGCGCAAGATGTAGACCAAGTTGGTGCGGGCAATCTCTTCGTCGTCCACCACGAGCACCCGGGGAGCCTGGAGGTTGCAGAGGGTGCGGCCGGCCAGGTATTCCAGGACGCGCTCCTTGACATGGTTGAGGCCGTGGTGCCGGCGGTCCAGGAGGGCTTCAGCATGCCGGAGGTCCAGATTATCATCGGTGCTGCGGCTCCAGGGCAGGGCCAGCAGGTATTCCAGATAGGTGAGACCGATGGTGTATTCCGGCAGGCTGGGATCGGTCTTTTCCAGACGCTCCAATTCTTTGCGGATGACGGCCGCAACGGTATCGGGGAGCTGGGCCTTAGTGACGGCGGTCCGCAGTTCCTCCAGTTCCGGGGCGGATTTGGGCCGGTCTGCTTCGGTTTTCCGGAAAAACATGGGGCCGACCTCACAAGTGGGGTTGCAAAAATTATAAGGGAAAAACTCGGCCAGGACAAGATGGCTAAGAAATATTCCTTGAAATTTCAATAAGTTCTTTTGAGAAGCCCATCACCCTAGGAGCCTTTTTCATGATTGTTGCGAATAGCAACGCTATTTTCCAAGTTTTTGCAATAGCAGACAAGTAATTGGAATAATTAAATAAATGGTTATTTCAAGCTGGAATATATTGCTAATTGCAACATTAATAATTCTCAAGTGCTCACCAGGCAATTATTATTTTATAATAAATTCAATATGATAAGTAATTGCCCGCCATTGGCACGGCCCTTGTATTTATCAACGGCAGAGAAGGTGTAACCCAAGGGCACGGTGCAAACCGGTAACCAGCAAACAGCAAGACCTTTGCGGGAGTAGCATCATGGAAAAGGATGGCAGGCAGAAAGAATTACTGGCAAACCGGGAAGAGCACCGGACCGAGGTCAGGTTGAGGACTTCGGCCAAGGCCGCTTCCCCCGTCAATGAGAACCGCAAGATTCTGGTGGTGAGCCGGGAGCCGGGCTTTAGCGAGGGAGTGGTGGACTACGCCGTCAATCTGGCGGAACGGCTGGGGTATGACCTCATCGCCATGAACGTGGGATTGGACGAAACCCCGGCAGGAATGATGGCCTCACCTTACCGCCGCTACCTGCAGGGTAAGTTCAGGCGGCAGGCCAAAGCCGCGGTGGCCCCCATCGAAGCAGCGGCGCGCCGCATGGGAAGAGGATTCGAACACTTGGTGCGCTTCGGCGATCTGTCGCAGGCGGTGGAGGCCCTGAACCAGGAAAAGCGGCGCATCGAATTTGTGCTCAATGCTTCGGAAACCAGCGAAGCGGAAATGACCGGAGGGGTCACTCTGCCGGTATTCACCATTCAAGGAGACCAAGGGGAGAGAATCATGGGAAGCGAACTGAATCGAGGGGGCTGGCATTTAAGTGCGAAAACGCTGGGATGGGGAGTGGCCACCGTGGCCTTGTATGCCGCGGTTTTCACCCACACCGGTTCCATCATGGCATATTTCACCCGGGGCGGCTGGTATGCGGCTCTCCCTCTCGCCACGGTATTTGTGTTTTCCTTCGTGCATGGGGCCTTTTCCCATCATGTCTGGGAAATGCTGGGCATCCGGGCGCCCCGGACGGCCGCCCAACCCAGACCCACGGCAGCCAAGCGGCCGACCAAGCGCCCCCGGCCTCGCCTGCGCCTGAACGTCTAACTTTGCGCTCCTGTTCGTGCGCTTGATGCTTAAAGGAGGAAAGACCATGATGAGTGAGGTTGTCCCGGAGGCCATGCAATTCATCGACTTGAACACCACCGCGGTGTCGTTTCTGTTCATCGTGGGATTTGTCGGCGGCTTGGTCAGCGGTTTTATCGGCTCGGGGGGGGCGTTTGTGCTCACTCCGGGGATGATGAGCCTGGGCGTGCCCGGGGCGGTGGCGGTGGCCAGCAACATGTGCCATAAGTTTCCCAAGGCCCTGGTGGGCGCTTTCAAGCGCTATAAATACGGCCAGGTAGACGTGAAACTGGGTCTGGTAATGGCCGCGTCCGCCGGGTTGGGAGTGCAGGTTGGCATCCTCATCCAGGAATATATTCTGAATCGCTGGGGGCAGTCCGGCTCCAACTTATACGTCAGCCTGTCGTTTGTCATCATCCTGGTGGTCGTGGGCGGCTACGTCTTTTATGACGCCTGGAAGATCGCCCGCTCCGGCGCCGGTGAACAGGTCTCGGCCCTGGCCCGGCGGCTTCAGAAGATTCACTTGCCTCCCATGGTGCACTTCAAGACCGCCAACGTCACCATCTCATTGTGGTTTACCATTCCCATTGGTTTCGCCACCGGCATGCTGGCGGCCACCATTGCCGTGGGCGGCTTCATCGGGGTGCCTGGCATGATCTATGTCATGGGAGCCTCCAGCCTGGTGGCTTCGGCCACCGAACTGGTCATCGCCTTTGTTATGGGCTTCGGCGGTTCGGTCAAGTGGGCCATGTCCGGCATGATCGACATCAGGCTGACCCTCATCATCCTGGCCGGGTCTCTATTGGGGGTGCAGTTGGGGGCCATCGGCACCACCTATGTCAAAGAGCACATGATCAAGATCGTCATGGGCACCATCATGATTATCGTAGCGGTGAGCCGGGGGCTGGCCATTCCCAAGTACCTCACGGAGTTGAAACTTCTGAACCTTTCCAAAGCCACCATAGATTTACTCATGACCGCCAGTTTCATCATCATGTGCATCGCCCTGGGAGTGGGCGCAGTTATTATTCTCGGGGCCATGTGGCGGGCCAAGGCGGCTGAACCGCCGATAGCGGAATATACTGTGGATTGACCTCATGTCCAAATATCATAACATTATGGTGGCCGTGGACGGCTCAGCCGAGAGCCTCCACGCCCTCCAAGAGGCCTTTAAGCTGGCCGATTACCGTGGCCTCAGCGCGGTCTCCGTGGCGCCTCCCTATGAAGGGGATTTGCGGCTGGTGGGCGTAAATCAGGCCAAGAGCCTGATGCGGGAACCCTGTGAGACGGCTCTGGCCAAGGCCCAGGAATTGGCCGCCAAAGCCCATCGAAAGATCAAGACCGCCTGTCTCATCGGCCTCCCCCATGAAGGGGTGGTGGACTTTGCGGAGGCGGAAAATTGTGACCTCATCATCATGGGGACAAAAGGCCACGGGTTACTGGAGCGGGTTCTGTTGGGGACGGTAGCCCGGAGGGTCATCGGCTTCACCAAGCGGGACGTGATGGTGGTTCCTCTCCAGGCAGAAATAGGGTGGGAGAAAATCATGCTGGCTACGGACGGCTCCGAGAACAGCCGGCCGGCAACCAACCGGGCCTTGGAATTGGCCCAGGCCTACGGCTCGGAGCTCCAGATTTTTTCCATCGTGGAGATGCCCTCCAGGTTGTCAGGGAATGCCGGCGCAATGTTGGCGGAACTCCTTAAGGAACGTGAGGGCATGCTTGACGGTCTCCGGGCCGAGGCTGAGGCCCTGGGGCTTAAAACCTCATGCTATGTCAGCCAGGGCTTTCCGGCGAGAACCATAGTGGCCCAAGCGCAAAAGGCAGGAATAAACCTCATTGTCATGGGCTCTCACGGGCGCACCGGGTTGACCCGGTTGCTCATGGGCAGCGTGACAGAACGAGTAATCGGCTTGGCCTCTTGCCCGGTCTTGGTAGTCAAGATGTAGCGGATGGGGTTTCCGAGATACACGGATTCGCGACCGGAACCTGAAGGGGAGCGGCACAGTGTTTAAGTTCCTGAAGATATTCCTCAAAGAGGCGGAAGACCCCCGGATTTCTTTGCAGGAAAAGTTCGCCAACTTCAAGGACTTGCTGCAGAGCAACCATGATGTTTTGGCCATTATGGCGGACATGGAAGAAAAAATCACGGAGGATTTTCTCTTTGACAGCGCCTACTTGCATCAACAAGTGGCGCATCTTAAGGAACATGTCGGCAGGTTGGTGACGAAACTCAACCGCCTGGCCCAGGACCGGTATCTCGACCTGGTGTCCGTCCATGCCAGGATTCAGGAGGAGATTGAGCGCTATCTGGAGCAGGTACCCACGATCCCGGAAACCCCTTATATCTTGCCGCTGCATGCTTTGACCCGGGAAAACTCTCCCGGGGTGGGCGGTAAGATGGCCAACCTCGGTGAGATCCGCAACCGCCTGGGGTTGGCGGTGCCCCGGGGTTTTGCCATCACCGCGGCGGCCTACAAGGCCTTCATGGAAGGGGCTTCCCTGGTGGATGCCATCGCCTCACGCTTAAACGCCGAGAGTCTGGCGGATCTGGAGAGCTTGCAGCAGGTCAGCCAAGACATCCAGGACCTGGTGCTAAAAGCCCCGCTCCCCGCCGATCTTGAACAGATCCTCCGCCTGGCCGCCCAGGCCCTGCCCACCGACCGGGTGGCGGTGCGCTCCAGCGCAGTGGGCGAGGACACCGAATATTCCTTTGCCGGACAGTTCGCCACTCTGCTCAATGTCCCGGTGGAGGATTTGCCGACTTACTACAAGCGGATTGTGGCCAGCAAGTTTACCTCTCAGGCCCTGTTTTATTGGAAACACCATGATTTTTCCATCCATGAACTGCCAATGGCAGTGGGGGTCCTGGCCATGGTGCCAGCCAAGGCCAGCGGCGTCATGTTTTCTCTGGACCCCCATGACCCGGCCAGCGCCTGCGTCATCATCAACGCGGTGTGGGGGCTGGGGAAGTTTGCAGTGGACGGTACCATCACTCCTGACCTCTATGTGGTGGATCGGGCCCGCCCCCATGGACTGCGTCGAGTAAGCATTGCGGACAAACCCAAGGCCCTCAGGTGCAAGGATGAAGGTGGCTGTGAAGAGGTGATCCTGTCTATAGATCAGGAGCGCGCTGCCTGTTTGACCGAGGTCCAGGTTCAATCTCTGACGGAAATCGCCCTGGCCCTGGAGAACCATTTCGGCTCCCCCCAAGATATCGAATGGGCCGTGGATGACCACGACAACATCGTTCTTTTGCAATCCCGGCCACTAAAGATCAGCGCCTCGGCATCCAGCCCGGCAGAGGCCGGCACACCGGAGCAGTTCCAGGAGCCGGCGGTCGCCCCCCTCATAGACCATGGGGTGCGGGCCGTGGGAGGAGTTGCTGCAGGCCAGGTCTATTTCCTGAGCAATGACCGCGATCTGGATCAGGTCCCCGATGGTGCAGTACTATTGACCCGGCAGTCTTCAGCCCGACTGGTGCTGGTCATGGACCGGATCAACGCCATTATCACGGAAACAGGCAGCCCTACCGACCACATGACCATTTTGGCTCGGGAATTTCGCATCCCCACATTGGTGGAGGTGGGGGGTGCCACCAGGATTTTGCAGCCGGGCCAGCTGGTCACTGTGGATGCGGATAGCGCCCGGATATTTCCCGGCATTGTCAATGAATTACTGAAGCGTCGGGAATCCGCCCCGGATGTCTGGCGGGACAATGTCGTGTACCTGAAGCTCAAGCAGGTTCTCAAGAAGACCTCCCCCCTGCACCTCCTGGACCCCGAAAGCCCGGAGTTTCAGGCGAAAAACTGCCGCACCCTGCACGATATCACCCGGTTTTGCCACGAAAAGGCCATGGACGCCATGTTCGCCCTGGATGTGGAAGAGGCGGTCACCGCCAGTGGCGTCTGCCGCCTGAAAACCGAGCTGCCTCTCAACCTGTTCGTGCTGGATTTGGGGGGAGGCCTCATGGTTACCGGGCAACCGGAGGTCACGGAGGAAGATGTTCTCAGCCGCCCGTTTAGGGCTCTGCTCAGGGGGTTTCACCATCCCAACGTCAGCTGGTCCGGCGCCGTTGCTCCCGACCTGAAGGGGTTTATTTCGGTGTTCGCCAACACGATGTATGACGTCAACAAGGCGGACAGGGGATTGGGAGGGAAGAGTTTCGCCATCATCTCAGACAACTATCTCAACTTCAACTCCCGGTTGGGTTACCATTTCGGTTTGGTGGACGCCTACCTGTCCGAAGAAATCAATGACAACTACATCAGCTTTCAATTCAAGGGGGGCGCGGCCAGCGTCGATCGGCGGGAGCGCCGGGTCCGCCTGGTCACTCAAATCTTAGAGGAACTGGGATTCAAGGTCCAAACCAAAGGAGATCTGGTGCAGGGCCGTATGGCCAAGTTTTCTCTCTGGGAAACCGAACAGACTCTGGAGCTAACGGCGTTGTTAATGGCCTTCTGCCGCCAGCTTGATCTGGCGCTGGCCTCAGAAGAGCTGATGGAACGATGCCTCCAGGCCTTCCGCGGCCAGGATTATGGCCTCTCCTTCCTCCGATCCGCATAATTCCGGGGAATTACGCGTTACTATCTTGCCACTGGCAAAGCCTGGCGATTTTTCCGAAAAGATTGTGATATCCCTTGGATATTTTGCCATTCCGCCGTTTAATTTTCCGTTGCTCCCCACTCACTTCAATCCAAGATTTTCCTTCTGAACGTCGCTAAAAAACTTGCACCCTGTACAATATCTCCCTGGCCACCTGGAAGGGAGATAGGCTCTGTAAAATTCCCACCACAACAGCCGCTGATCTACAAGGATATCGACTGGCTCGGGGACGTTGCTTTGACCCAAGTCGACGTTACTAATTTGTAAAACTGTGACCCCATGTAAATACTTGTACTTTGCCCTGCTAAGGGTCAAGCAAATTAAACTAAGTATCTTCAACTACGAATTACGCAAAAGGTTTTTAACAAGCACCAACGATATAACAAGTATAAGAAACTGTATTACCACCACGTTGCGTTATATAAGGTCAGCATAAATACAAGGAAACGTGCGTAACTCATTAACCGTACTATGTTTTTCTTGTATCACATTATAAGCAATATCGAATAGTTAGGCATATTGCGTGCACCTTTCATGGTAAAAATCATTTCTTACTATGGAGGGTGCAACAATGAAACAGAAATCCGGATGGTTGGCTGGCCCAAATGTGAGTGCGAAGTAATCCCGGTGGCCGGGATGATTTGCCAAGACATTATGCGACTCACTGGTTGCCCTTACATGACCGCCGTGACTGCCGAAAAGCGCAGCGACTATACCACTGATTACTTGAAAAAAGGCATTCCTCCAAAGCGGGGACATGTGGACGGCCCCGTCGACTTGGGCAGGGAGCGGGAGACCATCCCAATCCCGAGGGAATCAACACCATCCAAGGCGTGATGGTCCACTTTACCTGCAATCAGAAAGTGGCCAAAGCAAGCCTGGTCCGGGCCTATTTCATCGTGGATTTCAATAAACGAGCAGTCTGTCCTTCTTTAAGCGAGTTCGATGCCGAGGCGGCCTACCGGATGGTGCGCTTTATCAATCACCGCAAATTCAAGGATCGGATTCCCTGGTACATTGAAGCCGAGGACCTGATCCCGAATCCTTTGCCGCCCTTTGCACCTGTTCGCTCTTTCCAACTTCTCCCCCCGGAAGGCCGCCTTCCTATAGAAGAAGTCGAACGGGGGAGCCTGGATTAGCCCAGAAGGTCTCGAAGGACCTCAAGGAGGCGGTGTTCCGGGCCTGCGAAACCCTGGTGCGGGGTCTCCTGGCCGACGCCCGGCGGCAGGGGCTGGTTTCCGATTATGCCGATCTGTCCCGGACTGACCTGGAGGCCTACCGGGATGCGGCCCTGACCGCCCTCTATCGGATGCTTTTCATCCTGTATGCCGAGGCCCGGGACCCCCCGCCTGGTGCAGCATCAGATCTACTGGCAGGCCTATTCGGTGCACAGCCTGGTGGAGGAACTGCTCCGGCAATATCCTCCCGTGTGGCCGGAAAACCGCGCCTCCTTCTGGGCCCGGCTCCGGGTCGTCTTCCAGGTGTACCAGGACGGTCTGCCGCTCATTGACCGCTGGGAGCACATCCCCTCCCGGGGCGGCGACTTCTTCAGCCGCACCACCCCGGAGGGTGCGATTCTGGATAGGGCCCGGCTGCCGGACAGCCTGGTGGCCCGGTTGCTTCTGGGCCTCACCACCACCCAGCCCCGGCCCGGCGTGGGGCGGGAGCGGGTCTCCTTCCGGGAGCTGGATATCGAGCAGTTGGGCGCGGTGTATGAGGGCCTGTTGGAGCATGAACCCCGCCTGGCCCGGGAGACCACCCTGGAGCTTAAAATGCAGGGCCGCCTCCTGGCCCTTACTCCGGAGGACACGGTGCGACTCTGCCGGGAGAAGCACCTCGCGGTGAAGGGGGACATGGCCCTGGTGGTCGGGACAGCCGCCGAGATCCTGCATCCCCAGGCCGCCGCCCCGGAGGACGACACCCAGGATATGGAGGCCCTGGAGGTCGAGGAACCGGAAGCCGAAGGGGAGGAATTGGAGGAGGCCGATCAGGGCATCAAGAAAGGGGCTGCGGCCCGCCTGCTGCGGCGGCTTGAGCCGGGGGACTTTCACTTTGTCCCCAGCCCGGAGCGCAAGGGCTCCGGCTCCCTTTATACGCCGCTTCCTCTGGTCTGGGACCTGGTGCGCCACGCCCTGGGGCCGCTGGTGGCCGGCAAATCCGCGGCGGAGTCGAGGCCCTGCGGGTGCTGGACCCGGCCTGCGGCAGCGCCCACTTCCTGGTGGAGGCCATGCGCTACCTGGGGCAGGCCCTGCACCGGGCTTACTGCGAGGAACTGGACGGCCAGGCCCCGCCCCAGTTCCGCAGCACCACCGGCCAGGGCTGGGACGCCGACTGGCGGGCGCCGGATGACGAGGCCCGGGCCGCGGCCTCGGAGGCCCGGGCCTGGTGCAAGCGCCGCATCGCCGAGCGCTGCCTCTACGGAATGGACCTGAACCCCATGGCCGCGAAGCTGGCCCGGGTGGCCCTGTGGATCGAGTCCCTGGCGGGCGACCGGCCCCTCGCCTATTTACACCACCGGGTCACCGCCTTGGCCAAGGTATTTATGGGCCAACTGGAGGCCTTGCAGAAATACCGGTGAAAGGGGAGCGAGCAACGGGTGGTGGTGGAGCATGTACATGTCCACCCGGGAGCCCAGGCTATCGTGGGG
>FWPV01003133.1_pt1 | contig 38372 bp, 34 predicted proteins | sample 2228371 | NCBI WGS metagenome assembly FWPV01 (sample SAMEA103939776, study PRJEB20133) | metagenome
CAACCCTGGTCGAGGGAGCGCCCGGCACGGGCAAGACGACCCTGGGCATGCAGTTCATCTACGATGGGATCGTGAAGCACGACGAGGCGGGGATCATCCTGACCTTCGAGCAGTTTCCCAGCCAGTACTATCACGACGCGGCGAACTTCGGGTGGGACGCCATCGTGCCGCGCCTGGAGGCACTCTACGCGTGAGCCCTGCCCCGCCACCCACTGCGCCCCATGATCCCAAACTTAAGCCCGCGCTGAGGCGGATCGTGCTGCGCGCTGCCGCCCGATGCTATCCGGGGCCGCGTCCGTCAACCTCCGCGTTGCGCTCGCTGCTGCTCATGCGGCCCGACCACCTGGGCGATCTCCTGTTTCTCACCCCAGCGCTGCATGCGCTGCGGGCTGCTCTGCCCGCGACTCGGATCACCGTGCTCGTCGGGCCCTGGGGCGCGCCGGTCCTGCAGGGCAACCCGGATGTGGACGTCCTGGAGACCTGCCCCTACCCCGGCTTCGAACGACAGGCGAAGGGCGGGCCGCTGGCTCCGTACAGGTTGCTCCTGCACCAGGCTCGCGCCCTTCGATCCCGCCGCTATGACGCCGCGGTCATCCTGCGCTTTGATCACTGGTGGGGCGCGTGGCTGGCGGCGGCGGCCGGCGTCCCCCGGCGCATCGGCTACGACCGCCCGGAGACGCGCCCTTTCCTGACCGAAGCCCTGCCCTATTCCCCCGGCGCGCACGAGGTTGAGCAGAACGCCAGGTTGCTGGCCGCCCTGGTTCCCGGCGATGCCTGGCATCTTGGCCCGACGCGCTTCTCCTGCAGCGAGGAGGATCGCTCCTGGGCCGGGGCCTGGCTGCAAGATCGCGGCCTGGACCCGACAAAGCCGCTCGTCGGCATTCACCCGGGCGCGGGAGCACCCGTGAAGCAGTGGCCGGTCGCGGCATGGGCAGCGGTGGCGGACGGGCTGTCCGAGGCGCACGGCGCGGCAATCCTGCTCACCGGCACGGCAGGCGAGCGGCCGCTCACGGGAGCAGTTGCCGCGGCGATGAGCCGCCCGGTGCTCGACGCGGCGGGAGAGACCACCCTTGGCCGGCTGGCTGCCCTCCAGGAGCGCTGCGCTGTGGTTCTTGGCTCGGACTCGGGCCCGCTCCATCTGGCGGTGGCCGTCGGTACGCCGACGGTGCACCTCTACGGCCCGGTCGCGCCGGCCACGTTCGGGCCCTGGGGCGACCCGGGCCGCCACGTCGTGCTGGTGACAGACTGGGCTTGCGCCCCCTGCAACCGCCTGGACTGGAGCCCCGAAGTGTTGCCCCAGCACGGCTGCATGGGGGCCATTGCCCCTGAGCATGTGCTGCGTGCCGCTGCCCGGCTCCTGCAGCAAGAGGATGATGACAAGTGACCCCAACACCTATGCTGACCCTGCTCGAAGAGGACCGCCACTGGTGGTTCGCCACGCGCACCCGGGCGATCCTGGCCTTTCTGGATCGCTATGTGGCCCGGCCTGAATCGGTCCCTGCCGGAGGAGGCGGGGGGGCCGAGCCGTCCGCTGAACCAGCGCGCGGGCTGCGCATCCTCGATGTCGGCTGTGGCGCCGCCAATATGACCCACCACCTGCGGCACTACGGTCAGGTGATCGGCGTGGACAACAACCCGCGCCCGCTAGAGGTCGCGCGCCGGCGCGGCCTGGAGGCGTATCAGGCGACCGCAGAAGACCTGCCGTTCGAGGATGGTCGGTTCGACCTGGTGGCGCTGCTTGACACCGTGGAACACGTACCTGCTGAAGAGCGTGTCTTCGCCGAGTGTCGTCGCGTCTTGCGCGGTCCCCGGCCCGGCGAAGGCGGAGGGGGCAAGTTGCTGGTCACGGTGCCGGCGTTCATGTTTCTCTGGAGCAAGAATGACGTCATCAACATGCACCAGCGTCGCTATTCGGCGCCGGAACTGAGGGCCAAACTGGAGCAGCACGGCTTCAGGGTGCTGCGCATTTCCTACAGCAACTTCTTTGTCTTCCCGCTGGCGGCCGCGTTGATCTTCCTGCGTCGCGGCAGGGCCGAACCCGATCTGGCGTCGCCCCATTTCGACGACGACGCCTATCAGGTGGAGATGGAGCCGACACCGCCGCTGCTGAACAGCCTGCTGAACGGGGTGGGCCGGCTGGAGGCGGCGCTGCTCAGGCATGTCACGCTGCCGGTGGGAACCTCGATCGTCGCCATCGCCGAGAAGGTCGCGCCGTAGCCCGGGCGCGGTGCGCTTGCGCCGCGGTCATTTCATCGCCGGTCTTGCCCTGTGCTATACTGCGGCCATGGATGAGCGCAGTCTGCGCGTGCTCGAGTTCGACAAGATCCGGGAAAGACTGGCGGCGTTCGCGTCCTTCTCCCTGGGCGTCGAGCGCTGTCTGGCGCTCACCCCGACGGACGACCTTCGCCTTGCCCTGGAATGGCAGGCGGAGACCGACGAGGCCCGCCAGCTGCTCGAGGCGAAGAGCGATGTCCACCTCGGGGCAGTGCACGACCTGCGACCGCAACTGGAGCAGGCTGTGCGCGGCATCCCGCTGGTGCCCGCCGACCTGAACAACATACGGTATACCCTTCAACGGGCGCGCACGCTGCAGCGCACGCTGAGCCGCCTCTCCGACCAGTTTCCCCATATCGCTGACATTGCGGAGCGGATAGCGGTTCCACCGGGGTTGATCGAGGAGATCGGCCGTTGCATTGACGACCGCGGCGAGGTGTTGGACAGCGCCAGCGAGGCATTGGCCCGCATCCGCCAGGAGTTGCGCGGGGCGCATGCGCAGTTGCTGGAGCGGCTGCAGCGCATCATTGCTGCGCCCGCCAACGCGCCGTTCCTGCAGGAACTGATCATCACGCAGCGCCAGGGGCGCTACGTGGTGCCGCTGCGCGCCGAGTTCCGCGGCCGCATCCCGGGCCTGGTGCACGATCAGTCGGGCAGCGGCGCGACCCTCTTTATCGAACCGATGGCCGTTGTGGACCTCAACAACAAGTGGCGCGAGGCGCAACTGGCCGAGGAGGAGGAGATCCGCCGCATCCTGGCGGCGCTGACGGCGCTCGTCGCGGCGGCTGCTGAGCCCATCCGCCGCACGGTGGAGGCCCTTGCGGACCTGGACCTCGTCTTCGCCAAGGCTCGCTATGCCAATGCCCTGCGCGCTACCCGGCCGGTGTTGCTCGATTTCGAGTCGCGGGCCGGCGGCGCCGACCGCACATCAGGGGCAGTCCGTCACCCGGGGAGCACGATCAGGCTGATCGAAGCCCGCCATCCCCTGCTCGACCCGCAGACCGTGGTCCCTGTGGACGTCTACCTGGACGACGACTATTTCGCCATCGTCATCACCGGGCCGAACACCGGCGGCAAGACCGTTACGCTGAAAACCACGGGCTTGCTGACCCTGATGGCGCAGGCCGGCCTGGCCATCCCCGCGGCTGAGGGGTCGGCGCTGTCGGTGTTTGACCAGGTCCTGGCCGACATCGGTGATGAGCAAAGCATCGAACAGAGCCTCTCGACCTTCTCATCCCATATGACCCACATCGTGGACATCCTGGAGCGGGCTGATTCCCGGTCTCTGGTCTTGCTGGATGAACTCGGGGCGGGCACGGACCCGGAAGAGGGCGCGGCCCTGGCGCAGGCTCTCCTGAAGACGCTGCTGGCGCGCAGCATCACGACTCTGGCCACAACCCACTATTCAGAGCTCAAGGTTTTCGCGCATACTACTCCCTTTGTGACCAATGCCAGCGTTGAGTTCGACATCGAGACCCTCAGCCCCACCTACCGGCTCAGCATCGGTCTGCCCGGGCGCTCCAATGCCTTTGCCATCGCCCGCAGGCTCGGCCTGGCTCCCGCGATCGTGGCGCAGGCTGAGGCGTTGGTGTCCCCGCAATCGCTGGAGGCCGAGGCGATGCTGGCCGAGATCAAACGGGCACGGGAGGCTGCGCTGACGGCGGAGTCGGAGGCGAGGGCAGCGCAACGCCGGGCCCAGGCCCTGAACGCCGACCTGCAGTACCGTCTGGCAAAGGTCGAGGAGGCCCGTCGGGAGGTGCTGGGTGAAGCCAGGGCCCAGGCTGAGGCCGAACTCCAGTCCATCCGGGATGAGATCGCCCGGATGAGAGCGAGCATGGCGGAGATGGCGGGCGATGGCGCTCTGCCCGCAGATCGTGCCCGCCACCAGGCGTGGCTGGCGGAGGCCGAGGCTATCCTGGCCCGTCGCGCCCGCGAGGTGCAGCCTCCGCCCCCTATGAAGGCCCCTGAACCGATTGCGGTGGAGGGCCCGCTTCAGGCCGGCGACGTGGTCTGGGTGCCCAGCCTGCAGACCGCGGGCGAGGTGGTCCATGTCGGCCGAAACGAGGTGGAAGTCAGGGTGGGTTCCTTCCGCCTGAAGTTGTCCCCGGCGCGGGTTGAGTTGCGTCAGCGCCACGATCAACCGGCAGTCCAGGTGGTGCCGGGCGGAGCGGTGCCCCGGCCACCCAGCCCCGGCATGGAGCTCGATCTGCGGGGCCTGACCGTGGACGACATGTTGATCGAGTTGGACCGCTACCTGGACACGGCATATCTGGCCGGTCTGCCGTTTGTGCGCATCATCCACGGCAAGGGAACCGGCGCGCTGCGCCAGGCGGTGCGCGACGAGTTGCGGGGGCACCCGCTGGTCAGTGAGTTCCGGCCGGGCGACCCTGCCGAAGGCGGTGAGGGTGTCACTGTCGCCCGCCTGATCCAACGGTGACCCGGTCGGGAGGGGTCTCTTGATTCCGCGACGGCTGCGAGGGCTCATTCAGATTGCCGTCAGCGCGCTCCTGTTGTTTTTGATCCTGCGTCAGGTGAGTTGGGCGGAGGTGCAAGAGGCCCTGCGGCGAATTGACCTTCGCTGGCTGCTGCTGGCATGGGGTCTGTTCATTGTGGGCGTGGTCGTCAGGGCGGTGCGCTGGCAGATCCTGCTCGGTGCGCTGGGCCTGCGCCGGCCTCTCGGCGAACTGACCCTCTGGTACTTCGTCGGCGGCTTCTTCAATGTCCTGTTGCCAACCGGTTTCGGCGGGGACGCCGTGCGGGCCGCCGAACTGGCTCAGGACACCGGGCGCCTTGGCCCGGCGGTGAACAGCGTGGTGGTGGATCGTTACCTGGGGCTCATGGTGTTGCTGGCGATGGGCCTGGCGGCATGGCCGCTGCAACCGGGAGCGGTTCCTGCGGCGGTGTTCTGGCTGACGGCGGTCCTGTTCGCGGGCGGCCTGCTGGCTGCGTGGTTGCTGCGCCGTCCGTGGTGGGCCGAGTGGAGCCGGCGAGGCGGCCTCCCGGCGCGGGCCGTGCAGATCCTCAGGCTGCCGCAACTGGGCGAGGCGGTCGCGCCATATGACCGATCGGTCCTCCTGCGCGCCCTGGCAGCCTCCCTGCTCTTCAATCTGCTGCTGATCGGGTGGAACCTGGCCATCGCGCTGGGACTGGGGCTGCATCTGCCCCTGGCGATCTTCCTGGTCTTCGTTCCGTTGACGTCGGTGGCCCTGTTGCTGCCGGCCTTTGGAGGGCTGGGCGTGCGCGAACTGACCTATGTCGGGCTGTTCGGCAGCATCGGAGTGCCGCAAGCCACAGCCCTGGCGCTGTCGCTGGGCGTCTACATAATCACCGTGGCCACGGGCCTGGTGGGAGGGATCCTCTACCTGGTCGGTGGGATACGCCGCGCCCGCTGGAGAGAAGCAAACAGATGACCGACCCCGCGCTTTCCATCGTTATCCCGCTCTACAATGAGGCGGAGAACATCGAGCCGCTCTATGCCGAACTGAGCGCGGCCCTGGACGAGATCGGCTGCACTTACGAGGTCATCGCCGTGGATGACGGCAGCCGGGATGACAGCTTCGCGCGCCTCAAGAGTGTTCACGAGCGCGACCCGCGCTGGCGGGTCATCCGCTTCCGGCGCAACTTCGGACAGACGGCGGCTTTCTCCGCCGGCTTCGACGCCGCGCGCGGCGAGACCGTGATCACCATTGATGCCGACCTCCAGAACGACCCGCGCGACATCCCCAGATTGCTGGCCAGGATCGAGGAGGGTTATGACATCGTCAGCGGCTGGCGCGTGAACCGGAAGGAACCGTTCCTGAGCCGGCGCCTGCCCTCGATGGTCGCCAACCGGATGATCTCCCGAGCCACAGGCGTTGTCCTGCACGATTACGGTTGCTCCCTCAAGGCCTATCGGCGCGAGGTCGTCAAGAACGTTCAGCTCTACGGTGAACTCCACCGGTTCCTGCCGGCCGTGGCCAGTTGGATGGGCGTGACCGTGGCGGAGGTGCCGGTGAATGATCGGGCGCGGCGCTTCGGCAGCAGCAAATACGGCATCAGCCGCACATTCAAGGTGCTGCTCGATCTCATCACGGTGCGCTTCATGCTGGGCTACGCCAACCGGCCGCTGCGCGTCTTCGGGACGCTGGGCCTGGCGATGGCTGGGGTCGGCGCCGTCATCGGGCTCTATCTGACCTGGCTCAAACTGGTTCTGGGCCAGAATATCGGCAATCGGCCCCTGTTGCTCCTGGCCGTGCTGCTTGTGATCCTCGGCGTGCAGACGGTGAGCATGGGGCTGGTGGCTGAGATGGTAATGCGCACCTACCATGAGGTGCAGAACAAGCCGATCTATGTGATTCGCGAATTGCTGGATGGGCCTGCGGGCCAGCCGGCAGGGCAGAAGGACGGTGCATCGTGAACATGGACCTGCGCTCCGAACTGGAGGGGTTCGCGCGCATGACGCGGACCGGGGCGTCGCCGATCCAGGTCTTGCGCCAACACCACAGTATTGAGCATGCTACGGTCACTCTTCTGAGCCAGCGTGCGCCGGGCGTGCCCGTGGTGGCGCGCAGCGACTTGCAGGGCTTCGTGGTGTACGGCGGCGTGGACACCGCGACGCTGCGCGCCACGGCAGAAGAGGCGCTGGCGCGGCTGCAGGCGGGAGAAGCCGAGTTGGCTGTCCATCCGAACTGCGGCACCAACCTGGTTGCTGCAGGGCTGCTCAGCGGGCTGGCCGCGTTCGTGGCCGGCAGCGGACGGCGTCGCTCCCTGTGGGACCGCGTCCCGAGCGCGGTCCTGGGCGCAACGGCGGCCCTGCTTGTTGCGCCCGCTGTGGGGCGGTGGTTGCAGGCGCGCGTCACCACGACGAGCGCCCTGCAGGGGCTACGGATTCTCTCGGTGACCAGAGTCGCCGATAGTCCCGTTGCCCGGCACCGCGTGGTCATCGGCGAGTAGCCGACGGGGACGGGTCCATGGGCACCCTCTGTCGCTTCCCCGGCGTGGGCTGTGCGTCTGGCTGCCAGGCCCTTCTGGCCCGCTGGTTCGGCTGCCTGCAATGATTACCTTGATTCACGGGCCAGCGGAGCTATCCAGGGCGGAGGCACTCGCAGAGATCCGTTCCGCGATTGCGGACGATCCTGATCTGGCCGGCCTGAACACGGCCCGGCTGGATGGCCGCGCCGTGACGCTGGTCGAGTTGCAGGACGCCTGCGACACGATGCCGTTCCTGGCGCACCGGCGGCTGGTCGTGGTGGAGGGGTTTCTGGAGCGGCTGACGGCGGCATCCCGGGGGAAAGCCGGGCGGCCGCTACCGGAGGAGGACGGCGAGGCGTTGGCGGAGCCGCCCGGATCTGTTGGAGCAGGGCGCTCCCCCATCGGAGCCCTCCTGGCCTACCTGGACCGGGTGCCCGAGACGGCCGAGCTGGTATTCGTGGAAGACAAAGTGGTCGTCGGCGGCGCTGTGCTCCAGCGGTTGCTGGAACTGCAGCAGGCAGGCCGCGCCCGGATCATCGCCTGTGCCAAACCGAAGCGGGGCGATCTCCCCGCGTGGATCCGCGCCCGCGCCGGCCTCCGCAAAGTCAGGCTGGATGCCGGGGCCGTGGCGGATCTGGCGGAGTTTGTGGGCGACGACCTGCGCCAGTTGGACCAGGAACTGATCAAACTGGCCGACTACGCGGCGGATGGCAGGACGGTGACCAGCGCCGATGTGCGCCGCCTGGTGCCCGCAACGCGGGCGGCGAGCGTATTTGAACTGGTGGATGCGTTGGGCTCGGGCAACACGGCGGCCGCGGCCCGCCTGATGCAGCACTCCCTCGACGCCGACGGTGAGCCGCCGCTTCGACTGCTGAGCATGATCGGCAGGCAGTACCGGCTGCTGATCCAGGCCAAGGCCCTGCAGGCAGAGGGCACCAGGCCATCGGACATCGCCAGGGCGCTCAACGTTCAGGACTGGATGGCATCCAAACTACTGGCGCAGGCCAGCAGGCATAGTTTCGCCAGGCTGCAGCGGGCCATGGAATGCGTCCTCGCTGCCGATGAGGCCATCAAGACCGGCAAGATGGGAGATCGCGAGGCGATGGACGTCCTGCTGGCAGAATTGATCGAGACATGAGGCGGGCGCTCGAACGCCCTACTCCGCCGTTTCCTCGATTCCGACCAGGAAATGATGCCGCAAGATATTGGATGCCGGCACGACGCGCAGTACGTTGCCCGGCGCGACTTTCAGCGTCAGCCTGATCTCGCCCCCGTTCAAGGCTCCCTGGTTCACGTAGCAGGTGTTCGGCACGGCGCCGAACTTCTCCTTGTAGCGCCGGGCAGCATCCTCGACCTTGGCCGTCAGTTCCCGGTTCGGATCGTTATCAAACCAAAGCAAACCGGTCTGCATGGTCGCCTCCTGGCCTGATGGCAAGGGGGGCCCAGGCCACCGCCGTCCGGCGAGCGCGCCGCCGCCAGGACGGCAGCGGATAACGCGGCGCGTTGAGCCAGCGGGCTCGGGCCCGGCTCAGCCAGCCCGGGCTGCGCCGCACGAGCCAGTCTCCGGTGTCAGTGCGCAGCCCGAGCTCGAACTCCCCTTGTGCTGTGCGCACTCTATAGCGCCTCTCCGCTCCAAAGGTACATACGCTCTCGACAGACAGCACCCGTACCATCGCTTCCCGCCCCTGAAAGGCCAGCGGGTAGAATCCATCGGGTGCCAGGACGACGTGCACCGCGGTGTTCTCGCGCGCCATCTCACCCTCCGCTCCTGCGCGGCAAGCCATGCAGCCGCTTCCCGTTCATGTCCATTCGTCTTCGTCGCCCACGACGCGGAGACGTCGCAGCCCGGCGTCCTGCACCATTTCCACCGGCGGTGGTATGTATGCCTGCTGCCGCCGACCCGCCAGCAGGTCTGACGTATTCAGCACGATCACGTTCGGAGGCTGGCTCTGCGCCTGGCCCGGCAGATAGTTCCCCGTGGACTCGGGCCCGCTGCGCAGCGAGGAGAAGACGCGCTCCCGCCGCAGCAGGGCGACCAGCAAGAGACTTGTGGGAACGCTGCTCGCCACGCCGACCGCCACGCCGACCACCACCGCCATCGCGTCTGTGCTCATGCGGCGCCCGATCAGCAGCGCCAGCCCAACTCCCAGCCCCAGCATCAGCGGAACGATCAGTTTCTTCATGCTGCTGCACTCCTCGCAGGCAGCAGCCCGTTCCAGGACCGCCGCCGCCGTCCGCCCTCCCAGATGCGCCTGACCATCTCGTCCATTTGCGCGGAGGTTGCATAGGCCGACTGGAATCGGATCACCTGCCCCTTGGCCACCAGCAGGAAGTCCCCGCGCCCCAGCAGCCGCTCCGCCTCCGTTCCTCCGACGCCGGCCGCAACCTTGGCATCCTCAGCGCTCACGACGCTCCCCACCAGGCGCACGGGGAAGTTCGCCTTCATCAGGCCGCCCACCAACGCTGCCGATGGCCGCTGTGTTGCCGCCACGACGTGGATCCCCGCCTCCCGCCCCCGCTGGGTGAGGCGGGTCAGCGCTTCCCCGACCTCGCGGCCCCCGGCCACCAGCAGGTCGGCTAGTTCGTCAACCGCCACCACGAGGCGCGGCAGTCGCTGCCGCGCAGCATCTCGCCGTGCCATCTCCGTCACCAGCGCCTCCAGCACCTGCGTCGTCTCGCCGATCTCTTCGGCCACCCCTTGCCCCCGCCATACGTGCGGCAGCCGTCCCAGGGGGGCCAAACCCCGCCCCTTTGGGTCAATCAGCGCCATCTGCAGCCGCCCAGGGTGGTTGTGCATGGCCAGGCTCAACAACAGGGTGCGCATCAAGGCCGTCTTGCCGCTGCCCGTTGTCCCGGCGACCAGCACGTGGGCCACATCCGGGCTGTCGAGCCGCAGGAGCAACGGCACACCCCCTTCGTCCACCCCCAGGACGGCACACAGCGGCGGGACGGCTCGCAGCCGTCCGCACAAGTCCAGCAGTTCGACCAGGCGCGGCGTGTCTCGCGGCACCTCCACGTGCAGAACCCCGCCCTCGCGGTAGACGCGCGTTGACCGCGCCCCCAGCGAGAATGCGAGTTCCTCAGCCAGGTTGCTCACTTTGTTCACGCGCGTCCCGAGTGCGGTCGTGACGTCAAACCGCACGAAGCGCGGCGTCACCGTCGCCTGCCAGACGCGCGCCGGCACCTTGTGCGCCTCCAGTACCGTCTCGATGCGCGCTGCCTGCATCTCGTATAGTCGGGCCATGGCATGTCTCCATTCGAATAAGAACGCTTGTTCTAATTGCGTATTATAGCAGAACGTGTGTTCTGTGTCAAGTAGGAAAACGCGGCAATTTGAAAACTCGTGCGGCCGTTCGAGCGCCCAGGGAGTGACGTTCCGCGAGAGGGCGCGCGGTTTCGCACCCGCGCCGAACCGTGGTATAATCAGCCAAACGTCGGGAGGAGGCACAGCCATGAGCGACAACGGCAGGGATGAGATCCCGGACGAGTTCGAAGAGCTCGCCTACAGCGAACTGGACGATGAGCGGCGCGAGGAGCTCGACTCCTTGCTTGATCTGCGCGTCCTTGGCATCGAACTGGATGTGTGGGAGGAGCCAGCCGATCAGGGCCCGGCGGCTCCGGAAGAGCCGATGATCTTCGACTGTGACCTCTTCCTGGAAGCGGACCAGGCGCTGGAACTGTATGCCGCCGTCGTCTACGCCAACCCGGAGGAACAACCGGTCAGGGGCGCGGACGCGATTTTCGAGACGGTGGGGAAGCTGGTGGATGACGAGCTCACCCTGATTGACTACCGGCAGGCGGATGACGAAGGCGGGCTGGCATTGGCCTTCGGCAAGGGCGATGAGGCCCGGCTTGTGCTGGTGGCCAACGAATGGATGGTGAGTGAGTGGGAGGCCGAGACCGAGGGTGAGGAGCCGGACGAGGATTTCGACGAGGACGATGCCTGACGGTGTGTCGGGCCTCGGGGCCGGCTGCCGCTTTGCCGTGGGTTGACCCTTGCCTCCGCTGCGTCTGGCCGTCCTGGATGTTGACGGCACCCTGAAACAGGCCGAGTCGGCGTATCAGTACCTGCACGAGCGACTGGGCGTCGCTCACCTGGCGCGTCCCAATCGGGAACTGGCGCTGGCGGGAAAGATCAGTTACGCGGAATGGCTGCGCCGTGATGCGCGCCTCTGGACAGGGCAGCCGGTGGCCTATCTCCAGCGCCTGCTCGCGGAGAACCCGTATCTTCCCGGCGCGCCCGAACTGCTGCGGGCCCTCAAGCGCGCCGGCGTGGTGGTTGCCCTCGTTAGCGCCGGCTTCACGCTGAACACCGACCCGATCCTCGCCGAGTTCGGCCTGGACTACGCGCTGGCCAATGAGTTGGGGGTCGCCGACGGCGTTCTCGACGGCACCGCCATCAACCGCGTGCCCGAAGGAGGCAAGGCGGCCTTTGCCTGCGCCCTGATGGACCGGCTGGGTGTCCCGCCGGAACGGACCCTGGCAGCCGGCGATACCCACGGCGACCTGGAACTGTTTGAGTGCGCCGGCGTTCGCATGGCGGTCAACCCGCGGTCGGAGCGCCTGCGTGCGCTGGCAGATGTCGTGTTTGAACCGGATCTGGTCGGCGCGGTGGCCTGGTTGGTGGCGCGCGGCCATCTGCCCGGCGATGCCTTGCCGCTGGCCTCAGCGCGGAGGGGCCGTGACGCTGATTGACTGGGCCGGCGTGCTTCGGGGCGCCCTGTGGATTAGCGGGTTGAGCGTGGCCCTTGCCGCCTGGGCCTATACCTGGTGGTGGGCTGGCTTCCATCAGGTCCGCTTGCGCAGGGCGCTGGGCCGGCCTCTCTTTCAGATCCCTTTCTTTGCCGGGCTGGCGCTCTTCTGCATCGGATTGGCGTGGGGCGCTGACCGGCCCTGGGCGCGCATCGTTTGGGTGGCGCTGGCCCTCGGCTGTCTGGCTGAGATCTTCATTGCGTGGCGGCTGGCCGGCACGGGGGGCCGGCCCGTAGGGGGTGAAAGCGATGAAACGCATCAATGACGTGGTAGCCTGGGCGCTCTTCCTGCTCCTCGCCGGCATCTTCTTGCTGCTGAAGAACCTGGGCGTGCTCGGTAAGTGGGGGGAAGTCGTTTGGGGTGGCCTCTTCGTGGCCCTGGGCCTGGCTTTCGCCGTTTGGTTCATCCTTGACCGTCAGCGCTGGTGGCGCGCGATCGCGGGTTTCACGCTCCTCAGCATCGGGACCGTGATCCTGCTGAGTTGGCGCAACGGCAGCCTGGGCGACTGGGGCAGCGCGGTTGTGCTGTTCGGCGTTGCGATCGGTTTCCTGGCTGTGCTGAGCGCACATGCCGACAACTGGTGGGCCGTGATTCCCGGCGGCGCGCTGGCGGTGGTCGGCCTGCTGGTGGGTCTCCGGGGAAGTCTCAGTCAGTCGCTGTGGCTGGCGCTGCTCTGCATCGGCCTGGGCCTGGTGTTCCTCCTGCTCTACCTGGTGCGCTTCGGCCAACACGATACCCGCTGGGCCGCCATACCTGCGGCAGCCTTCCTGCTCGTTGGCTCGGCAACCCTGGTGGGCACGCTGGGCGTGGGCGCTGTGTTGCTGCGGTGGTGGCCGGCGCTACTCGTGCTGGCCGGAGTGGCCCTGCTGCTCATCTACTGGCTGAGCAGACGGCCGATCGGCGCATTGCCGCCCACGCCTGCTGAGGAGCCCGTCGCGGCGGAGGTCCCGTCGGCGCCGGCCCTCCCGTTCGGCGTGCCGCCGTCACCCGCGCCCGAACTGCCAGAGGCGTCGCAGCCAGTGCCCGAAGTTGCGCCGCCTGTGCTGCCGGAAGCGGAAGGGGAGGAGCGACCTGCCGTGGATATCTACGACATCCTGGCCCAACAGCCTCCGCAGGCCCCGGAGGAGGACGAGACCGCACGGCCTTCGTGATTTCGTGATTCTTCATCAGCCGCCCGGCCGCCAGGTCGGGCGGCTGATGCGTTCGTTAGCGGTTCGGCAGGCCCGGTTCCTGCCCCGGCTGGCCGTTCAGCCCAGGGGGCAGAGATCCCTGGCCGCAAATGACGGGTTGGCGTAGCCCCAGTCGGCCAGGAACTTCCATGCGTCGGGGTTGGCCGTGGCGTAGCGCGTAGCGTCGCGGCATGCCTGTACGATGCTGCGGCTGGTGTTCAGGCTGTTCAGGAAGGCATCTGCGGCCCCCACCAGTGGCTTGTAGGTCATCTGCGCTTTGATGGCCGAGACGCGATCGGCGCGACCGCGCGCTACCAGCGACACAATCAGCCGGAATCGGGCGTAGTCGCGCAGCGTGTTGAGTTCGTCCGGAATTGTGCCGCACGCCGTGGCCGCTGTGTCGGCGATTGCCTTCTCGTAGGCGGCGATGGCCGGCGCGAAGCCGCTGGTGCTCCACTGGCCGAACAGTTCATTGGCGTCCAGGATCTGGAAGTAGAGGCAGGAGGAACTGTCGTAAGCCTTCTTGTACAGTTCGTACGGCCCGCCCTCCGGAGAGATGTAGGTCTCCGTCCAGGCGCGCTGAGGCCCGGCACCTGCCGAGTTGACCACGCCGCCGTGGGCGATGATCTCCTTGCCCTGGCCCGCCAGTATCGTGTCGGCGAAGGAGTACTCCGCCGAGGCCATTGTGGGCTCGCCCTTGATCCAGTCCTGGAAGACCACCCCGTTCCAACTCTCCACGAAGAGGGTGCTGTAGCAGGTGTGCGCGCCGCACGAGGAATCAACGTAGACCAGATCTGGCTTGTCGTCGGCATTGATGTCCTCAGCCCGCAGCAGGGCCAGCGTACCTGCGCCTTCCACCTTGTGGGAGAGGGCGTACCCTGTGGGTGACTTGTGGTATACTAACAGCAGGCCACGACCCTGCTCGCCAGCAGCAGGGGGTGGGGCCAGAACAGCCACGACTTCGCTGGCAATGGCGCCCGGCGCGCGGAACTCGGCGACGCTTCCTGCCTCGGCGCTGATCATTTGACATCCGGCTAGCCAGTCCTTCAGCCCTGCGGGCCCGTTGCCGGGCGTGTTCAGATAGGCCGCGATGACGGCGGGATAGGCCGCCGTATCCCGCGGGCAGGCCGGCGCAGCGGCGGGCCGCGTCGTTGCCGTGGGGAGCGGCGTGGCGGTCGGGAGCGGGGTCGGCACGACGACCGTCTCGCGGGTGGGCACAGGCGTCGCGCGGACGCTCGGTGTGGCCGGCGCAGCCGTAGTTGCGGGAGGAGGCAGCAGGGTCGCGGAAACCGTAGTGGTCGGGGTCGGCGTGGCCGTCGACGCGCGGGCTACAGTTGCCTCGGGCAGGGCGGGGCTGCCCGTCGGGCCCACCTCTGGAGTGGCCGCCGGGACCGTCTCGGCTGTGGCGGGCGGGCCGGTGGGGATCCACAGCAACTGGCCGATGTACAGCCACCCCTGGGGATCCCTGGCGGCGGCCGGGTTGGCCCCCTTGAGAACGGCGACTGACACCCCCGTGGCCCGCGAGACGCTGTTCCAGGTCTGGCCTTGCCTGACCGTGTACCAGTAGCCGGTTTCGGGCCGGGGCGTGGGCTGGGGCACGGGGATCCAGAGCTGGTCGCCCACCCACAGGTAGTCGCGCGGATGCAGGGCCTTGGGGTTGTTGGCCTTCAGCGTGGCGACGGAGACGCCAAACGTGTTGGCCAGCCCGACCCATGTGTCGCCCGGGCGGACGACGTATGTGAAGCCCTGGTCGGCCGGCGGTTGGCTGCCCTGCGCCAGCGTAGTGACCGGTGCCAGCAGGAGAATGGCGGCGAGGCTCAGGACAAACACGGCCCCGAGCCTGCAAGCGATTCGTGGGGTCATTTTGCGCTCCTTTGCCTGTGAAGGCTCGGACGGCTGCTCTGCGACTGCGCGCGCAAGGCGTGCCATCCGTTCCGCTACTCCGATTATACACGGAGTGTCAAGAAAATCAAACTTCGTTTGCTGAGGAGGGGGTCATGTCCAGGCGAGTTGTTGCGTACATTTCGCCGTGGTGCTACCAGAGTCAGGAGACAAAGCGTGCCCTGGCGGAGTGGGGTGTGCCGCACACGCTGGTGGATATCAAGGCAGACCGCGCTGCGGCGGAGCGACTGCGGGCCTGGGTGGGTTTTGAGAGCGTGCCCACGGTGCTGATCGCGGAGGGCGACAGCCTCGAGCCGTATGAACCGCCGGCACCCCTGCCCCCCGGCCGGAGTCCGCGCGGCGTTGACCGCGGCAGCATGATCACCGAGATCTCGCGCGCGGAATTGCGGGCCTGGCTGGTCAGGCATGGCTTGCTGGCGGAGTAGCGCCCCATGGCTCGGCGCCGGTGGCCGCCCAACCGGCCGGCGCAAGGTCCTCCCGGATCGCGGTTCGCCTGGTCTGGTGGACAAGTTCCGTCACTTATTGTAGAATAGCGCTACGCCCCCGTAGCTCAGGTGGATAGAGCAAGGCACTCCTAACGCCTTGGTCGCAGGTTCGAGTCCTGCCGGGGGTACACAAACCTCTTCTGGCGCAGGAGACCCGGCCTGCACGAGGCCGTAGAGGCACTGGGGCAGGCCCGTCGCGGGCCAGCCATCCGACTGCTACGGCGCTGCCGTGGCCCGTTCGTCACCATCTGTGCTCAAGGAGGAGGACGATGAAGAGCATCTATCTGTTCGTTGCCGCGGCAGCCTTGCTGCTCGCGGCGTGTGGCGCTCCGGCTGCTCCCCAGCCGACGCAGGCTGCCCCCCCACCGACCCCTGCTGCTGAGGAACCGACCGCCGCGCCCGCGCCGGCCACCGCGGCCCCGGAGCCTGCGCCGCAGGAGAAGGTCACCCTGCGTTTCTGGTCCCACCAGAATGAGTCGTTCAGCGCCGGCTTCCAGGCGCTGGCCGACAAGTACCGCCTGACCCACCCGAATGTGGAGATCGTGTTCGAGTCCTTCGACTACGATACGTACATCCAGACCCTGCAAACGGCCCTGCCTGCCAAGACCGAGGCCGATATCTTGCACCTGTTCGGCTCGTGGGTCTGTTCGTTCGTCGAGGGGGGCAACCTGGCCCCCGTGCCGGACTCTGTCATCTCGCTCGAGGAGGCGCAGGCCAGGCTGTTCGAGGCACCCCTCGGCGGTTATCTGTGCGATGGCAAGTTGTACGGCATCCCGCAAGAGTTCAACGTCGAGTACGGTGCCGTGCTGCTCAACACCAGGCTTGCCCAGGAGAACGGCGCCACCGGCTATCAGGACGGTTGGGCCGACTGGGATGAGGTCATCGCTGACGCCAAGAAACTGGCGGTGGTGGAGGATGGCGTGATGACCCGGGCCGGCTTCAACTTCACGGGGTCCGATGGCATTGCCACCATGTTCCACTCCCTCTACCTGCAGTACGGCGGCGAGTATCTGAAGGACGGCGTCTACACTGTGGATACGCCGGAGGGAGTCAAGACCCTCGAACTGATGAAGCGCCTGGTGGATGAGGGGTTGGTGGATCCGAAGCTGTTCACGGACGAGGTCAACTGGGTCGGCGACTCGTTCTTTGCCGAGACGAGCGCCATCGGCCTGGTCGGACCGTGGGCCATCCCGGAGTACAGCGGCGACTATCCGGAGGTGGCCGCGGTGACCATTTACCAGCGCCTGCCCAGCGTCGGGGCTGAGCCGGTCTTCGCGGCTGCCTCTGGCTGGGGGCTCACTGTCTCCGCCAACAGCAAGGCGCAGGATGCCGCCTGGGATTTCGTGAAGTTCATCGCGCTCGATCCGGCGAATGCTGCCGAATGGAACCTGGCCTCCGGCACACTGCCCGCCCTGGTGGAAAACGTGACAGGCCCAAATGCCGAGAGCCTGGTGGCTGAGTTCCCCTACTTCGAGCCCTTCTTCGGCCTGCTGGAGTATGGGCAGTTCGAGGGCCGGTTCCCGGACCGCGACTTCGTTTGGTACGAGGTAACCTATCCGACCGTGCTCAACTTCCTGCAGGGGAACGCCACGCTCGAGGAGACGTTGCAGGACATCCAGAGCGCAGTCCGGGCCTCATTCGAGTAGACGGCCGGGGGCTGGCGATGGCGCAAACCCGCCTCCTGGGCTTGCGACGACCAGGCCAGGGGCGCAACGCGGCCGAAAGGCGCTTCATCCGCCTGACGGTCTTGCCGTTGGTCCTGTATATGGCGTTCTGGACCTTGTTCCCCCTGGCCTGGGGGTTTGCGCTGGCGTTCTTCGACTACAGCGCGCGGCGGGCGGGTGGGGGTCTGCTGGGGTTCGGCGGGAACAACCCCTTCATCGGGTTGGCCCACTTCCGCAGCATGCTGGATTTCTCTCCCCAGGCGCCCCTCCACGTGCGCCAGTTTCACATCGGGGTCAAGACGACACTCCTCTTCGCCGGCATCGTCGTCCCGCTCAACCTGCTGATCACCTTGCCCCTCGCCGCTCTGATCGAATCGGTGCATGCGCGGGTCAAGGGGGTCTTCCGGACCATCTTCTTTCTGGCCGTGCTGGCGCCTTCGGTGGGCGTGGCCATCATGTGGGATTTCGTCTACCACCCGCAGCGGGGCTTGCTGAACGCCGTCATCAGGCTCTTCACGGGCAGGTTGGTGGGCATCAACTGGACAGGCGACCCCAATCTGGTGGTCCTGGGGATCCCGGTGGCCCTGCTGGCCGTGATTGTGGCCTACCTGTGGCAAGACATGGGCTATAACCTGGTGATCTTCATCGCCGCGCTGCAGGGCATCCCGGCGACCATCAAGGATGCCGCCCGGATTGACGGCGCCAACGGGTGGCATATGCTCAGGCGCATCATCATCCCGCTGCTGATGCCGACCATCCTGCTGGCTGCCGTCCTGACCATGATCTCGGCGTTCCAGGTCTTCGACATCATTCAGGTAATGACGGAAGGGGGCCCGCAGGACCAGACCCAGGTGCTGCTGCTGAACATCTACAACTACGCCTTCCGCTACCAGAAGATGGGCTGGGCCGCGGCCGTCTCGCTTGTGATGTTCCTCATGATCCTGGCTATCTCGATCGTCCAGACGCGCCTGATGCGCACGGAGTGGGAGTACTAGCCGTCATGTCTGCCATCCCGGGCCGAGCGCGACGCAGACCCCGCATCAACCTGGCCTATTTCATCCTGGTGCCGGCCAGCCTGGTCACCTTGCTGCCGTTCCTCTGGATGATCCTGAGTTCCTTCAAGCCGCTGGCCGAGATCCGTCAGGTGCCGCCCACCTTCTTCCCCGTCAACTTCACGTTGGCGAACTACACGCGCGTGCTGAACGACCCCAACCTTCCGCTGGGCACGTTCTACCGCAACTCGGCGATCATCGCCTTCGCCAACGTGGTCCAGGTGCTCTTCACGAGCTCGCTGTTCGGCTACATCTTCGCCAAGTATGAATTCGGGAGCAAGCGGCTGCTCTTCTGGTTCATCCTGGCGACTATGATGATCCCGCAACAGATCATCATGATCCCGGCCTATCTGATCCTGGCCCGGCTCGGCCTGATCAACAAACTGTGGGGCCTGATCATCCCGGCGGCCATTGATGCCTTTGGGATCTTCCTGTTCCGGCAGTTCGCCATGTCCATCCCCAACGAATTGATTGATGCCGCGCGCGTGGATGGGGCGGGCGAGTTCCAGATCTACCGGCGCATCGTGCTGCCGCAGCTCGGCCCGGCGCTGGCCACCTTTGGCATGCTGACCTTCATGTTCAACTGGAACGCCTACCTGTGGCCGCTCATCGTGCTGACCGAGAAGAAGGTCCGCACGCTCCCCATCATCCTGACCTGGTACTCCAATCAGATGGTGGACAAGACGAACCTCACCATGGCAGCCTCGGTGCTGGTGATCCTGCCGGTGCTGTTTGTCTTTCTGCTCGTCCAGCGTTGGATCGTCGAGGGCATCACGCTCAGCGGGATGGCGGGCAAATAGGGTTTCCCCGCGCGGAGGAGTCTCTCATGATCAAGATCGCCTTCATCGGTGCCGGCAGCCTTGGTTTCACAACCGACCTGGTGCGCGACATCCTGACCTTTCCGCTTCTGCAGGATGCCACCATATCCCTGATGGACATCAACGCCGAGCGGCTGGAGTTCGCGCGGCAGGCCGTGATGAAACGGATCGAGGCCATGCAGGTCCCGGCGACGCTGCAGGCGACCCTCGATCGCGCCGAGGCGCTGCGCGGCGCCGACGTCGTGCTGACGACGATCTTGACCGGCAGCACCGAGGTCTGGCGGCACGATATCGAGATCCCGAAGAAGTACGGCGTGGACATCAACATCGGCGACACGCGCGGCCCCAGCGGCATCTTCCGCTTCTTGCGCACCCTGCCGCCCATGCTGGACATCGTGCGCGACATGGAGCGGCTTTGCCCGAAGGCCGTGCTGCTGAACTATACCAATCCCATGGCCATGCTCTGCGGCGCGCTGCAGAGACAGACCTTCATCCCGGTGACGGGGCTGTGCCACTCGGTGCAAGGGACGGCGATGATGCTGGCCGAGTGGATCGGCGCGCCGTACCGCGAGATCACCTACACCTGCGCCGGGATCAACCATCAGGCGTGGTACCTGGACTATCGCTGGAACGGAGAGGATGCCTACCCGCTGATCCATCGGGCGATCACGGAGCGCCCGGAGATCTACAACCAGGAACAGGTTCGCAACGAGATGTACCTGGCGCTCGGCTACTACGTCACCGAATCCAGCGGCCACAACTCCGAGTACAACTGGTGGTTCCGCAAACGCCCCGACCTCATCGAGAAGTACTGCACGCACGGCACTGGCTGGAACCCCGGCGAATATGCCTACATTCTGAAGGAGTATCAGAAGACCGAGGCCACCTGGAAAGAGATCGTCAGGGAGTCGCTGGCCCGCCCGCTGACCCCCGACGACCTGACGCGGGGTGAGGAGTATGCCGCCTGCATCATCAACGCCCTCCATGGCGGCGAGATGTTCGTCTTCAACGGTAACGTGCCGAATACCGAACTGATCACGAATCTGCCCCGGGGCGCCTGCGTTGAGGTGCCGGTGCTGGTGGACAAGGCCGGCTTCCATCCGATCCACGTGGGCGCGCTGCCGCCCGAGTGTGCCCTCCTCACCCAACTGTCCTGCGGCATCGAGGAACTCGCCATTCAGGGTGCGCTGACCGGCGATCCGGTGGCGATCTACCGCGCCATCTGCCACGACCCGTTGACGGCGGCGGTGCTCTCTCTGGCCGAGATCCGCCAGATGACCAACGAACTGTTCGCCGTGCACCAGGACTACCTGCCGCAGTTCAAGGTGCACCGCGTGTAGATCGCGTGCGCTGGACTCCGGGCCTGGCCGGGCGGACTCGTGGCTGCGCGATGGACGGGCTGTCGCTTCCCCTCGGGCCGCGTCCCCTGCTCGCGCGCTTACTGCCTTTGGGGCTGCGCGATGGGCTGTGGTAGAATGCGTCGCGCCGGTTGCGCCGACCCTTTTCGGTCGGCGCCTTGCTGTTGACGATTCCACTCTTCCGAAAGGGATGAACCCATGGATCAACTGGACTTGATGCGCGAACTGAGCACCCCTGCGCAGACCAAGATCGTGCTGCTCGTGATGGACGGCCTGGGCGGGCTGCCCGGCCCCGATGGCCTGACCGAACTGGAAGCGGCGCATACGCCCAACCTCGACCGGCTTGCCGCTCAGGGGATCACCGGCCTCTCATACCCCATCAGCCCCGGCATCACGCCGGGCAGCGGGCCGGGCCACCTGGGTCTCTTCGGCTACGAGCCGCTGGCCTGGGACATCGGGCGCGGCGTCCTGGAAGCGCTCGGCATTGACTTCGCGCTGGGGCCTGACGACCTGGCCGCGCGCGGCAACTTCTGCACGGTGGACCCGGCCACCGGCTTCATCACGGATCGCCGCGCCGGCCGCATCCCGACGGAGGTGTGCGCCCGGCTGGTGGAGAAACTGCGGCAGATCCGCCTGCCCGACGTCGAGGTCTTCGTGGAGCCGGTCAAGGATTACCGCTTCGTACTCGTGCTGCGCGGCAAGCAGCTGGCCGACGGCCTGACGGAGACCGATCCGCAGGTGACCGGCGTGCCGCCGCTGCCGGTCAAGGCGACGCGCCCCGAGGCGGAGGCCACTGCCGCCCTGTTGAACCGGTGGATCGCCGAGGCCAGGGCCCTCCTGGCCGACGAGCGGCACGCCAACAGCCTGAATCTGCGCGGCCTGGCCAAGGTCCCGCCCATCCCGCTCATGCCTGACATCTACCGGATGCGCATGGCGGCCATCGCCACCTATCCCATGTACCGGGGCATTGCCCGGCTGGTCGGCATGGATGTCCTGAAGACCGGCGAGACGATTGATGACGAGGTGGCAACCCTCCGCGAGCATTGGGACGCCTACGATTTCTTCTTCTTCCATGTCAAGAAGACCGACAGCAACGGCGAGGACGGCAACTTCGCGGGCAAGGTGGCGGTCATCGAGCACGTGGACCAGGTTCTGCCCGAGATCGTGGCTCTCAAGCCCAACGTGCTGCTGGTCACCGGCGACCACAGCACACCCTGGTCGCTCAAGTCGCACTCATGGCACGAACTGCCTGTCCTGCTGTGGGCCGATTTCATCCGCCCCGACAGCGTGACCCAGTTCGGCGAGCGCGCCTGCATGGCCGGCGGCCTGGGCCACCTGCGCCATGTGGATCTGATGCCGTTGATGATGGCCCATGCCGGGCGTCTGGTCAAGTACGGCGCGTGAGCAAGTGACCGCCTCCACAAGAACCGGCCGCAGCAGACCGGGTCTGCGCTTCGACCCTTATCTGGCTGTCTGCGTGTTGATGGGCGTGTTCCTGTTCCACCCGCTGGTGCGGGATGGCATCACGCAGGCCCCCGACGCCATGGTGCACTACTTCCGCTCGGTGCTGTGGCGCTGGGCGTGGAATGAAGGGGTCTTCTGGCCGCGCTGGCATACGCTGCTCTATCAGGGCTACGGCTACACCGCGCTCAGTTTCAACGCGCCGTTGCTCTACTTCAGCAGCGCCCTGATCAGTTACATCACGCCAACCATCCAGGGGGCCTTCAAGATCGTGATCCTGGCCGCCTGCATCCTCTATCCGGTGGGCATGTACCTGTGGGCCAGGGATGTGTATGGCCCGCGCGCGGCCATCGTGGCGGCGGCGGCCTATGCCTTCGCGACTTTCCGCTTTCGTGAGCTCTACTTCCTCGGCGGCATGGCGCAGTTCCTCTCCTGGAGCCTCTTCCCGCTGCCGTTCTACTTCTTCCGTCGCCTGGCCCCGTCGCCCTCCCGGGGCTACCTCATCGGCGCTGTGCTGAGCCTGGCACTGGTGATCATGTCGCACAACATCGGTGCCATGCTTTTCACCGCCACCTTCGTGCCCTACGCGATCTGCCTGGGCGTCATCTACCGGCGGGAGCGCGCCTGGCGCCGGCTGGCGGTGGCCGGCCTGGTCGGGCTGGCGCTGTCGGCGGTCTTCTGGCTGCCCGCGCTGGGGGAGATGGCCTATACGCGCGTGGATGTTCTGACCACCGGCTATTGGGACGTCAGCGTGCACATGCTGCGGCTCAAGGAGTTCTTCAAGCCCTCCGTCCTGCTGGATGACCGGGCGGTGCTGCCGCCGCTGCCGTTCAACTACGGGCAGTTGCACATCGCGCTGGCGGCGGTGGGCGCGCTGGCGATCATCCGCCGCTCGCCTCGCCCGCTGTACCGCTTCCATCTGGCCTTCGCCCTCCTCGGTGTGCTCGGGTGGAGCCTGATGATGCTGCGACCGTCGCTGCCCATCTGGCGCACGGTCCCGTTCCTGGAGTTCGCCGAGTATCCGTTCCGGGTCTATGGCGCGGCGTTTCTGTGCTCCTCCTTGCTCGTCGGGGCGGCGGTGGCCTGGTTCGAACGCATCCCGAGGGTGCAACTCGCCGCGGCAAGCGCGGCGGTGGCCGGCCTGATCCTGTCCGTGGCGGTGTATTTCTTCCCGCGGCCGTTCATCCAGGTGCGGGAGACCCTGGCCGACTACGTGACTTTCGAGCCCTCTTTCCGAGCGGTCGGGACGACGGCCGGCGACGAGTTCCTGCCTCCAGGCATCACGCAGATGCCGAGCCGGCCAGCCATCACGCGCGACCTGACCCGCATAGCGCTGGTGGATCCACGTCCGGGGGAGAGCGGCACGGTGCTGGAGGCGCGGCCCGATTCGCTGCGCCTGCGCGTTACGGTGCCGGTGACCTCTGAGATCACCGTGGCGCAGTTCTACTTTCCGGGGTGGCAGGCCGAGATTGACGGGCAGCCGGCGGCGGTGAAGTCCACCGGCGCCACGGGACTCGTCGCGCTGACCGTGCCGTCCGGCGAGCATGAGGTGTTCCTCTGGTTTGGCGACACGCCGCCGCGCCGCATCGCCACGGCCCTGTTCTGGGTCGGGCTGGTTGCCTTGGTGGTGGTGGCTGCGCGCACCCGCACGGTGCCTGATGACCGCATCCCACGCAGCCGGCCCGACTGGCTGGGCGCAGGCGTTGTCGGTGGCCTGGTGCTGGCGCTGCTCTTGCTCAAGGTCCTCTGGGTCGAACCGCATACAAGGTGGTTCTGGCTGGCCTCGCCACCCGGTCAGGCGCTGCCGGCGCGTCACGCCATGCGGGGCGATATCGGCGGGAAGGTGAGCCTGATCGGCTACGACATGGAGCCGCTCGAGACCTCGCAGGGCGGCGAGATCTTCGTGCGCCTCTACTGGCAGGCGCTGCAGCCGCTGGACGTCAACTACGCCTCATTCGTCGAACTGCTCGCTGGCCCCCAGCGGGAGGCGTTCGCGCGCTCTGACAAGGATATCCCTGGCTACATCCCGCCCACGAACTGGACCGCTGAGCGCTATGTGGTAGACTCGCACTATGTCCCGATCCCGGCTGATGCGCCGCCTGTGGCCTACGCGGTGAATGTCGGGCTGTACAACCCGGTGACTCTCGAGCGGCTGGGATCGGCGGAACTGCCCGAGCGGGTGCATGTGCTGCTCAGGAGACCGTTGCGGGAGGCGGATGTCCGCTCGGCAGCCGCGGCCCGCTTCGGCGAGCAGATTCGACTTCTCGGCCACCGCCTGGAGCGGCGCGATGGCGGCGCCGAACTCACGCTCTTCTGGCAAGCGCAGGCAACGCCTCCGCAGGATTACCAGGTGTTCGTTCATCTGCTCGACAGCGCCGGCCGACTGGCAGCGCAGAATGACGGCCCGCCGGTTGGGGGTTACTACCCCACGTCGGCCTGGCTGCCGCGCCAGATCATCGCTGACGTCCACCGCGTGCCTCTCCCGGTGGAGGGCCAGCCGGCTGCCATCGCTTTCGGCCTCTACGATCTCGCAAGTGGGGTGCGCCTGCCGGCCTACGGCGCGGATGGCGCGCGCCTGGCTGACGACGCGGTCGTCATTCCGCTGGACGCTCTGGCGGCAGGGGGAGACTAGCGGAGCAGCGGCATCTCGAACGTCACCGACGCTCTGCTGCTGTCCCGTACCGCTTCCTTTCTCATCGCTCACACTCCTCGCAGAAGAGCACGTCGCCGGCCCTTGTTCGGCCGGCGACGGCATTTGCAACACGGTTTGCGATGTGTCCTCATACAGGATGTCGCGGGCCCGTCAAATGGTTGTGCCACCCCGCCGCCCGATGCTCCGATGCCGGGGTGCCTCTGAGCGCAAACGAAACCGCGCTTGGCAAGATGTCCCGCTTGGACTATAATGGCCCGGGAGGCCGGGGAGTTGTCAGGTCGGCCTGGATTGGCACAGGAGAGAAGGAGGCGAACTGGACGGCGAACTGAGCCGCACGGTGCAGTTCCTCCGCTTCGAGGACGGGCGGGGGCAACCGGCCGAGGGCGCTGTGGTCCGTGAGGAAGCGGTGCGGATCCACCTCAACGGGCGGGAGTTCGCCCGGCTGATGTGCACGCCCGAGGGCCTGGAGGAACTGACCCTGGGCTTTCTGCGGAGCGAGGAGATCATCCGCAGTCGGGAAGACGTGCGCCTGCTGGTCGTCAACCCGAACAGCACGTGCGTGGATGTCTGGCTGCGGAACGGGGATCGCGAACGTGCCACCGTGCCGGTGATCACCAGCGGATGCGGCGGCGGGGTCACGTTTGCCGAGTTGACGGCCGTCGGCGAACCGGTGCGCTCGGAGTTGCGGGTCAGGCCGGCGCAGCTCGCCCGTCTGATGAGCGAGTTGCTGGCGGGACGCAGTGGCCGAGGCCTCCACCGGTCCGCGCTCGCATTCCCGGATGGTCTGCTGATGGTCGTCGAAGATGTGGGCCGGCACAACACGATTGACAAACTGTGGGGTCGTTGCCTGATCCAGGGACGGGCGATGGAGGACTGCATCTTGCTCAGCACCGGCAGGATCAGTTCGGACATGCTGACGAAGGCTGCCCGTATGCGGGTCCCGGTCGTGGTCAGCCGGACGTCGCCCACCACGCTCGCGGTGGCGCTGGCCCGGGCGTGGAACGTCACCGTTGTGGGCTACGTGCGGCAGTCGAGCATGAACGTGTACAGCGGGGCAGAACGAATCCTGGAAGATGAGGAGGAGCGGGCCGATGCGAACGTACAGGGAAACATGGGATGCGCTCAATCATAACTTCAAGGCATTCATGGATTGCCTGGGGCACCTGACGGAGGAAGAACTGACTTCGACGCCGGTGGTCGGCATCTGGACCGTTAAGGATGTCGTCGCGCATGTATGGTCTTGGGTGGAAGAGGCGGTTCAAACGGCTAAAGCGTGGACCGGGCCCCGGCCGTGGCAGGTGGGGGTGAAGTATGACGACGCCTGGAACGAAGCCCGCGTGGCCGACCGCTCGGCGCTGGGGCTCGTTCCGACGGTGGATGGCTTGACCGGAGCGCATCGCCGCCTGATGCATCTCCTGGATACGATGGACGAAGCCGCGCTGGCCCAGGTCGGGCGAGCGCCGTGGGGCGAAGAGATGCCGCTGATTGACTTCTTCTATGAGATGGCCGCTCATTACGCCGAGCACACAGCAGACTTGAAGGCCTACCAGGAGAACTGTCTGAACTGCGAGTAGGGGAGCGCAGATGGCGCAGCGGTCATAGACGCTCGCAGGTGATTGAACGGGGGCGCAACCGTCCTGAGGGGTGGTTGCGCCCCTTCTTGTCTGCGGACGGGCGCAAGGCCCTGCACTACGGGACGGGCGCAAGGCCCTGCACTACGGGACGGGCACAACGCCCTGCACTACGGGACGGGCACAACGCCCTGCACTACGGGACAGGCACAAGGCCCTGCACTACGGGACGGGCACATTTGCGCTACGCCCTCCCTGTGGTGTGCACCTGACCGCAGTCAAGATGAGGAAGGCGGGGCGCCTCGCGAGACTCGCCTCCTATTGGTAAGTCTGTTACAGACGGGCAGGCTGCTCTCTCCCATAATGGGGGCTGACTCGAAAGGCAGGTGCGTATGAAATACCCGTTCAACAATGAACCCCTCACCGATTTCAGCGTGCCGGAGAACGTGGCGGCTTTCCGAGACGCGCTGGAGCGGGTGCGCTCCAGGCTGGGCGAACACTACCCGCTGGTGATCGGCGGAGAGGAGATCTACACCGAAGAGACGAGCGAGTCCACCAATCCGGCCCGCCCGGCTGAGGTCGTCGGCCGCGTGAGCCAGGCGACGCCCGAACTGGCCGATCGCGCGGTGCGGGCTGCCGCGGAGGCGTTCGAGCGCTGGCGCTATGTGCCCTACGATGAACGGGCGCGCTACCTGTTCAGCGCCGCCAGCCGCATGCGCGCCCGGCGGCACGAGTTCAGCGCCCTCATGGTGCTGGAGGTCGGCAAGAACTGGGCCGAGGCGGACGCCGACACTGCCGAAGCGATTGACTTCCTGGAGTTCTACGGGCGCGAGATGCTCCGGCTGGGGCCCCCACAGCCGACGGCGCCCTGCCGCGAGTGCGACAACGAGTTGCACTACATCCCGCTCGGCGTGGGGGTCGTCATCTCCCCCTGGAACTTCCCCAACGCCATCGTGACGGGGCTGACTTCGGCGACGATTGTGGCCGGCAACACGGCCGTGTTGAAGCCGGCCAGCCTGGCGCCGGTGACGGCGGCCTGGGTGGCCCGCCTCTTCAACGACGAACTGCGCCTGCCGCCCGGTGTGCTCAACTTCCTTCCCGGCCCGGGCGGGGCCATCGGCGACGCGCTCGTGGACCACCCGTTGACCCGCTTCATCGCCTTCACCGGCAGCAAGGAGGTAGGGCTGCGCATCTTCCAGCGGGCGGCGCAGATGGCGCCGGGCCAGCGCTGGCTCAAGCGCACGATCCTGGAGATGGGGGGCAAGGACGCCATCCTGGTAGATGAGACGGCCGACCTGGATGCGGCAGCAGCGGGGATTGTGACATCAGCGTTCGGCTTCGGGGGGCAGAAGTGCTCGGCCTGTTCGCGGGTCATCGCCGTCGCCGATATCTATGACGAATTGCTGGACAGAATCGTGGCCCGGACGCGGGCGCTGAGCGTGGGCGACCCGGCGCTAGGCCCGGGCATCGAGATGGGTCCCGTGGTGGACCGCAACGCGCTGGCGAAGCACCTGGAGTACATCGCGATCGGCAGGGAGGAGGGCCGGCTGGTCTGCGGCGGCGAGGCGATTCCGAACGCAGAGGGCGGCGCTTTCCTGCAACCCACCATCTTCGCCGACGTGGAGCCGGGCGCGCGGATCGCGCAGGAGGAGATCTTCGGCCCGGTGCTGGCGGTGATCACGGCAGCCGACTTCGAAGAAGGGCTGGCAATCGCCAACGGCACCGAGTACGGGCTCACCGGTGGCGTGTACTCGCGGCGCCGCGATCGGCTGGAACGCGCCCGCCGCGAGTTCCATGTGGGCAATCTCTACGTCAATCGCAAGATCACGGGCGCGCTGGTGGGGGTCGAGCCCTTTGGCGGCTTCAATATGAGCGGCACCGATTCCAAGGCCGGCGGCTCTGACTACCTGCTCCTCTTCACGCAGGCGAAGACGATCTCCGAGCGCCCGTAGACCCGCCGCCCGACGGCACCAGCCCCCACAGGCCCAGGTCGCGATAGAACTGGCGGGCGTGGACGAAGACCGCTGCGTCCACGCCGCGCCGCAGGGCCGCCGACGTGCGCAGCGAATGGTGGTCCACCCATAGCGCGCGCCCCGGCGCGATCCGGCCGGCCTCGATCCAGGCTTCCAGCGCGCGCGGAAAGCCGCCCCACTCCGCCACGATCCAGGCCCGCTCTCCGCCGAACAGGCGGGCAAGGCCGGCGCGCTCCAGGGCGGGCTCCAGCCACCGGCGCGGGTAGTCGGAGGCCAGGCTCAGCGCGCTGCGTCCTGCCAGGCCGGCGATCACCTCAGGCATGCCCGCCACCGCCGTGATGTGCTCGGGCAGCCTGCGCGAGAGGGCATCTGCCGGGGCCGCGACGCCCGCGATCTCGGCCGCCCGACGGCAGAACTCCTCCGGCGACAGGCTGCCGTCCGCAAGCGCCTGCTCCAGGCGATGCAGTCCGTGGGCGGCGCGCGGATCGGGCGTGCGGCCGGGCGCCAGCGCTTCCCAGACAGCCTGTCGCGGGGGCGTCAGCACGACACCGCCGGCCCAGAAGACAAGGTGCTGGATGCGGCAGGTGCTCATTCCCCCATCACCTGCACCAGCACCGTGCGCGGGCGCGCCTCGGGGTCCATGTCCAGCACGATGATATCCTGGTAGGTGCCGAGCGCCAGGTCGCCGTCGAGCACGGGCACCGTGACGGAGACGCTCATCAGCGCCGTGCGGACATGGGCCGCGCCGTTGAGGTCCACGCCGCGCAGGTGATGGTGGTAAGCGCGCGCCGCGGGAGTGATCTGCTCGAGCACCTCCTCCAGGTCGAGCAGCATGCCGGCCTCGTGCTCCACGATCATCACGGCGCCGGTGGTGTGGCGGTAGAAGACGAGCGCCGAGCCCGCTCGCACGCCGGAGGCGCGCACCGCCGCCCGCACCTCCTCCGTGATGTTGAAGGCGTGGAAATGGCCATCCGAGACCAGGGTCAGCGTCTCGCTGTGGATCATGTGCGCCCCTGCACTGCAGCGACCATGGCGCTGGCCCGGCGGACCAGGTCGCCGCCACGCTCGTGGAGTCCGCCGCCGACCAGGAAGATCGCGTCGGTGCCGTACATCGCCAGAAGTTCGGGGATGCGTTCGGGGGTCATGCCGCCGCCCGGCAACGGCAGGATCGGCTTGAGATGGCCCAGGGCATCGCGGCAGCCGCGGGCGACCGCCAGACACTCCTCAGGGGTGACGCGGAAGCGGCCACCGTAGTTGACGTAAATGCTGGCGTCGGCGCCGGCCAGCCGCTGCATCTGGCCGTAGAAGAGGTAGTACGAAAAGCCGTGGGTCGGGCTGACGACGTAGTGCCCGGTGTGAGCCGGGTGGCTGAGGATCGGCAGAGCGATCCGGTCGTCGTCCGCAACCAGGCGCATGGCGTCGAAGCCGGTCAGCGCCGGGCTGATCAGCAGGGCGGCCGCGCCCGCCTGCTTGGCGAAGCGCGCTCGCTCGACGATCTGATCTGCCGGGCCGGTGATATTCGCCGCGTAGACGCAGCAAAGGCCCGTCTGACGGTTGGCCCTGTCAACCGCCTCGGCGACGCGCGCCACCCGCTCCTCGAACGGGCAGAAGGTCAAATCGGTGATGGCATGGTCATCCTTGATGATGTCAATCCCGCCGAGCGCGCAGCGGTAGGCCATCTCGGCCAGGTCGGCGGGCGAAAGGCCCATCGGCTTGATGGCGGTGCAAAGCAGGGGGCGATCCCACACCCGGAGGATCTGCCGGAAGCCGGCGCTCCCGAAGCGCGGGCCCCGGTAGGCGGCCAGCAGGCTGTCGGGCAGTTCGACCCGCTCGACTCTGACGTTGGAGAGCAGGCTGCCGGTGCCCCAGAGCATGTTGAGGAGTTGCGTCAGTTCCCTGCCCGCGCTCTCGACGGCAAAACTGACCCTCGCGTGGTAGCGGCCGCCGTCAGCCGGCTCGAGGGCCTCCAGGCGGCCCACCAGGTGATCGCGAATGTCGCCGTCGGGGATCAGGTGGGCGGGGAACTCCACGCTCTGTTCGATGGTGATCACCTCGGCCAGGGCGCGTGCCTCGGCCTCGCCCCCCGTCAGTTGGTACGTCACGTGGAATCGCTCGCCGGACAGTCCGGGCACGCGCAGGTATTCGGGTAGGGTCATCAAGGTTTCCTTTCAGTCTCTCTGGCCGACCTCAGAACGCCACGATTCTACCACAGCCCATGGCGGTCACAAAGAGGTCCGGGCGCGAGATGTTGCGGGCTGTGGCAGGCGAGCAATCAAAAACGCCTTGCAGCGTCTCTCGGTGCTACAAGGCGTTCGCAGGTTCATCGGGCGGCCAGGCACGCGCCGATCGCCCGGATTCTCAGGTGGCGACGGACAGACTTGAACTGTCGACCCAGCGATTATGAGCCGCTTGCTCTGCCACTGAGCTACGTCGCCGCGACGACCACTCCGGCCGACTGCCGGCTATGTTAGTGTATTTGAGGCCCGTTGTCAAGTGCAGGCGCCTGGGCCTGCAATGAAAAGACCTGGCAGACCCATCGAGACCTGCCAGGTCTCTTCTCTGGTAGCGGGGCTAGGATTCGAACCTAGGACCTTCGGGTTATGCTTACCACTACAGCTTTCGCTGCCCTGCACTTCGGGTTTGTGGTCTGGACTTTCTCTTCGCCCGCCCTGGTTTCCCAGGGAGAGGGCGCCTGCCGTCAAGTCTCTACACCTTCTCCGGCGGCCCAACGTTTGCCGGAGCTTGGCTCGGGGTTACCCCGCCAACGGCTTCCCCGAATTTGACAGGTGATCGTACGCAAGTCTCCTCGCGCACAGCCCACTGCAAGATCAACTCTCAAGCGTCGCGCGATTCGGCGGACCTCACTTTGCGCCCACGCCTGTCGGCTTCGAGCGTGTGAACTTCGTTGCCTGAGCCGATGAACACGCTCTTAAGCCCGGTGTTCAGTTGTTAATCTTGCGATTCGAGCCCGACGAGCTGCCACTGCTCCACCCCGCATCGCAACCTCTATTCTACTCACTTTCGCAGGCTTGTCAAGCCCTGCAACAACTTCTCCACCCAGCTCATCCAGATCGGCATGCCCTCCCAGACATTGCCTCCCACTGAGGCGTCCGTCTTGGCCGGGGCCTCTTCCACAACGATGGCCCCGCGCGGCGCCCTGCGATAGTACTGCCAGGCTTTCGGCTGGACGCTCTGCCCCCGCTCGGCCTGCTCCAGCGCATAGACGAGACGGCGGTTTTGGTCCTGCAGCAGGTCGAGTTTCTGCTGCGCGGCCCGCTGTTCTTCCAGGGCATTGCGGCGGCTGATGGCCAGGTCGCCGAAGGCCACCACGGCCAGCGCCGCCGTCAGTGTGACTGCCAGCAGCGTCGCGCTTGAGCGATTCAATCGCAGAAACCGCCGGTACGGCATGCCCTGTTTTCCCCGCTCGCATCTGCCAGCCAGACCGTCCAGACACCCTTCGCTGGCCGTGTTACCACGCCTGAGGTAACAAATCCCACGACAACACATCGTGGGATCCGTCTGCTATGGTGCCGAAGGTGGGAGTTGAACCCACACGAGGTCTGCCCTCACTAGGTCCTGAACCTAGCGCGTCTGCCATTCCGCCACTTCGGCTCGCCGTCTTCCGTTTGACCGATTTATAACACTACTTTCCAGGGTTGTCAAATTCCGGAGTTGGCCGGTTGCTCCCTCCCACGGTGATGCGCCTGGTCACGATGTACCAGTCGGCGATCGTGCGGAAGCGGTCGGCAGGGCTGTTCAGCGGGCCCATTTGCACGTCGCGCACCTTGTTCCGCACGCCGTAGGTGTAGACCGGGTGATAGAGCAGGAGGGCAGGAACTTCCTCGGCGAAGACCCGCTGAAACTGCCGGTAGTACTCCCGGCGTTGCTCCCGGTCGCTGATGGCTCTGGCTCGTTCGATCGCCTCATCCGCGGCCCGGTCATCCCAGCCGCCGTAGTTCTGGCCGTCCTTGATCTGTGTCGAGTGCCACAAGGGATAGGGATCGGGGTCGCCGCTCAGTTCCCAATGCACCACGGCGGCGTCGTATTCGCACGGCACCAGGAAGTCGCCGATCAGGCCGGAGAGGGATACAGCCTGCGGCGCGGCCTGTACGCCGATCATCGCCCATTGGGTGGCCATGGCCTCGAGCATCGGCTGGTTGTCGCCCAGCAAGACGAATGCCAGCCGGACCCCCTCCTTATCCCGCACGCCGTCTCCGTCTGCATCCTGCCAGCCGGCCTCGTCGAGCAGTTGGCGGGCCCGCTCCGGGTTGTAGGCGTAGACGGGCACGTCCGGATCATAGGCCCATGTGCCCGGCAGGATCGGTGTGTGGGCCACCAGGCCCTGGCCGTGCAGCGCGCCGTCAATCAGCGCCTGCCGGTCCAGGCCGTACAGCAGCGCCTGCCGCACCGCCTTCTCCCCAAGGAAGGGCAGGTTGGGGTTCTGCAGGTTGAGGTACACCAGCGTATAGCCGGACATCGGCGCAGTGAACAGTTGCAGGTCTTCGATCTCGGAGACCGCCTCCATGTCATCGGGCCAGATCCAACTGATGCTGTCAATCTCGCCGCGCTTGTAGGCCGACAGGAGGCTCTGATGGTCGGGGTAGAAACGGAATGTCAGGCCGGCGAGATACGGCGTAGGGCCGGGGTACTCCGGGTTGGGCACCAGGTCGGCGCGGGTCGCGGTGATCTGTTTCACCGCAAAGGGCCCGGTGCCCACGGGACGGGTGTTGTATTGCGACTCCATCATCTGCGCCGTCGGCACCTTCTCCCACAGGTGCGCCGGAAGCAGGCCGATGGTGGTATAGTCCAGGAAGGGGGCGAGCGGCTGTTCGAGGGTGAACTGCACGGTCAGCCCTTCCGGGCCATCCGGCGCGGCGACCTTGACGGCGCGCCACAACTTGCTCAACCAGGTGGCCCCGGGGAAATCATCGGCCTGCATGGCGCCGACCGTGTACAGCACGTCGCGCGCGGTCACGGGGGCACCGTCCTGCCAGGTCAGGCCGGGCCGCAGCCGGAAGTCGTACGTCAGGCCGTCCTCGCTGACCCGCCAGCTCTCGGCCAGGTCCGCCACGACCTCGCCGCGCTCGTCCAGCCGGGTGAGGCCGCTGAAGACCAGCCGCACCAGCACTTCATCCACGCTATTGTACTGGCTGAGCAGGGGATTGATGTACTGCGGGCTGCCCGCCACGCCCTCGACCAGGGTCCCGCCCCGATCCGGGACGGTGACCGTGGTGAAGTTGTAGGCGGTGTAGCGGAGCAGGGCGGCCAGCAGAGCGATGCCCAGAAGGGCGATGACCGCCTGCCAACGAAGGTATCGGCCCAAGGTTAGTGAGCGTCAGCGGCTAGAAATGATCACGGTGATCAGGCTCAGCAACAAGAAGAGGACGCCCAGGGCAATGGTGGCCTGGAACATCGTCTTCTCGGCGCCGCGCCGGGTCTTGAAGACGCCCATGTCCGTGCCGCCGAACATGCTGCTCAGCCCTTCCTCCCTTGTCTGCAGCACGACCAGGACAATCAGCGCGAGATCAAGGATAAACTGTGCCACGATCAAATAGGTGATCACGGATCGAACTGCCTTTCTCTACAAACCCATCGGACGCGATGGGCGGGTATCATGCCAATGGCGCGCCAGCCACTGCCGCCGGGCGGCTGACGCGAGCCGGCCCGACAGACTGATTAGTATACCACGTGAGGCGCGGCAGCGCCAAAAAGGCGCGGCCTTCTGCGGCGCTCCGGGGCGGCCCGGCGCCCGCTCAGGGCCGCAGCGCTGCGCGCTCCGTCTCCCACATCCGGCGGTAGTACCCGTCGCGGGCCAGCAACTGGTCGTGGCGGCCGCGCTCGACGATGCGCCCGCCGCGCAGCACCAGGATCTCGTCGGCGGCCTGCAGCCCGGCAAGCCCATGGGTGATCGTCAGCACGGTGCGGCCGGCCATGCGGCTCCTGATGGCGGCCAGCAACGCGCTGGCCGTCACAGGGTCCAGGTTGGCGGTCGCCTCGTCGAGGATCAGGATCGGCGCGTCGCGGAGCAGGGCGCGCGCGACGGCCAGGCGCTGCCGCTCGCCCCCGCTCAGCCGTAGCCCGTACTCGCCCACCCAGGTATCATAGCCGTGCGGCAGGCCGGAGATGAAGTCGTAGAGCTGGGCATCCCGCACGGCGCGCTCCAGGTCGGCGTCGCTGGCGTCCGGGCGCGCGAGGAGCAGGTTGTCGCGAATGGTGGCGTTGAAGAGGTGTATGGCCTGGGGCACGGCAGCGATCTGCTCGCGAACTGCTTTGGGGTCGAGCCGGCGGATCTCGTTGCCCGCCAGTTGCACGCTGCCCTCCCCGTAGTCCCAGAAGCGCAGCAGCAGGTTGAGGAGCGTAGACTTGCCCGCGCCGCTGGGCCCGACGATGGCCAGGTGCTCGCCGGCTCGCGCCTCAAAACTGATCCGGTCGAGCGCTCAGGGCTCCGTGTCCGCGTAGCGAAAGCGCAGGTCCTCCACAGAGAGCGCCGCGGCTGGCCCTGTGCGCTGCGGCGGCCGGGGGGCCGCCTGTCTCACGCTCACGGCGGCGGGCTTCGCTTCGCCCAGCGCGAACAGGCGCCGGCCGGCGGCCAGGCTGCTTTCGAGAACCCCGGCGGCCGCGGGCAGCGGCGTCACCGCCTCGAAGGCGGCGGCGGCCACGATCACCAGCACGGCCAGGCTGACCCCCGGCAGCCGGCCCGCCGTCACCAGGGGGATGGCCTGCCAGAGAACGGCCACGGCGGCCAGGCTGGCCAGCAGGTTCAGCAGCGCGCTGCTGAGGCCGCCGACGCCGGCCAGGCGACGCTGGATGGCGGCCAGTTTGCTGCTCAGGTCTCGCAGACGCTCGCGCTGCGCGGTCTCGCCGCCGAAAGCCAGCAGATCAGCCATACCCTGGATGCTGTCCACGAGCAAGGCGCTCAGCGCGCCGCGCACCGGGGCCAGGCGGCTGCCGGCCGCGCGGCTCAGCCCGTGCGCCAGGAGCGGCACGCCCAGTCCGGCCAGCGCCAGGAGCGCGAGGACGCTCGCGGCCACGGCGCGATCATAGCGTCCGAGCAGCAGGCCGACGGCGGCAGGCGCCACTGCCCGGAGGTAGAACTGCTCGAGGGCCCCCACGTCGCTCACGATGCGGCTGAGCAGGTCGCCGCTGCGCTGAGACAGGAGGCCAGCGGGCGCGGAGGGCTCGACGGCTCCGTAGAACCAGACGCGCAGCCGCGTCAGCACGCGGAAGGTCACGTCGTGTGACGCCAGCCGCTCGCCGTAGCGGGCCAGGCCGCGCGCGATGCCGAAGAAGCGCACCCCCACGATGGCCACCTGGAGGTCGGCGATGGAAGGGCGCAGCGCGGCGCTGGCGATGATCCACGCCGACGTGCCCAACAGGCCGACCCCGCAGGCGATGGTGGCGAAGCCGGACAGGACCGACAGGAGGATGCGCGGCCAGAAGGGAGCCAGGAAGGCGAGGAGGCCGGCGAGCGTGGAGCGCGGAAGGGAGGTCGGCCCGGGTCGGGGCCCATCGGCCTCGCTGTCTGGCGTCTCGCGCCGGGCCTGCGCGCCCTCTGAGGGTGTGCTGGCCGCGCGGTCGCGCATGTGCTCCTGAGCCGCCGATGCTGTCGGTGCGGCCGCGTCCCCGCTGAACCCCGCGCGGTGTTGGCCAGGCGGTTCCCCGGCTTCCGCCTCCCCCACAAGTCGGCTGTAGGTGCCGCCCCTGGCCAGCAGCATCTCGTGTGGGCCCTGTTCGATAACGCGGCCCTCGTCGAGCACCAGAATGCACCCGGCCCGGCGGACGGTGTGCAGCCGGTGGGCGATGATCAACGCCGTGCGCCCCTCCAGGAGCCGGTCCAGGGTGGCCTGGATCTCGGCCTCGGTCTCGGGGTCCAGGGTGGCGGTGGGTTCATCGAGGACCACGACCGGCGCATCCCTGAGGAAGGCGCGAGCGAGCGCAATCCGTTGCGCCTGGCCTCCGCTCAGCCGGGCCCCCCGCTCGCCGATGACCGTGTCGTAGCCGTGGGGCAATGCCTGGATGAAGTCGTGAGCGCCGGCCTGCCGGGCGGCCTCCATCACCGCCTCGATCGGGGCCGAGGGCCGGCCGAGCCGGATGTTGTCGGCCACGCTTGCGTTGAAGAGATAGGGCGCTTGTGGCACCCACGCCACCTGTTCCCGCCAGGCCGCGGCCGGGATCTCGCCGAGCGCCGTGCCGTTCACGGTGATCTGGCCGGCGGTCGGCTCGATGAAGCGCAGCAGGAGGTGGGCCACCGTGCTCTTGCCGCCGCCGCTCGGGCCGACCAACGCCACCGACCCGCCGGGGAGCAGCGCGAACGACACCCCTTGCAGGGCGGGCCGGCTCTCGCCCGGGTAGGCGAAGGCAACGTCGTGGAAGGAGATGACGGGCCGCGAGGCGTTGATCCCTGCCTGCCGCTCGCGGACGTCGCCCCTTTGCGGCGCAGGACGCCCGGGGTCCGCCAGCGGCAAGCGGCCGTCGGCGATCTCATAGATGCGCCCGGCGGCGGTCACCCCGGCGATGCCGGCGTGGAAGCGGGCGCCCAGCAGGCGCAGCGGCAGGTAGAACTCCGGCGCGAGGATCAGGATGAAGAACGCCTGCTCGAAGGCCAGTCGGCCGTAGAGGAGCCGAAGACCGATCTCCACGGCGACGACGGCGGTGCTGATGGTTGCCACCAGTTCGAGCACCAGCGCCGAGAGAAAGGCCACCCGCAGGACGCCCATCGTGGCCGTGCGGTAGCGGTCACTCACCTGGGCGATCGCGCGCAGTTGCTCGCGGCTGCGGTTGAGCATCTTGAGGGTAGGCAACCCCTGGAGGACATCCAGGAAATGGGCGCTCATGCGGCCGAGGGAGGCCCACTGCCGGCGCGTCATGGCGTCGGCCCGGTCGCCGATCAGGATCATGAAGATGGGGATCAAGGGCGCTGTCAGCAGGAGCACCGCGCCGGATACCGGGTCCAGCGGCAGGACGAACGCCAGGATCGTCAGGGGGACCAGCGCGGCCAGCGCGAGTTGGGGCAGGTACTGCCCGAAGTAGGCATCCAGCGCCTCGATGCCCTCGGTGGCGGTGTTGCTCAGTTCGCCGGTGCGCTCGCCGCGGGCATAGGCCGGCCCCAGCGCCAGGAGCCGGTCGAAGAGCCGCTCGCGCAGGCTGGCCTTGAGGCGGGCGGCCACGCGGCTGGCTGCCACCTCGCCGCCCCAGATGAGGGCGGCCCGGGCCAGGGCGATGAGCAGCAGGCCGACCAGCCACGGGCGGACCTGGCCGAGCGTGCGGCTCTGCAGGAACACCTGGCCGACCGTCCGGCTGAGGGCCAGCGCCTGGAGGACGGTCAGCAGGCCCGCCAGCGCGCCGAGGCCCACCGTGAGGACCAGTCCCAGCCTGGCCTGGCGGGCCTCATCCAGCAGCCGCCTGTCCACAAGTCTCATAAGCGGATTCTACACGCGCCCGCAGCAACGCAGAAACCCGATTCCAGCCGGCCGATCAGGGCTGGCCGGAGAAACCGGGTTTCTGGCTTGGAGGTCCGACGGGAGGCCGTGAGGCCCACCCGAAGGGGCGCTCAGTACTCCAGGTGCCCCGCGGCGCTGACGCGTTTACGGAAGATGTAGTAGCTCCACCCCTGATAGAGCAGCACGATGGGCACGAAGATCAGCGCGACGACCGTCATCACCCGCAGCGTGTAGGCGCTGGAAGAGGCGTTGGTGATCGTCAGGCTCCAGGCGGGGTTCAGGCTGGAGATCAGCACGCGCGGATAGAGGCCGCTGAAGAAGGTGACCACGGTCAGGGCCACGGCGGCGCCGGTCATGGCGAAGGTCCAGCCGTCGCGCCGCCTGCGCAGGAACCAGCCGGCCAGCAGGAGCGTCGCCGCTGCGCCCAGCGCCGCAATGACGGTGATGACGCCCAGCGGGCGGAAGATCGGGGTGGCGAAATAGGTGGCCGCGACGGTAGCGACCAGCAGGATCATCGCCACGGGCCAGACCCTGGCGGCTATGCCGTGGGCGCGCCCGGTGATGTCATCTGAGGTGCGCAGGGCCAGGAATGCCGCCCCGTGAAGCGTGAAGAGGGCCAACGTCGTCAACCCGCCCAGCAGGGCATACGGGTTGAGCAGGTTCCAGAACCCGCCCACGTACTGCATGTCGGCGTTGATCGGCACGCCGCGGACGATGTTGGCGATCGCCACGCCCCACAGGAGCGCGGGCACGAAACTGCCGACGAAGAGCATCCAGTCCCAGAGCGTGCGCCAGCCGGGGCGCCTGTCCTTGCTGCGGAACTCGAAGGCCACGCCCCGCACGATCAGCG
>FWPV01003134.1_pt1 | contig 38370 bp, 32 predicted proteins | sample 2228371 | NCBI WGS metagenome assembly FWPV01 (sample SAMEA103939776, study PRJEB20133) | metagenome
GCGCAGGGCGTGGCGCTAGCGCAACTCCAAGCCAAGGGCTACGCCGAGAAGTACCGCGCCGACGGTCGGCCGATCGTGCTGGTCGGGGTGGAGTTTAGCCGTTCGCAACGGAACATCGTGGGGTTGGAAGTCAAGCGGGCGTCAGAAAGCCAACGGTGATCCCGTGGTTCTCTTACTCTTTTCTTGCCTTTTCAGCTGCCATTGTGACAAAAGCAAAGCCAAGACCCGGAAAGCTTACCGATCGCTAGGATGACCGCGATCGCCTCGATCTGTTACACTCGCTGTGAATCAGGCAAATTCGTCGAAGCCAACTTCCCATGACCGAAAAAAACATCGTCATTCTCATCTCGGGGCGTGGCAGCAACATGGAAGCGATCGTGCGCGCGCAGATCCCGCACGCGCGCATTGCGGCAGTGATCAGTAACCGCGCCGACGCCAAGGGGCTGACCTTTGCGCGGCAGCATGGCATCGCCACTGCGGTGGTCGAACACCGCCACTATCCCAGTCGCGAAGCGTTCGATGCGGCGCTGGCTGCGGCGATTGACACGTATGCCCCCGACCTCGTCGTTTTGGCTGGCTTCATGCGCGTGCTCACTCCGGGCTTCGTGGCGCGCTATGAAGGGCGGTTGATGAACATCCATCCGTCGTTGCTGCCGGCGTTTCCGGGCTTACACACGCACGAGCGCGCTTTGGCCGCAGGTTGCCGCATTCACGGCGCGACGGTGCATTTCGTCACCGCCGATCTGGACAACGGCCCGATCATCATTCAGGCGGCAGTGCCGGTGTGGCCTGAGGACACTGCCGAGACGCTGGCCGCGCGCGTCTTGCGCGAAGAACATCGCATCTACCCGCAGGCGGTGCGTTGGTTCGTCGAAGAGCGCCTGGAGCTGCTGCCCGACGGGCGCGTGCGGGTGCGCGAAGCGGACTGGCCGGAGCAGGCGCTACTGGTCCCCGGGGTCGAGGCACGGTGATGACGTCCGGACCAGTCATGACACCAGGGGCGAAAGTTCCTCTCATGGAAGCAATCGAGAATTCCCTTTTCGGATTTTCCCTCAAAAAACGAACCCCGGCATTGCAGCGCCAGGGTGGGCGCAGAGGGATTGGCGGTTGGTTTTCTTTGGCCCTCGTCATTGGCGGTGCTGTGATCAACGGTTTTGCCGCCCAAGCGGCCGATCCTGCTGTTCCCCGACAGGGAAGCGTCGAATTGACGGTCAAACAAGGCCATGACGGTCTGACGTTGGGCGTGTCGACCCTGCGCTGGGCGGTGGAACACGACGGACGGTATCGCATCGAACTTGAAACGCGCGCCACGGGACCGATGGCGTTGCTGACCGGTTTTGCCGAGATCCGGCGCACCGACGGTGTATGGCAGGAGGGCCAGTGGCGCATGCAGCGCAGCGTGCGCGCACGCCCCGGACGTGCGGACGAAGTGATGGTGCGGCTCGATGCACTGACCATTGAGACGCAGCGCAAAGGCAAAACGTACCGCTACGAGGCACCGCCGACGGCGCAGGATTTTTTGTCGTTGCTGTTGACCTTGGCCGAGCGCTGTATTACTGGGCCTGCGGCGGGGGAAACGTGGTTGCTGAGCATCAAAAGCGCCAAGCGCTTGACCTACCAACGCAAAGCCAATGACGCCGCCACCGGATGCACGATGCAGGCGGTGACCGAAAAGAACGACTGGTCGATGGAGCTCGTCTGGCGTGAGGGGCCGCTGCGGTTGGTTGTGTCTGGAGAGGATGGAACGTTCAGTCATCACCGCGTCGAGGCTGCGAGATGATTGGGAGCAGAATCGTCGGGCATGAGGATGTTGGGCGCGAGAAGGAATCGGTATGAGCAGGAAAAATCCTGACGCGAACGGGGTTTTTACCGATTTGCCTTCGGCGCCGCATCGCGCCGTCGCGGAAAGAGAAAAAACCCGCTCGGCTCGTTTCCCTGAACCGACGCCGTTCCTGCTGCGCGTCACCATCCAGGCGCTTGCTGACATGTTGCGCTGGGAAGGAGCAGCGGATCGCGTGCTTTCCGACTGGTTGCGTGACCATCCGCAATTGGGGCCGCGCGAGCGCGCGTTTGTGGCCGAGCATTTTTACGCCGTCGTGCGGCATTACCGACGCTTGCAGGTGTGGGCAGGGGAAGGAGCTTCGCCGAAGCAATTGCTCCTCGCGTGGTTCGTGCTCGGGCTGGGGTGGTCGGCCACGCGCTTAGCGGCAGTGCTCGAGGCGGAGGACCTCGCCTGGATCACCGCGCGTAAAGCGGCGATGCACGGGTACGCGTGGACGGAGGCCGAGCGGCTCAGTGTTCCCGACTGGCTGTGGCAAGCGCTGGTCGCGGCGTACGGCGAGGATGAGACCCGCGCGCTTTTGTCGGTGATGTTGCAGCCGGCGCCGCTCGATCTGCGCGTCAATACGCTCAAAACCGACCGCGAAGCGGTGCTGGCGCGGTTGGCGGGCGAGGGAATCGTCGCCGAACCGACGCCGTTTTCGCCTTGGGGGGTGCGGCTGGCGGAGAAAATCGCCATCAACCGCCATCCTCTCTATCAAGAGGGGGCGGTAGAGGTGCAGGATGAGGGCAGCCAGCTGCTGGCGCTCTTGACCGCACCGCGGCGGCGCATGACGGTGGTGGATTTTTGCGCCGGTGCAGGGGGCAAGACGCTGGCGCTCGCGGCGATGATGGGCGGCACGGGGCAGATCTACGCCGGAGACATCAGCGCCAAGCGCCTGTCGGCTTTGCGACCGCGGCTGGCGCGGGCGGGGGCGAGCAACGTGCAGCTGTGGCACTTCACGGATGGCAAAGATCCCAAACTCGCGCGTTTGGCGGGCAAGGCTCACCGCGTGCTCGTGGATGCGCCCTGCTCGGGGATCGGGACGCTGCGGCGCAACCCGGATTTTAAATGGCGGCAGGATGAAGCGACGGTGGCGCGGCTTGCCGAACAGCAACGCGCCATTCTGGCCACTGCCAGCCAGTTGGTGGCTCCGGGCGGCTGGCTCATCTATGCCACCTGTAGCTTGTTGCCGCAGGAAAACGACGCGGTGGTGCGCGATTTTCTGGATGAGCACCCGGAGTTTCAGCCGCTCGATTACCGCATGGCGTTGGCCAAGGCGCCGCTGGCTCGCCCCGTTGAGTCATTGCCCATGCGCACGCCGGGGTTTTTCCCTGAGGCGCTGCGGGTTGCGCCGCACACCCACGGTTGCGACGGCTTTTTCGGCCTTGTCTTGGCGCGCCAGCCGCAGTAAAGTAATGCTTTCGTCGGTATGCATTCAATCACCAGGGAGGAGCCACAGATGATTCCAGAAACCTTCTCGGCTTTGATGATCCGCGAAGACAACGGCACCGTGCGCGCGGCGCTGGAGTCGTTGCGGGTGAGCGATCTCGACCCGGGCGAGGTGCTCATCCAAGTGGCCTATTCGAGCATCAACTACAAAGACGCGCTGGCCGCGACCGGCAAAGGCAAGATCATTCGGCGTTTTCCGTGCATCGGCGGCATCGATCTCTCTGGTACCGTCGTCGAGTCTACTGATCCGCGGTTTCGCCCGGGGGACGCGGTGATCGCCACGAGTTTTGACATCGGCGTGTCGCACCACGGCGGCTATGCCGAATACGCGCGCATCCCCGCGAAGTGGGTGTTGCCGTTGCCCGCTGGCCTCGATCTCTTTGAAGCCATGGCGCTGGGCACGGCGGGGTTTACCGCGGCGCTGGGGATCGAGCGGATGGAGCACGAGGGTCTCAAACCAGAGAACGGCCCGGTGGTGGTCAGCGGCGCCTCCGGCGGCGTGGGGATGCTGGCCATCCAAATGCTCGCCGGGCGGGGTTATCACGTCGTTGCGCTCACCGGCAAACCCGAGGAAACCGAAACGCTGAAAAAACTTGGCGCGGTGGAGATTCTCGACCGCAGCTCGATCGATTTTGCCAACGTGCGGCCGCTGGAAAAATCCCGCTGGGCCGGCGCGGTGGACAACGTCGGCGGACCGATTCTCGCGTGGATGCTCGCGACGATGCAACCGGCCGGTACGGTCGCCTCGATCGGTAACGCCGCTTCGTTCAAGCTCGAAACCACGGTGTTTCCGTTCATCTTGCGCGGGGTGAGTCTTTTGGGGGTGGATTCGGGCTATACCGGCTTTCCCATCCGCGCCAAAGTGTGGGAGCGGCTGGGCACGGACCTCAAGCCCAAGTACCTGCGTGAGATCACGCGCGAAGTACCGCTTTCGGCGCTACCGGCGATTTTCGATGAGTTCATCGCTGGGAAAGCCAAAGGCCGCACGGTGGTGCGCATCGGGGCGTGACCGCGGGGGATCGGTGCCGTCTGGTGAGTCTGGGAAAGCACACGATGGGGCAGGCGGGTATCGAGGCGCGCTGAGCCAAAGATGTAAAGTCGATAAAAGTGATTGAAGAGAGGGAGTTGACCATGGGGAAATACGAAGACTTTTACCGGCGGTCGATCGAGGACCGCGACGGCTTCTGGGCCGAGCAAGCCAAGCGCATCCACTGGCACAAAGCGCCGGAGGTAATTTGCGACTATAGCCGCCCGCCCTTCGTGAAATGGTTCAAAGGTGGCGAGACGAACCTGTGCTACAACGCTGTCGATCGCCACGCCGCGGTGCGTCCCAACGATACGGCGCTCATTTACGTTTCCACCGAAACAAACGAAGAAAAAACCTACACCTTCGCCGAGTTGCAACGCGAAGTCGAACGCATGGCGGCGATTTACCGCGCGCTGGGGGTGGGCAAAGGAGATCGGGTGCTTATCTACATGCCGATGATCCCGGAAGCGGCGTTTGCGATGCTTGCGGCGGTGCGCATCGGTGCGATTCACTCGGTCGTTTTCGGCGGCTTTGCTTCGGCGTCGCTAGCCACGCGCATCGACGACGCGCAGCCCAAGATCATGGTCACGGCGGACGCCGGCATGCGCAACGGCAAGGCGGTGCCGTACAAGCACCTGGTGGATGAAGCCTGCCAGTTGGCCCAGTGCCCGCCCGAAAAGATCGTCATCGTCGACCGCGGCCTCGATCCGGGTTTCCCGCGTCAGGAAGGGCGCGATCTCGACTACGCCAGCCTGCGTGCGCAGCATCTGGACGCGCAGGTGCCGGTGGAATGGGTCGAATCCACGCACCCGAGCTACATCCTCTACACTTCCGGCACCACCGGCAAACCCAAGGGCGTGCAGCGTGACACCGGTGGTTACGCGGTAGCGCTTGCCGCGTCGATGCAGTACATCTTCTGTGGCGAAGCGGGCGAGACGATGTTCGCGACCTCCGACATCGGCTGGGTGGTTGGGCACAGCTACATCATCTACGGGCCACTCATTGCCGGTATGGCCACGATCATGTACGAGGGCACGCCGCTGCGGCCCGATCCCGGCATCTGGTGGCGCTTGGTGGAAAAGTACCGCGTGCGCGTGATGTTCTCGGCTCCCACCGCGGTGCGGGTGCTCAAAAAGCAGGACCCCAGCTACCTCAGGTCTGCCGATGTCTCTTCACTCAAGCACCTGTTCCTGGCCGGTGAGCCGCTCGATGAGCCGAGCCACCGCTGGATCCACGAAGCGTTGGGAGTGCCGGTGATCGACAACTACTGGCAAACCGAAACCGGTTGGCCGATGCTGGCGATTTGTCGCGGCATCGAGGATAAACCCGTCAAATACGGTTCCCCTGGCTTCCCGGTGTATGGGTACCACCTCAAGATCTTCCGCGAGGACGGCAGCGAGTGTGGTCCGAACGAGAAAGGCATCGTCGGGGTTGTGCCGCCGTTGCCGCCGGGTTGCATGAGCACGGTTTGGGGGCAAGACGAACGGTTCGTGAGCACGTACTTCAGTCTTTTCAAAGCGCCGCTGGTTTATTCGTCGGCGGACTGGGGGATCAAGGACGAAGAAGGGTATCACTTCATTCTCGGGCGCACCGACGATGTGATCAACGTCGCTGGGCATCGCCTGGGAACCCGCGAGATCGAAGAAGCCGTGCAGGCGCATCCGGCGATCGCGGAAGTCGCAGTGGTCGGGGTCAAAGACGAGGTCAAAGGCCAGGTGCCGGTGGCGTTTGCAGTGGTCAAGGACCCGGCGCGCATCGCCACGGCCGAGGCGCAGCAGCTACTGGAAGAGGAAGTCAAGAAAAAGGTGGACGAACTGCTTGGCGCCATTGCCCGGCCGGCGCGGGTGTATTTCGTCCATGGGCTACCCAAGACCCGTTCGGGTAAAATGCTGCGTCGCTCGATCCAGGCGCTTGCCGAAGGACGGGATCCGGGCGATCTCACCACGATCGAGGATCGCAGCACCTTGGATGCCATTGCGGAATTGCTCAAGAAATGACCCATGTGATGAACACCTATGCCCGCTTGCCCGTGGCGTTTACCCACGGGCAGGGCGTGTGGCTTTACGACGAAGCCGGTAACGCTTATCTGGACGCGCTGGCAGGGATCGCCGTCTCGACGCTTGGGCACGCACACCCGCGCCTCGTGCAGGCGCTGTGCGCACAAGCGCAGCGGGTGATTCACACCTCGAACCTATATCGCATCCCGCAGCAGGAAGCGCTCGCCGATCGCTTGTGTGCGCTGTCTGGCATGGACGAGGTGTTCTTTGCCAACTCCGGTGCTGAAGCCAACGAGGGGGCGATCAAGCTGGCGCGCCTTTTTGGTCATCGTCGCGGCATCGCGCGCCCAAAGATCGTGGTGATGGAAGCGGCGTTTCATGGCCGTACGCTCGCCGCGTTGTCGGCGACCGGCAACGTCAAAGTGCAGCAAGGCTTTGGGCCGCTGGTCGAAGGCTTTGTGCGCGTGCCCTTTGGCGACCTCGCGGCGCTGCGGACCGCAGTGGGCGACCCCGACGTGGTGGCGGTGATGTTTGAGGTCATCCAAGGGGAAGGCGGAATCCGTCTGGCGCCCCCCGAGACAGTGCGCGCGATCCGCGAGCTCACCGCCGCGCGCGGTATTCTGATGATCTGCGACGAGGTGCAATGTGGTGTCGGTCGCACCGGCCGCTGGTTTGGCTGGCAGTGGGCCGAAGCCATGCCGGACGTGATGACTCTGGCCAAAGGCCTGGGCTCTGGGGTGCCGATCGGCGCGCTGCTGGCCGCGGGTCCAGCGGCGGGCGTTTTTGGCCCAGGCAACCACGGCTCGACTTTTGGGGGCAATCCGCTGGCGTGTGTCGCGGCGCTCACCACGCTCGCGGTGATGGAAGAGGAGGGGTTGCTTGCCAACGCGGCGCGGCAAGGCGAACGGTTGCGCGCCGGGTTGCGCGAGGTGCTTGCCGACGTGCCCGGGGTGGTCGACATTCGCGGCCAGGGGTTGATGCTTGGGATCGAGCTCGACCGGCCGGCGGCGCCGCTCGTGCGGCAGGCGCTCGAAGCGGCGCGGCTGTTGATCAACGTCACTGCCGAACGGGTGATTCGCTTGTTGCCGCCGCTGATTCTGCGCGATGAGGAATGCGATGCGATCCTCGCGCGTCTCGTGCCGCTCTTGCGCGCGTTCTTGACCGAGGCGCCATGAGCGGTGCGGCGGTTGTTCGCTCGGTGAGGAGGTTTGCCATCGGGGGGGCGATCGGCTCGGCCCAGGCGGGCCGGATCGCAAACCGCGTCGGCCATCGCGCGTGTCAGAGGTGCTGGCGCCCACCGCGCTTTTCCCTTGTGCGCGGCGTGCCACCGGCGTTCCGCTTAGCTCGTTTCGATGGCGCTTGCACGGCGAAAGCGCTTAGGATCTTGCCATGAACGCGATCAAACACTATTTGCAATTTCGGGATTTCACCGCCGACGAATACACCTATCTTTTCGAACGCGCGGCGTGGATCAAGCGCAAATTCAAGAACTACGAACCCTGGCATCCGCTGTTTGACCGCACGCTGGTGATGATTTTTGAAAAAGCCAGCACCCGCACACGGCTGTCGTTCGAGGCGGGCATCCAGCAGCTCGGTGGCTTTGCGGTCTATCTCAACACCCGCGATTCGCAGCTCGGGCGCGGCGAACCGGTGGAAGATGCGGCGGAAGTGATTTCGCGCATGAGCGACCTGGTGATGATCCGCACCTATGAACAGGCGATCGTCGAGCGCTTTGCCGCGCGCTCGCGTGTGCCGGTGATCAACGGGCTGACCAACGAGTTTCATCCCTGCCAAGTGCTGGCCGATATCTTTACATTCCTTGAACATCGCGGCGACATCCGCGGCAAGACCGTGGCGTGGATCGGGGATGCCAACAACATGTGCCACACCTGGCTGCAGGCGGCGGAGGTGCTGGATTTCAAAGTGCATGTCTCCACACCCCCGGGCTACGAGGTCAAGCCGGAGGTGGCGCGCATTACCCCCAACGGCCACTATGAAATCTTTGCCGACCCGATGGACGCGGTCAAAGGCGCACATCTGGTGACCACCGATGTTTGGACGTCGATGGGTTTCGAGGAAGAGGCAGAAGCGCGCTTGACGGCGTTTCGCGACTGGCAGGTCAACGCCGCGATGATGGCACGTGCCGCGCCCAACGCGCTGTTCATGCACTGCCTGCCGGCGCACCGCGGCGAGGAAGTCACCGCCGAGGTGATCGACGGGCCGCAGTCGGTGGTCTGGGACGAAGCGGAAAACCGCCTGCATGTGCAAAAGGCGTTGATGGAGTATCTGGTGCTCGGACGGATGGACGGGTGAGCGGTGGGGGGGTACCACTGCCCGGAGGCGTGACCGGAATATCGTGTATGGCCCCCTTGACAGTGCCGCTAACTGCGCCGGTTATCGGGTAATCGTTGGTTCTTTTACATGTCGCGATGGCTAAACGGAGTGTTACATGTCGCAGATCCGAAAAGTCGTGCTCGCTTATTCCGGCGGGCTGGATACCTCGGTGATCCTGAAGTGGTTGCAGGACACCTATCAGTGTGAGGTCGTTACCTTCACCGCCGACCTCGGGCAAGGGGAAGAGCTCGAGCCGGCGCGGCAGAAGGCGCTGGCGCTCGGGATCAAGCCCGAAAACATCTTCATCGACGACCTGCGCGAAGAATTCGTGCGCGATTTCGTGTTTCCGATGTTTCGCGCCAACACCCTCTATGAGGGCGAGTACCTGCTCGGTACCTCGATCGCCCGGCCACTCATTGCCAAGCGCCAGATCGAAATTGCGCGGCAGGTGGGCGCGGACGCGGTGGCGCATGGGGCCACCGGCAAAGGCAACGACCAGGTGCGCTTCGAGCTGACCTACTATGCGCTGATGCCCGAGATCAAGGTGATCGCGCCGTGGCGTGAGTGGGATCTCACCTCGCGCGAGCGCTTGCTTGCGTATGCGGAGTCGGCAGGGATCCCGATCGAGCAAAAACACCGTGAGGGGGGAGCGCCGTATTCGATGGACGCGAACCTGCTGCACATTTCCTACGAAGGCCGGCACCTGGAAGACCCAGCGGCGCAAGCCGAAGAAAGCATGTGGCGCTGGACGGTGGCGCCCGAACGCGCCCCGGATGCCCCCGAATACATCGAGCTGACGTTCGAGCGCGGCGACCTGGTTGCGATCGATGGTCAACGGATGCGCCCGCATGAGTTGCTCGCCAAGCTCAACGAGCTCGGCGCGCGGCACGGCATTGGGCGGCTCGACTTGGTGGAGAACCGCTATGTGGGCATGAAGAGCCGCGGTTGCTATGAGACACCGGGCGGCACGATTCTTCTGAAAGCGCACCGGGCGATCGAGTCGATCACGCTCGATCGCGAAGTGGCGCACCTCAAGGACAGCCTGATGCCGCGCTACGCCGAGCTGATCTACTACGGCTACTGGTTCAGCCCCGAGCGCGAAGCACTGCAGGCGCTCATTGACAAGACGCAGGAGCGCGTCAATGGCTGGGTGCGCGTCAAGTTATACAAAGGCGGCGTGATGGTGGTGGGGCGCGATTCCGCGACCGACTCGCTGTTTGACCCGACGATCGCGACGTTCGAAGACGATCGCGGTGCGTACAATCAGAAGGATGCCCAAGGGTTCATTCGCCTCAACGCGCTGCGCTTGCGCATTGGTGCTAAACGCAAAGCGCGTCAAAGCTGACCTCAGAGCCGGGCAAGCGCTTCGAGATTATGGTACGCACCTCTGCGCTTCAGGCTAAGCTGAGAAAGAGGCAAGCGGCAGGTGGGTTAGCGTATGCCGTGCTGCCTTCAAACCGAGGGCGCACGGCGCTTATGCGATGAAGGAAGCGAAGCGGCAATGGAAAATGTCGTTTTGTTGGGTTTGACGTTCGAAGAGTGGGAAGAATGGGCGCTGAAGATCCTGGTGCCGGCGTTCATTCTTTACATGATCTTCATCATTGGCAACCTGGCGTGGAAATCCAAAGCCGGGAAATACGGCACCCTGTGGCTGTTCATTGCGCTGGGGGTCGGGTTCATCGGTTTTATTGCCAAAGGAATCATCGAATGGTGGATGGCGCGTTGAGTGGCTCCAGTCAAGGCATGCTGGCGCTGCTGGTCGATCCCGGAGAGGCGTCGGGTGGTTTTTTACGCCGCACGCTGGAGCGTTTCGGACTTACTGTGCTGCGCGCGCGTTCCGCTGTTGAGGCCAAGCAGCTGGCGCAGGAACAACCGTTCGACGTGGTGATCACCACCTGGATCATCGCCGATAGCGATGGCATTTCCTTGGCGCAGGCGCTGCGTCCCTGGCTCAAAGAAGCCGCACCGATTTTGATGGTTACCAGCGAGTCCAGCCGCGAACTGGTGGAGCGGGCGTTTCGTGCTGGCATCACCGATGTCTTTTCCCGCGAGGAATTGTCGCACCTGGAAAACTTTTTGCATTATTTCCTGGCCCAGCGCAGCGACGCCGTTGCCGGAGCAAGGGTGTTGCTGGTCGAGGATTCGCCAGCGCAGCAACGCAGCCTGGTGGCGATGCTCGAGCGGCGCGGATACCGTGTCGATGCGGTCAGTAGCGTCACCCAGGCGCGGCAACGATTGCTCGAGCGAGAGTACGAACTTTTCCTGATTGACCTGGTGCTGGCGGACGACCTCAGTGGTTTGTCGCTGGTGCGGCAACTGCGGCGGCGCCCGGAGGACTTCGTGCTGCACCCGATCGTCGTGCTCACAGGGTTTCACGACGCGGCGCGAAAAAGCGAACTCTACCGCCTCGGGGTCAACGACTACGTGGTCAAACCGCCGCAAGATGTGGAGCTGTTGGCGCGGGTGCACAACCTGGTGTTGATGCGACGGCTGTATCAGCAACTGCAAGACCGAGAGCGACTGCTGCAGGTAATGGCAGTCACGGACAAACTCACCGGTATTCCCAACCGCCATGCCTATGAGGAGGTCGCTAAGCGCTATTTCGAGCGCGCTAAACGCGAGGGCAAGCCGCTGTCGTTACTGGTGATCGACATCGATCACTTCAAGCAGGTCAATGACACCTTCGGTCATGCCAAGGGTGACGAAGTGCTGGTGGCTGTCGCGCGCGAAATTGCGGCGCAGGTACGCGCCAGCGACTTTCTCGCTCGTTTTGGTGGCGAGGAGTTCGTTGTCCTATTGCCCAATTGCCCGCAAGAGGTGGCTGTCAAAAAAGCCGAAGTGATTCGCGCGCGGGTGCAGGAACATGTGCGCACCGCAAGAGGTCCCGTGACGGTGAGCGTTGGGGTGACGGAATTGCAGCCGCGGCTAGAGGCATTCGATGAGGGATTTGCTCGTGCCGATACAGCCTTATTTCAGGCCAAGGCGCAAGGGCGCAATCGCGTCGTGGTGCTCCCTCCGCCCGGGCGGGGGGAGAAATAGCGGTTTGCGTACGTCTCTCCCGGAAACGGCGGGGGTGCGCACCAGCTCTTACCCCCAACTGCCGATGCCGCCGAGAGCGGGCGGTAGGCTACGCGACTACGCCGCGCTGATCAATTCCGCCGGACTGGGTGCTTGCGGTTGCGCTTGTCCAAAAAAGCCCTCGGTGTGAATGCGTTCCGACGGGGCACCAAGTGCCAGAGCCGCTTCCCGGCAGGCCTCCACAAACTCAGGGCTGCCCGCAATAAAAACAGAGTAAGCCGACAAATTGGGAAACTTTTCCGGCAGCAGTGTAGGCACGCGGCCATGCCAATGGCCAGGGACCTCTTCGCGCGTCAGGGTGGGACGGTAGGTGAAATTGCGGTGTTTGGTTTCCCAATAACGCATCATTCCCTGCGCGTAAAGATCTTGCCGTGTGCGCGCCGAATGCACCAGCGTCACCGGTTTGCGGAAGCCGCGGCGCAGCGCCGCTTCGGTGAGCGACAAGATGGGCGCCAGCCCCGTGCCTGCGGCGAGGCACAGCACTGGGGTTTCCGCGGACGGATCGCCGATGAACGTGCCGTAGGGGCCGTCGATGCGCACCAGATCGCCCGCCGTGAGCTGTTGCGTGGCCCAGACGCTGGTCTTGCCGCCGTCGATGCGCGCGATCTGTAGCGTGATTTCACCATCGGGGCGCGGCGCGTTGGCAATGGAATAACTTCGCGCCGGCACCTCGCCGCGGGCGTCGGTCAGGGTCACATATTGCCCCGGCCAAAAGCGCATCGGCTGTCCCACCGGCCGCAAACGCAGCTCGATGATGCGCGGGGTGCGGGCGATGCGGTCCACTACCACATAGCGCTGGTTTTCGCGCGGCGGAAAAAGCTTGGGCCGCGCGTCGGCCGTGCCCCATTCGATGACCAGCACTTTGGAAAGCGGTTTGGCCATGCACATCAAGCCATAACCCTGCCGCCGCTCCTCAGGCGACAGCGCCATGTCGAGCACGACCCCCTGGTCGAACTGCCCTTCCAGTACCTTGACCTTGCATTCGCCACAGGCACCGGCACGGCAGTTGTTGGGCAGTGCATAACCGGCTTTTTCCAGCGCGGTCAATACCGTGTCGCCGGGAGCACAAGGCACTTCGCGGTTCGAAGGATGCAAACGGATAATCGTCGTTTCGCTCACGGTGTTGTCTCTTTCGGGGCAGTCGCGTTTGGTGACGTTTCTATCCTGGTTCTAGCTCATGGGCCAAACGGCGCCGTCTTGGGCCTCTGTCCGGATCATGCCCAGGTCTGCGCACTGGTGTGAACAGGTATCGATTCTCCGGATAAACTCGTGATCCAACCAGGCGGTACGTCGGTGCGCACCGCCTGGATTATTTTAGAACACCGGAACGATCGATGCCATATCCACCTCGGTCACTTCCTCGCCGCTGATTCCGACCTCAGGAATCGCCGGGAAGGGGATGCCGTAGCGGTCGAGCACCCCTTTGAGGTTGAGGATCGCGTTGCGCCAGTTCTCCCGCTTGGCTTCATAGGTGGGAATGCCGAAGCCGGCACCGCGCGCGACTTCTTCAGCTTCGCGCTGATTGGGGATGAAATCCTCCGGCAGATCCCAGAATTCCATCGGCGGTTCGAACAGCACCGCCGACAAGAATAGGTACCCAGCGCGGATCTGCTTGGTGACCAGCGACTTGTCCTCGGCGGCAAGCTTGGGATAATCCCGCTCCATCAGCGCCATGCAGATCGCCATGTGCCGGCCTTCGTCGCGGCCGATGTTGCGGAACGCCTCCTTGAACACCAATTCGCGGCTATTTTCGTACATTTGCTTGAAGATCGTCGCTGCGGCGATCTCCCCCATCAAGAACGACGAAAAAAGCACCGCGAGGGAGTATTTGGGCACCGCGTTCTTGTAGCCGTTCCAGTAACGGCCGCCGTTGTAATACAGCCACTTGGCGTTTTTCTGCAAACGCCGCCCAAGCTCGGTTTTCGGTTCATAGGTCAGGGGGTCGTGGTAATCGAGGAACTTTTTGATCGTCAGCCCACACATTTGCTCGTGGTTTTGTTCGTCGCGGGTGATCGAGAAAAAGCAGCGGCGCACTGGGTCTTCTTCGTGCTCTTCATAAGTCTTGATCAACGCCGAAGCAAACACCGGCGGAGCGGAGGCATCGAACACCGATAGCAACGTCCACCAGTAAGCGATTGCTTCGCGCTCTTCCCAACTGTAGGAATCCACATCCAGCGTGTCCCAAGGCAGCTTTTTGGGATCCCAGTTTTCGCGCTGCGCTGCGTCCCAGATCTCCTCGAGTTTGTGCGTCTGCGCGTGCCAGGACAAGGGATAGACGTTGGGTTGCGGTGTGGCTGGGGGGAGTTCCATACGCAACGCCAGTTTTTCATTGTGGGCCATGTGTTCCTCCTTTCGTGTGGACTGGTCATTCAAAATGAGCAAAGTGTTTTGCTCAATTCGAATTATGCGCGCGTTGCCAAGCTTTTTCTTTGATCTAGATCAAATTTTGTTCAATTTTTCGACCGGTCGGTCGGTCAATTTATTTATTTGCCTGCCCAGGTCGGTGCGCCAAGCGACGTCAGGAATGGATTGCGTAGGAACGGTTGGAACTTTTGTCCAGCAAACACATGTGTTGATTGTCAAGCAAACGCAGGAGTTGACTGTCAAACGAGCACAGGGTTTGACCATGTCAAGCGAGCACTAGGTTTGACCCCTTGGCGACATGCGGAACTGACCCCTCTATGGGGTGGGATGAAGGGACGTCGAACTTGCGCGGCGGGTGCAGTGACCGAAGGATGCCGGGGTTGTTGCAGAGCAGCAATAAAGAGAATCAGAGGATAATCCACAGTGATGAAACCGTGGACGATGCCCGATTCGACCCTGCGCTCTAGGCTCAGCGATGCGATCGCGCTGGCACCCCGTTTTCCGGCGCGCGCCGATGAGGGGGCGCGCACGGTGAAATGGTCGGCAGCCGTGGCCATCGTCTTGGCGCCGCGCACCGAGTGGGGACCGGCGGTGTTACTGACGCGACGCACGCCGCACCTCATCCACCACCCAGGGCAGATCAGTTTCCCCGGTGGGCGCTGCGAGGCCGAGGAAACGGCGCTGGCCGCAGCGCTGCGGGAAACGGAAGAGGAGGTCGGCTTACCCCGAGAAGCGCTCGAACCGATCGGCGAATTGCCGCACTACGTCACCGTGACCGGCTATGAGGTAAGCCCCTGGCTGTTGTGGTGTCCGGAGGTGCCGCCGTTGCGGCCAGACCCGTTCGAAGTGGCAGAAACGTGGTGGTTGCCGCTTACCCAATGGGTGCCAGCACAGCGGTTTCAGCGCCACCAGCTGGAACATGCGGGGCAGCGTTACGGCTTCTGGGCGCTGGCGTGGCGGCATTATTTCGTCTGGGGCGCAACCGCCGCGATGCTGCGTCAGCTAGGGTTGGCGCTCGAGGCGGCGGGGAAGTAGAAACCTCCGCACAGCCCGATAGTAAGCGCAGCCGCGCTCGCCACGTCGCAAAGCGAAGATTTCTTGGGCAAGGGGTGTGTGTCGAGCTGATGTAGCGGCTTATGTGTGGCGGACAGCGGCTCGATCGCGGCAAGACAAGCGCCTCGCTTCAGGACGGGCTTTCTAAGGTGCCCCTTTTCCTGAACCTCCCTCCTGCCGATCCTGACTTTCCGGAGCTTCGGGATAGGGACCTTCGCCCAAGCCCAACGGCGGCGGAGCATGACGCACCAGCCGCTCGAAAATGCGCATCCAGTCGTCGCGCTCAGTCGTGCCCCGCATCGGGTCAAGACCGCTACGGCGCCAACCTTCGGCGATCCAGGCCCAATCTTCTTCGCGCAAATGCCGTTGCGCCAGCGGCAATATCTCGCGCTCTTCGGTGAGCATGTGCTGACGGTAGAACTGCGCGTACCGCTCGAAGGTGCTACGAAAACGCTCAAACCCCCCCGGTTCGCGCGATGCGAACGCGTGCAACGCACTTTCCAATTCCGCGATGCGTTGCTCAGCGGCGGCGTGCTCGCGCTCCAGGCGCGCAATGATGGCATCGGCCTCGTGCGTGCGTTCTTTCAGACGCGCGAACAGATAGTGATCTTCGTTGGGATGGTGCCGCCGCTCTGGGTATTCGGTGAGGTAATACACCATCGCGCGCAGCAGGCGAAAGTCCGGTTCGATTCTGCCGGCGGCAATTTCATCAAGCAGAAAATGCACGGCGTGCACAATCGCCGCAAGCGACTGGTGTTCGTCTTCCAGGTACTGCCAGGCTTCGGTACGTCGCGTCATGGTTGGTGTTGGCATGCTCGTGTCCCTTTCCTCTCCTTTAGGCGAACCGCTGCCGCGGGGTTAAACCAATTCGTAAGCTTTAGAGCAAGAGCAAAACCCGAGTTTTTCACGATACGGCGGCAAGGAGTTCTTGCCGTTTGCTCAGCCCCAGGTACGTTTCGATCACCCGCGGGTCGGTGGCCAGCTCCGGCGCAGGCCCTTGCAAGGTAATCTCACCCATCTCCAGCACATAGCCGTAATCGGCTACTTGCAGCGCCGCACGGGCGTTTTGTTCGATCAACAGCACCGACACCCCTTGAGTACGCAACCGTGCGATGATGCGAAAGATCTCACGCACAATCAGCGGCGCAAGCCCCAGCGACGGCTCATCGAGCATCAAAAGCTTCGGTTTGCCCATCAGCGCGCGGCCGATCGCCAGCATTTGCCGCTCACCACCAGAAAGCGTTCCCGCCAGTTGCTGACGGCGCTCCTCAAGGCGCGGAAAGAGGGCATACACCTCTTGCAGGGTTTCTTTCCAGTCGCGCGCGCCGCGACGATAGCGCTGAAACGCGCCGAGCACGAGGTTGTCCTCGACCGTCATTTCGCCGAAGAGTTCGCGTTTTTCCGGCACGAGCGCCAAACCCCGCGCGACCAGTTCTTCGACCTCGGGGCGGGCGATCGCCGCGCCGTCGAACTGCATCGCGATGCGGCTGGGGATCAACCCCATGATCGCGTTGAGCGTCGTGGACTTGCCGGCCCCATTGGGGCCAATCATCGTGACGATCGCCCCGCGCGGCACCTGTAGGCTAATGCCATGCACGGCCTCTACCTTGCCATAGGTAACGTGCAAATCGCACACCTCCAAAAGCAAGTCGCTCATTGCACGCCTCCGAGATAGGCTTCGAGCACGCGCGGGTCGTTTTGCACTTCTTGCGGTGTACCTTCGGCGATTTTCCGTCCAAACTCCATCACCACCACGCGGTCGGCCAGATTCATCACAAAGTCCATGTCGTGCTCTACGAGCAGAATTCCCATGCCTTCGGCGCGCAGTTGGTGCAACAACTCAGCAAGCGCCTGCTTTTCTTTGTAGCGTAAGCCCGCGGCGGGTTCGTCCAAAAGCAGCAGGACGGGATCGCTGGCCAGCGCCCGCGCGATCTCGACGATGCGCTGCTGTCCCAACGCGAGGGCACCCGCTTCGGTGAGCACATGAGCACCCAGACCAACCCGTTCGATCTGGAAGCGCGCTTCGGCCAACAGCCGGCGTTCTTCCTCACGATCCAAGCGCAGCATTGCCGCAAGCGCTTCGGCGTGACCGCGCAGATAAGCGCCGATCGCAACATTGTCCAACACCGGCAAAGTCGGTAGCAAGCGTACGTGCTGGAAGGTGCGGCTCATCCCTAAGCGCGCGATGGCGCGGGAGGGCAAAGCGGTGATGTCTTGCCCAAGAAAACGGATCGAACCTTCGTTCGGGGTATCGACCCCCGAGATCTGGTTGAAAAAGGTGCTTTTACCGGCGCCGTTGGGGCCGATGAGCGCCAGGATCTCGCCGGCATGCACGGTCAAACTCATGCGATCGTTCGCCACCAAACCTCCGAAACGGCGCGTGACGTCGCGGGCTTCCAAGATTGGCGTGCCTGGAGCTGGCTTGTCGCGCCGCGGCAGCGGTTGCGCCGCGGGAATGCGCCGCGGCGTCGGTTCGACGGGCGCATGGCGGCGCAGGATCGGCCACAGCCCGTCGCGCGCCTGATGCAGCACCAGCACCATCAAAAAACCGAAGACGATCAGTTCGAAGTTGCCGCTTTGCCCCAGAAGCTGTGGCAACCAGTCCTGCAGCCATTGCTTGACCAATGTGATCAGCACTGCTCCCAGCAATGCGCCCCATAGGTATCCGGCGCCTCCGACCACCGCCATGAACAGGTACTCGATGCCGATGTGCAACCCAAACGGTGTTGGGTTCAAAAAACGCTGCATGTGGGCATAGAGCCAACCCGACAAAGCGGCGAGAAGCGCGGCGAGCACGAATGCGACCATGCGGTAGCGCGTGGTGGGAACGCCCATCGCTTCGGCCATCAGCGCTCCCCCTTTGAGCGCGCGAATCGCACGCCCCGGGCGCGAATCGAGCAAATTCGCCACCGCGAGCATTGCGGCAAGAAATACGACCCAGATGAGGTAATAGATCGTTTCGGGTTGGCTCAAGTCCCACGGACCGATGGACAGCGCCGGGATCCCCCCAAGGCCAGTGTGTCCGCCCAAGAATTCGAGGTTGCCGAACAGAAAATACAGACTGATGCCCCAGGCGATCGTTCCAAGCGGCAGAAAATGGCCGGAGAGGCGCAGCGTGATCGCGCCGATGGCCAGTGCCATCAGTGCGGTCAAGGCCAAACCGAGCGCCAGTCCCCACCAAGGGGAACCGGCAGCAAAAGACAGCGCCTTGGCAAGTGCGCCAGTGCTGACGAGCGCGGTGGTGTAGGCGCCAATGCCGACGAATGCGGCTTGCCCAAAGCTGGTCATGCCGGCCACGCCGGTGAGCAACACCAGCCCGAGCGCGACCAGCGCGTAAAGGGCGATGTAATTCATCAGCACGATCTGGAAGGTGGGCAGCAACGCAGGCGCTACCGCTACGAACGACAAAAACACCACGAGCACCGCGCGCGCTGGCACGCGACGGGGAAGGGCAGAGGCAAGAGCGGGCACCATCACTTCATTCCTCCTCGACGTGGTGGGTGGTGAGTGAGCGCCACAACAGCACCGGGATGATGAGGGTAAACACGATGACTTCCTTGAACGCGCTCGCCCAGAACGAGCTGAACGACTCCAGCAGCCCTACCAGCAGCGACCCGGCGGCGGCGATGGGAAAGCTTGCCAGCCCGCCGATGATCGCCGCGACGAACCCCTTGAGACCAATGAGAAACCCCGAATCGTAATAAATGGTGGTGATCGGACTGACCAACACCCCTGAAGTGGCGCCGATTGCCGCGGCGAGCAGCAAGGTCAACCGCCCGGCCAGGTTGGGCGAAATGCCCATCAAACGCGCACCGTTGCGATTGACCGCTGCGGCACGCAGCGCTTTGCCGTAGAGCGTGCGGGTGAAAAACAACGCCAGCGCGGCAATCAGCGCCAACGAGGCTCCCAATACCCACAATGACTGACCCGAAATAAGCAGCGGCCCGAGTTCGAAGCGTGCGTCCCACAGCGGTTCCGTGCGATAGCCTTCGGCGCCAAACATCAGCAACCCGAGACCGGAGAAAGCCAGGTGCACCGCAACCGAGACGATCAGCAACACCAGGACGCTGGCTTCCGCTACCGGCTGGTAGAAAATGCGAAAGGTGATCGGTCCCATTGCCGCGACGATCGCGATCGCCAAGCCCATTCGCGCCAGATGCGGTAGGCTTTGCCAGTCGAGCGCAAAAGCCAGCGCCGCGAGCGCTATGGGCAACACGGCGTACCACAGCAGCGACTCACGCCACGCTACCAAGCGGCCGCCGCGCCAGTGGGCCCAGGCGTCCATCGTCAGCGCCACGGCGCCGCCCGCAAGCAGCAGCAGCGCCGAAAGCGGCGCCTGGCCGTGCTGCAACATCGCCAGGGTCAGCGCCCCGTAAGCCACGAATTCGCCTTGCGGGATGAACACGATGCGCGTGACGGCAAACACCAACACCAGCGCGATCGCCAGCAAGGCGTAGATTGCCCCATTGACGATGCCATCCTGGATCAAAATGAGCGCGATGCTTGAGTCCATCGACGTAAGTCTCCCTCCGCGCCGCTACGGCGCGCTTGGTCAGGACAGCCCATCCTGCCCAGGAACCGCTGACCCCGGGCAGGCTTGCATAAGAGAGGGATACGGCGGCGGTTACTTGACGTACTTCCAGGTGCCGTTTTGGATCTGCACCATCACGCGCGCGCGTTGATCCAACCCCAGGTGGTCGTCTTTGCTCATCGTAAATACCCCATGCGCGGCGGGTAGTTCTTTGACGTTTTCGATCGCCTCGCGCAATGCCGCACGAAACTCAGGGGTACCGGGCTGGGCTTTTTTCAGCGCAGCTGGCAACGCCGCGGAAAAGATCTTGTAAGCATCCCACGCGTGCGCGCCAAAGGTAGACACTGAGCCTTTTCCATGCTTGCGCTCATACAGTTGGACGTACTCCAGCGCCGATTTTTTCACCGGATGGCTATCGGGCAATTGCTCGGCAACCAGCACCGGTCCGGCGGGCAGGAACGTGCCTTCGCAGTCTTTGCCACAGACGCGCAAAAAGTCGTTGTTGGCCACACCGTGCGTTTGGTAGATTTTGCCGCGATAGCCCCGTTCTTTGAGCGTCTTTTGCGGCAACGCTGCTGGCGTGCCCGAGCCGGCGATCAGCACCGCATCGGGGTTGGCCTGCACGAGCTTCAAAACCTGACCAGTGACCGAGGTGTCGGTGCGGTTGTAACGCTCATTGGCGACGATCTTCAGGCCCCGCGCTTCGGCCACCGAGCGGAAGTTCTCATACCAGCCCTCACCGTAGGCGTCGGCAAAGCCGATGAAACCGACCGTCTTGACCCCTTGGTCGATCATATGCTCAACGATCGCGGTAGACATCTGGTAGTCGTTTTGCGGCGTTTTGAATACCCAAAAGCGTTTCTCATCCACCGGCTCGACGATGCGGTTGCTGGCGGCAAACGAGATCATCGGCGTTTTGCTCTCGAACGCCACGTCGATCATTGCCAAAGAGGCGGGCGTGATCGTCGAACCCATGACGATGTCCACTTTGTCTTCGGTCACGAACTTGCGGGCGTTTTTGACCGCCGTGGTGGTGTCCGAAGCGTCATCGAGCACGAGCCACTGGATCTTCTGACCGGCGATTTCGCTGGGCAGCATCTCGATGGTGTTTTTCTCCGGGATACCCAAGGAAGCCGCCGGACCGGTCGCGGAAACGGTCACGCCGACCTTGACTTGCGCCCAGGCCGTGCCGGCGGACAACGCCAGCGTCATCGCCACGAGCAGAGTTTTGCGAGCGGTTGCGTTCATCGTGTGTCTCCTTTCCTACCTCACATTCTCGCGCTGACCCGGCGAGGTTGGGGCGCCGCGCGGCTTCGGCGCTGGCTCAGCTTCGGGGGTGTAGGGCCGCGCGGTAAAGCCTACACCCGTTCAAAAAACCTACACCCGTTCCAACAACAGGGCAATGCCTTGCCCGACGCCAATGCACATCGTCGCAATCGCCCAGCGGCCGTCGCGCACCTGCAGCGCCCGCGCCGCGGTGAGCGCCAGCCGCGCGCCCGAAGCGCCCAGCGGATGTCCCAAAGCGATCGCGCCGCCGTGCGGGTTGACGTGCTCGGCCTCATCCGGCAATCCCAACAGGCGCAACACGGCCAATGCCTGCGCAGCAAACGCCTCGTTGAGCTCGATCACGTCGATTTCGCTCAGTCGCTTTCCGGTGCGTTCAAGTAGCTTTTGCGTCGCTGGCGCCGGTCCGATGCCCATGATGCGCGGTTCCACGCCCGCGGTGGCCATGGCGTGAAGGCGCGCGAGCGGCGTCAAACCGTACCGCTCTACGGCACGTTCGCTGGCAATGAGGCACGCCACCGCGCCGTCGTTGACCCCCGAAGCGTTGCCGGCGGTGACCGTACCGTCCGGTCGTACCACGCCTTTGAGTTTTGCCAGGGCTTCCAGGGTGGTGTCGGGACGGGGGTGTTCGTCGACGCTCACCGTGACGCGCTCGTTCTTTTTGCCGGTCGGAGCGTCGATCGGCACGATTTCTCCGGCAAAAAAACCGGCGGCGTGCGCCGCGGCGTAGCGCTGCTGGCTGCGCAGCGCAAAGCGGTCTTGATCCTCGCGCGCGATGCCGAACTCGGCAGCGACGTTTTCGGCGGTCTCGGGCATCGAATCGGTGCCATAGAGCGACAGCATGCGCGGGTTCACAAAGCGCCAACCGATCGTCGTGTCTTCGATCTTGGCGGTACGGGAAAAGGCGCTGTCGGCTTTGCCCATCACGAACGGTGCACGGGTCATGCTCTCGACCCCGCCGGCGATCATCAGCTCGGCTTCGCCGGCGGTGATGGCGCGCGCCGCGGTGCCGATGGCATCCAGCCCCGAGCCGCACAGGCGGTTGATGGTGCCACCGGGCACGCTCACCGGCAATCCGGCCAGCAGGACGGCCATGCGCGCGACGTTGCGGTTGTCTTCTCCGGCCTGGTTGGCGCAGCCGAAATACACGTCATCGACGGCGGCCCAGTCGACTTGCGGCTGGCGCGCCATCAACGCGGCGATCACGTGCGCGGCCATGTCGTCGGGTCGCACGTGCGCGAGCGCGCCGCCGTAGCGGCCAAAGGGGGTACGAACGCCGTCACACAGGAAAACGGCAGGCATGAGCATGCTCCTTTTGCGCAGTAGGGTCGATGGTCACCGCACCGGCAGTGACTTTGTCCTGAAAAGCGCGTTGCGCCCCGGCGATCCCGTCAAAAAACAACGCCGCAACGATCGGTGCCAACTGTTCATGCGTCAGCGGCCCATCGGCGCGCAGCCAGGTAAAGGTCCAGTTGATCATTCCAAAAAGCGTCATCGTCAACGCCCCGACCAGCGCGGGTGAGGAGGCGTTGAGGCAAGCGGCGACCAACCGCTCCACCCCTTTGACCACCAGGCGTTGCTTGTGGCGGATCTCTTCACGTAGCGCCGGTGGCAGATGTTTGACGTCTTGCACCAGCACGATATGACGGTGCTGCGCGTGTGCGTATTCGTGCAAAAGGTCGGCGATGAGTGCGGTAAGCGCCGCCCGCGCTTCGCTCGGCGTCGGTTCGTTCGCCGGTAGCCGCTGCTGCACCAACGCGACGAGACGGTCGACGTGCGTGCTGGCCACGTCGAACAGCATGTGCTCTTTGTCGCGGTAGTAGTGATACAACAGTGCCTTGGAGACACCGCACGCCTGTGCCAGCGCCGCCATCGACGCGGCATGGTAGCCTTGGCGGGCAAACAGCATCGCGGCGACGTCAAGGATCGCCTCGCGCTGCTCACTAAAGGCGGTGCTGCGCTTGCGGGCCATGATGGTGAGTGTCGAAGAACGGCATCACGGGCAATCGGGGGATGGGTTGTCTCGGTTCACTCTCTGGGCCGCCGGTCGATCACCCGCCGCGCTTTACCCACCGAGACGCGTTCGATCGAGAACGGGTCGCCCACATCGACGCGCGCCGAAATGCCTACAAAAGTCTTGATCAGATGCGCCAGCTCCTTTCCTGCCGCGGCGATCACCTCTTCTTTACGTCCGACGTTGGCTTCCGGGTTGATCTCTACCTTGACGGTCAGGGTGTCTAAATGCCCTTCCTTGTCGACGATCAGCACGTAATGCGGTGCCAGCTGCGGCACGCGCAGGATCAGTTCTTCAATCTGAGTCGGGAAGACGTTGACGCCGCGAATGATCAACATGTCGTCGGTGCGCCCGGTGATCTTGGCCAGCCGCCGCATGCTGCGCGCCGTGGGTGCAAGCAAGCGCGTCAGGTCGCGGGTGCGGTAACGGATCATCGGCAACCCTTCTTTGGTCAGCGTGGTGATCACCAGCTCGCCTTCTTCCCCGTCGGGCAAGACCCGACCGGTGATCGGATCGATGATTTCGGGATAGAAGTGGTCTTCCCAGATCACCGGACCGTCTTTGCTCTCGATGCATTCGTTTGCGACCCCCGGTCCCATGATTTCCGACAGGCCGTAAATGTCGAGCGCGTCCATCTGGGTGCGCGATTCGATCGCGCGGCGCATGCCCTCGGTCCACGGTTCGGCACCGAAAATGCCTACTTTGAGCGAGATGCGGCGCGTGTCAATGCCTTGGCGTTCCATCTCGTCGAGGATGGTGAGCATGTACGAAGGGGTCACAAGGATGATGTCGGGCTGGAAGTCCAGAATGAGCTGGATCTGCTTTTCGGTCTGCCCACCGGACATCGGCACGACGGTGCAGCCGAGCCGCTCGGCGCCATAATGTGCGCCCAGCCCGCCGGTGAACAAACCGTAGCCGTAGGCGACATGCGCGATGTCGCCGGGGCGCCCGCCGGCAGCGCGGATCGAACGCGCCATCAGATGCGCCCAGGTGTCGATGTCCTTGGCCGTGTAACCGACCACCGTGGGTTTGCCGGTGGTGCCGCTGGAGGCGTGGAGGCGCACAATCTTTTCCCGCGGTACGGCAAAGAGCCCAAATGGGTAGTGGTCGCGCAAGTCCTGCTTGGTGGTGAAGGGAAACTTCGCCAAGTCTTCGAGCGTCTTCAAATCCTCCGGATGCACCCCTTGCGCCTGGCATTTGGCGCGGTACGGCGCGACGTTCTCGTAGGCGTGGCGCACACTCCATTGCAGTCGTTGTAACTGCAGGGCGCGCAGTTCGTCGATGCTGGCTTTCTCGATCGGCTCGAGGTCGCCAGGCTGGGGCTGTTTGACCGGCATTTTCAACCTCCTTTCCTTTGGTATGGATATAAATTCTAGACGATTTCGACGACTGGTCGGCCACGAAAGCGGTACGAACGCCCGCGCATGATCGCCACCAGCGTGCCGTCGCGTTTGGTGACGGTGACGTCATACACACCCGTGCGGCCGCTCGCGACGACCGCTTTTGCCTCGGCGATGAGTTCGTCTCCTGGCCGAGTGGGGGCGAAAAATTCACTGCTGATGCTCGAGGCGACCGTCATTTCGTTGCCGCTGTTGCAGGCGTAGGCAAACGCGGTATCGGCGAGCGTCGTGAGAATACCGCCGTGCAGGATACCAAAGCCGTTGGTCATTTCCTCGCGTACGGTCATCACCACGCGGGCGCGATCCGGGCCGACGGCGTCGATGCGAATGCCGAGCCACTGCGCCGCGCGATCGTTGGCGTACATGCCCGCCGCGACCCGTTCGGCGACGGTTTGCGGGTCCAAACCGGCGTGGACGTCGCGATAGCTGGCTTCACTCATGCGCTTTTCCCTCCCTGCGCGGCAGCGCGCCGGCGCAGCTCGGACGAGACGCGGTAGCGTGCCTCGCCGTAGTGGTGCTGCAGGTTTCCTAGAAGGGCGACGACCCGCTTCGCACCGACGCGTTCACACCACGCCAGCGGGCCTTCGGGGTAATTGACACCAAAGCGCATCGCCAGGTCGATGTCGCAGGCGCTCGCCACCCCAAACGCCACCGCGTCGGCCGCTTCGTTGGCGAGCATCGCGTTGATGCGCGCAACGATCAAACCTGGCCGATCGGCGACGACGGTTACTGCGAACCCCGCGGCGGCAAGTGCTGCGATCGCGTCCTGGCGCTGGGTTTCGCTCGTCGCCGGGCTGAAGGCCACAGCGATGCGTGTGGCGTTGGCCGGATCGCGCACCCAGTCCAGCAACGCCAATGCCGGGGTGCGCTCGCTGGCCGCGCGTTCGAACGCTGGCCGGCCGTCGGTGAACATCAGGCACACCCCGTTGTCGAGCTCTACGCGCGCCGGGGTCGGGGCGGTGACGCGGCGAACGGCCATCCCCTTGGTTTGCCAGCGCGCCACCAGCGCTTCCAGCCACGGCTCCTCGCCGATGCAGGTGAGTGTGCCGCGGTAGGGTTCTGGGACCGAGGCCTCCTGCGGCGCCGGACGCGTCGCACCGGGGCGGTAGTCGTAGAACCCGATACCGCTTTTGCGCCCCAGGCGACCGGCATGAACGAGTTCCTGCTGTATCAGGTTGGGCTGATAGCGCGGGTCAAACCCCAGTGCTTCCCACACCGAGCGGGTCACCGCGAAATTGACGTCGTGGCCGATGAGGTCCATCAACTCACAAGGGCCCATCGGATAGCCCCCGGCGTCGCGCATGAGCGCATCGAGCGTTGCGGGGTCGGTGGCGCCTTCCTGAATTAAGCGCAGCGCTTCGCCGTAGTAGGGGCGGGCCACGCGGTTGACGATGAATCCGGGGGTGCTCTTTGCCACCACCGCGATCTTGCCCCAAGCGGTGGCGGTGGCGGCAATGCGCGCAGCTACCTCCGGGGCAGTGGCCAGGCCAGAAACGACCTCGACCAGTTTCATGCGCGTGGCGGGATTGAAAAAGTGCATTCCCACCACGCGCTCGGGGCGGGCGCAGGCGCTGGCGATCGCGGTGATGGACAATGATGAGGTGTTGCTGGCCAGAATCGCTTCCGTAGGTACCAGGGCTTCTAGCTCACGAAACAGCGCCTGTTTGACCGCGAGATCCTCGACGATGGCTTCTATGACCAGCCCGACATGTGCGGCAACGGCGCGGTAGTCGTCGCAGCGCTGCAAGCGCGAGAGTGCCGCGTCGCGCTCGCTGACGCTCAGCCGACCTTTTTCCACCAGGGCGTTCCATTCAGCGGCGATGGTCTCCACCGCAGCAGACACGGCCGGGGGGTTGGCATCGAAAAGCCACACGGGGTGACCTTGCAGCGCTGCGACCGCCGCGATGCCGCGGCCCATCGTGCCGGCGCCGATCACCAGCACGGCGCGGTCGCAAGGTAGTGGTGCCGCGACGGACGAAGTGGCACGCTCGTGAGCCACAGGCGCAGGGCTACCGGTCGATGGCGCAGTGGCTGTTGTCTTCACCGGCGGGGTGCTGGGTTCAGTGCTCATCGCGATCGCCTCACTTGCCGACGAAGCGGGGAGCACGCTTTTGCAAAAACGCTTGCACCGCTTCCTGATAATCCTGGGTTTGGCCGCAGGCGCGCATCGCGTCGCGCTCGCGGTCGAGCTGCTGCGCAAAATCGTGCTCGAAGCTGCTCCAAATGAGCGCTTTGGTTTGGGCGTAACCGAACGTGGGGCCGGCAGCGAGCTTTTCCGCAACCGCCGTGACGGTGGGGATGAGCGCTTCGTCCTCCACGCACTGCCAGATCAAACCCCACCGCGCTGCTTCTTCGGCCGTGAGTTTTTCCCCAAGCAGCGCCAACCCCAACGCGCGCGCGGTGCCCACCAGCCGCGGCAGCACCCAGCTGCCCCCAGTGTCGGGCACCAGCCCCAGGTTGGCGAACGACTGCACGAAATAAGCCGAGCGCGCCGCAAAGACCAGGTCGCACGCCAAGGCCAGATTTACCCCCGCGCCGGCGGCAACGCCATTGACGGCAGCGATGACCGGCATCGGCAGCGCGCGCAGTCTCAGCACCAAGGGCTTATAGTTTTGTTCGATCGAAGCGCCGAGGTCGGGCGCGGCGTCCCCCGGCGCGACGGCGCGGTCACTGAGGTCTTGTCCGGCGCAAAAACCGCGACCCGCGCCGGTGATGACCACTGCGCGCACCTCGCCGCGGCGGTTTTGTTGTTCGACTTCGCTGAGCACCGCCCGCAGCTCCTCGTGCATTTGCTGCGTAAAACTATTGAGCCGCTCGGGGCGGTTGAGGGTGATCCAAGCGACGTGCGCTTTGACTTCGAAACGCACCGTGGTGGTGTCTGACGGCGTCACAGGGTCTCCTCCGGTTATGATCATTGACTGACCGTTCGATCAAATGGTAGCCGTCTTTACGGGCATTGTCAACGGTTTTTTTGTCATAGTAAAACGACTTCGTTTATGTTAAAGTTTGCCTCAGGGCGTCGTCCCGGTTCGAAAGACACCCCAACCAAGGAGGAAGCAAAGATGGATACTGCAAAAATCTCTGTGTCGCCCGTCGTCAGTCATTGGTGGCTGCAGCACCAGGCGCTGCTGGAAGCAGCAGTCGAGGCCAACCGCACGCGCGGCTATTGGTCGGCGTTTCCCGAACTGCCTAGCCCGAAGATCTACGGCGAAACGGCGATGGCCGACGGCAAAGCGGCGGTGTTGGCGTACCATGAGCGGGAGTTTCCCTTGCACGATCAAGTGGGTATTACCGCCTGGACGTGCAGCGAGCATTCTCCCTACGGGGTACCGCTAAGGCCACGCTACCCGGTATGCCACGAGGCGGCCTTGCTGACTGCTGCGGAATCGGCGCGGCGAGGCTGGCAGCGGCTGGGAGCGCAAGGGCGGGTCGCGGTGCTGCTCGAAGCGTTGCGGCGCTTGCATGCGCGCTGCTTCGAACTGGCGCACGCGGTGATGTACACCACCGGCCAGGGTTGGATGATGGCGTTTCAGGCCGGTGGCCCGCATGCGTTGGATCGCGGCCTGGAAGCGGTAGCGATGGCCTGGGAGGCGATGCGCCAGGTGCCGGCCGCAGCACGCTGGGAAAAACCGCAGGGCAAGAATCCACCGCTGGTGCTGGAAAAGCGCTTTGAGATCGTCGGCAAGGGTGTGGGCGTGGTGATCGGTTGCGGCACGTTCCCCACTTGGAACACCTATCCGGGGCTGTTTGCCGCGCTCGCCACCGGCAATCCGGTGATCGTCAAGCCGCACCACAACGCGGTGCTGCCAGCAGCGATCACCGTGCGGGTGCTGCGCGACGTGCTTGCCGAGGCGGGTCAGGACCCCAACGTGGTGCAACTGGCGGTCTTTACCGACCGCGGTGCCACCCAAAGGCTGGTGACGGACGCGCGCGTCAAGATGATCGACTTTACCGGCGGCTGCGCATTCGGGCGCTGGTTGATCGACCATTGTCGGCAAGCGGAAGTGTTTGCCGAACTCGCCGGGGTCAATACGGTGGTGGTGGAATCCACCGACGATTACGCGGGAATGCTCAACAACCTGGCGTTTACGCTGTCGCTTTATTCTGGGCAGATGTGTACGACCACGCAGGCGATTTTGGTGCCATCGGAAGGCATCGCTACCGATGTGGGCGTCAAGGACGCTGCGACCTTTGCTTCGGACCTGGCAGCGGCGATTGACAAGTTCCTTGCCGACCCACGGGTGGCGTTTGCGGTGCTCGGGGCGATCCAGTCGCAGGAGACACGGGCGCGCATCGAAGAAGCCAACGCCGGGCATCTGGGCGAAGTGGTGCTGGTAAGCAAAGCGCTCACCCATCCGGAATACCCGCAAGCGATCGTGCGCACGCCGGTGCTGCTGATAACCGACGAAGCGAATGAAGCTGCATACGGAGAGGAGCGCTTCGGCCCGATCGCCTTCGTGGTGCGCTGTCGTGACCGGTCAGCACTGGCGACGCGCGCCGAGGCGATCGTGCGCACGCACGGCGCGCTGACGCTGGGGGTGTATACCACCGATCCGGCGTTCCAGGAAACGATGACCGAAGTGAGCCTCTCGGCCGGGGTGGCGTTGTCGTTCAATCTCACCGACGGGGTGTATGTCAACCAATCGGCAGCGTTTTCCGACTACCACGGCACCGGCTTGAACCCGGCCGCGAACGCCAGCTATACCGACATCGCGTTCGTGGCACGCCGCTTTGCCGTCGTGCCGAGGCGCTGGCATCCTGCGGCGGAATAACGCGCTTGGTGGGCTCGGCGATGGCGCGCCCATCGCCGGCCAGGCGACTTGGCGCAAAACCGAGATGAGCGGCAAGGGGCGCCTTTGTCCTGACTCAGCCCGGTACGCTGTGGTGAGCGTTTTTCGCCAGCTCCACCCCGCGCGCGAATGCCCGCGCGTTGGCCGCGCGGATCGCTTCGCCTTTGGTGGCAAAGCGCTGTAGGATCGCGGCTTCGAGGTGCGCCCGCGGAAGCGGCAAGAAGGGACTGGCCGCGCCGAGCATCAGCACGTTGCCCAGACGCACGTTGCCGAGTGCCAAGGCTTCGGCGTGGGCGTCGAACGCAATGAGGCGGCGGCCGCTGGCTTCGAGGCGCGCAAGCACGTCATCGGGGTAGGAAAACCGTCCGAGCTCCACGACCGGCGGTACGATGCGGCCAGTGTTGGCGATCACTACCGCATCTTCGCGCGTCCAGGGCAGCCAGCGCAGCGCTTCGGCGGCCTCGAACGCCAGCAGTATGTCGGCTTGCCCGGGGTCGATCTGCGGCGAAAGCACGCGTGTGCCAAAGCGCAGGTGCGACGAGACGACGCCGCCGCGTTGCGCCATGCCCGCAACCTCGGTTTTTTTGACCTCGAACCCCTGCGCCATTGCGGCTTGGGCGAGCAGGTCGGAAGCGGTGAGGACCCCTTGGCCGCCTACCCCGACCACCAGAACATTGGTCACGCTCATGCCGAGGCCTCCGCAGGGCTGGCCAGGGCGCGGTCGCGCTCGGGCATGGTACATGGGGTTCGGTCCGCCGGCACGATCGCCTCCGGTGCGCACGGTTGCAGGCACAGCCCACAGCCGGTGCATGCGACGGTGTCGATCGTTGCGAACGCCAGCGGCACCGTTTTGCCGCTGGGTTTGACGGCGCTGCCGCGTTGGCGCACGTGAATCGCTGGGCAGCCGACATCCAGACAGTTGCCGCAGCCGGTGCATTTTTCTTCGATTACCCGGTAGGGCGTACGGGGCCGGTAGCGGTCGGTGAGCACGCACGGCTGGTTGGTGATTACTACCGACGGGCCTTGGTAGGCGATTTCTTGGCGCAGCGTCTTAAAGAGCGTCGGCAACTCGTAGGGGTCGACCACATGCACGTGTTCTTCTTCCACGCCGAGCGCTTTGACCAGGGCAGCGAAATCCACCCGCGGGGCGGCATTGCCACGGATGTCGCGACCGGTGCCGGGGTGGTCCTGACCGCCGGTCATGCCGACGGCACGGTTGTCGAGAAGTAGCAAGGTGATATTGGCGCGGTTGTACACCGCATCGACCAGACCCGACATGCCCATGTGCAGGAAGGTGGAGTCACCGATCACCGCGACGATGCGCTGTTTGGCATCCGCTGCCGTGCGTCCTTTGTCCATGCCGATCGCCATCGAGACCGACGCGCCCATGCTGATGCACGTATCGAGCGCGTTCCAGGGATGCCCGGCGCCCAGCGTGTAGCAGCCGATGTCGCCGGAAACGATGATGTGACGCAATTGGCTCAAGGTGTAATATACCCCCAGGTGCGGGCAAGCCACACACATTGACGGCGGGCGAGGAAACAAGTCGGCGACGGCGATGGGAACGGGGCGCGCCGGCGTCGGCGTTTCGCCAAGCAACGCTTTTTTGAGCACCGCGGGCGTGAGTTCGCCGATACGCGGCAAGCGGTCTTTGCCGATGACCGCAAAGCCAGCGGCACGCAGTTCCTGCTCGATCAATGGCTCGGTCTCTTCGACCACCACCAATTGCTCGCAGCGTTGCGCCAGCGCCTCGACGAGCGCGAACGGCACGGGGTGTGACCAGCCGAGTTTGAGCACCGGGGCGTCGGGAAACGCTTCCTTGACGTGATAGTACGCCGCGCCTGAGGTCACGAAGCCCAAGCGCCGGTCGCTGCCGTCTTCCAAGCGGTTCCACGGGGATTGCGCCGTCTGCTCGCGCCAGGCGGCTTCGCGGCTGTGCTGCCACGGCAGGCGCTGTTTGGCATGCGCCGGGACCATCACCCAGCGCGGCGGGTCTTTACGAAAGCCGTCACGCTCGGCGATCGTTTCACGTTCGGCAACGACCACCGGGGTTTTGACGTGGCACACGCGCGTGGTCAGCCGCAGGATCACCGGCACTTGCAACGCCTCGCTCAGTGCGAACGCAGCGCGCGTCATGTCGAGCGCTTCCTGCGAATCGGCGGGTTCCAGCACTGGCAGATGGGCAAAACGCCCCCAGTAGCGGGAATCCTGTTCGTTTTGCGACGAGGACAACCCCACGTCGTCGGCGACTGCCACGACGAGGCCGCCGACCACACCGGTGAGGGTGGCGGTCATCAGCGCATCCGCCGCGACGTTCATGCCGACGTGCTTCATCGCGCACAAGGCGCGGCTCCCCATGAGGCTCGCGCCAAACGCCACTTCGAACGAGATTTTCTCGTTGACCGACCATTCGCAGTAGGGCTCGCAGGCCAGCGCCAGGGTTTCGAGAATCTCGGTCGATGGGGTCCCCGGGTACGCCGCGGCGACTTTGACGCCGGCCTCCCAGGCGCCACGCGCCACGGCTTCGTTGCCGGAAAGCAGCGCCCGTGTGCCAGGCGGCAGGGTAAATGGGTTCATCTTTCGTTCCCTCCCAGAAAACGGCAATCGTACCAAAAATAAAGAGGTTTTTTGCAGGGCTGGCACAGGCTTGGAATACAATTGCCTATCATGACTTGTTTCCAGGAAATGCGATGGCGCTGCAATTCGTGATCCGCGGGCTCAATTGCGCCGGCTGCGTGCGGCGGGTTGAGGAAGCGGTGCGGCAGGTGCCGGGGGTGAGCGAGGTGCGCGTCAATCTTGCCACCGCCACCGCGGTGGTAGAGGGCGACCCGGTGCCAGAAGCGGTGTTTGCCGCGGTGGAAGCGGCCGGTTATGGCGTGGTCAACGCCGGCGATGCCGCCAAGGCTTTGCAGGCGCAGGAAGGGGCGGCGTTGCGGCGCGATTTTATTTGGGCCGCGGCGCTGACCGTGCCGCTGGTGGCCATCGCGATGGGCGAGATGGTGCCTGGGGTATCCCGCGGGTTGGAAATATTGCCGCCCCGTGTCTGGGGAATCGTGCAGTGGCTTTTGGCCAGCGCCGTCCTTTTTGGCCCTGGTTGGCGGTTTTTGCGCGCCGGGGCGGCGGAGCTTCGCCACGCTGCCCCGGCGATGAATAGCCTGGTGGCGATCGGCACCTTGTCGGCTTACCTTTATTCTTGCGCCGCATTGCTGGTGCCGCAGTGGTTTCCCGCAGGCGCGGCGGCGCTGTACTTCGAGGCCGCGGCGGTGATCGTCACTTTGATCTTGCTTGGGCGCACGCTGGAGCACCGCGCCAAAGGGCGCGCCTCGGAAGCGATTCGGGCGCTCCTGGCGCTCAACGCGCCGACCGCGATTCAGCGCGTCGACGGGCAATGGCAGGAAGTACCCGTGGAAGCGTTGGCGCCGGGCGACGAGGTGCTCGTGCGCGCTGGCGCTCAAGTGCCCGCCGACGGGGTGGTGATCGAAGGGGAATCGTATGTGGCCGAGGCGATGCTGACCGGTGAGCCGCTGCCGGTGGCCAAACGTCCCGGGGACCGCGTCTTTGCTGGCACCGTTAACCAGCATGGGGCGTTGACGGTGCGTGTGGAGCGGGTGGGTAAAGCGACGCTGCTCGGGCAGATCGTCGCGGCGGTAGAGCGCGCGCTCAACGACAAGCCGCCGATCCAGCGACTCGCCGACCGCATTGCCGGCGTGTTCGTACCGGTGGTGCTGGCCATTGCCGCGCTGACCTTCGTCGTCTGGAGCTGGCTGGGGCCGGAACCGGCGTTGGCGCACGCCTTTGTGGCCAGCGTCAGCGTGCTGCTCATCGCCTGCCCGTGCGCGATGGGCCTGGCCACCCCTACCGCGGTGATGGTGGCGATGGGAACCGCGGCGCGGCACGGCATCGTGTTCCGGCATGGCGCGGCACTGGAGGCGATGGCACGGGTGCAGCGCGTGGCGTTCGACAAAACCGGGACGATCACGCAAGGGAAACCGGCGGTGGTGGCGGTGCGCCTGGCGCCGGGAACGGAGGAACGAGCGCTGTGGTCGTGGGTCGCGTCGATCGAGGCTACGGTACAGCATCCGATTGCCGCAGCGTTGCTTGCGGCAGCGCACGAACGCGGCGCAACGGCGCAGGCCGTCTCTGCCGTTGAAGTGGTGCCTGGCTTCGGCGTCGCGGCACAGGTGGAGGGTGTGGCGACGCGCATCGGCGCGCCGCGCTGGTTCGACGAGGCGAGCTTGCGGCCGTGGCAGGAACTGCTGGCGCCGTGGGGCAACAGCGGTTACACCGTGGTGATGGTGGCGCGGGGGCAGGAGATCGTTGCGGCGATCGCGATTGCCGATCCGGTTCGTGCTGATGCGGCCGAAGCGATCGGGGCACTCAAGGCGCAAGGGGTACGTCTGGCGCTCATCAGTGGCGACACCCAGGCAGCGGTGGCGGCGATCGCAGCGCAGGTGGGCATAGGAGAATGGCGCGCCGAAGTCCTGCCGCCACAAAAAGCCGAAACGGTCAAAGCGTGGCAGGCGCAAGGGGAGGTAGTAGCGTTTGTGGGCGATGGGATCAACGACGCGCCGGCGCTGGCGCAAGCCGACGTTGGCGTCGCGGTGGCCAAAGGCAGCGACATCGCGATCGAAGCGGCCGACGTGGTGCTGCTGCGCGATGACGTGCGGCTGGTTGCGCAGGCGTTGCAGCTGGCACGGCGCACGCGGCGAATCATTTACGGGAACTTTGCCTGGGCGTATGGGTATAACGTGGCGTTGATCCCACTGGCGGCTGGCGTTTGGTATCCGATTGCCGGGGTTTGGCTCAACCCAATGCTGGCGGCAGCAGCGATGAGCGTTTCGAGCGTGCTCGTCGTGCTCAACTCGCTGCGCTTGAAGCGGGCGCTCTCCGAGCGACAGTCGGCTTAGAATGCCATACATTGTACAGCGGTAATACGAGCTGGGAAAACGAAGATGCTGGCTATTGGTTTGCCTGCTGATGTAGAAAACCGCCTCGAGGCGCTGGCGTGAGCTACGGGGCGCACCAAGACCTTCTACGCCCGGGAAGCGATCCGGCGTATCTGGACGATTTGGATCATCGCCCGCAGCGAGGACGCAAGGGTACGCATTCTGGTACGGCGCATTCACCGATAACAGGTTTTCCGGGGATGAGGTGAGCAGCGCCGATCGGTTGCGCCTGGGTATTGGTCGGCGACAAAACTCCCCTCAGCATAGCCGAGCAACCAAAGTGATCAAACGAGGTGCGAATGTCTGGTCGGTATCTCTTTCGAGCTTTTTTCCTGAGCATGGCTCTTGCCACGCTGAGCGCCTGTTCCGAAACGCCGCAGGACACGCGCCCGGGGCAGCCGGTGGCAACCCGGCAGGCGGCGTTCAAAGAGATGGTGCGCACGTTTGAACCGATGGGCGTGATGTTGCGTCAGGGGCCGTTCGATGAAGCGCGTTTTCGCGAACACTTTGCCCGGTTCCGTTCCACCGTCGACAAACCCTGGCCGCATTTTGCCGAAGATACCTGCTACCCGCCTGCGAAAGTGACGCCGGCGGCGTGTTCAGACCTAAAAGGCCTGCAGCGTCGTGCCGAAGCGTTTCGCGAAGCGGTGGCGGCGCTGGAGGCGGTGTTGGCGGAGTCGTCGGTCTCGGCAGACGCGCTGCGCGCGCCCTACGAACGGGTATATCAGACCTGCCAGGATTGCCACCGTGAGTACCGCAAGAAATGACGCTTCGGCTTTGCCCGACCGTCCGTTGGGGATCGCGGCGCCGGTGATTGCCTCCGCAAGCGCCGCTGCCTGCTCCGACCCCTGGCCGCAGCGCATTGTTTGTCTGACCGAGGAAAGCACCGAAGCGCTTTACGCGCTCGGGCAACAGCACCGCATCGTCGGCATTTCCGGCTTTACCGTGCGGCCGGCGCAGGCGCGGCGAGAAAAGCCCAAAGTCTCGGCGTTTACTTCCGCCAAAATCGACGAGATCGTGGCGTTAGAACCCGATTTGGTGATCGGTTTTTCCGACATGCAGGCCGAGATCGCCGCCGCACTCATCCGCGCCGGGGTGGAAGTGTGGGTCAGCAACCACCGCTCGGTCGCCGGGATCCTCGCGTACCTCCGGCGGCTCGGAGCTTGGGTGGGGCAGAGCGAAGCGGCGGCCGCATGGGTGCAGCAACTGCAAGCGCGCCTTGCGGCGATCGCGGCGCGAACCGCCGCGTGGCCGTGGCGGCCGCGGGTGTATTTCGAAGAATGGGACGAACCGATGATCAGCGGCATCCATTGGGTGTCAGAGCTCATCGCGATCGCCGGCGGCGAGGACATTTTCCCCGAGCGGGCGCGGGCGAAACTGGCACGCGATCGCATCATTGCCGATCCCGCTGAAGTGGTGCGCCGCGCCCCCGAGGTGATCATCGGTTCCTGGTGTGGCAAAAAATTTCGCCCCGAGCGCGTCGCAGCGCGCCCAGGGTGGGAGGCGATCCCGGCGGTACGCGCCGGGCACGTGTATGAGATCAAATCCTCGTGGATTCTGCAGCCTGGGCCGGCGGCGCTCACCGACGGGCTGGACGCGCTGGTGGCAATCCTTGAGCGGGTGGTGCGCTCGCGCGATCAAACAAACGTTTCAAGACGCTAAACCGAACCGACGCTCGGCCTCACGGCGCACATAAATGCCACCGCGGTCCGTTTGGCTGCTCAACTTCGAGCGAACGAATAAAACGCCAAATTCGTCGTTGGACTGGTGATGCGCGCCGCGTTGCGATTCAACTTCGGCCCAGCGAGTAAAACTCATCGTTGGGGCGCAGCGCGCTCATGTTTGCCAGGCGATTGCTCATGGCAAAAAACGCCGCGATCGCGCCGATGTCCCAGATGTCCTCGGGCGATAAACCGTGCTCAAAGAGCGGCTCCCAGTCCTTGGGCGTGATGTGCGCCGAGTCGGTGGCCACTTTGAGCGCGTAGTCCAAAATCGCCATTTGCCGCGGCGTGATTTCGGCGCGGCGGTAGTTGGTCGCGATCTGATCCGCCAGGCGCGGGTTTTTGCTGCGCACGCGCAGAATCGCTCCGTGGGCGATCACGCAGTACAAGCAGTCATTTGCGGCCGAAGTGGCCACCACGATCATCTCTTTTTCCGCTTTGCTCAGGCCCGAGGGCCGTTCCATCAGCGCGTCGTGATAGGCAAAAAAGGCGCGAAACTCATCGGGCCGGCGCGCAAGCAGTAGGAAGACGTTGGGGATAAAGCCGCTTTTTTGTGCCACCGCCTCGATGCGCTCGCGAATGTCGGGCGCCAATCCCTCTAGATTCGGTACGGAAAAACGACTGATGTCGGTTTGGCTCATCGTTGCTGTACTCCAAGCGGCATTGGCATGTGCTTTTTAGGTACGAAAACGAGAGGTCAATTCCGATAGTTGATTAGCCAAAGAGCGAAGCTGTTGTAGTTCGCTGTTGGCTAAATTTGCGGATTCTTTGTTCTTGTGAGCCAATTTGGTCAGTTCCTCTATGCTGTCAGAAGCAGCGTGTACAGCTTGTCGCTGTTCATCCAATTCAGCAGTCATGCGTTGGAACGCTTGCGTGACAGAGGCAACATCAACCAAGATTTCACTGAGCGAAGCGGAAGATTGGGCAACTGATTCACTCGATTGTGATGCCGCTTGCGTTGCCTGGTGGATTTGCTCAACAGCAACCTCGATTTCTTGATTGATTTTGGTGATCAACGCAGCTATTTCGCTAGTGGCTTTGCTGGTGTTTTCCGCCAGTTTGCGTACTTCATCGGCAACGACCGCAAAGCCCCTTCCCTGTTCTCCCGCTCGTGCTGCTTCGATGGCGGCGTTCAGCGCCAAGAGGTTAGTCTGATCGGCGATGTCACGAATCGTTTGCACGATGCCACTGATATCGCGCGAGCTTTCTGCTAAATCCCGGATCTTGTCGCTCGATTGGTCAATGGCTAAAGCAAGTGCTTTGACTTGTTCAGAGATGTCTTGAATTTTACTGATGGTTTGATGGATCTGTTTGGAAGTTTGTTCAATTCGTTCGTTGGTGTTAGCCGCTTCGACTAAAACATCTGAGGTAGCTTTTTCAAATTGTACAAAACGATTTTGCATCTCTAATGTGTTGCGTTCGACTTGATCAGCGCTTTGGTCGATTTCTGCACTGACCCGAGCGATGGAAGAAGCGGCTTCAAAGACTTTCTTGGCGGAATCGCGGACGGCTCCGATAATATCACGCAAGCGGGATTTCATTTCTTCAACTTGGCCGAGCAGGCTTTGAGAGGGAACTGAAGCGGGAAGGGGGGATGACTCTAAATTGCCTTCAGCAACTCGTTCAATCGCATTGGTGGCTTCCTTCGGTTCGCCCCCCAGCGGTTTCACGACATGTTTCACTACCCATGAACCGAGCACGACGGACATGAGTATGAAGACGAAAGTAAGAATGACTGCCTCGACGAGGGAATTGCGCAACGATTGTTGGAATAGTTGATCTGTAGGAACATAAATGTTGAGAGAGCCGAGCACTTTTTCCGGAGCAAGGCTTGCCACTTGGTTAGCCATCGCATGACAGGTTGCGCAACCCGGATGGATTCCAGCGGTCAGCGGGACTGCCAAACGGTAAAACCCTGGTTCATAACGCGCAACCGGCTCCGCTTTAGTCATCATCTGTGTCAGAGCGGAGCGTTCAAACTCGATGTTGATTTCAGTATTTTTCCCTCCCAGGGGACGAACGCCAGTGATTTCTTGACTGCCTATGAGACGAATCCTTGCCATTTCTTTGCCAAAATCGGCGATAACGGCATCGTCGACAGCGATGATGGTTTCAAACCATTTGGCATGAATCTTGTTTTTTTCTTCCTGGGAGGTTGCGGCTGAAACTTGTTCGAAGAATTTGACTGTCGAAACCATGAACATGTTGGCAGAGCGTTTTGCCAGACTCTGTGCTTCTTGTTCGATGGATGTCTGAGTCTGGGCTTGACCGCGCCAATACGTGAATGCGGAGAATAGTAAGGCCAGCGCAATCCCAGTGGCAACGAAAAACAACATCAAGCGCGTGGTTAATTTCATCGTTCTGCCCTCCCATAGTAATATTAGCAAATGCTATCACTCGAAAAATGCGGCGTCAACTGCTCTTGGATTGTTACTCTAGCCGCCCGTCGGGTTGCCGTTCCGGTGCGGCGGCGCGAAACGCTTCGAGCTCCTGACATGCCGCCTCGATGGCGGTCAGACGAGGAAAGCCGCTGAGGTCGCAGTCAAACCGGCGAGCGTTG
>FWPV01003005.1_pt1 | contig 38365 bp, 35 predicted proteins | sample 2228371 | NCBI WGS metagenome assembly FWPV01 (sample SAMEA103939776, study PRJEB20133) | metagenome
AAGATAAAAATATTGATAAAAGAAAAGGCGGCTTTGATTTGTTTAATATTTATACTAAAAAAATGATCTATTTTCATTTTTCAGTCAAGTCGAAATAATAAAAATTATATACTATTTTTAGCAGACATTATCATCTGAGTGCTAAAGGGGTTTTTTTTAATATCCAGAGCATTAAAATAATATTTTTCAATTTATTAAGCGTATAAAAACAAATTATTCCAAGCGATATATTTACCAATTATAAGTTATAGAGTGGCAAAAATTTTTGTTAAGATAAGAAAACAATATTCTAACCTCATTTTTTTATTTAATTACCCACATTTAGCTAAAGAAGCATTAAATACTATAGGACATGATATCCGTGAGAAAAAAATATTTATCTAACTTTTTCTAATACTTGAGAATAAGCTTATCATTTTCTAGATTCTAGATTATTAATAATACTAGATTATTAATAATAACTAAAAATAGTTTTTTAATTAGCTTAATCATCCACAAACAGCTCTTAGATTTTTAATAGCAGATTAACTGCTGATTACGCAAATTTCTTTAGCCATCTTTTTAAAAGATATATTTTATACGGCACTTGACTAAAATAAAGGTAAGTATAAAAATGTACTATAGAGAAAGTTAAGAGAGAGTAAACATTAAGTTTAATATAAATGTTAAATCAAATATCTACAGCTGGGAAGCAAAATTTATTTATTATTTCAGGTATTATCGTTTCTCTTGCTATAGTCTTTCTGTCAGTGACCCTAGCTTTGCAGCGGACTAGTTTTTCAGGTCGGGCACAGACCACCTCCACATCAATTTTATTATCAATTGATAATTCCTACATTTTTGCTTCACCAATTAGCGCTTCGGCAGACGGGGCCTCTATTGTCAGAATTACGGTATTTGTTCTTAATAATCAGGGATTAGGTATACCGGGGCAAACTGTAAAGCTAAATACTAGCGGACCGGTCAAAATCAACCCCATTACCCCTGTAACTGATAATTTCGGTCGAGCTACATTTGACTTGACTTGCCAGACTGCTGGAAGTTATACCATAAGCGCTGAAGTTTCAGGTGTAGCTTTATCGCAAAAGGTGTCAGTCTCGTTTCGATAATATTAGCAAAAAATGCGCTAATTCTTTTGGTCCTCTTTTCATAAATTACTACCAGCACTACAAGAGCAAAGATAAGAAAAACAAGCAGAAACCAGGGAAGAATATATTTCAGAAAATATTTTGAAGACGCTTCAACAGTAAATGACAGAGTTTGACTTTTTAAAGTAGGGGTTTCTTGATAAAGTGTTTTAGCAAATACTCGATAGCCGATCGCCTTACTGGTTGGCAGACTAAAGCTATATACACCGCGATTGTCGGATTTCGTCACTAAAAATGGAAATTCTCTTGCCCAGACAGAAGGATGAAAGATATTAGCAAATGTAGAGGCAAGGCGTTTGGATAAAGAGGAGGCAGGTATTTCAAAGAAAGATACTTGAACGATTTGATCTGGTATGGTGCGTCCGATTGCAAATACACTTTGATTTTGCCAGATAGAACTTGAAGAAATGGTAAGAGTGGGAGCAAGAAGCAATGGTCCGATTTCTCTGCTGATAGCGGTATCTGGGATAGTGATGCATAACGGAAATCCAACTCTTCTTTCAGAATCAATCGTGGTTAAGCATATTTCTTGGGCTTCGGAGGAAATTGGTACATCATTAAAGTAAAAATAGCCGGTTCTGTCGGCTGCTGTTTGAGCAAAAACTCTAATTCCAATTACTTGCACCAAAGAGTTTGGGGAGGTGTAGCCAAAGATAATCAAGGACGTCAATTGAGATATGTCTGCTGTTACGTTAGTTTGCACTCCTATTTTTTGAGCAAAAGCAGAAGAAGGAAATTGTGATATATTTAGAATATAAAAAATAATAATAAGACATATATATCTGAAGCAAATAAAAAAATGCGGTAAATATTTTTTCAATTTATTTTTAAACATACTTTTATTTCTGAACGGAAATTTCTTTTTTTCTTCTTTTCCATAAAAAAACCATCAAAAGCAAGATAAATAATAATCCCAGTTTCCAAGGAATAGCATAAAATGTTTTACTTGCTTGGATTTTGATTACGCTTTCATTTAAGGAAAAATTTATCTCCAGATTATATTTTCCTAAAAAAAAGCCTGACAGTTTTAGAGTTGCAGGGGAGACAGTATTTAAAGAAGCTGATTTTTCTAGCGGTATTTCGGTAGAAAGAGTTCTTGTTTGTCCGGAAAGAATTACCAATGGATTTATTTTATAACTGGCTTGACCAAGAAAACCAGTTAGAAAGATATTTCCTATCGGCCGGAAATATGTTTTGCCAATATTTTTTATCTTGACGACTGTTTCCAGAGGACCAAAGGAATCAATTATTTTGGGCAGAGTAAATTGAGCTATCTGCGCCCCCATTGGCGGTAAACCTGTTGAAGTAATGTTTATTATAAGGATTGAACCGAGGCTTTCAGAGACAGAAGATTGTGAAGTTTCTTTTGGTTGGTTGGGAGTAGTTGAGAAGAGTAAAACGCGGTAATAGTCTTGCTCTTTGGCATCTTCCGGGGGATTTATCTGCAGAATAATTTGTTTGTCTTTGCCAGCCTCAAGCAGAAATGGCTTGTCAAAAGAGATATCTTTGTTAATAATGTTTACCCACTTATCTTTTTGAAAATCCGGATTATTTTTTACTTGAATATTTTCATCAAGTTCAGCTAAATGGATAGTGATAATAGCATCTTCGCCCAAATTGGATATCTTATATGTTTGCGTGATTGATTTTCCTGGTTTAATCATTACCTCAAGCAAGGGTGGTGAAATAGACAAAGAAAGACTCTGGGCATATGCTTTATTGGAGTCGATTAGCGAATAAAAAAGACCAAATAAATAGAAAAGGAGAAGCAGGAGCATTTTAATATTTTTTTTTACACTTTGGAATTTACACTTTTTTGAACTTAGTGTCTTCATATTAATATCAAATTCCAGCTATAGCAGTAAAATTAATAGTATTTCTATACTGTCCTACAGGTTGATTTTGGTCGACATTTACCCTTAGCGTCATAATTGCCTGATGAGTGACTTTAGGGGAGTGAGATTGCATTATTAGCACTGGGTTGTCATTTTTTATTATTTGTCCAAAAGGTCGAAAAAAATCTTCTTGGAAAAAGTCTCTCGGTACTGTATTGCCTTGCAGACGGAAACCAAAACCATAGATATTATTGCTGCTCCATTTGGCAGCTTGTGATAAACTGCAGATTTTGCCTCCTTCGACGTCGCAGGAAGTGTCCGGAATTTGAGCTCCGGCTGAAGTTGAAAGAGGCTGATTTTCAATAACAGTAACACTATAACCAGGCGATTCGCCGCTGGAGACCAAAATAATTACTTGTCTTTCTGCAAAGGTATTCGGAACCAATGTGCCAAAATCAACTACACTAGGAGTGACAGTGAAGTTGAAGGCGCTAGAGGCTGCTGAATTAAGAAAGCCGGCTTGGACAAGATAACCTTTGGTGGCGAAAATGCCGGCTGCGGTTTGACCAACAACATCGGCCAATTTAAAGTTCTCTGATGATTTATTGCCAGAAGTCATATTAAAATTACCTCCTTGTATGCGAAAGTTTTGCGATGACATCTCTTGAGCAAAAATAAAAAAAGCATGCGGCGAAGAAGCAAACAGGAGGAAGATAAATATGACTGTCGAAAAAACTTTCAGAAATTTATTTTTGCTTTTGGCATTTCGCTTTTCGCCTTGTCTTCTCATAGTCTATTTCTAGACTAGAATAAAACCGATTTATTGTCCAGTTGTTAGCAAAAAATTCATATGTTACACTAAAAATTGATGAAGCAGATAAAAATATTTCTGATAGGTTTATTTATTATTTTAATAATCACTTCCGCTGGATTATTTTTTTTTCAAAAGATCAAAAAAGACGAAACAGACTGCGTCAGTCGTTGCGGAGACGGGATATGTCAGGAAATTGTATGTGAAGGTAGTAATTGTGATTGTGCAGAAAATTCAGCAAGCTGCCCGCAGGATTGTCCAAGGCCAAGTTCTACAAAAACATCTTATTTTTTATCTTGTCAGACAGATATTGATTGTCCAGCTGACAGCTATTGCAGAGAAGGGGAATGCCGGGAATTTTTTCCCGATACGAGTTGTCAAAGCGACAGCGACTGCAGTCTTTATAACAGCAGTTTTCGGCTGGGTTGTTGCTGGAAGGGTATTTGTGAACCGGTTGATTTATCATTGGATAACTGGACAGCGATCAATAGAAGATGGTTGCTGGCAAAGAGGAATAAAGAATGTCCGCCAGAGGATAAATGCGCTTTAGCGGCTCCAACTTGCAGTCCGATACTAGTGAATGACCGATTTATAGCAAAATGCAGCAATGGAAAATGTCGGAAATATCCCCTTTAGCATCTTTACATCACTACCAAAAATAATCAAAATATCTACTTATTGCATTTAAGATATTAAAGTGATATTATCCATATAAATCTTCTGCCAACCTGCTCAGGGTTGGTTTTTTTCTGCCTCTGCCGCCGACCGCAATTCTAATTTATGAATAAGCAATATTATTGGAAGATAATTAATTTGGTCTCTTTTCTTTCTAAATAGAAAGCAGAGACCTTTTTTGTATTAACTAAACCAATTTATTGAAATTCGACCATTTGCCCGAGAGGGGGTGAAAAGAATGAAAAAAATTCTTTCAAGTTTAATAGTAATAACGGCAGTTATTGCCAGTAGTATTTTAGCTGTGAGAGCATACTTCTCCGATACAGAAACAAGTACAGGCAATACTATTTCGGCTGGTACGATCGATATTTCCGTGGATGAACAGAATCCTTGGAATAAATCTTATACGTCGCAATGGGCTGATATGAAGCCCGGTCATACCCGTGATATGGAATTTACCGTTGCCAATGTCGGAGAAAATCCTTTGGTTCTTTGGAAAAGAATCCATATTGTAGAAAGAAGTGGCGGAACTACTTCTGAGCCGGAATGCAGCGCCCAAGGCGGATCATGGGAAGAAGGAGTATGTACCGGCGGAACTGAAGTTGATGATTTGGATAGCGTAATTCACTATAGCATGACTTCAGGAGGCACAACTGTTGTTAATCCCAGCTGGAATGTGATGATGAAGGACATTGCAGAGTTATGGATGCCTGTCGGCAATCTAGCACCAGGAGCAAATCTAACTATTCATCAAGACTACAAGATGGACGAAACTGCTGGTAATGAGTATCAGGGAGATGCAATTAGTTTCAACATCGACCTTTATGCCGAACAATATATGGGTACCGGACCTGAACATACTACCCGCGGAGTGATTCTAGAAAACAAGAGTCTAGACCCAGATTGGCTTCCGGTGATAGACGCAACTTGGGGTATTCTTACTTGGGATGGAAGTGGAAATTACAATTTTAGAGGTTGGGGTTTGAATAATAGTTTGACTTATCAAATAGCATACTGGAATGGTTCTAGCGAAGTAGCTGTAAGCTCAACCGGTACTCCAAGCTCAGGTGAGTTGACTCTTTCCGGCATATATGGTGCATTTAGCACTAATACAAATGCAAAATATTGGTTAAGACCAGTGCCATGGAGTTCTTCAAGTGATGCAAATACTTTGTGGGAGTCAAATTTGGTTAACTAATCTGTTAACCGGTTTTTCGGAAGTCGGAAAAAATCTTTTCCGGCTTCCTCTAAAGCCTAAAATTATAAAAAAATAAAGAGATAGTATGAAAATTGTTAATGCAATCGGAAACCTCATCTACGCAATAGTTATTGCTACGGTAGTTCTTTTTGCTTTGGGGAATGCTTTTTCAGTTGATAAATCACCTTGGGGATTTCGGCTGTTTGTAGTCACTTCCGGTTCAATGGAGCCGGAGATAAAAACTGGATCAGTAGTTGCTGTTGTGCCGGTAAAAAATTATCAGGAAAAAGACATAATAACTTTTTTAGCTTCCGGAAATAGCTTACAGAAAGATTCAAAATCGATTGTAACTCATCGCATTGTGGCGGTAAAAAATGATGAAGGAAAAGTATCATATCAGACAAAAGGAGATGCTAACAAAAGCGCTGATTCTCAAATTGTTTTCTCAGATCAAGTTTTGGGAAAAGTGGTTTATTCACTTCCATATCTTGGTTATCCAATCAACTTTGCCAAAACACAAATGGGTTTAATTTTGTTTATTGTTATTCCGGCTACTTTGATTATTTATGGAGAAATACAAAATATCAGAAAAGAGATAGAGAGAATACTGAAAAGAAAACATCAAGATGGTAATGAAAAGAAAATATATTATCAGGGTTTTACCAAGCTGGTAGTTAAAGCTACATTGCTTCTGTTATTTCTGTCATCTCAATATATTAGACAGACAGCGGCAGTAATGAAAAATCTGGAATTATCTAAACATAATACTCTAAAAACTGATACTTTGGACTTGGGTATCCGTAATGATTTGGATAATTTTTCGCCGGCTTTTGGTTTGACTCCGGGTACAACCAGTCTTCGCAATCTTTTCATTCAAGAATTAGGCACTTCTTCTTTTAAGTACAATCAATTCTATGAATTCGTCAGCGGAGACAGCGATCTTTGCAATAACTTGCAAATTGAAGCTTGGTATCTGTGGTATGAGGGCGGTGGTACACTCCAAATGGCGCAAAAATACAGCGGAGCGCTTAGCAGCTTTCATCTGAATATTGATGGTAGTGATGCGGAGATGAAAATTCCAAACGCTAATACATATGTTATCAATAGTGATTATGGAGAAAATGAACATTGGTTTTTTTATCAGGTTAGTTTACCTTATGATACTCCGACCAGTTTAAACAACAAGACTTGCAGGTTTAATCTCGTCTCCCAAGCCTGGCAGGAGGATAAAAGCGATACTTTTTCAGGTTTTTGGGATGAGGAAAAGGTATCTTCTCAGATAACCAGTGGAGAATGGATGCAAGCAGGTAATCTAATTCCGGGTCCAACAGGAATCAATGTCGCTGGTTTGACGCAGGGGCCGCAGCTTTTTACCTTTATCACAGACGATCGGCAGACAGTTGGTTTTAGTCTCCGCGGAATAAGTGAATATGATAGTCTTACCTACACAATCACCTATGACAGCGATAGCGGAAGAAAAGGAATTGGTCCCAGTTTGATAATTATTAGCGGAGAAGATATTGTCAGCAGGGCGGGATTGGTGCTGGGGATTTGTTCGGAGAGTGAATGTGTCTATGATACCGGTGTGGCTAATATCCACATTAGAATTTTGCTTTCCAAAGCAGGGGAGCCGGACACAATATTGGAAGATAATATTGAGTAGTTGTTAGTTGGTAGTAAGAAATAAGTATTAAGTATCAAGTATTACGTATTAAGTATTAAGAAATACGAATCAAGAAGCTAGAATCAAGAATCACGGAAAGAACCGAAGGAGATATTTTGTAAATAGTGAGTTCAATGCAATAATTATTGATCTAAAAATAATTATGATACTTGGCAGTTAACAAAAAAGGCAGATATAAAAGGAAAACAAATGAAAAAAATAATAACACTTTTATTCGCATTGATATTGTTTTTCCTATCGGCAGGGCAAACTTTTGCTTCGGATTTGACAGTTACTTGTGCTGACAATGGGCCCTGCGGTATGACTCCAACAGAAGGAGCTTCTCTTTTTAATGAAGATAAATGGTTACCAAGTCAAAGCATAACCAGAAGCATAACCGTAGTAAATAATGATACAGATGATAACTGTAGTTTATATTTTGATACTATAAATGAACAGGATCCTGATAATTTTTCCTCGGTTATCTTTACTGTTATCAAAGATGGTGAAGTCGATCTTTTTGGTCGCAGGGATGGAGAAAATAGAGCTTCTTCAAAAAAGAGTTTGAAAGATTTATTTGATGAAGGAGATATTTTCCTAACTACAATTCCTTTTTCCTCCAGTAAAACCCTTACTTGGACAGTCACTTTTGATCCTTTGGCTGGCAATATTTATCAGGGAAAACAGGTAGTATTTGATTTTGATTTCCATTTTTCCTGTGATACTGCACCAACTCCAACACCAACCATCACTCCAACTGTCAGTTCTAATTCCAATTCAAATTCCAACTCTGGTAACAGCGATAATTCATCAAATTCCAACAATTCCAACTCAGGTGGTGGAGGGACAACTAATACAACTACACCGCCAACAGTTCCACTTGTGGCAGGATTTATTCCTTTAGCATTTAATCCATTGGCAGGTTATACGCAGGATGTGCCTCTTGAAATAATTCCTCCCGGTCAGGTGTTGGGAATAACAGATCAAGCTTCTCCTTTTGTAACCAGCGGGTTAAGTTGCAGAAATCCTTGGTGGTGGTATTTGCTTTTATTATTTCAGGGTTTGGGATCGGCTCTTATCCATCGCAAAACAAAAAAAGAGAATACTAGTATCAATCTTACTCTGCAAGCTTTCATCACTACTGTTTGCATGTATCTATTTGCCACTTATTTTTGCTGGTGGTGGCTGATAATTGCCTGCGGAATAGTGGGAATAACGGCGGTAATTTTGACTTATGTTAAGGTTTCTGAAACGGAAAAAAACTATGCTGCTTTCCGTGATTGGCAGACTTATCATCTAGAGCTTTAAGCTTTTTCCAACTCTTCTTCTATCAATTCTTCTTCCAGTTTTTCAATTTTTTTTGACAGGTTTTTGATCTCCTTTTTTTGATTTTCTTCTTTTAGGTATATTTTGCCAAAGAGAAAAGCCAGAGGCGTCATAAAGGGAAAAGCCAAAAGCTCAACGAGATAAATTAGAGAACTGCCGACCTGATGGCTAAAAAAATAAAAAACAATCAACAGCAGTGAAAGAACAACCGCAATAGCTGGTTCCAGAAGAAGTGATAGTTCAAACAGGAGAAAGTAATTGAGGAAAAATAAAGGCGAGGAGAGTCCGCCGGTTGAGGCGCAGATTAGCAGTACAGAAATAGTGGAGATTGTGCTTTCCGCCAATCGAAAGCTTAAAGGTTTTAGTAGATGGCGTGAGACGATAAGGATAATCATTAATACGCCTGATAGCTGCAGGGAATAATTAATAAGCAAATTATTATTTACCCAAAAAAAAGTCATCAGAACTGCGCTTCCAAGAAGCACAGCGTGAAGATATACTTTTTTCTCGCTTGAATCCATCAAATTCAGTATAACATTTTTTCTCTTGACAGCAACCTTTCTTTTGCGGTATAAATGCAACATATGAGATCACTTCCGCTACTTCTTCTTTGTCTTGCTTTTTAAAGCGAGAGGAGAAGTGATGGAGAAATTAGAAACCTCTCGTTGACTGAGAGGTATTTTTTATGTAAAAGTTGACAATCGATTTATTGAGACGAGAATTTTACTCTTAGATAATTTGACGAATTTCGATAGAAATTTAAATACAGCAGAAGGATATACTTGTCTTATACAAGTGAATTAAGATAAAAATATGACGCATAAAAAAAAGTTCATAGCGGCTGATTTTGAACCCAAATGGCAAAAAATATGGGAGGAAAAAGGTGTTTATCAGCCTGATATGAGGAAAGCGAAAAAACCATATTATAACCTGATGATGTTCCCGTACCCTTCTGCCGAAGGACTTCATGTAGGCAATGTTTATGCTTTTACCGGAGCAGATATTTACGGCAGATTCCAGCGCATGAAAGGTTTTGACGTATTTGAACCGATAGGACTAGATGGATTTGGTATTCATAGTGAAAATTACGCTTTAAAAATCGGCAGACATCCTATGGATCAGTCAAAGATCAGTCAGAAGAATTTTTATCGGCAGCTTCGCCTCATCGGAAATGGGTTTGCTTGGAAAAACAAGCTAGAAACTTATGATCCGGATTATTACCGTTATACCCAATGGCTTTTTATCCAGATGTTCAAAGCCGGTCTTGCTTACAGAAAAAAATCAGCTATTAACTTTTGTCCTTCATGCAAAACCGGTCTGGCGGATGAACAAGTGATCGATGGCTGTTGCGAGCGGTGCAAATCAAAAGTGGTTAAAAAGGATATGGAGCAGTGGTTTTTCAGGATAACAAGATATGCCGAGAGACTGCTTCAAAACACCTATCAGGATTCATTTAATTGGAGCAATAAAGTCAAGATAAGCCAAAGGAACTGGATTGGTAAAAAAGAAGGGATAAATATCACCTATCCGGTATTTGGACAGTCCACCACTATTACCTGTTTTACCACCCGTCCTGATACAAATTTCGGCGCTACTTTTATTGTTGTTGCTCCGGAACATCCGTTTGTAGTTTCAATTCTAAGCTCAAAGGTTAAAGTGCAAGATTCCAAACGGAAGGAAATAGAGAATTATGTAAATAAAGCAAAGAGTAAATCCGAGATCGAACGTATCGCTGAAGGCCGTAAAAAAACAGGTGTTTTCACCGGTTTTTATGCTGTCAATCAGCTGACAAATAGAAAAATGCCGATTTACGTAACTGATTTTGTTCTCGGACATGTGGGAACAGGAGCAGTGGTGGGCGTGCCCGGTCATGATAAGCGTGATTTTGAATTTGCCAAGGAGTTTAATTTACCGATAATACGAGTGGTAGTAGGAAGTGACCGTGATACTTCTAAAATTAGCCGAATTGAGCAGGTTCAGGAAGAGGAAGGGACGATGGTAAATTCTGGTTTTTTAAATGGAATGGATATCCATAAAGCTATAGAAGCGATGATGGATTATTTAGAGAAGAAAAAGTGGGGGAAAAGAGTAACTGTTTATAAACTTCGGGATTGGTGCATTTCGCGTCAGCGTTATTGGGGCGCTCCGATACCAATGATTTTTTGTCCGTTCTGCGCAAAAGAGGGTGTTGGCTGGCTATCTTTGAACATGGTTGATTCACAAGATTCACGGATAAAGTATCGTGTATCAAGTATAAAAAGAGAAAAAAAAGATATACGTAATACTAAATACTCAATGCTTAATACTGATAATATGGCCGGCTGGTATCCTGTTCCTGAAAAGGATCTTCCAGTTCTTTTGCCTTACCTCAAAGACTGGAAACCGGAAGGCACTGGCAGAGGGCCGCTGGCGAAAGCAAAAAATTTTTATCAGGTCTCTTGTCCGCAGTGCGGCAAGACAGCAAGGAGAGAAACAGATGTCTGTGATACTTTTTTGGACAGCTCGTGGTATTTCCTTCGTTATCCTTCGACTCGCTTCGCTCGCTCAGGACAAGTCCCTTTTGATTCTGAAATTACTAAAAAATGGCTTCCGGTAGACATGTATATCGGAGGAGCAGAACATTCAGTTTTACATCTTCTCTATTCCCGTTTTATTACCATGGTTTTGGAAGATTTGGGTTTTCTAGAGTTTGAAGAGCCGTACAAAAGATTTTATGCCCACGGGTTAATCATAGCCGAAGGAGCCAAAATGAGCAAAAGCCGGGGCAATATCGTTGTTCCCGATAAATACATCAAAAAATACGGCGCCGATACGCTGCGCGCCTACCTTATGTTTCTTGGTCCTTTTGACGCCGGCGGAGATTTTCGCGACACTGGTATTTTTGGTATGTATCGCTTCTTGGGTAGAGTGTGGCGTTTAGTAATCAGCTATCATGATTCAGCGGTCAGAAAAAAAGAAAATAATTTAAAACAATTAACAAAGAAAGACCAAAAGCTGACAGCTATTATGCACCGCACTATCAAGGCAGTCACAGAAGACTTGGAGAACCTGCGCTACAATACCGCTATTGCCCATATCATGGAGTACGTTAATGAATTAACCGACAACTCACAACTGATAACTTATAACCATATTAAAAGCTTGCTTTTAATATTTGCTCCTTTTGCTCCCTACATGACCGAAGAGCTTTGGCAAAAATTTATATCTCACAATCAACCCACAACTTACAGATCTATTCATCTTCATCCTTGGCCTTCTTTTGACCCGAAATATCTTTTTGAGGAAGAAGTGACAATTATCGTGCAGGTAAATGGAAAGCTGAGGGAAACAATAAAAATAAAAGATCAAAAATCAAAAATGAAAAATGAAGTTGAAAAAGAAGCTCAAAAGTCAGAAAAAGTGAAAAAATATTTGCGGGGAAAAACTATCCGCAAAGTTATTTTTCTTCCGGGTAAGCTGATCAATTTTGTGGTATAAACCGTCTTTTTTCATGCTATACTTTTTTTATGGCAGAAGAAAAATACCCTCACAATTGGCTGGTACTTCATGAAAGAATAGGTCAGTTTTGCTCCTTTTATAAATTTCCTTTGATTTTAGGCGGAATAGGGACACTTCTTCTCATTTGCGCTATTGGTCTGCAGATAAAAGATAGTTTTAACCCGAAAGAGGTTGTATTTGAAAATGAAGCCACAGCTAGCAGCAAAACTAGAGTTAGAGTAGATATCGCAGGAGCAGTAGTTAAGCCTGGTGTCTATGAGTTTAATGAGGGAGATAGGATAGAGGATGCGCTTTCTCTTGCCGGAGGACTTTCTATTGAGGCAGATGTAGGCTGGATTGAAAAAAATCTTAATCGGGCAGCTAAGCTGACAGATGGGGGAAAAATTTATATTCCCAAAAAAGCAGAGATTTCCTCCGGGAAGTCATTAGGAAATATAAATAACGCAGGCAGCCTGTCCAGTTCAACTAAACTGCTTGGCGTCGCTACGGAAAATACAGTCAATATCAATTCCGCATCTCAAGCGGAATTAGAGACTCTTTCCGGAATCGGACCAGTTACCGCAGGTAAAATTATCAATGGTCGTCCTTATAGCAGTGTAGAGGAATTAAAAAGCAGGAAAATAATCGGCAATGCACTGTATGAAAAGATTAAAGATTTGCTTACTGTTTATTAATTTGATAAATTATTCCTCGATGACAGATGGTTGTTATCAAATAAAAGCGTTATTTGCCTGATTTACTTTTTTTCCTGTTATTAGAGGATAAAAATAAAGACAGCGACAGATAGCTGGATAAGCTGATTAGATATGATGACTGGTATTTTAGTAATTGCCTCAATTACTCTTTTGGGAATCTTGTCTTATAGAAATAGATGGCTTGAGAACAGAGTTTATAAGCAGATACCTCTGATTGATTGGGTTCTTCTAATTATTCTGCCGATTGGTCTTTTCTTGGGCTGGATACTTTTAGTAAGAAGCATTATTGATCGGCCGGCTATACCTATTTTACCTCTCGATGATTTTGATAATTTACTGGTGACAATACTTTTTTTTTCTTACGGTTTTGTCGGAATTGGCATTCATTTCGCTGCCAAAGTGCTGTGGCGCTATCTAAAAAAAGACAAAGATATGATGGCTTTTAAAATCAATGAGATTTTTCATGATAAGCTCAGTCATTATTTAGCCTTTCTTAACGCTCTATTTATTATCTTTATGTTGGTTCTCCTTGAGATAAATCATCCTTTACCTTTTTTCTCACCATTGGGTCTTCAGGTGATTATTGCTTTTGCAGGTGTTTTAGCCGCAGTGTCTTCCTGCAAAACAATTTTTCTTTTAAATGAATGGTCGGACGGCTATAACAGGACTTTATTTTCTATTACCTTTATTCTACTGGGATTGATACTTAATTTAATTCGGGTATTGAGACTAAACTATGATTACTATCCGGTGATGCTTTTTATCATTTCGTTTTTGGGCGGCTCCTTGACGACATTTGTTGTCAGACAAGTGCTTATTTTTACTAAGCTTAGCAAGCGAAGAAGATTGAAGTTTCTTGCTAGAATTTTCAGCGCTAAATAATCTAGATACATGCCCAATCCTTTCATCGGCACAGTCAACTCTTTACTTCACGAACCGCAGGCATCTTTGTTAAACGGTATTTTATTTGGCGTCAGATCCAACATGCCAAACTCTCTTTATCAGGCTTTAATAGCTACCGGAACACTTCATATCATTGCTCTTTCAGGGATGAATATTTCGATTTTAATCAATCTAATCTCCTATAGCACAATTTCTTTAGGAAAAAAGGCCTCTAGTATTTTAAGTATATGTCTTATAGTAGTATATGTAATGTTTGTCGGAGCTTCACCATCAATTGTTCGGGCCGCCATAATGGGCTGTATGTCGCTTTTGGCGGTGTACTATGGCAGACAGGATTGGGGAGTGCTAAGTCTGTTTTTGGCCTCTGGGATAATGCTTTTATTGAATTTTAGCCTAATAAAAAATATTTCTTTTCAACTTTCTTTTCTTTCAACTTTGGGAATTTTGTTAGCAAATAGACCTTTTGAATGCCAAAAGAAAAAAAGCGCGTTAGATCAATCCATTTCTTTATTAAAAAAGAATATGAAATTAACTCTTTCTGCCCAATTGTTTACTTTGCCAATTATCATTTACAACTTTCACCGCGTTTCATTAATAGCGCCACTGGCGAATTTACTTATCGAGTGGGCGATACAGCCCATTATGGTACTAGGTTTTGTAACATCAACTATAGGGTGGCTGTGGTATCCTTTAGGAATAATCCCTAGCTGGTTTGTCTATGTGCTGTTGACGTATTTAATAAAAGTAGTAGAAATTTTGGCTAAGATTCCCAAAGCATCGATTTCTATTTGATGTAGGAGACCAAAATAATAAAAAAATATGAGGATAATTTCCAGAAAATATTTTATTATCGGCCTGCTGACAGGAATGGCGCTGTTGTTTACTTTTGTTTTCTCTTTTCCCGATGGAAAACTGCATATAGTATTCTGCAATGTGGGTCAGGGTGATGCTGTTTATATCCGTACTCCAAAAGGGTCGGATTTGTTAATTGACGGGGGTCCGAATGACAAGGTGCTGACTTGTCTGGGGAAATATATGCCTTTTTATGACCGGACAATTGATTTGGTGCTTTTGTCCCATCCGGAGAGTGATCATATCACCGGTCTTGTTTCTGTTATACAAAGATATAATGTGAGATATTTTGTTATTGCTCCAGTAAGAAATGAAAACAAGGTATATCAGCAATTGGCAGCTGAAATAAAAAAGAAAAACATTCAAGTAAAACAACTTTTTCAGGGAGACTCCTTTTTTTTAGACGGCGTTAAACTAACTGTGCTTTGGCCGGAAAAAAAATGGCTTTCAGAAAATATTTCTGCCCCGGTTTCTGTTGCAAATGATTTAGATTTCCTTAGTCATTTCAATACATCCTCAGTTCTTGGTTTTGCTACTGACCGCAGCCTCAATGATTTTTCTTATTATTTTCACTTGCAGTATGGTTTGTTTGACGCCCTTTTCACAGGAGACGGAGACAGCCGAGTGCAAGACGAGATTATGTCTAGAGTAAGCCTTCCCGATGTGGAACTTTTGAAATTTCCCCATCATGGGTCAAAATACGCAGTCTTAGACGAGTTTTTGGATGCGATTAAACCGGAGTTGGCCGTGATCTCTGTGGGTAAAAATCCCTGGGGCCATCCCACCAGTGAAGCTATTAAACAGCTGACGGATCGGGCAATCAGGATCAAAAGGACAGATTTGGATGGGAATGTAGAGGTGGTGGTTGATGGAAAAAGCTGGAGATGGTAAAGCATATAATATTCTACTATTTTTAATCTCTGGCAACAGAATTAAGTTTTTATTTCAGTTCAAAAGCATAAATCTCTCCGTCATTATGCGTATGGAAGTAACCGTAATACTTGATGTATTCTGATTTTTCCGCCTCTTTTTTTAGTGTTTCAAAACATTGATGATTATTTTTAATCAGTATAATCCCTTTGTAATTTTTATTTATTTGACAATTCAGATTAAAAATATCGTTTCGATAGCCCTCATCTCTAAATGTTGGTGCGAAATATTCAAATAGATTATTCATCATATTAAAATCTTGTAGTTGATTATCAGCAAAATAGATAGGTTTTTTATCTTCCGAGATAGAGCTGGTTTTGATATGGTCATTCAGCCAAAAAATACTGGTCAATTGATAAGTTGGTGTTCTATTGTTGATTATTTTTTGATGATATTGTATTCCCGAAAATATTATTATCAAAAGTAGAACAATAAAATATTTTGGTTTTATTGTAGTAGATATTTTATTAATTAAAAAAACAATCATAGTTAGAAAGATTGGTAAAATCACAATAGATCGGTGAAGTCGAAAATGAACTCCGTAATAGGTATAACCTCTGGAGATTACGGATAAAATTATAATTATCAACATCCATAAAGCCAAAAATGCGTATTTCGGACCAAATACAAAAAAAAGAAAAGAAGCTAACAATGAGATAAAAAAAGGTTGAAAGAAAGTTGAAGAATAAAAACCGGGAGGATTTCCCCAAAAAACAATATCAATCATTTCCCCCAGATCTTTCACTAGTTGTTCAACACCTCTTTCATTTAACTGAAAGATATTAATATCATGCCTAAGTTTGAAAGAAATCTGAAGTGAAACTATACTCAATAAGAAAATAAATAAGAAAAGAGCTTTTTCTTTCAGCGTCAATTCTTTACTTTTTAACAAGAACAAACCAATAGGAAGAGTTAGCACGTATATTGATAAACTAGGTGTATAAGAATAAATTAAATTTAATAAAATAAATCCAGACAATATGATTATTTCAGTTTTATCTCTTTTCGATGTCAGATGCATATAAAGACCAGCCAGTATTAAGGTGAAACTTAATGGGAAAATACTCTGTTCAAAGTAAAATAGAAAATGATTTACAAAGTGAAAATGAAGTAGTGAAGCTAAAGCAAAAATAGAAGTTGCTTCTTTCAAAATATTATCTTTTAGCAGGCTGAAAATGCCGGATGTAAAGATAATAATTCCAAATAGAAAATATATTGATCCACCGAGATTCATTGAAGAAAGGGATCGGCCCCAAAAAATACTCGGGAGAGCTGGAATAAAATATTGTCTTGCAGGATAACCATATGCAAATGTACTTAAATATCCAAAGTCATTTTGACTAGTTAAATTTTCAACTCCGTTGTTTATTTCTCCGCAGGTTTCACCCGAGACATTTCTGAGATCTGATATATTTTTAATAATTAAAGCAAAAAAGAAGATTAAAAAAAAGAAGAGCAATAAATTGCCTATTCGTAAATGAGTTAGTAATAATTGAAAACAGACATCTGAGACTAAAAAGGAAAATAAACAGATACAGCAATAGCCAGCAATATGTTCCGATTCTAGCCCAAAAAACATTTTCTTTTGATAAGACATCAGCTAAAACAATACTAAAAAAACAAAAAATCAAGGCGATAATATAAACTCGTTTTATTATTGTCATAATCTTCGAAATATTGGCTAGTATCCTGAATTTGCCATTAAGTTTCAGCAATTCGATGATTCCCTTTTTCTGCTTCTCAAATCAAGAGTCAAATCTCTGTTATTATATCTCCAAACTTATTCACCAAGAAAGAGATAAACACATTTCCTTTTTTGGATGCATATGGATTCATAGCAGTCTTAATTATATTATTTATATTATTTCAAGCGGCCGTTCTGGAGGGGATTGACCATTATAAAATTCCGGAGTGAGTTTTATTTGACCTTATTCTTTCTTTGTGCGTAAAAAAAAGACAATCTTTTACTTATTACCAGCTTTTTTTCTAGGATAATGCCGGAGACGATGAAGATAATTCCAGATAGAATGATACCAACAGTGATTAATACATTTTTTAGGTAATTTGGTTGGTAAAAGACGGTTTTTTCTCCAGCTAAAAGGAAGTCTGGTTTATCCTTTTCTTTATAAAAAAGCTGGACGAAATTGGCTCCTTTGATCAGATTATCAGCTATCAGTTTGAATTCACCGCTTTCCTTATTGAAATCTTTAGGTTCGACTTCACTTTCTTTCCCATTAATTCTTAGTTTATAGGAAAGATTCTGATGTGAAGTTTTAGCGCTTAGTTGATATTTCGCATTAGAGGTTTTGACTTCTTTTTCATCTAGAAGTTCTACTTTAGGCAGTATTTCCACCTTGGCACTTTCGCTAAGTTGAGCCTTTATCTCACCCTTTTTGGTTGAAGTGAGCTTTATCACTTCTTCTGTCTTTTTTTCTTTTTTAAGCTCAGTTACTTTGAGTTGTGGCGCAAAGCCGGTGAGATTTTCATTTTTGTAGGTTACCTCAACAGGCTTCTCAAAAACCTCCCACCATTCGACTTTTATCCAGAAGAAAAAGTATTCGACTACCCAGTAGTCTTTGCATTTTTGTAAAGCTTTGACTTTTTTAGGATCAGTAAAATCAATTTTATCTGTCCAGACAAAGGTCCAGCCTTGGATAGTATCAAGAGTGAAATTTTCCACGTTTTTGGGATCTTTAATCTTAGAGAGATCAGTTGTAGTTGAGCCTTCAAAATAGAAAAAAGAAGGCATGACGATTGTGGTTAGAGTAGCTGAAGGCGATTTTTCCACTATTGGAGTAGGTAAATAAGTGGGTAAAGGCTTATTAGTAATGGATTGTTCGGCAGGATAGGTAGGATAAGTATAAGTGGTCGAGTTTGTAGTAGACGAAGAAGCCGTGGTTGGTCTGATATAAGGTGTAGCGGTAGGCGACTCGTTGCCCAAAACAGTGAAATCGCTGTCCGATGTATCAGAGTTTGATCCGTGTCCGGTCCAGTAGCCGATCACATAGATTTTAAACTTGGTATTAGTAGTATTGCCGACAAAGACTTTCCAGTTGTAGGATCCGGTATTTGGGATATTATTGGCAATCCAGTCAAGACAGCTTGGACAAGCTTTATAACCGATAGTGACTTTATCTATATTAGGAGAAGACTGCCAAGTGATAGTGTAGGTTTCGCCGACTCTTAAAGTTTCTCCGCCGTTGGGAGAAGTGACTTTGATCCAAATTTCTTCTTCTGCCCGAATGAGACTAAATACAGCTAACTTGAAAAAACCTAGTAAAATAAGGACAAAAAAAAGAATACAGGCTATTATTCGTTTCATAAAACTATATTATACTATAACAAACTGTAAAAATCCATAAAATCATATTACCAGTGCTCTATGATATAATTTGCGTGTTTTATGAGGAAAGACTGCTAAAAATTATCAATTAAATTTTCTAAAACGAAGAAATTCCTGTCCGCTAATATTATTTTATTCTTTTGATTATGATTTTATCTTCCATCATCTGCCTTTTGATAATTTTTTATATCAAGAAGAGTGTATTTTCTATATATATTTTTGTGCCGGCGTTTTTTCTCATTATTTTTCTTTATAACAGGTTTGGTAATGTTTATCCATAAGGACTCGATATGTTAAAATTCGTATTTTCTACAAGACTTATTTGGTTTTTAATTCTGACTGCTTTATCCATTGTTCTTTATCATTTCCCCAGAGCTATCCGTTACCCGTTTGACGTGCATGAAAAAACAACCCGTTACATTAATCAAAATATAGATGAAATTCTTGTTATTTATTATGAACTATTTAATGAATCAAAGAAATGCGGAGTAGATAGCTTTAAAGAATACGATTCTTTATACGCTCGTCCAAACAAATGTCAACAGCAGATCGGTATACGCATATTCCAACAGCTCCCAAATATTCACACTTCAGATGACAATTATGCTTCGACATTCTTTGTCAAGCTAAAAGATAAAAACACCTTAGAATTATTGTTTTTATCAGGAAAAATGGTGACTGTTCAATCACCCTGTCTTACTTGCTATAATCCTGCGGGTATTAAACAGGTAATAAAAATGTTGCAGGGGAAAAGACCATTTTTACCGTCCAATTGGGAAACAAATATCAAAATGGTTCAGGATAGTTTAGCTCATGGCAATTTACTCCATTTTTTTGCTGATGGCGGGATCGTCTATTTTGGTTACGGCGAGTGGGAGATTATTATTCCTGTGGTAAAAAATCGCCAAATCATCGGTGCTGTTGTGCGGATATATGGAGATTAAAATGAAGAAAAATACTTCAAAATATATTTTTAAACCAGATGATAAAGTCGTTTATAAAGTAAATATTGAAACGAAAATTTTTGGTTATCTTATTACTATTTTTTTTACCTTTTTTTCCATCTGGACCATAAAAGAATCTCTTTTCTCAGAAATTATCTTTGCTTGAAGGTTTACCTTTAGTTGCTTTTTCTTTTATAGCTTTGAATGTTTGTTTTAAAATCACTTTGTCTGAAATTGTTTTTGATAAAAAGAATAGTCAAATTTCTTTTTATTTAGGATTATCTAAAAAAATAAATTTGAAAGATTTTTTCTGGTTTTTATGGCTTTAAAATAAAAAAAGAGAGATTTTCAAAGAAAGAAAAATTCTCTCGATTATTCAGTTTAATAGCTAGCTTGACGCTAACAGCTGTTTTTTTCTATTTTTTAAGGTGTTTTCGGATTGGCAGACTCCAGAGCCGACTCCAGAGCCGATTAGGTCAGTAATTTTATTTTTTTTACCCCTCTTTTTTATCTGGGGAAATTTTATTACCGGTATTGCTTTACTTATTAAAGAAACAAGCAGAAAAAATTCTGGGCAGAATTACCCTTCTCTTTTTCTGTTTTTCTGCCTGGTTACTAATATTATTTCCTGGCTACTTTTATCACCAGATGGTTCTTTCTTCTACTGGTATTTATTTTAATTCTCATCATAATTTTGCTTGGTTGGGCATGGATTAAAATATTGATGTTTATTCTGATGGTTTTTACTTTTATTGTTTATGGATATTTTTTTCTCTAGGTTTTGAAGAGGGATACTGCTGGAAACAGGCTGATTTAGCCCAACTCAATAGCCAAGTATAGCTTATGGAGACTAAAGAAGAAGAAAAAAGAGTGTGGAAGGCAGATAAAGTCAGTCCTAGTTTTCGCGCTCACACTGTCATCTCTCTTTGATTTAGTTGAAAAAAACTCAACTTGAGGGATTGGACAAATGGTATTAAGAGCTGTTTTTACCTGCTAGATTAGATTATTCCGACAACAAAAGAAATAAAGGATAATGTATTACCATTGCGAAGATGGATTTTCATTATCTTCTGGTTTGATATATAATACCGTTAGATAGATGTTATGGTGAATACGTCATAAAAGGCAAAACTCCTCAACAAATGATTGAGGATTGGATTCTTAACAAAGACACACCGATTATTTACAAGAAGGATGTAAACGAAAATCTGAATAATGTACAAAGTTTAGCTTACCTTTATAAGTAGATATGGAAAGGATGAGATTAGTATTAGCGCCTGTAGTTAAAGGATTATTTACAGAAAGACAAGGTGAGATAATACAATTAGCTGCAGATGGTTTAACTATTGGAGCAATAGCTGAAAAATTAGGGATAAGTCCAAAAACAGTAGCAATCCATATATATGGGAGTGGAAAAGAGGACGGTCTGGTGTCAAGAATTAAAGCTCTTACAGGCGATGAATTACCGACAGGAAATAAAAGTTGGCTTTTGGTCCTAGTAGGTGATGCATTAGTAGAGGTTGAAAGAAGAGAAAGGTGTACGGGCGAAACCGAAAGAAGATCCTACAATAAAATCGGGAATCAGTTTCTAATTCTAACTAAGAGCAGTTTCTAATGGGGGAGCGCGGAGAAGAATTGATTAGCGGTTAGAAACTGCAGTAGGAGCACAGCCCGAGAGAAGCTTTTTCTTTTCCTCCTCGCTTTTATCTTTGGTCTCCTCCAGCGCTTTTTGACAGTCGCTTGGCGCTCGGAAAGAGCAGGTTTTGGTAGGAATTTTATCGACGGTAAAATATTCTGTTTTTTCCTGCGGGCAATAAGGACAGGTCAAAAGCCCGTTAACCGCGCAGATTTTTACAGCTACCAGACCTTCAGGTTTGGCAAAATCCTTTGGAGGAGTATTAGCTAAAAGATTCGTCATAATTTCATTCCAGATTGGCGCCGCTCCGGTAATTCCTGAAGTGAGATTTTTATTCATAAAACTGCCGTCATTATTTCCCACCCAGACTACCGTAAGGTAATCGGGAGTAAAACCAATTGTCCAGTTGTCGCGGAAATTATTCGAAGTACCGGTTTTCACAGCTACTTTGTGGTTTGGTATGGTCAATTTGGCATATGGTCCAAAAGCAGGCAGTCTGGCGATGTTGTCCGAGAGTATATCAGTCAGCCAATAAGCGGAGAGTTGAGAGATGACTTGCTCACCTTCTCCCTCCGTACCTGCGGCTTGAGCTTCGCCAACGAAAGCAGAATCTTTGTTGTTTTTATAGAAAAGCTGGGTAATATCGTTACCTTTGCTGTCTCTAATCTCCAGCACAGATTTTAACTCCTTTTTAACACCTAAATTGGCGATAGTTCCATAAACTCTAGCCATATCGAGCATAGTCACTTCCAACCCTCCGAGAGTCAGAGATAGACCTATAGGATGGTCTCCTTCCCAGCTTTTTATGCCCATTTTTCTGCCCAGTTCCAGCATTTTGTTTACTCCATAGCTATTGAGTGTCTTAACCGCCGGAATGTTGTATGAGTTGGCTAAAGCAGAACGGATAGTCACATTTCCATGGAATTTGCCGTCGTAGTTGACCGGTTTATATACTTCTTTACCGGCCGTGTAAACCACCGGGGTATCCGAGACGACTGTTGTTGGAGTATATCCATGATCAAAAGCATAGCCGTAGTTAACTGGTTTGATAGAAGAACCAGGTTGCCTTTTGTTGAGCGTGACATTGACATATCCTTTATTTTCCACATCAAAATAATCTACCGACCCTACCATAGCTAGAATTTCTCCGGTGAGGGGATTGGTTATTAAAGCAGCGCCATTATGGATATTGTATTTGTTTTTAATCTCGTTAATCTGTCTTTTGACAATTTCTTCTGCTTTGTTTTGGATGTCCAAATCAAGTGTAGTTACCACATCCAAACCGCCTTCTGTAGCTTGGGCTTCTCCCAGTCTGTCAACCAATTCTTTTTTCACAAACATGACAAAGTGCGGCGCTTCAATATCAATTCTTTGCGGGATAAAATTTAATGTTTCATTGAGGGCATTTTGATATTCAGCTTTATTAATCATTCCCAGTTTCAGCATGCGTTCAAGCACCTGATGCTGTCGATCTATAGCTAGTTGCGGATTGGCTCCAAAAGGAGAAAATGTTGTCGGAGCCGCAGGCAGGCCGGCTAAAAGAGCTGCTTCGGCCAGCGTAAGATTTTTAGCTGATTTGCCGAAAAATGTTTGCGAAGCAGCCTCAATTCCGTAAGCTGGTCCGCCGTAGCCGACTTCATTTAAGTACATCGTCAGGATTTCTTTTTTATCATAGATTAGTTCTGCCCAGACAGCCGAGATGGCTTCTTTGATTTTTCGCTGGTATGTTTTTTTGGCGCCGGTTATTTTTGTTTTCACCAGCTGTTGAGTGATAGTTGATCCACCTTGATAGAGGTTGATATTGTCTTGTTTGAGATTATTTAAGAAAGCGCGCACAATACCTTTTAGAGAGATGCCGTGATGTTTGTAAAAATCGGCGTCTTCAATAGCTATGGTGGCTTTTTTGACAATATCTGGAATTTCCTCCCAAGAGAGGTTGATTCTATTGGCAGATTTATATATTTTGTACATTACTCTATTTTTGCGGTCACGGATAATTGTAGTTTGCGGACTACTCTGTTGCTTCAGGGCTTTGGGAGTAGGCAGATCATAGAGTACATACCAGTAAAAAGCACTTGCAAAGATAAAAAAAATAGCTATCAGAGAATAGGCAAAATTTTTAACTAATGGCTGAGAGAGGAAAATTCGGCTTTTGCGAAAATATCTCTTCTGCAGACGGAGAAATTTCGCTACCGCGGTTTTTTTTTGTTTGAAGTTAGATAGCGGTTGATAATATTTATATTCCAAGTCTTTTTTCAGGAAAAAAAAGGAAACTTGTATTTTTGAAATCAGTATCCGCAACTGTCTTTTTGGTTTAGCAACAGCGAAAAGGAGATTTATCGGAGGCTTCTTTTCCTGCCTCATTTTCTTTTTAGTTTTTTTGGGAAATAGAGAAAAAGTTTTATATTTTTTCTGCAGGTATTTGTGAAAAGATAAAAAAATTTTATTTTGGCCTCTTTTTTTCTTTTTTTTCATGATGAAAGCACCTTTTTTCATAAGGTGAATTTTTGATTTCATATTTTTGCGTGATTTCTTTTTTCTTTGAGAATTCATATTATTCTTTATTTATAACATCATATTTTCTTCAAAAATGTCAAGAAGAATAAAATATTAAAAATATTAAAAAAAGAGATCATTTTCACGGACTTTATCTAAAAAAGAAAAGATATGAAAAATCAATGATATATTTTTTTACTTTAAATACCATTAATTTATACTAAAAGAGATGTTGACAATTAATTATTTTTAAAGCAAATTAGAGACATGAGGAAAATCGCCCCCTTGATTTTTTTATTTTTGCTTTTTCTGACCACTTGGTCGCATCCATGGAAAACAGTTGAGGCAGCGGATATTGGCGGACTGGTGCCGGAAAAGCCTCAGCGCGTCTGGGCAAGAAGCGGTCCAAAAGCTGGTGAAGTGACCTTGTACTGGGATACAGTTGTCTATGCGGACAGATATGCAGTAGCTTATGGTCCTAAGAGCAACAATTATCTATATGGGGCAGATAATATTGGATCAGAATTGTCCCGATCTTATACTATAAAAGGACTTTCTCCGGGGATGAAATACTATTTTCGGCTGGCAGCTGCGAGAGGTAGTGTTTCCAGTCCGTTTTCCAATGAAGTCAGCGCTTATGCCGCAGCAGGAGCAAGCGTTCAGCAAGCAAATACTGGAGCTATCTTTAAGGCTGAAAAAACAGAAGCAACAGCGGTGAAAAAAGAAATGGTTGTTTCTTCTTCTAAAGATCAGTTATACCTGCGAGCCGCGCCGGGACCAAGCGTGGGGCAGGTGACTTTAACTTGGAATAAAAACGAGGAAGCAAACAATTATCATCTAGTTTATGGAAAAAAAGCGGGTGAGTATACCTATGGGGCTCTTAATTTAGGAAATACAAGCAAATACACAGTAGGGTATCTAAATCCCGGCAGTCTTTATTATTTTGCTATTGTGCCTGTAAAAGACGGCAAAGCCTTTTCTACTTCCTCTGCGGTAAAAGCCTATGCTTTAGCTCCCATGACAGAAGAAGTGGTGGTTACTTCTCGGGAAGCTTTAATTACTCCAAAACCGGCGGTGTACAATACAGAACCGGAAACAGATTTGCCGGTTGGTTATCCTACTTTAAAACCAACAGCACTTCCTTCTCCGTACTAAATCGATAATATCTCCTTCCTCCTAAATTTTATTGTTTCATTGTAACATCGTCTCATTGTATCATTGAAATATGGAAAAGAAATTATTACCCTTAATGCTGATTTTTCATTTAGTTTTCGGACTTATTTATGGAGCCTGGTACGATACTCCCACCTATGATGAACCGGCCAATATGGCCGCCAGCTTTGATTATGTTTACCGGGGCGACTTTCGCATCTATCCCGACAATCCGCCGCTAGTAAAGATGCTGGCAGGACTGGCTCTTTTTCCGATAAAAAACAAAATCAAATTTCCTGACCATCTGGAAGTATATCAAGATCCGCAAAGATTTGATCTTTATGCTTTTGGCAGAGAGTTTGTTTTTGGCCAGCAGGCTTTAATCGTTCGTCAGTTAATTTTTCTTGCTAGATTGCCTAATATTGCAATCTCTATTGGTTTGGGAATTCTGCTGTATTTTTTTGCCAGAAACTTATTTGGAGCGAAAGCAGGACTTTTCGCTTTGTTTTTCTACAGCCTGGATCCCAACATCAGAGGACATGGGCACATTTTGGCCTTTGATATTCCGCTGACGTTTATCATACTTTTAGTATTATTTATCACGTTTAGAATATTGAAGAGATCAAATATCAAATATCTAATATCAAATAAACAAAGAAATAATCACAATGTTACTTCGCATGATTCACGTTCCATAATTCTTTATTCTTGCTTCTTGATTCTTCTTTTTTCTCTTGGTTTCTTGGTGAAATTTACTTTCATCTTTTTTGCCGCTATCTATTTTCTCGCAGTGCCTTTTGTTGGACGCAGGCAAAATATTTCTTGGAAAATACTAGTTACTTATCTCTTATCACTTGTTACGATCTCTTTTATAGTTGTCTGGTTGTTTGCTTTCTTGACAGGATATAATCGGAGGACTTTGGACTATGATCAAGTGCCTAATATTGCTTCAGGCAATAGAGAGTTAAAAAACGATCTTAAATGGCGATTGTTTAAAGCCTTGCCTGTGCCGTACTACTATAAAACCGGAATAATGATTATGTATCTTCATGATCTGGTCAGTCAGCCGGCATATCTGTTTGGGCAAGTACGAGCGAAAAACGATTGGTTTTTCTATTTTCCGATATCCTATCTATTAAAAGTACCTATTCCGACTTTGATAGTTATATTATTTTCATTATTGGTAGTAGTCAAAGATGTGCTGTCAGGGAAGAAATTGTTAGTGAGAAGATATTTTCCTTTTGTTATTGGTGCATGTTTCATGCTCTTTATGATGGTTTTTTCACATATCAATAATGTTTTCCGATACTTATTTCCCAGCCATGTTCTGTTTATATTAGGAAGCAGTCAAATCGTAAGATTAATAGAAAGCGCAAAGCGTAAAACGCAAAGTGAAAAGTTACAGCTTAAAGCTAAAAACTTAAATAAAATAGAGTTATTTTACCCACAACCTACAACTCACAACCCACAACTTGTTTTACTATTTTTAATCCTTACTACTTGCTACTTACTACTAACTTCTTTTTTTTCCTTTCCCTATGATCTTTCCTACACAAATGAATTTACAGGAATTCCAGCTAGAGGATATAAATATCTTTCCGACTCCGAAATCGATTGGGGACAGGATCTGGGAAGGCTGGCAATTTGGCTAAAAGAGAAGGGATTTGATAAAGAAGTTATCACTTTGAGCTATTTAGGAACTAGTGACCCAGCCTATTATGGGATAAAATACAAACCTTTGACATTTGAAAATCTTCAAGCTTTAGATAATCGGTCTTTAAAGGGGATAGTGGCGATAAGCGTGGGCAACCTCACTTTAGGCGATTGGCAATGGACAAGCAGGGATGATTATAAGATCGGTCTTCTGAAAGCTCCTTTAGATAATCTTCGCTCAAGAACTCCCGATGCTGTGATAGGGAAGAGTATATTTGTATACAGATATTGAGGAAAATGTTGATTAAAATTTTGGCTAAGATTTACCGTTGTATTATTGTCTCAATTACGGACTGATATTTCCAAGGAGCGATAGTTAGAAGGATAGATTTATTATCGGAACTTATTTTTTAGGGTCCTGTGGCAATATCTGCTATCTTCCAAAGATTTGTTTGGTCTTTTGCAATCGTTACCCAGCGGATATTGGGATTGTCTCCCCAGCCGTAATAGGGAATGGGAGCGTTGGCTGCTTCCGATGAGACAGAAGCTTCCAAGGTCACTTTGTAGGAATGCTTGTTATCTGTCCAATTTTCCTTCATGGAAGGTTCAATGGTTTGGACAGTAATGGATTTTATAGCGTTAAATTGTACTCCGTAGGCTTGTTTAGTCGAGTCATCGGGCACAATTGAGCTGTTCATCATTGAGATAGCCTCTGGAATTCGATGCTCATTGATCAGGTTGAAAAAGGTTCTGATTGTATTTTCTTCTGTTGGAAGGGGAACTGTGTTAGAGTCTGATTTTGTTGGAGATAAAGAAGTGTTACTTGTTTCTTGGATAGCGATTGGGTTAGAAGTTACGGCAGGGGAATACGAGGCAGGATTAAAAGATGGATTTTTCCAGTAATAGAGGCCTGCTGAGATTAATAAAATTACTGTAGCAACAATCAGAAGTATATTTTTCATAAAAGTATTATATCATCTATGAAAATGTTTCTCCAGCGGGATTTAAAGGACTTTTAAAGGACTTTTAAAGGACTGTCCTCTAAAATGGCGTTATAGCAATCCACAGGAGATTATACTTGATAGATAAAACAGCCCCTTTCTAGATTTTCAGGTTCAAATATCAAAGAGACACTTTCAGCTTATCGTTTGAATACTGGTGAAGAAGAGTAGCAGCCAAAGTCTGGTAGGGTATGCCGTTTTCCGCAGCTTTGATTTTAAGCTTTTCCAGATCGCGAACGCTTAGGCGGATATTGATATTTTTCAATTTCGAGAGAGTGTTGACGGCATAATCTTTGTAAACCTTTTTCAATTCTTTCACCTCAGCTACTTCCTCAAAATTACCTTTTTCCACCGTCTCCAAGATCTCCTTTTCCTCTTTAGTAAGTTTTAAATCCTTAAAAGGATTAGAACTTTTTTGTATCATATTATTTACTCCTTTCCTCGATATATTTTTTAGTAAATTTTTTACTCGGGAAAATAGTTTTTAAATAAACTATATTTTTTGTTTCAATACCGGGAACTAGATATATATAATTCTGTATTTCGATCAGTAATATTTTCTGATTTGGATACTTTTTTTTGTTTGGATGTCTAATGATTGTAATAATCTTATCATTTTTTATTGCTTCAACAATATGTTCAAAAGATACTCCTTTGGTCGCTTTCAATAATATATTTTTTTCATTACTCCAGTCAAAGATTTTTTCTTTTCATTAGCGAAAGATATTTATGACAAATAATATGATTTGTTAATAGAAGGGGAATGGAGAAGTTGATTTTCTATATCCTAAGTTTTTCCACCATTACACCAGCGGAAATAATTAGTAATCCTCCAACAACTTGGATTGGCGCTAGGCTTTCACCAAGCAAAGGAAGAGCCATCATCGCGACAAAAACAGGCGTAAAGGAAAAAATCATAGTCAGAAAAGATGCTGTGACGAGTTTGTAGGCTTTGAAGCGCAGACCAGTAAAGATAATAGAAAGCAGAGAAAGAATAATTACTATCGTAGGCGAGTGCGGCAGAACTATCCCTCCAAGAAAATAAGACATAATAATTGCTGGAATGACACCAATTAAGACACTGCCTGAAGCAGCAAATGAGGAGCTCATTGTGTAGGAGGCAATTTTGCCCAGCACATTACTGCCAAAAGCAATTAGCACCGCCTCAATCAGGGTAAAGATATCTCCAAGAGTTAATGACAATCTTTGACCTTTAGTAATTAGAAGATAACTGCCGAAAATAATCAGTCCGCCAAGAATTAGTTTTTTAGCTGTTAGTTTTTCTTTTAGAAAAAAGAAGGACGCCAGAAAAGTGAAAAATATTACGCTGCGGTTCAAAAAGGCGAAATTCATTGCCGGACTGTATTTGAGAGCCAGTATTTCTGTCAGATTGATAAATATCGCGTTGTTTATTCCCATGCCAGAGAGTATCAGCCAGTCTTTTTTGGTTGCTTTTTTGGCTTCATTTTTATTTTTTAAAAAGATATATATCCAAAAGGGGAGAGTAAGAACAGTAATCCAAAACAAGACGCAGTAGGCGCTTTCGCCTCTTTTCATAGCAAAACGCAGGAAGACTATCGAGATAGCCCAGATAAAAGAAGCAGAAAAGGTAGTAATAAAGCCTTTGCTTAAATTCACAATAAGAAGATGATTTATGTATTATAATATAACAGATGAAAATTTTAATTGTTTATTATTCAAGGACTGGTACTACCAAAAAAGTAGCGGAAATATTGTCAAAGAGAATAAGAAGCGACATAGAAGAAATAGTAGATAACAGAAGCAGAAAAGGGTTTCTTGGCTATTTTATTGCCGGATATGATGCCGTGACTAGAAGAAAAACCAGGATAAAGATGATACAAAAACATATATTGTTATATGATTTAGTCATAATTGGTACGCCTATCTGGGCTTGGAATCTGCCCCCAGCCGTGCGGACTTTTCTTTTAGAAAACAAAGATAAACTAAGGAAAGTGGCTTTTTTTGCCACAGGAGAAACCAGCGGAGACAACAAGATTTTCAAAGACATGCAGAGTATTTGCGAGAAGGAACCAATTGCTACTCTTTTTGTTAAAAGGGGAGAAAAGGAAAGCGAGGAGATAGATAATAAGATCATAAAATTTATCACGAAAATAAAATCTTCATAATTTCCCGGATTGCTATATCCAAAACAATCCGGGATTGATAGATTCATTATATATTTTTATCATGGACATTGCTTTTCATGCATTAGCAGGATTGGTAGTTTCCAAAAAACTGACCGGAGACTATTTTTGGTCTGTCTCGTTTTTCTCGATCGTGCCGGATTTGATCGGCGGAGTGCCATATCATTATCACAAAGTAAAACATTCCTTAAAAAAACCGCCTAAGTTTTTTATCAGCGAATTTATAAAAGTAACCCAAAGAGGAGAGTATTTTAATCAGCTGGATGAATTCGCCTACAGAGTAACCCATTCGTGGCTGATGCTTATCCCTATCTCGGCTGTAGGGCTATTTCTTTTTAGGTCCATGTGGTGGGTAGCGACTCTTGGGTATCTTTTTCATCTGCTGATTGACCTTCCCACTCACGAGGGCAATTTTTCCCATCAGCCGCTGTATCCTCTAAAAAGATTTAGCGTCAAAGGAAGAGCGTGGTCAAGAGACAAAAGAATATTCGCCATCTTTTGGCTGGGACTGGCAGCTCTTTACCTGATATAAAAGTACTTTCTTGTTTCAACATAATACAGGAACTATTTCATAGATTGGTCTTTGGGGAGAAATAAAACGCCTTCGCAGATTCATGATTTCCTCAAAAGGGACAAAAGCTGGAAATACTTTTGTTGCTTGTTCAATTTCTGCTGGAGTGAGATTTGCTGCAACTGGAATTTGATCATGTTTGATCTGCTCCATTGCCGTCTCAAAATCATATAGTAATTATATCATTTAACAGATTATCCTGCGTAAATAATTGTCAGAAAATATTGGCTTTTGATATGAAAACAAATATTAAAAATTATCTGACAGCTGATTGTAAAAAGTTGCTTTTTTATGCTATTGATTGAATAAATATAAATAAGGAAAATCCGAGAGTTATGTATAGCAGAATTTGGCTTAATTTACTAATTTTTTATTTATTTATCTATTTTTCGAAAATCCAAGCTAGTTATAAAATCTTGCAGCAGAAAGTATATATGTTGTTACATTGAACTTGGGCTCTTGAGAGTATTATATTGAACTACTGAATGTGATAAACTCTCTTAGAGGAATGAAAAAGTGCTCTAAATTATTTAAGTATTTCTTATAGAAGAAATGAGACTTAGAAAACTGCCAAAAAAGTTAAAAAGGGTATTAGTTTGTATAGATAGTGCCAATGTATCAATCGGACTTCGGAACCATGGATATTCTCTTGATTATAAAAAGTTTGTAAGAAAGATAAACAAGATCAGTAAATCAGTTAAATTCTATTATTATGGACCGAAGTTCCAGCAGAATGATAAGCATCAGAAATTTCTTGTTTTCTTGAAAAAACAAGGCATTAGACTCTGTACAAAAGAAGTGAAAATAATCCAGGATAAACACCTTATGAAGCATCGTAAGGCTAATTTTGACGTGGAGATAACTATTGATATTATTAAGCTTCAGGATAAATTTGACACACTACTTTTGTTATCAGGAGATAGTGATTTTGCAGCGATAGTAAGTTATTTACATGGAAAAAAAAAGACAATATATGTGCTATCCAATCGTGGTAATATATCAAAAGAACTAATTAAAGAAGCCGATGGGTATTTAGTACTTTCAGAATGGAGAGAGGTATTAAGAGTATATAAAAAATCACCCCGATATAAATCGGGGGATATTAGTGACAGTCTTGTGACTGCAAAATAATTTATAACATCTTTTTTTGATTATGTCAATATGAAATTCTCGATAGATTCAAAAATTTTTGCCAAATATCCCGGGGTAGAGGTTTTTGGGGTGCTTGTTGTTACCGACATGGACAACAGCGGGCATTCCAGTGAGATTTTAGACCATTAGAAAGTTGACAGAGGAGTCAGAAAAAAAGGAACGGATTGATGAAAATTTTTATAATTATATATTAAACGAATTACGATTACTTCCAATTGGGATTAATTGATCGATAAAATAATATCCAAATACGAAGTAAAAAAATAGAGCAATTGGATAAACACTATTTATGACACAGCAAGATAATAATATTTTGTCAGAATTGATGAAAGAGGATAAAGAAAGCCTTTCCTTTAAGCTAAGGCAGATAATATATCAAACTGTACTAAAAATTTTTGGGAAAGACTTACCTGATTTTCAATTCTATGAGGTAAAATTGGAACATCCGAAGATAGAAAATTATGGGGATTATTCTACGAACATTGCTTTTATCCTTGCTTCTAAACTTAAACTACCGCCAAAAGCGATAGGAGAAGCTATTTGCTTAGAAATTAATAATAATATCAAAAAGCATCAAACGAGATCACCTATTACCTATAATAAAATACCATCAGATATGGATAAAGACATGTATCATATCCTGGATAGATGTAATATAGCTGGTTCGGGTTTTTTAAATATGTGGTTAAGCTATAGTTTTCTTATCACTCTCACCTCAAGACTGCTAAAAGGAGAAAATGCCGTCAAATCAACCCAAAACGACAAAACTTTCCCTCCTGTTTTGAAAGGTCGCAAAATAATGGTTGAATATACTGATCCAAATCCATTTAAAGAATTCCACCTGGGACACCTCTACAGCAATACGGTTGGAGAATCTCTTTCCAGGCTATTTGAGGCTTTGGGGGCGGCAGTCAAGCGGGCAGACTACTTTGGCGATGTAGGCATGCATGTGGCCAAGTCTATCTGGGGTATGCGGGAATTGATGCTGCGGGAAAAAATTGGCCTTTTGGAGCTTTCCAAGCGTCCAATTCCCGCAAGGGTAAAATTCCTGGGCCAGGCATACAGTTTGGGCGTCAGGGTCTATGAAGAAGATGAAAAAATCAAAGAACAGATAAAAGATATTAATTATTTAGTCTATATAGCCGCTCAAGAGTATCTGAAGGAAAAATACGGCTGGGAGCCTCAAATAGATTATGATCAATATATCAAGGAAAAAAAGGAACAGTTGGTTCAGGTGAAAGAATTATATTTTGCCGGACGCAGCTGGAGCATGGGATATTTTAAGCAAATTTTTGCTCGTTTTGGCACTAAATTTGATTATTACTTTCCGGAAAGCATAGTGGGAGAGATAGGGGTGAAAATAGTCAGAGAAGGTTTGAAAAAGAAAATATTTGAGGAAAGCGAGAAGGCGATTGTTTTTCGCGGCGAGAGTTACGGATATCACACCAGGGTATTTCTCAACGCATTAGGTCTGCCTACTTACGAGGCAAAAGAACTGGGATTGGCGCATCTAAAATACCAGCATTTTCCTTATGATTTGTCTATCAATGTGGTTGGGACAGAGATTTACGAGTATTTTCAGGTAGTGATGACAGCACTTTCTTTAATCAATAGCAAATTATGGCAAAAAACCAGACCTTTATATACCGGGATGGTCAAGCTCCCGGAGGGCAAAATGAGCTCAAGGACAGGCAATGTTGTTACAGCCGAGATGCTTCTGGAGGAGATTAAAAAAAGGATATATATCGTTCTACAACAAAATAATATTAATTATAAAAAAGAATATCAAGAAAAGATTGCGGAAAAAGCAGCTATCGCCGCTATAAAATACTCTCTGCTGCGTATAGGATTGCCCGGTGATATTGTTTTTGATCTGGAAAAATCTGTTTCTTTTCATGGCGAGAGCGGACCATATCTTATGTATACCTATACCAGATGTAAAAGTGTGCTGCGCAAAGCGCAAAACAATGAAACTATGAAACAATGCTACAATGTTTCAAATAGTAAAAACCTACAACCTAATCCTGAAGAGATGATTCTTCTTCGCTCTCTCTACCGTTTTTCTGAGGTGGTGGTTGAGGCGGCCAGAAATTATTCTCCCAATCTTGTCTGCAGCTATCTGTTTGATTTGGCGGCAAAATACAATCTGTTTTACGATAAGCACTCGATATTAAATCCAAGAATCAAGAATCAAGAATCAAGAATCAAGAATTCAGAAAGTGGTGGCGAAATTTTGGCATCAGAAAAGAGTATTTTCCGTCTTTGGCTAACAGAGGTAACTGCAGCAGTTCTAAAAAAAGGTCTTTATCTTCTTGGAATTGAGACGGTAGAGAAGATGTAATCCAAAACTAGTCTCACTGGGTTATTATTTTTTAATGATTAATATGTCAGAAGAACATATAGCAGACGTCACGGAACCAGGACAAGCAGAAGCATTAGATATAAAAGGTTTAGGTCGAGTAATGTTTGTTTTTCTTCAGCCGCCCTCACCACAGGCAATTGTAGAGGCAGACAAAGCATTAGCCTTAAGACCGATGGAACCACAAGAGAGGATGAGACAGGTTTATCAATTGTTGACTGATTATGAAGCTGAACCAGACTGGCAAAATATTGATCAAGACCCTGTAATTCGTGAAAGTTTGAATCTTCCTTTACCACTTCTATTGTCGTTATATCAAAATAATAGAATGCAGCCAATAATAGCATATGTATTATCAAAACGGCCGGATGTGCCAGAGACTGAGAAAGGAAAATTGGAAGGATTAGATTTTATAGCAAACTTAACTCAAAAACCAAAAGATCAATGGAGGGAGTATGAAAGAGCACAAAGCCAACTTATCAATAGTGGTCGAAAGGAGCTTCTTTATTTGACGGCAGATAAATTATGCCGTGGCAATGGTTTGGATTTAGAGGCAGATTTTCTTTCTCCAATAAAGCTAGCTGAAATGAAATTAGGCTACGATCCGCATATGGGCACATTGGAAAGTAGAGCTGCCAGTACCAGGATTCCTTTTGCTCTTAGATCATTAGTCGGTAGATTAAGATTTGCCAGACAGGCAATAGCACAGGGCAGTATAAACAGTGCACTTATCCAAGAATTTCAATATATTTTTACCACTCATACCCATTTTATGAATATAGTCAGATTGGAGTTAGAGAAAAAGTTTCCTATTAAAGTGAGTGTAACAAATGAAGGTTTAGTATTAGAGGAGGGAGAGATTGATGAGACAGCTGCCAAGGAATTTTGGGATACAAATGAAATTGTTCAGGCAATGCTACGTATTGCAGAAGCTGATTATGGAGCTAGAACAATATTTCACAAGCCTGTTGCAAAATTCTCAGATATTGGACATCATGCTTATCATTTAGCAATTGCGATGGTAGATCCAGCTATAAGTGAAGCATTAGTTGATTGCCCTATGATTGAGACTGCTGTAATACATGCATTACATATACCCGAGAGAAAATTATATCGTTATAATCAGCACTTATTACTTCTTCGTGGTTTGGCAAGAATGACTTTATAATCTTGCAAATAAAATCAATCCCTGGTGTTGAAGACAGAGAAAACTTCAATCTTTCAAGATAGTATCCTACAAGGTAATAATTCTCAATTAGAGATTATCAATTTTCAATTGAAAGCGCAACAATAGTATTCTGCGATATTGAAGGAATAGCTATTAATTTACTTGATCAATAGGCATACTATATTGATCGTTTTCAGGAGAGAGATGTCGAAGCAGAGTTTTTTTATCTAAATATTGCCCAAATTAAGCAAAAAGGATATTAAGTAGCGCAGAAACTATAGAGATGAAAATTGCAGCAATTACGGCCGTGCCGAAGGAGTCAATATGAAAGCCTTTAACAAGGCTTGAAGTGATAGATAGAAGAATAGCATTTATGACAAAGGTGAAGAGTCCAAGAGTCAGGACATTAAGAGGCAGGGTAAAAAGAACCAGAACTGGTTTGACCAGCATGTTGAGTATTCCCAAAATTGCTGCCACGATCATAGCTGTCAGGTAGGAGTCAATCCGAAATCCTGGGACAAAATAAGCAGTGATAAGAAGAACCAAGGCGCGAACAATCCATTCGGAGAGAAGTTTCATATTAGTATCAAGTATCAAGTATAATTTTTAATTATAAATTTTAAATTTTAAATTGAAAATTATTTTCTGACAACTACATTTCCGCTGGCGTCCAGACACTCGGGAACCATATCAGTTGGAAAATTGTAAGGCGCGATTGTGCTGCAAAGAGGGTTTGACTGGCCGTCGTGGACAATAACCCATTTGCCGCTAGAATAAGCGGCGATAAACATTGCACCACCCATTGCATCTTTTTCTCTGATGCCTCCTTTGGCAAACTTGCCTGTATTTTGGCTGACTGTGACAATCAGGTTTTCTTCATTCACTCCTAATTTTTCTGCGATAGCTTTTTTGATCAGAGTTTCATCATCGGCTCTTGGAGTGGGAGAGAGGTTAGTTGTCGTTGGCTCAGCGCTGGGAAATGAAGCCGTAGGGCTTGGCTGGATTTCTATTTGGGTGGTTGGAGTAGGAGACTCGATTTTTACCATCACAGAGGACTTATCCTGCGGCTGGCGGGAAAGGTAGATGAAAATACCGATAATCAAGGCGCCGATAATGATTGAGAGCGGGCTTTTGTTTTTTTCAATAAAGTCATTCATGCTAGGGATAGTTTAGTAGAATAGCAGATAACTGTCAAGGTAAGCGGTAGCTGGTAGTTGGTAGTTAGTAGCTAGTAGTAAGTATTACGTATTAAGAAGTAAGAAGTACGAATTAAGAATCAAGAATCACGGGAAGAGTCGAGGGAGATATTTTGTAAATAGTGAGTTCAATGCAGTGATTATCGATCAATAAATAATCTTGATACTTGGAAGAAGACTGTAAAGAAAATACCAAAGGAGAACAGATGAAAAAATATCTCTGAGAGTCTAAAAATTCGATGTAAGAATCACGAATTAGGAATTAAGTATTACGTATCAAGTATTATGTATTAAGTAGCAGATGGAATTACCTTCTGTCTATACAAAATAAATTATCTTACTATTGACCAATTGATGTGTTGTGGGTTGTTGGTTGTGTGATATAGAATGGAGATATGACCAAAATTACGAAGCTGGATGATATAGAGATCTATAATAAATCATTAGAACTAGCAAGACAAATCTATCAAATGACTAGAAATTCCAAGCTAGCTAGAGATTATTCTCTTATAGACCAGATCAGACGAGCTTCGCTCTCTATTTCAGCGAACATCGCTGAAGGTTTTGGTCGTAGATCGAAACGTGATTTTGCCCAATATCTTTCTGTAGCCTTGGGTTCTTCCAATGAAGTTATAGCCTATTTAGACTTCATAAATATGGAATATATCATTGCCACAGATATATTGAAAAACGAATATGATATTCTGGCAAAAAAGATCTACAAATTTCGATCTTATTTATTAACCCACAACTCATAACGTACAACCCATAACAAATTCTGTGCTTCTCGCTCTGCATGCTATCCCAGCAAAGCAAAAACTAAGCTGTCCTGCCTCTTAGCCACGATTTAGCCTCAAGATGTTACTATATCAAAATATATCTAAATAATTCACTTGTTAAGGTGCTTTCACCGTAAACCATGTACTTTTGCCCCCTGTACCGCCTGGTACGGGGTAAGAATAGTAGCGTGGTTAAGGTGCGACATTCGGAGTTCGGATTTCGGAGATCGGATTTCGGAGTTCAGGTAATAGAAATTATATTTTTTGAGAAGGAGTTGATCTTTTTCCCCAGCAGTTTATATTCCTCTTGCAGATTATTAGTATTAATCTGATAAATTTTACTGACGATTTGAAGCAAAGCTACTACTTCATTGGATGACCCTGAAGCAATACTTAGATAATTACGGAATTGTTTTTTACTTCTGCAATAACCTTCTGCAATATTGGCCACAATAGAAATTGAAGCTCTTTTAAGCTGGTCATTCAAAGAATAATCATGACTTAACTTTGAGTTAGATTGTATTATCTTATAAATTTCTTCTAATAAATCTAATGCAGTCTGGTAGATTCTTAACTTTTCCATATCTCCATTATACAGAAATTCGAAGTTCGGAGATCGGAACTCTGAATTCCGAATTCTGAATTCTGATTAATAAACTCTCTTTCTAATTCCCAAACTTAAATCCCCGATATTTATCCAGAACTAAATATTGAATATTCTTTTCAATTAGGGATAAGATGGAAGTATGAGTGAGATTCCATTATCGCCGCAGGATGCTGTATTGGCAGCATCTTTTAAGCGTGCGCCCGGACCTGAGGCCCAGTTGAAACCACCAGCTGGTCCTCCGGTTGGGACAGACAAAGCCTCTGTCAAGCCAGCGACTACTCCTCCTGAGCCACCTTCTGATCCATCCGGATCGTCTCCTCCTGAGCCACCTCCAACTCCTTCTTTTGAGGCAGAAAGACCAAAAAGACTGACTGATGAAGATTATGCTCAGATTCATCAACTGACAATTGGTGTCACAGATGCTGAAAAAGATCAAGTTCTTGAGGCTCTTGGAGGAAAAGATTTAGCAAAAAACGTAAACATCCAACGACTGGAGGGATTACTTGAAGAGATACAAGCTGGAGGTAATATTAGCTGTTAGCTAACGATACGTTGTAAAATAATATTCTTTGTTTCTTTTAAGTATTGGGCTGGTGTTTTATAGTTTAA
>FWPV01003135.1_pt1 | contig 38353 bp, 41 predicted proteins | sample 2228371 | NCBI WGS metagenome assembly FWPV01 (sample SAMEA103939776, study PRJEB20133) | metagenome
TATGTAAAGTACCAATTCCCCACAGGGTATAGGAATAACTGACAATATCCCCCATCTTTTCGTACATTTTTGATGCATTTTTAAAAAATTCAAATGATTTTCTAAAATCAGATAACATTCTATATGCGTTACCAATTCCGCAATATGAATAAGCAATTCCAAATTTGTCCTTTAATTCTGTGAATATATTATTTGCAGCTTTATAATATTTCAGTGAATCCGTAAATTTTCCTGCAACCCTTGAAGCTCCACCAATGCCGCACAAAGAATATCCTACGCCATGCATATCTTTTAAAGATTTGAATAATTTCATGGATTCCAGGAAAGTGTCAATTGCTTTATTAATATCTCCTTTAATTCGATATGTACCGGCTTCAGCCCAAAGCGTAAAAGCAAGCCCTTCGAGATCATTATTCTTTATATAATATTTTTTAGATTTATTTATATGAAAAAGAGCATCTTTCCAGTTTCCGAGAGCACGCATGGAGAGCCCTAACCCAACACCCGCATCAGCTTTAATGATAGCAAAATCTTTAGAATTAGAAATATTTATTGCTGCAAGATAATTATTCGCAGCAAGACTGAAATTTCCTATCATCCTGTAAACATCCCCAATTGCAGTAAAAGAACGCAATATGCCTGCACTATCATTTAGAAGCGTATATCTTTTTAGTGCTTTTTTAAAGAAACTAAGTGATTCTTTATATAGACATTTTTTTCTTAAAGATTCCGCTTTATTAAAGATTTCATTTGTTGCCTGCAATATTTCTAATTTTTTTGATGAATGTTTCATAGTCTCCTGAATTAAAAAATGCCGAACCCATCACAAGAATATCAGCGCCTGCTGAAATTACCTCCAGCGCATTGTCAATTCCTATTCCTCCATCAACTTCTATCAAAGCATTAGAACTCTTTTCGGTTACAAGCTTTTTTAATCTTTTTATCTTATCTGTAGATTTTTGAATATATTTCTGTCCACCAAAACCCGGGTTAACAGACATTATCAGAACCATATCAATATCATTAATTACTTCTTCCAGACTATTAACAGGGGTTGAAGGATTTAATGATACTCCGGCTTTGATGCCTTTTTCTTTGATATATTGAATTGTTCTATGTAAATGTATAGCAGCTTCATAATGTACTGTTAAATAGTCAGCGCCGGCATCTATGAAATTCTTAATATAATTATCAGGGTTTTCTATCATAAGATGTACATCCAAAGGCAATTCAGTAATCTTATTTATCGCTTCAATTATTGCAGGCCCAATTGTAATATTTGGCACAAAATGACCATCCATTATATCTATATGCAATAAATCAGCGCCAGCGATTTCAGCAGCTTTTATATCATCTCCGAGTCTTAAGAAATCTGCTGACAGTATTGAAGGAGCTATCCTTAACATATTACCCCCGTATTTTTCAAAGATATATAATAAATATAAATTCAGATTATCTTCAAGTAAATTGTGTCCCCTGTTTTTATCTGTCTTCCTGGTTCAGGATTTTGTGATTCCACAATTTCACCTTCACCGTTGATTATAAGTTTTAAATTAAGTTTCGTTATAAGAAATTTTGCTTGTTCAATGTTCATCCCCTTGAAATTGGGACAAAAATATATTTTTTCATACGGTCCCATGCTTACAATTACTGTAACTGTATCGGTGACCGGATCATTTGGTTCGGGCCGCTGGGCTATAATAATATCCTTTTCAACATCATCTGAATGTACAGTAATGATTTTTCCGAATTTTAGCCCTTTGTCAGTAAGCAGGGATTCAGCATTCCCAATTGTTTCATTTACAAGTAACGGTACAGAGTTGATTCGTGGACCCTTACTTATTACAACTTTTATTCCTCTGCGCATTTTGACTTTATTCCCTGCAGGCACATCCTGTTTTATTATCTTACCCTGAGGAATTTCAGTATCATAATCTTCTCCTTCTATTTTTAAATACAGCCCGGCATCATTCAGAAATCTATTTGCTTCAACAAGACTTTTTCCCCTGAGTTCAGGCACCTCCACCGTTCTGCTAAAACTTAATATTTTGAACGTAACAAAGCCAAAAAAGAGCCCGAGCAATACAAATAAAAAAATATACAATGGAAATCTTAAAAGGCTGTTAATTTCTTTTTTCATTGTCTATACGCAAAAAACCTCACTGCCTCTTTTATTTTTTCAATATTTACCTTTGTATTTATACATGGTCCTGATGGTCTTTCATTCGGGATACCAATAACAGGCATCGGATAAATATCAGCAATACCACTGCTTAAATCATTTTCACAAGCTACTGCAATAACAGCCCCGGGTTTGACATCATGAATTATTCTTCTCGCCAGTGAGCCCCCTGTTGCAATAAATATTTCGAGGCCGCTTTCTTCTGCCAGTAAAATCAGGTCTTTTATCGGGCATTTACCACAACGTTTACAGTTGTTTATATTATACGTCAATCTTATATCACACTCATTTATCTGAAGGCAATGCGGAAGAAGAAGAAGTATTTTTTGGGGTACCGGGTTCTCTTTTATTACAAGCTTGTTATTAAGCCTGATGATAAAATTCTGATAGTTCTCTTTTTTACTCTTTATAAACGAACCTGCCAGCATGAAAAGAGGGTAAAGAATTTTAAGAGTAAATCCCCTTGCAAATTTAATTATTGTCAAAAAAATCGCCTTCTTTCAGTCTTCTTCCAATTATAAAATCTTTTGAATTCATTATTCTTTTTCCTTCAGGTTGAATCTCAAGAATTTCTATCAAACCATCTCCTGTACCGATAACAAGTCTGTTTGAAACACTTTCTATTCTACCGGGAATACCCTTTCCTTGAATAGGTCTCACATTTATTATTTTGATTCTTTCGTTATTCATCTTGGTGAAAGCTCCTGGCCAAGGATACATACCACGTACAAAATTCCATATATCACTGGCATTCATATCCCAATTGATTCTTCCATCTTGTTTTTTAAGAATAGGCGCATAAGAAGGCTTACCTTGCTGGGGAACAGGTTTTAAAGAACCTGATTCAAGACCTTCAATGGTTTTAACCAATAATGATGCTCCCAATTCTGAGAGCTTTTTCCCCAGAGTTTCTGAATTATCATTATCTAAAATTTCGATAGATTCCTGCAAAAGAACATCACCTGTATCGAGTCCTTCATTCATTAACATTGTAGTTACACCAGTTTCTTTTTCTCCCTTTATAATCGCCCACTGGATTGGTGCAGCACCTCTATATTTAGGGAGCAAAGATGCATGAACATTAATACAACCATGACATGGGAGATTTAATATCCTGGGAGGCAATATTTTGCCGTAAGCTACAACTACGATTATATCAGGGTTAAGAAAAGATAATTCATCTATAAATGAGGGAACATTTATTTTTTCAGGTTGTAAGACCCTGATATTTTCCTTTATCGCAAATTCTTTAACAGGAGTCGGAGAAGGAAGTCCTAATCGTCCTCTTCTTTTATCAGATTGAGTCACGACAGCAAGCACTTTATTGCTTGAAGCAAGAAGTGCTTTAAGAGATGGTATAGCGAATTGTGGAGTGCCAAAAAATACGATTTGCATAATATTAATAAGATAAAAACGGAACAATGAATTACTTATCTGTTTTTAATTTTTTTATATCTCTCAAGTATTTTCTTTTAAAAAACTCTCTCCTGATAGGGCTCATTCTGTCAAACATTAACATACCTTCAAGATGGTCTATCTCATGCTGTAGTGCACGTGCAAGTAGCCCTGCGCCTTCAAATTCTACAGGTTTCCCTTCACGATTCAAACCTTTAACATATACTTTTTCAGCTCTCTTTATTGAAGACATGTAACCTGGCAGACTCAGACATCCTTCTTCTGCATCAACAGTTCCCTCTGTCTCAACTATAACAGGATTAATCAATATTATAAGAGGTATTTTGTTATCTTCTTTTATACTCAGGTCAATAACACATAACCTCTGAGATATTCCAACTTGATTGGCTGCAAGCCCGAGTCCTCTAACGCTATGCATTGTTTCGAGCATATCATCAATGAGTTTTTGTGTACTACCGTCAATATTGGTTAATTCTTTTGTCTTTTGTTTTAAAATTTTGTCAGGATATTTTTTAATTTCAAGTAATGCCATGAATTATTATAATCTAAAACAGAATTTTTTTTAACCTCAAAATAAGCACTCAGAATGGAGAAACAGCCCTTTAAATAATATACACAAAATTATTCATGTTACTTATTTAAGAAAAGTTTTGAAATATCAAGTTAAAATATGTATTATATTATCTATCAATAAAAAACCAAAAAGGAGGATTTTAAATTTAGTAAAAAATTTTCTCTTATGGAAGATCTTAATACCTACCGTCATAGCACATCTCACGTAATGGCACATGCAGTAAAAAGGCTTTTTCCTGAAGTGAAGCTTGCGATAGGGCCTGCTATTGAAGATGGATTCTATTATGATTTTGACATCGACAGACCCTTTACTCCAGAAGACCTCGAATCAATTGAAAAAGAAATGGCACTAATAATCAAAAAAAATTACCCTTTTGTCAAAAAAACTATATCGAAAGAAGATGCTATTAAGATGTTCAAAGAAAAGGGTGAGATTTATAAATTAGAACTCCTTGAAGAAATAACTGATCCTGATGTATCTATTTATGAAGATGGAGATTTCGTTGACTTATGCAGAGGCCCGCACATTGAATCAACTGGGCATATTAAAGCATTCAAATTATTAAGTGTTGCTGGAGCATATTGGCGTGGGAATGAAAAAAATAAAATGTTACAGAGAATTTATGGCACTTCATTTTTTGATAAAGAAGAATTAAAAAAATATCTCTCTTTCTTGGAAGAAGTAAAAAAGAGAGACCACAGGAAACTTGGTAGAGATCTCGACCTCTTCAGTACAAACGATGAAATAGGCGCAGGACTAATAATCTGGCATCCTTATGGAGCTTTAATCAGAAGAAACATAGAGGATTTCTGGATTAGTGAACATTATAAATCCGGGTATAGCATATTATATTCACCACATATTGCAAAGCTTAATTTATGGAAAACAAGCGGACATACAGAATTCTACAAAGATAATATGTACTCACCAATGGAGATAGATGGAATTGAGTATGAAATTAAACCAATGAATTGTCCTTTTCATCTCCATGTCTTTAAATCCTCTATAAGAAGTTATAAAGATCTTCCAATTCGATATGCAGAATTAGGAACAGTTTATCGTTACGAACGTTCCGGAGTTTTACACGGACTTTTAAGAGTTAGAGGCTTCACACAGGACGACGCACATATATTTTGCAGAGAAGATCAAATTGAAGATGAGATATTGAATGTTCTTGATTTTACAATATTCATCTTAAAAACTTTCGGCTTTGAAAACTATGACATCTATCTTTCAACAAGGCCTGAAAAATATGTAGGAACAAATGAAAGCTGGGAACGAGCTACAAATGCTCTTAAAAGAGCTCTTGAAATAAAAAACCTCCTATTTCAGGAAGACCCTGGCGAGGGAGTTTTTTATGGTCCAAAAATCGATATTAAAGTAAAAGATGCTCTTAACAGGCCATGGCAGTGCAGCACAATACAGGTAGATTTCAATAACCCTGAAAGATTCGATATTAATTATAGAGGAAGTGACGGGAAAGAGCATAGACCCATTATGATACATCGTGCACTCATGGGTTCATTAGAAAGATTTTTTGGAATACTGATAGAACACTATGCAGGAGCATTTCCTCTGTGGCTCTCGCCTGTGCAGGTTAAAGTTCTTACAATCGCTGAAAGGCACAAAGACTTTGCTGATAAGGTTTTTCATTTCTTAAAAGATAAAGGAATACGTACTGAATTAGATATAGAGAATGAAAAGATCGGATATAAAATAAGGAATGCTACTATTATGAAAGTACCTTATTTGATTATAATAGGTGATAAAGAAGTTGCAGAGGATAGGATAACAGTTAGAAAACGAACCGGTGAAAACGAAGAACTTATATCTATAAATGGATTTGCAGAAAAACTGATAAATAAAATAAAGCAGAAAGAAATTGATTTATAAAATTAAGGAATCATTGATTCCTTTCATAAGGATAGAGTTATTATTAACTTTATCTAAATAATGGAGGTGATAATATAATAAAAGATATCAAAGTAAATGAGCAGATCAGGGCAAAAGAAGTCAGGTTAATAGATGTTGATGGTAATCAGCTTGGTATTGTTCCAATAAACGAGGCTTTGAAAATAGCTGAAAATCGGGAACTCGACCTGGTTGAGGTCGCACCGAATGTATCGCCACCTGTTTGTAAAATCCTTGATTTTGGTAAATACCGTTATCAATTAAGCAAAAAACAAACCCAAAGAAAAACAATTGATGTCAAAGAAGTAAAAATACGTCCCCAGATCACTGACAATGACCTTGGACTAAAAGTAAAAAGTATAAGACGTTTTCTTGATGAAGGAAACAAAGCAAAGGTAACCATGTATTTTAGAGGTAGAGAAATTATAAGACCTGAAATTGGAATGAAGGTTTTTGAGAAAATAGGACAACTTCTTACAGGGAAATTCAATATCGAGCAAATGCCAAAACTTGAAGGAAATCATATTACAATGGTTATAGCTCCCAAGTAGGCTTTCTACAAGTTCAAAATAATTATCTGATATTTTCGGGTTGAAAAAACACGCATGCTTTTTATTACTGTTTTCCATGAATAAAAAGCATTGAATAAATTACTTACTAACCCCTCAAAATACAATTAAATAATATAGACATTGCTCAAAATTATTTGAATCTGTTATAATATTCATTCCGAGTTTCGAGTATTTTATTTTTTATTTATTTTAAATAATAAATTTTCCGGAGGAAAAAATGCCAAAACTTAAAACACATAGAGGTGCTGCTAAAAGACTTAAAGTTACAGGCACCGGGAAAATAAAGAAACATAGCGGTTATAAGAGCCATCTTCTTACTGGCAAATCATCAAGAAGAACAAGAAGGTTGAGAACCGCTTCTTTAGTTCCTAAATGTGACATGGAAAGAATGAAAAGGTTACTGCCTTACATGTAAAAATAAAATATTAAATGACGGTTTTCCCCATTTAAGGAGGTCTTTAAATGCCAAGGGCAAAAGGTGGTTTTAAAACAAGACGCAGAAGAAAAAAGATATTGGAAAGAGCAAAAGGCTTTTACGGTGCTAAGAGCAGACTTTATAGAATAGCTACCGAAGCTGTTGACAAAGCAATGCAATATTCTTACAGAGATCGCAGAGTAAAAAAACGTGAATTCAGATCTTTATGGATAATAAGAATAAATGCAGCTTTAAGAGCACTGGGTATGACTTACAGTCAGTTCATGTCAAAAATCAAAAAAGCAAACATAGCTCTGAACAGAAAAACACTGGCTGATATGGCTTACAATGATCCTGCTGCATTCAATCAACTTGTTGAAAAGATAAAGAGTTAGAAATATCGTGGATGACCTTTTAGCTTTAAAAGATTCTTTTATCAATGAATCTGGCAGTGTTACTTCTTTGCCCGATTTACAGCAGATTAGAATAAAGTATCTTGGTAAAAAAGGAATTGTAACAGCTAAGCTAAAAGCCCTCTCTTCTGTTCCTGTTGAAATTAGACCATTATATGGCAAAACAATCAATGAAATAAAAAAATTCATTGAGTCAGAATTAGACAGAAGAGAAGCAGAACTAAAAAATGAAGAACATAAAAGGCGTATAATTACAGAAGCAATAGACATAACATTGCCTGGGAAATATACCCCTCCCGGCAGAGAACATCCAATAAATAAAGTTTTAAATGAAATCACTTCTATTTTTACTTCAATGGGATTCGAAATTGAAGAAGGACCTGAAGTTGAACTTGATTATTATAATTTCGAAGCTCTTAATATTCCCAGAGACCACCCTGCAAGGGATATGCAGGATACTTTCTATATTTCCGACGATATAGTTCTTAGAACTCATACTTCTCCAGTACAGGTAAGAGTCATGGAAAAAAGGAAACCACCACTAAAAATCATAGCTCCCGGCAAAGTTTACAGATGTGATGCCGACATTTCTCACACTCCGATGTTTCATCAGGTTGAAGGTTTTATGGTAGATAAAAATATAGCTTTCAGTGATCTCAAGGGAGTTCTTGAACTTTTTATCCATAGTATTTTCGGACCCCGTACACCTGTCAGATTTAGACCGAGTTTCTTTCCATTTACAGAACCGAGTGCTGAAGTCGATATAGGTTGTATATTCTGTTCTGGAAAAGGCTGTAGAGTCTGTAAATCAACCGGGTGGCTTGAAATACTTGGCTCTGGTATGATAAATCCAAAAGTCTTTGAGTTTGCAGGATACAGTCCTGATGAATACTCTGGCTTTGCTTTTGGAATGGGTGTTGAAAGAATCACCATGCTTAAATATTCTATCGATGATATAAGGCTTTTCTTCGAGAATGACCTGAGGTTCTTAACCCAGTTTTGAGTTTCTTATATTATATGTTTGTTAATAATTTTGAATAAATTAAAAAAATTTACAGGCTTCTGAACATAATCATCGAACCCGTATTTCAAAAATTCTTCTTTTTGCAAATAAAGAGAAGTAAATGCGATGGATGGTATGTGTTTTGTAGAAGGTTCTTCTTTGAGAATTTGTACAGCTTCCATTCCATCCATTACTGGCATCTGTATATCCATTAAAATTAAATGTGGTTTCTCTTTTTTAGCTAATAAAACACCCTCCTTCCCATTTGTTGCTTTAATTGGATTAAACCCTGCGTGCTTCATTAACATGCTGAAAAGTTCTAAATTTTCATGATTGTCATCTACAATTAATATCTTTTTCATTGTATCCTTTTTCATAAAAAGCCTCTTTTATGTTATATATTAAGGTTAATTTATTATTTAGCATATGCTAATTTTTGATATATTGTCAAGAAAAATATTCTCCCAAGAAATGCAATTAGAATTCTACATATGTTGTGAAAGAATTTATTTTTCGATATGTTAGTGTACGCCTAACATTTTTTACTATGACCTTTTTATACGTTAGTGATAATATTGTTTTTTAATAAAATCATTGGGTTAAATAGATTTTCGAGCAAAAGCTCCATTATTCGGTCAATAAAAAAGCTAATATACCAAATATCTGGCACATTAGCTTTTTATGTATAAAGTTTTTTTAAATATAATAACTACTTAGCTTTTTCTATTGCTGCAATTAAATCATCTGCTTCTTTATATCCTGGATTTATTATTCCATTAGGGAGAACTATCGCAGGTGTTCCTCTTATGCCAAGTTTCTCAGCAAGTTTCAGAGTTTCATCTACAGCTTTTCCGTCACATTTTGCTTCCGGTATATTTTTCTTTGCAAATGCATCTTCAAGCATTTTAAGAGATTTTTCACAAACTATTGCTTTTGATTTTTCATAGGCACCTTTGTGCATCGGTAAGGGATACAGTTTGATATAAAAACTTATATCTTTTCTTTTTTCAATAACCTTCTTCATCTCATCATGTAATCTGGAACAATACGGACAATCAGGATCACTAAAAACTATTACTTTATATTTAGCGTCTTTTTTGCCCAATAAAAGGGCATCATCAAGTGGAATAGTTGATATATCAACTTTATTGAGTTCACTCATCCTTTCCTGTGTGAGATTTGATTTTGTTTTAAGATCAAAGATAGCACCCTGCATAAAATACTTTCTTGAATAATCAAGATAAATTAAACCCTTCCTATCACCGGATTGCACATCAATTTCCCATAAACCTTTTATAGGACTTTCTCTTACCTCCAGAATTTTCAAATCAGGAGCAAGGTCTTTTAGAATTTCTGAAGCTTCATCTTTGGTCGGCATTTTTTCTTCAGAAAAACATATTCCTCCAAACATCAAAAAACAAAAAAAAGTAATTGTGTAAACAAGAAACTTATTTCGCATTTTCTCCGCCTTTCTATGTTTAATTCCCCGGCAGAATGTCGGGTTTTAATAAATTAGTGATATTTCTTATATTAAAGCAAATCTAATATCATTAACAAGAATAAATTAGTCAAACAATATGATTATAATATCATATTAAGCCAAAAATAAAATTAGGATAATTCAGATATTGCAGAAAAATTTTTTTTTATAACCCTAAAATAAAATCATCTAGTTAAAGTTCCTTAAGTTTCTCTGCCTGATAATGGGTAATCAGGGCTTCTATAATTTCATCAATTTCACCTTCAAGAATCCTATCAAGCTTATGAAGAGTAAGACCAATTCTATGGTCAGTGACCCTGTTCTGTGGGAAATTATATGTTCTTATCTTTTCACTTCTATCACCAGTTCCAACCTGTGATTTCCTTTCGGATGCTCTCTCCCTTTCCTGACGTTCCATCTCCATTTCGTAAAGCCTCGAACGCAGAACTTTCATAGCTTTTTCTTTATTTTTTATCTGAGAGCGTTCATCCTGACATTGTACTATCAAACCTGTTGGAATATGAACAATTCTTACCGCTGAATAAGTTGTATTAACACCCTGCCCTCCTGGTCCCGAGGAACAAAAGGTATCAACTCTAAGGTCCTTCTCATCAATCTTTATATCAACATCTTCTACCTCTGGTAAAACAGCTACTGTTGCCGCAGAAGTGTGGATTCGTCCGGAAGCTTCTGTTACAGGAACTCTTTGAACCCTATGAACACCACTTTCATATTTCAGACGGCTATATGCATTTTTACCCTGTATGGATATAATTACTTCTTTTATTCCTCCCAGGCCAGTAGTATTTAAATCAATAGTTTCAACTTTCCATCTTTTCAGTTCAGCATATTTCATATACATTCTAAGAAGATCCGAGGCAAATAAAGCTGCTTCCTCTCCACCTGTGCCAGCCCTTATTTCAAGAAATACATTTTTCTCATCACGTGGGTCTTTGGGTAATAACATTATTTTTAATTCTTCTTCAACAACAGGTTTCTTCTGTTTGAGTTCAGCAAGCTCAGCCTCAGCTAATAATCGCAGTTCTTCATCGCTACTTTTCAATAGTTCTTCAGCATCTTTAATATCTGAAAGAACCTTACTGTATTCCTTTATCTTATCGACTAAAGGTTTTAGGTCAGACTGTTCTTTTGAATATTTCTGAAGTTCAAGAGGCTTCGCTAACACCGCGGGATCCATAAGCATTTTTGTTAGTTCTTCATATTTTTCTTCTATAACTTTAAGTTTTTCAAGCATTTGTTTCCTCTAATACCAAGACTTCCTTCAGAGCTTTCAATGCAACCTCTATCTGAGATTCATCGGGCTCTCTTGTTGTAAGACGTTGTAAAAGCAATCCGGGTTGTATTAATAAATGCATTACTACATTATTTTTCATTTTTGCTGAAAGTTTAAGTATTTCATATGAAATACCCGCAATTAAAGGGATAAGAATAATTCTTGAAATAAATTTATAAATAAATAACCACTCCTGTGGAATAAAAGAAAAAGTAAAAATACTTATTACCATTACTATTAAAAGAAAGCTTGTACCACAACGGGGATGAAGCGGACTAAAATTCATAATATTATTAATTGAAAGGTCGTTACCATTTTCATACGCATGAATCACCTTATGCTCTGCGCCATGATATTCAAAAATGCGTCTCATTTCTTTCCACATTCCAACCCCAACAATATAAAGTATAAAAAACACTACCCTAATAATTCCATCCACAAAATTAAAAATAAGAGAATTAGTCGATATAGAGTGGAAAAATATACCGAGTAATTTTGTCATGTATAGGGGCAATAATATAAAAAGTCCTATGCCCAGCAAAATTGAAACAATAATAGTTATAGTTATGGAAGCAGGATTAAGTTTTTCATCCTCTTTTTCATCAAACGCTTTGTTTGCTGAATATTCTATTGCTTTTATTCCTATTAACAATGCCTGAAATAGAGCAATGAAGCCTCTAATAATTGGCAATCTGAATAAAAACGGAGTCTCAGAAAGGGTTTCTCTTTTTACGTGGATTTCTCCATCAGGGCTTCTAACAGCAACTGTCCAGCCCTTCTTCCCTTTCATCATTACACCCTCTATAACTGCCTGTCCGCCAATATTTTGCATGTAGTCAAAAAAAAGCCGTTAGCCAGTAGCGTGACTAACGACTTATAAAATTCAGGAATATTTACTTCTGTTTGGTATTCGGTTCTATTTTTGCGTATTTCTTCTTAAACTTCTCCACCCTTCCTTCTGCATCAACAATTTTCTGTTTTCCTGTGTAAAATGGGTGGCATTTTGAACATATATCAACATGTATTTTTTGTTTCGTTGATTTAGTCACAAATGTTTCTCCACATGCACACTGTACAGTAACTTCATTATATTGAGGATGAATTCCTTCTTTCAATTTAAACCTCCCTGAAAATTAATAATATATATATAATAATAAATTTGGATTATTTTCCGCAATAGTTAGAAACATTTTCATTCAGTTGAATTAATTTTAATAATAAAGTATTTATTTTTCAGATAGCGTTTTGTTTTTCTTTTAAAATATGATTTCGTAAAAACTTTAATTAAAGAAGCTGATGAGTTGTTTTGTGATAATAAGTTAATATCAGCACAGGAAAAACTCTCAAACGCACTTGATTTCATTCCTGATAATCTCCATTTACTAAATGCTTACGGGAATTTACTTCTTCATATCGGTAAACCTGAATATGCTGCTTTTGAATTTGTTAAAATCGCTGTTTTCGATAAAAATTTTGCACTTACTTATTTAAATCCCGATGCACTTTTGCTTGTTGCTGAAAACTATCTCAAGGTAGAAGATACACTTACAGCATCTTTACTTTATAAAAGAGTTCTTGAAATTGAACCATATAATAAAAAAGCGAAAGAGCAACTTGAGATTATTGAGAAATAGTATTTTCATGTTAATATCTTTAATATAAACCTAAAACAACTCAATCTTCCATAATATTCTAGTAGTTTCTTTTGTTTCAGGAATAAAGCCAAATTTATAGCCAACCATAATCTAAAATAAAATCAACGAGTTAAATAATTTTTTGAGTAATGTCTGCTTTATTCGGTTAATCAGGATAATACAGGGGCAAATGATTATTTACCCCTGTATGTTGTTTATTGCCAGCTATACATATTCCAGTCTTCCCATCTGGGTTTATCGGGATCAGATGGGACATATCCACCATCAATGCCATGACAATAACTACATTTCACATCAAGCGATCTTTCTCTACTTAACTCGTTTTCTGAACCAGCCCAGAACCCTGGTTTGCGTACAGTACATACTGCATCATCATGTCCCTGATGGCAAGGAGAGCATTTCAGGTTGCCCTGCGTCCACCATACCTGTTTCTGGTTTGTCTTTAAATGATAGGGTGGTCTGTCAAGAGGATTTGGTTTATATATCAATTCACCATTGCTATCAGTTACATAACCGCCAACCGTGGGAGTATGTGTAAGTGTTGCATCAGTAAGATTTTGATACGTAAAACCCGGCCTTCCAGAATTTCTTCCGAGAATGTTAATCCAGTAATGCGGACCGTATAAACCTCCTGTCGGTTCACACCAGGGATATATTTGCATAGCGATATCTTTACTTAAATGACACCTGTCACATCCCCATCTATTGATGAATACATCTCTTTGTGCAATTTTAATTATTCCGTTATCAGGAACACTCTTGAAGACTGAGAGAGTCATTTTCTTGGGCACAACTGGTTTATTAGAACTATCAACCGTACCTGGTTTAAAACTTTCTCCACCAACATCAGATTCACCAACTACAAATGACCCTCGATATTTTCCTGAACCAGATGGGTCTTCTGTTAAGAATCCATTCTTAGGAGAAGTTAATCCCTCAACTGCAAAAGTAAGAGATTCGCCTGAATTAACTCCAGTAACAGAGAAATCTACTGTTAGTTCATGTCCTGTTTCAGGCCAGTATTGTGGGTTCACTTTACCAGGACCTGGCAAAGTAAATTTCGATGCACTATACACCCAGTAATAAGGGTCGAGCAAATACATCGTCTTAGCTGTTCTGATTATAACCTTTGGGTCAAGAGTATCCTCTGCAACAGTCATAGCAATTCCTGCTAACAACAGAATAACACTGACCATCATTACAATAAACCTCATTTTCATTTTAAATCCCTCCTTTTTGAATATTAAATTATTTACAATTTAACATATTTTAGCAATTGCTTCAAGTTTTTTTACTACAATAGGAATATTTCTTCAATATCCTATCAAACTTGCACGTGCTGTAACCATACATAAGTCACAGGGCAAAACTTTTGTCAGGGTAATAATAGACATCGGCAGAGGAAAATTTGCAAGTGGAAAGGTCTATGTTGCATTGAGTAGATGCACAAGACTTGATGGAGCAGAAGCTATAGCGGTTATTTTTATTGTTACAGGTATTGTTGGGGCTCTGGTAATTTATATAAGAAAAACTTTTCTTGTTCGTCAGGATTACAGAACAATGACAGAAAGTAGAATACATCTCGGACATTCATTGTCAGTAGCCCTCGAGTTCTTAATCGCTGCTGATATTTTAAAAACAGCAATTGCTCCGTCATGGGAAGACATTGGACAACTTGCAGCTATTGTAGGCATACGAACAGTTTTAAATTACTTTTTACACAAAGAACTCAAAGAGATGGAAGCAATATCACAAATTTGCTCTAATTCATCAAGTCGCTAATTAATTATTTTAGCTTCTGTTGCAATTCTTTTTATAGACGTATTATGGAGCACTCAGCTTAGAAATTTTGCCTTTTTCGCTTTTTAGATTTACCCGGTCAGCTATCAATACAAGATTATTTTTTAAAGTAATGATAAAATAAAATATAATACCATTATAGAAGTGGAGGTTTGATAAAACAATTTTATACGGAAATCTTACTGGTCTTAAGTCCAGTCAAATTAACTATCTTGAAAGATTATACAGAAGAAAAGTAATCAGAGAAGTAATAACACCAGAACTTGCACGTTCTCTTACAGAAATTTCTTTTGAAATAAATCGTCAAATAGGAATTCTTGTAAATAGGACTGGAATAATAACACATGTAATAGTTGGAGATTCAAAGGGAATCTTTATTCCTTCTCTTGAAAACTATCCTCTCGGGAAAAAAGCATTGAGAGGACTGAGGCTTATTCACACACATCTTAAACAGGAAAATCTCACTCAGGATGATCTTACAGACCTCGCCTTACTCAGACTTGATATGATAGCTGCAATCGGGGTAAAAGATGGTTTGCCCGGTAATTTATTTATTGCTTATCTTCTACCCGGAACCGAAAAAACAATTGATATTACTTCATATAAAGATTTTCATACATTTGACTTGAACTTTAACGAATTTATTAATTCACTCGAAGAAGAAATGGCAAGAACAAGAGTTTTCAGTCCTGATGAAAAAAGAGAAAGAGCAATTCTTGTCAGTGTATCTACAAAATCCAAATATGAACAGGAAGATTCAGCAGAAGAACTTAAAGAACTTGCAGAATCAAGTGATATACTCGTTCTTGATACAATTTTGCAGAGACCCAAGTATATAAATCCGAAATTTTTGATGGGAGAAGGCAAGCTAAAGGATTTGATTATTAATGCGTTGAATAAAGGTGCGACTCTACTTGTTTTTGATCAGGAACTAAGTCCTTCACAGATTAAAGCAATAAGCGATCTTACAGAGATTAAAGTAATAGATCGCTCACAGCTAATACTGGATATATTTGCAAGAAGAGCTCATAGCAGAGACGGTAAAGTTCAGGTCGAACTCGCACAATTAAAATACAGGCTTCCGAGACTTATGGGCAAAGGAACTGCCATGTCCCGTCTTATGGGTGGAATCGGGGGTAGAGGTCCCGGGGAAATGAAACTCGAAGTAGATAGAAGAAGGGTTAGAGATAGAATAACTTTGCTTGAAAAAAAGCTTAAAGAGCTTGCTGAAGCAAGAAAGCAAAGAAAGCACAGGCGCATTGAAACCGGTATCCCGATTGTATCCATTATTGGATATACAAATGCAGGGAAATCAACCTTACTTAATTCATTGACTAAAAGCTATGTTTTTACTGAAGACAAGCTTTTCGCAACTCTTGATACTTCAAGCAGAAGACTTAGATTTCCCAAAGATAGAGACATTATAATTACTGATACTGTTGGATTCATAAGAGACCTCCCTGAAGACCTCATGGCTGCCTTTAAATCAACTCTTGAGGAGCTTGAAGATGCAGATATGCTTCTGCATCTCGTTGATATATCCAATCCGAGATTTGAACAGCATATTGAATCAGTAGAAAATATTTTACGCCAACTCGGTATTTTTGAAAAACCAAGACTTATTGTATTCAATAAGATTGATAAAGTCTCTGAAGATGAAGTTAGAAATCTCATGTTGCGCTATAATGCGATTGCAATCTCAGCATTAAATCCTTCAACATTCAAGGAACTGCTTGAAGCAATCGAAGTAAATATCTGGGGGCTGAAACAAGAAAAATTTCAGGATAATTTAAGTCTTAGCATTAACTAAAGTCTGAACCCGCAGGAGATATTAAAATGGAATTTTTACCTAAATGGATAGCATGGGAAATCACAAGAAGATGTAACCTGAACTGCATACATTGCAGATCCTCCTCAACACTTGAGGTTCAATCACATCCTGATTTTCCAACAGAAGAAGCTTTCAGAATCATAGATGATATTTCATCTTTTGCAAAACCAGTAATAGTATTATCCGGAGGCGAACCTTTATTGAGAAAGGATGTTTTCGATATAGCTAAATACGGGACCGGGAAAGGACTCAGAATGTGTATTGCAACAAATGGCACATTAGTCAATGATGAAGTATGTAAAAAAATAAAGGAATCAGGTCTAAGAATGGTTTCTCTGAGTCTTGATGGTTCAAATGAAACTGTGCATGATAATTTCAGAAATCAGAAAGGTGCATTTGATGGAACAATAAATGCAGCAAAGCTTTTTAGAAAAAACGGTATTGAATTCTTGATAAATTCTTCTTTTACAAAAAGAAATCAGGAAGAAATTCCAAAAGTCTACAATCTGGCAAAAGAACTTGGAGCAACAGCATGGTATATGTTTATGATAGTTCCAACTGGCAGAGGGGAAGAAATAATGAATGAACTGATCTCAAAAGAAGATTATGAACAAATACTCGAGTGGCACTATAAAATGGAAAAAGAAGAGAAAGATTTACTGGTAAGACCAACTTGTGCTCCACATTATTACAGAATTGTTCTTCAGAAATCTAAACAGGAAGGTGATAAATTCGAAAGAAGAACACTCAAGTTTTCAACAGGAGGTTCAAAAGGTTGTATCGCCGGACAGCTTATTGCTTTAATAGATGTTGATGGAAATGTTCTTCCCTGTAGTTATTTTCCCAGACCCGCAGGCAATATAAGAAAACAACCTTTTAAAGATATCTGGGAAAATTCAGAACTTTTTAAAGAATTAAGAGACTTTAAAAAATATAAAGGAAAATGCGGTTCATGTGAATATATACATGTATGTGGTGGCTGCAGAGCAAGGGCATATGCTGTATCAGGAGATTATCTTGATCAAGAACCTTTCTGCCAGTACATACCCCGCAAGCTTGCCGCAAAAAACTAAAACAGATGGAGGGAGTTGAAATGAATGACACTTTCTTAAAGGTTTGTTATGGTGAAAAAACTGATTATACACCGGTCTGGCTTATGCGTCAGGCAGGAAGGTATATGCCCCAGTATCAGGCTATAAGGTCCAATATAGATTTTCTTACACTATGTAAAAATCCTAAATTTGCTGCAGAAGTTACTCTTCAACCTGTTGATATACTCGGTGTTGACGCTGCAATACTTTTTTCAGACATACTCATAATTGTCGAACCTATGGGTATGCGCCTTGAATTTTCAGAAAAAGAAGGTCCTGTTCTAAGCGAACCTGTAAGAAATAAATCTGCAATAGATAAATTGATAGTACCTGAAATAGAACAGGATTTGCCATTTGTCCTTGAAACAATAAAAATACTCAGAAAAGAACTCGAAAATAAAGTGCCTTTAATCGGATTTTCAGGCTCCCCTTTTACACTCTCAACATATATGATAGAAGGAGGCACATCAAAAAATTTTGTGAATACCAAAAAGATGATGTTCCAGAATTCATCTGCGTTCCATTATCTTATGGATAAACTGACTGATACAGTTACTGCTTATCTTCTTGCTCAAATCAGGGCAGGTGCACAGGCTGTTCAGATATTCGATACATGGGCAGGAATCTTAACACCTCAGGATTTTCGTATTTATGTTTTGCCTTATATAAAGAAAATAATAAAGGAATTGAAAAATACTGATGCTCCTGTAATTTATTTTGTAAATGAATGTGCTGGAATTCTTGGTGAGATAAAAAAATGTGGTGCTGATATTATTGGAATTGACTGGAGAATAGACTTATCCGATGCAATTAAAAAACTCGGGAAGAAAATAATTATTCAGGGCAATCTTGATCCATGCGCCTTATTTCTACCAAAAGAAAAATTAGAAGATAGAGTTAAAGATATATTATGGAAAGGAGAATCTGCCAGAGGACATATCTTCAATTTGGGACACGGAATACTTCCTCAAACACCTGTTGAGAATGTTATAGCTCTCGTTGAGGCAGTACATACTTTCAGCAGATGAAAAAAAATATAACAGGTGTACTGCTATTAAATCTTGGAGGGCCTGATTCGATTCAGGCAGTGCGTCCATTCTTGTACAATCTTTTTGCTGATAGACAGATCATCCAGCTTGGACCTTCTTTTTTACAGAAACCCATTGCTAAAATTATTTCTTTCTTCAGGTCAAAAAAAACAGAAAAGTACTATAAACTTATTGGCGGAAAATCTCCTATCCTGGAGATTACAAAGGCTCAAGCAGGTGCTCTTGAAAAGGCTTTAAATAAAACAGGTGACAACGACATATTCAAGGTTTTCATCGGTATGCGTTACTGGCATCCTTTTATTGAAAATACTGTTTCTGAAATATATCAAAGTGGAATTAGAAAAATTATTGCGCTCAGTCTTTACCCTCAATATTCGATCACAACTTCAGGGTCTTCATTCACAAAGCTTGAAGAAATTTCAGAACAGCTTGATCTTGAAATACATAAAATAGAATCCTGGCACAACAATCCTTTATACATTGATGCTCTGGTTGACGTTATAAAGAAAGGCCTGGACTCTTTTTCTGAAAATGAAAGCCCCTACTCTCTTTCTGACATTCATGTACTCTTTAGCGCACACAGTCTTCCTAAAAAAATAATTGATGCAGGCGATCCATACGAAAAACAGACAATCGGAACAATAAATGAAGTAACTAAAAGAATTAACATACAATGGCATCTTAGCTATCAATCTAAAAGCGGTCCTGTGGAATGGCTTGAACCATCCACAGAAGAAAAGCTTAAAGAGCTTTCCCAAAAAGGAGTGAAAAATGTACTTGTCGTTCCGATAAGCTTTGTTTCAGATCATGTTGAAACCCTTTATGAGATTGACATACTTTACAAATCCCTTGCTGACGAACTCGGTATAAATATAAAAAGAGCAGATTCTTTAAATACCCATCCATTATTTATAGAAGCATTAAAAGCTATTGTATTGGAAAAAATAGAATCTACCAGCAAATAACCTGTTATTTCTTATTCAGATTCTAATAAAAGTAGAATCATTTCTTTGATCTGAAAATACATTTTGAATAATACAGACGTTACGAAATAATATTTCTTGAGCAATGTCTGTATCATTCATGTCAAATAAATTTTTTCAAATTACTTGATTTTATACCCGATAATGTGTTATTAATTACATGCTTTTGTGCCCATGGTACGGCATATTTATCTATAATGAATTAGCTTAAGTAATTCTTAATTAATAATTTCTGGAGATTATATACAGGTGGGTTTTTTAGTCTTCAAAGGTGGTATTCACCCTGCTGATAAAAAAGAACTTTCAGCAGATAAAAAAATAACTGAAACAACTCAGCCTCCAAAAGTCCTAATTCCACTAAGCCAGCATATTGGTGCACCCTGCAAACCTGTTGTCGCATTAAACCAGGGAATAAAAAAAGGAGAATTAATTGGAGAGCCAACAGGGTTTGTTTCTGCTCCTGTTCATTCTTCTGTATCAGGAAAAGTCATATCATTTATCGAAGTACCGAATGTTATGGGAAGAATGGTTACCTCAGTGGTTGTCGAAAATGATTTTAAAGATGAATGGACATTATTGAAAGATAATCCGGACTATATGAAACTGAGCCCTGATGAATTGAAGGAAAAGATTAAAAATGCAGGAATAGTCGGAATGGGCGGCGCTACATTTCCTGCTATAGTTAAACTTTCTCCACCAAAAGAAAAACCGATTGATACTGTAATTATTAATGGTGCTGAATGTGAACCATATCTCACAGGTGATTACAGACTCATGATTGAACGTCCCTTAGAAATTATTGAAGGATTAAAAATAATAATGAAAGTTCTGGGTGTTAGTAATGGATTTATTGGTATTGAAGATAATAAGCCCCTGGCAATCGAATCTTTAAAAAAAGCCGTTTCAGGTTCAGATGGAATAAAAATCTGCTCTTTACACACAAGGTACCCACAGGGAGCTGAAAAAATGCTGATTAAAGCTATAACAGGTAGAGAGGTACCTCCAAGAGCCCTTCCAATGGATGTCAGAGTAGTTGTACACAATGCTGGAACTGCCAATGCAATATATGAGGCAGTCCGTTTCGGAAAACCTTTAATTGATAGAGTTGTGACTGTATCAGGTGAAGGTATCAGAGAACCAAAAAATCTTCTTGTAAAAATTGGAACCCCTATAATCCATTTAATTGAAGAATGCGGAGGTCTTAAAGAAAATTCTGTAAAAGTTATTTCTGGTGGACCTATGATGGGATTTGCTATAGCTTCTCTTGATATTCCAGTAACAAAAGGAACTTCAGGTATAACTGTACTTACTGAAAACGAGATTGTGCATACAGAAAAATTCGGACCATGTATTAGATGCGGTAGATGCATTGAAGCATGTCCTATGGGCTTAATGCCTTCAATGTTGAGTGTTTACAGTGAAAGAGGCTTTTTTGAAGGAGCAAAAGAATATAATCTTTTCGATTGTTTTGAATGCGGCTGCTGTACTTATGTATGCCCTTCTAAAAGACCAATTGTACATTTAATAAGACTTGCTAAAACACAGGTTAAACCATAGGCATGAATAAAGAAAAAAAATTTATACTTTCTGTCAGCCCTCATATTAGAAGTGAAGAATCAACTGCACGAATAATGTGGACTGTATCCGCATCCTTAATGCCTGCTGTAATTATGGGAGCTTATTATTTTGGTCCGCGTGCAATATTTGCTCTTGCATTATGTATTGTTTCATCAGTTGCATTTGAGTTTCTTTACCAGAAATTATTTAAGAAAGACATCACCATAAATGATGGCAGTGCTTTTCTTACAGGCCTTTTATTAGGGATGAACCTTCCTGCTTCAGTTCCTTTTTATATACCTGTTGCAGGTTCATTTTTTGCAATTGTAATTACAAAACAACTCTTTGGCGGACTTGGCTATAATATTTTTAATCCTGCATTAATCGGCAGAGCTTTCCTTCTTGTATCTTTCCCTAAGCTTATGACTGTATGGACAGAACCTTCTGCATCTTTCATTAAGATTGATGCCCTCACAACAGCTACTCCTCTTGGAATATTGAAAGAAGAAGGCTATACAAAACTAATTGAGATATTTGGAGACAAATCAAATCTTTACACAGAACTCATAATCGGACATCGTGCAGGATGTATTGGCGAAACATCAGATTTAGCACTCTTAATTGGTGCAGCTTTTCTCTTCTATCGGAAATACATAACCTGGCATATTCCTTTTTCATTTATTGGTACTGCTGCTATGATAGCGTGGATATTTGGAGGAAATACTGGATTATTTTCAGGGGATCCATTACTTCATATTCTTAGCGGAGGTATGATACTCGGAGCATTCTTCATGGCAACTGATTATGTAACAAGTCCATCAATGAAAAGTGGTCAGATACTATTTGGAATAGGTTGTGGTTTTCTAACAATGCTTATACGCTTGAAAGGCGGGTACCCCGAAGGTGTAATGTTTGCGATACTTATAATGAATTGTTTTTCTCCATTGATTGATAGAGGTTTCAAAAACAAGATTTTCGGGGCAGTAAAGAAAAAATGAATGCTAAAGATATTATAAAAATTACTTTAAACCTTGTTGTTATTTATCTTATTGGAGGTACTATTCTTGCATTTGTTTATGCAAAAACATCTCCCATAATGTATAGAAATTCTATAGTAGAAAAAGAGCAGGCTCTAAAAAAACTAATGCCAGAGGCTGATAAAATTGACAAACTTGGAGATTGGAAGATACATGATAAACATGCTGAATATTATGTAGCTAAGAAGGACAATAAAATAATTGGCTATCTAATTCAGTCTTTCGGCAAAGGCTATTCAAGTTATATTAATACATTGATTGCGGTTGATACTGATTATAAAGTAAAAAAGATTGGCATCCTCAGTCACGCTGAAACACCGGGACTCGGAGATGAAATCGAAAAAGATAATTTCACCAATCAATTCAAAGGGAAAGACTCAGAGCATCTCAAAGTTTTTAAAACTGATACAAAAGAATATGTTCAGGCTATCTCAGGAGCAACAATCTCAAGCAGAGCAGTAACTGAAGATGCTGTTAAGAATGCGGTTTCTTTTTTAATCAACGTAACACAGAAAAAAGAGCGAACAAATGATGAAGAAAAAAACTAATTATTACGAAGTGATTAAAAATGGAATTTTCAAGGAAAATACTATTTTCAAGCTTGCCCTGAGCTTGTGCCCATCAATAGCTGTTACCAATAATCTGAGAAACGGTGTTCTGATGGGTACAGCCGTTCTCTTTGTACAGGTTATGGTTAATATTACAATTTCCCTTATGAGAAATTTTATCCATCCACGAATAAGACTTCCAATATTCATGCTTGTAATATCTGGATGGGTTACTGTAACAGATATGTCAATGGCAGCCTTTGCTCCTGATGCATACAAACAGATGGGACTTTATATTCAACTGATAGTCGCCTTTGCCTCCATACTTGCACGCGCTGAAATGTTTGCAAGTAAAAATCGTTTTATTCCTTCGATGTTTGATGGAATAGGGATGGGACTCGGTTTTTTATTTGCTCTCAGCCTGATAAGTTTTTTCAGAGAATTACTTGGCAAAGGTTCATTATGGGGATATGACATTTTAAATGCAAAACCATTATTAATATTTATATTACCCGCAGGAGGCTTCATTGCTGTGGGAATTCTAATGGGAATGTTCAACTGGATTTATGGTAAATATGAAAAGAAAAGCAGTTAATTATTTGAAGGAGAATAAATGAGTTCAGAGTTTATAAAAGTTTTCGAATTGATTATCTCTGCCTCTCTTATAAACAATTTTGTTTTTACAAGATTTCTTGGATTATGCATATTCTTTGGTGTTTCAAGAAGGATGGAAACTGCCATAGGAATGAGTATTACATTTACATCTGTTATGATGATTAGTGCAGGACTCAGCTGGCTTGTATTCAATTATGTGCTTGTACCATGGGACATTACTTTTCTGAAGATTATCGTATTCATTGGAATCGTTGCAGGTTTCGTTCAGGCTTCAGACACGATCATGAGGAAAATATCACCGGTTCTTTATCACAAACTCGGAATTTACTTAGCTCTCATTTCAACCAACTGTATAATTCTCGCAGTACCTCTGATTAATGCTGGAGAACGTTACAGCTTTATTGAAAGCATTTCTTTTGCATTTGGTTCAGGAATAGGTTTTGCGCTTGCATTAATAATTATGGCAAGCATCAGAGAAAGACTCGAACTTGCTGATATCCCAAAACCTTTCAGAGGAACACCAATTGCTTTTATAGTTACAGGGCTTATAGCCTTAGCCTTTGCAGGTTTTTCAGGTTTAATAAAAATATAAGGTGTCATCGATGATAGAATTAATTGATTATTTCAATCAGATTGTCTCAGGGCTTAATTATATTATTCCTCATGCAGGTGTTGGTGGTGGAGTAGAAGCAAAAGAATACGTAGAAATCATTCCATTGATTGAATATACTCTCATATTTCTTGCTGGTATCGGCATAATTTTTGGACTCGGTCTTGCTTTTGCTGCTAAAAAATTTTCTGTCGAGGTCGATCCACGTGTTCAGGCGGTTCTTGATGTTCTTGCTCATGCCCATTGAGGAGCATGTGGGTTCGCAGGTTGCGAACAGTATGCTGAAGCTGTAGTTAAAAAAGCTGAAGTTCCTCCCAACCTCTGCACTCCTGGAGGAATTAATACTGCAGAAGCTGTCGCAGCCATTACAGGTAAGAAAGTTACATTAAAAGAGCCTGAATTCGCACGTATTATGTGTAAAGGTGGATGGAGTAAATCACATAAAAAGTTTAAATACGAAGGTGTTCATGATTGTAGAGCAGCCATGTTAACAGCAGGCGGTGATAAATCCTGTGTTTATGGATGTCTTGGATACGGAACATGTTCAAGAGTATGTCCATTTGGCGCAATTACAATGACTGAAGACCACCTGCCTTTTATAGACATAAATAAATGCACAGGATGCAGAAAATGCGAAGCAGCCTGCCCGCGAAAAGTCATAAAAGTTTTACCCTCTTCGAAACAGGTTCTTGTCTCATGCAATTCAAAAGACAAAGGTGTTGAAACAAAAAAGAATTGTCAGACAGGATGCATTGCTTGTGGCATATGTGTGAAAGTATGTCCTTTTGAAGCTCCAACAATAGAAAACAATCTTTCAAGAATAAACCTTGATAAATGCAGGGTATGCGGTCTCTGCGTCACAAAATGCCCTACAGGAGCAATCTCTGACTATTTACCTGAAAGACCAAAAGCATTTATAAATGACCGTTGCATTGGTTGCGGAATTTGTGCTAAAGTATGTCCCGTTAATGCAGCTTCTGGAGAACTTAAAAAACTTCACAAGATAGATGGCTACAGGTGTATCGGATGTGGAATATGCACAGCTAAATGCCCTGTACAGGCCATAGAAGGCACTTTTAATATAGCGTTGGTTTTATCTGAAGCAGCAAAGAAGAAAAAGAAGGAAGCAGCTTGATATTACATATTTAAAAATTGAAATTCCTCTTTGAGGATTTAAGTTTATTTTCTAAGGAGGTATGGGTTATGAAGTTTTCAAGATTTTCAGGAATTATTCTTTCATTATTTGTAATTATGGCTTTCTCCAGCATGGTTTTTGCTGCAAGCTCAGGAGATGAAGCTTTGCAGAAATTGCTCGATGGAAACAAAAGATATGTTGAAGGAAAATTCGCCAGCAAAGACCTCGGTGATTCAAGGAGGACTGAAATCTTAAAAGGCGGCCAGCATCCATTTGCAACAATCATAAGCTGTTCTGATTCAAGAGTCCCACCCGAACATATTTTTGATCAGGGCTTGGGAGATATTTTTATAGTCAGAGTTGCAGGTAATGTAGTTGACCCAATCGCTCTTGGCAGCATTGAATATGGTGTAGAACATGTTCACACTCCTCTTCTTATGATTCTTGGACATTCAGACTGTGGAGCAGTAAAAGCAACATTAGGTGCAAAAGGTGAACCTGAGGGGAATATTGGCGCTATCGTTAAAAAGATACAGCCTGCTGCAAAGAAAGCAAAGAAAAAAGGTGGCTCTAATGAAGAAGTTCTTGAGACAGCCATTAAAGAAAATATAATGAATGTTTATTCTGATGTAATGAAGAGCCCTATAGTTAAAGAACTTGTACATGAAGGAAAATTAAAAGTTGTAGTTGCTGAATACAATCTTGCAACCGGCAAAGTAGAAATGCTTGAATTACCAAAAGTTAAGCATGAAATGAAAAAATCAGAACATAAAACAGAGAAAAAGGTAGAGAAAAAAGAAGAGAAAAAGACCGAAAAAGCTCACTAATTTTTCATATAAACACTGTAGAGGGGTTCAATAAATATTGAGCCCCTTTATATTCCAATAAGACTGCCACGCATTTTCTGAATTTACCCGAATAAATATATTTTCTGGTAATTTTGAAATGTTAACCTGAGGCTTCCGTTTACATCTTCAACCTTATTGCGAAGACTTATCATTTCATATCTTGTCTTCTCTGTGAATTCTGCTCTTTTCTCTCATTTTTTTGCTTGTATCTTTTTATTTGAATTTTTGAGTTAAAAATATTGAATAAGTACTATATACTTTGATATGATTTAAAGAATATGAATGAAACCCTGATAAAATTTCTCAAGACCAATCCAATCATAGAAAAATATCATTTCAATGATAATGAAATCTTTGAATTAGCATCCTATCTGAGAAAACATTGTCTTTCAGAACATGTAAAAGAAGTTGTAAAAATGGTTGAAGATGTCATAAGCATCGACCCTTCACTTGAATGGAAAGACATATTAGGCGAGGCTGCAAAAAAAATTACTGAATTTCTTCATGCAGAAGCTGCATCCATCAGAATCTTTGACCCGAAGACTCAAAATCTCGTTGCTTTCGGTTCATATAACTTTAAAGAAATAAGCAGATTGAAAAGTATTCCAGTTGAAAAAACAGTAGCAGGAACTGTTATAAAAAGCGGACAAAGTTATCTTGTTCCTGATATTATGAATGAACCAGCCTATTCTAATAAAGACATTGTCAATGTTTATGGTTTTAATTCTTTAATGGCGGTACCACTAACTATTCCGAGTTTTCTTAAAAATGAGCCCGATATTCCCGGTGCGATCCAGATTTATTACAAAGAAAAAAATCGTGAATTCGATCCTCTCGAGGTCTCAAATGCTGAATTAATGGCAAGAAGAGTAAGTTATGTTCTTGCAAAAAAGAGGATTATAGACTTACAAAAACTAAACCAGCAGAAAGAAAAAATAACAGAAAAAATATTCGTGAAATTAAGTCATAAGGAAGGCATAAAACTTAAAGATGTTTTTATGACAATGATACCTGAACTCGTTGATATAATACTCGTCCAGAGTTGTTCATTATTTTCAATAATGCCTGATAGAAAACATGTAAAAATAGAACTTGAATATCCAGTAGGCCAGCAAAGTCATGATATTGGATGTCTTTATGCAATAAATGACCATCCTTATTTCGATGCATTAATTAATTACAAAGGTATTAATACCGATAATGAATACGAGCGCATAGAATCCTCTTATATTCTAATTAAAGACCCTTTGAAAAGCTACTTATCCAATGATGAACTGAAAAAATATGCATTGAAAAATAATGTTAACTCGGTTCTGCTTATTCCTCTGAAAGCAAATGAAGACATAAACTATTTCCTCATTTTTTATGCTATTGACAGGAGACAGGAGTTCACTGAAACTGAAATTGAACTTTTGACTTTCTTTGGGAAAGAGATAATGAAAGCTTTAAGGATGGAAAAACTTGATGATGTTCTTCACGATTTTAAAAATCCTGCCATAGCTATTGGTGGTTTTGCAAAAAGAGCAATTAAACTCCTTCAAAACGATGATTTTAGAGCACACAAGGATAAGATTAATGAGTACCTTGAAATAATATCGCAGGAAGCTTTAAGAATGCAGGAACTTATAGTATATCCTGGAATTGAAGGACGAGAAAGGGTACTTGACCTCACTGAAATTTTAAAGAGCCGTTTCAGAATCAATGAAGAATCTATTAGAGAACAAAAAAGGTCGAATATAAAACTTTTTCAGGATGAGTTACAACCAGGACTTCTTATATATTGCTCACCTTTTGGACTTGAGCGGGTTGTAGATAATCTGTTAGACAATGCTACAAAAGCTATTCCTGAAACCGGCGGAGAGTTATCTATAAAAAGTTACAGGTGTGAAGGAACTGCCTGTTTTGAAGTAAAAAATACAGGCAAAATTGACGATGAAACTATAGAACAGATCAGAAAAGGAGATGTAAAAGGAAGAGGGCTCAATATTATCTATCGTTTCATACAGGGAATACATGGTAGTCTTGAGGTGTTCACCCAGGAAAATTCAACCATTTTCAAAATAAAGATTCCTCTATATAATGCTTGAATTAATAACGTAAAGTGACAATTGAAAAAAGCTTTTGTTATCAAAAAAAGAATTGTTTATAAAGGCAATTTTCTAAATTTTATTGTCTCAGAATATTCTGATTCCCGGGGAGTTATCAGACTATGGGAGTCTTTTGAGAGAGTTAACTGTAAAGGCATAGTTGTAATTGTTCCTTTCACAGACAATAATGAAGTTTTACTAACAAAACAGTACAGACCTCCTGTGAATAACTATGTCATTGAATTTCCCGCAGGTCTTCATGATAAGTCAGGTTCATTAAAAGATGCTGCTATTAGAGAACTATCAGAGGAAACAGGATATTTTGCAAAAGAAATTGTTTATCTCACAGAAGGTCCCCTGTCTTCTGGAGCATCTGGCGAGATACTTACTGTATACCTCGCCAGAGGACTGACTTTCAAGGGAATAAGCGGAAGAGATGAAACAGAAGATATCGAAGTAATTACTGTTGCTGCCGATAATTTATATGAAACACTTGAACAACTGAAAACAAAAGGCTATTTAATTGACCTGAAAATATATGGACTTTATGAACTTGCAAAAAGATATATAAAATCATTATCTAACTAAATATAATCATTGAGATAAATAAATTTTTGAGCAATTTCTGCATTATTCTGGCGAATGATTCTTAATCTACATTATAATCATCTACCTGAATAATTTTTTAGAAATATCTTTATTATTTGGGGTAAAATAAAAAATTATGAAACCATCTGATGCTTTTATTTACTTGTATGAAAAAAAACTTCCTTTAATCATTTCTTTCCCTTTTGAAGAAGAAAAGGGATATTTTATTACAGGCAGAGGACTCTGTTATATTGAAAAAATTTACAGGAACGATAAGATCACCCTGAACAGATTCACACCTTATCGTTCAATAGTATGTATTCAAAAAGAACAATATTTTTTTGCTAATTTTGAAGTTCTCGGAAAATCATACACATGTTTTTTTGATGATTTAACTGTTGAAAATAATAAAGTCACAGCCGCAATACCCGGAACAATGAATCCGTATCTTCGTAGATTTCTAAGAGTTGAACCTGCTGCCAAATTGCCCGTTACATTATATTTATTTTCTCCTGACTACGGGACAATTTCAATAAATGTAAAAGATATTTCAGAACGTGGAATTGGTTTTCTTTCTCAACTTGTTCTCAATACAAACCAGCAAATAGTTTGTGGGATAAGACTTCCTATTCAGGGAGAAACTTTTATTCTGTCAAATGCTTCAATTGTTTATAAGCTCGATTCTTTGCTATCACCTTCTTCTAAGATACAATCTGTTAAAAGGATTTTTTTATCTGAAAAATTTAAAAACATGATTGCATATGGACTTGAATTATTCCCTCACACAGAAGATGAGAATAAAATCAGAATTTATATAATGCAGAGGGACATAGAAATAAGAAGACTCTTACAGGAACTATAAAAAATTCAATTCGGTTTGATTTTTAAAAATTTTCTTTTACCGGCTTTAAACAAATATTCACCTTTTACAAGTTTCCCCTCGGTATCAGTATATCTGCTTTCATTTATCATTACCCCGCCCTGCTTTATCAATCTAATAGCTTCACCTGTACTTGACGTAAGACCTGCCAGTTTCATAATCTTTGGAACCCACATATTTTCTTCATCCCAGGCAATACAAACTTCTGGTATTTCATCGGGCAACCCCTTTTTTCTGAATACCTGTTCAAACTCCTTTTTTGCATTTAAAGCTTCTTCTTTCCCCCAGTAGCGCTCTACAATTTCTAAGGCAAGAGCTTCCTTTGCTTTCTTTGGATGAATGGTTCCGTTCTTAATCCCCTCTTTCAACGCCTTGAATTCGTCAATAGATATTCTGCTAAGTAATTCGTAATATCTGATCATTAGCTCATCGGTAATTGACATGAGTTTTCCATACATATCTTTTGCAGGCTCATCAATTCCAATATAATTTCCAAGACTCTTGGACATCTTATTGATACCATCAAGTCCTTCAAGCAGAGGCATAAGTACAACCGTCTGCTCTTCGAGACCCATTTTCCTTTGCATGGTTCTTCCCATAAGAATATTGAATTTCTGATCAGTTCCACCAAGTTCGAAATCTGCTTTTAGATATACAGAGTCATATGCCTGAAACAATGGATAGTAAAATTCAAGGATACTTATGTCTTGATGGTTTTCAAACCTTTTCTTGAAATCTTCACGTTCAAGCATCCTTGCGACTGTTTGCATTGAACCGAGTCTAACAAAATCCATAATATCCATTTTAGAGAACCACTCACTGTTGAACATAACCTTCGTTTTATCAGGATCAAGAATTTTGAAAACCTGTCTTTTATACGTTTCAGCATTTCTTAATACATCTTCCCTTGTCAGGGATTTTCTTGTCTCTGATCTGCCGGTCGGATCACCTATCATGCCTGTAAAATCGCCAATAAGGAAAATTACTTCATGTCCCATATCCTGAAACTGACGCATCTTTTCGAGCAAAACCGTATGGCCGAGATGAATATCAGGGGCTGTTGGATCAAAACCTGTTTTTATGCGTAAAGGTTTGTTTTCATCATACGACTTCTTAAGCTTTTTAAGAAGCTCGTCTTCAACGATTATTTCAACAGCACCTCTTTTTATTATCTCAACCTGTTTTTCCGGTTCAAGCATAGTGTATATCTTAATATTTTATTTAAGTTTCAGTCAATAAACAGGGTAATTTCAGAATTATTTATTGTAATACCATAAAATGGAGGATTTTACTCAAAAGTTTATTTTACTCGATGATTTTATTTTAGATAAATAAAATATATTGAAAAATAAATCTTTTCACAACATCTTCATTATTCTAATTGCATTTTTGTGTAAATACTTTTAGCCCGGGAGTTTTCAGAATATATATAAACGGAAAAAATTACTTGCTTTGTTTTGTTTTATCATCTACTACCGGTTCTATATGAACTACAATATCAATCACATTTGAAAATTCGTCTTTTATCTTTTTTTCGACCTTATCAGCGATATTGTGAGATTTCTCTGTGCTCATATCACCATCTACAAGCACATGAAGATCAAGATAAGTATAACTTGATGAACCCCTTGTTCTTATATTATGACATCCTTTGACCCCTTCAATCTTATTCACCACAGTTTCAATGGCTGTTGTATTAATACAGATCTTATCTACAAGAATATCTGAAGCTTCTTTTAATATCTTATAACCTATCCTTGCTACAAAAAATGATAGAATTATTCCTATTAAAGCATCAGCAAAAACATATCCCATCTTTGTAAGAATAAGGCTTATAATTACTGATAGTGAGACAAAAATATCACTTTTTGTATGATTTGCATCTGCGACAAGAAATTCGCTGCCAAGTTGTTTTCCTTTTCTTGATTCATATTGCATTACAACTATATTTATTAAAAGAGTAAACAGCATCACAGTGAAGCTTATACCAGTGACAATAACTTCATGTGAATCGAAAAATGAATTATAGACCTTATTTAAGATCTGAAAGCATGTGAAAAATATCATTACACCTATAATAATTGTAAACAGAGTTTCATATTTTCTATGTCCATAAGGATGTTCTTTATCTGGAGGATTTGAAGAGATCCAGATTCCTATAAGACCAATAATGTTCGAAACTCCATCAAATAAAGAGTGGTAACCATCTGAGAGCATAGCAATAGAACCCGAGATATAACCATAAATTATTTTTGCAAAAGCCACCATTGAATTAAGTATGAGTGTATATAACAGGACATTTCTAACCTGCAATGAATAATTATTTACTCCAGGATGCTTTTCCATTTCAACAAAAACTCAGAAAATTTATTTTCTAAAATAGATTTTCTCATATTCCTGAAAAAATTCAAATAGAAGTAAAGATTGTGTATTGTATTCAGCCTCATAGATAATATTTCCCTTGAAAGAAACAGATGTCTGAGATAACCTCTTGAATAATTTCTGCATGTGTAACATTCACATTCTGGATCGAGTGGATTAGGATCTGCTTTGAATTCTTCTCTCTTTATGCTTATCTTTCCTCGAGTTGTAAATAAAGTTCCATTACGTGCATTTCTTGTAGGCATTACACAATCGAACATATCGAAACCTGCCTCAACAGCAACAAGCACATCAGAAAGATCACCTATACCCATTAAATATCTTGGTTTATCCTCAGGCATTAATGGAGCCAGAAAACGTATAATTCTATACATGTCTTCTTTTGGTTCACCGACACTCAGACCACCTGCAGCATATCCATCAAAACCAATATTTACAAGTTTCTCAATGCATTCTTTTCTTAATTCCTCATAAAGACTTCCCTGAACTATCCCGAATAATGCCTGATTTTCTGCCCTTAGATTTCTGCAATGTTCGGCCCATTTTATCGTTCTGACCATTGACTCTCTTGCATACTCATAGGTCGAAGGATAAGGTGTGCAGTCATCAAGAACCATTGCTATATCAGAACCAAGAGAAAATTGTATTTCCATTGCTTCTATCGGACCGAGAAAATGGAGTGAACCATCAATATGGGATCTGAAATAAACTCCATTTTCTTCTATTTTTCTTAAGGCTGACAGGCTATAGACCTGAAACCCTCCACTGTCAGTCAATATTGGCCTATCCCAGTTCATGAATTTGTGTAATCCACCGAGAGTTTCTATAATTTTATGTCCGGGTCTTAAATAAAGGTGATAAGTATTGCCGAGTATAATCTCTGCTCCTATCTCTTTTAATTCATCAGGTGACATTGCTTTGACAGTCCCGATTGTTCCGACAGGCATGAAGGCAGGTGTATGTAAAATCCCGTGTTCGGTTTTTAAGAAACCAGCACGTGCACCATTATCTTTCTTAAGAATCTCAAACCGCATCTTTTAATTATGCCAGAAATAAATAATTTGATACTATCGTAATTTTTATAGAGGTTAATTTTATCCCGAAAATGCAATTAGAATAATAGATATGTTGCAAAAAATTATTTTCCGATACGTTATATGTATCTAAAATAAAATCATCGAGTTGAATAAATTTTTGAGTAGTGTTTGCATTATTGGTTTAACTCGGGTGATGTTTATTTTATTATCCTTCTTTTCATAAGTCTGAATGGATATGGAGCAAGGATTATTACAACTACAAAAATCCAGATAATATCCCACAGACAGCATTGAATATTTCCTGATGCAAATCCTCGACATACATTTACGAGATGATACAATGGTGTAAAGAAAGCAATTTTTTGAACAATTGAAGGAAGATTTTCAAGGGGGAAAAATATACCGGAAAAAAGAAACATTGGCGTCATAAACAAAGTATAAAAATAATTGAATGAATCTATACCCGGGACAATAGCAACAAAAATAATTGAAATTTCGGCAAAGATTATGCCTGTTATAAAGAGAAATGGTATTACTAAAATTATAAAAGGTGATTTTACAAGCCCGAACAAAGAAATAACAATAATAATAGTCGTTCCATAAATTATGCTTTTAGTTGCTCCCCAGATAAGTTCACCGGCAATAAGATCGTATATGTTTACAGGAGTTGCAAGAATAGCATCGAATGTTTTCTGGTAAGTCATTCTGACATATGTACCATAAGTGCATTCGTATATTGCCGCAAACATTGAAGAGGAAGCAATTATACCCGGAGCTATGAATTGTATATACGGAACACCGTCTATTTGCTTCACAAAAGCACCGAGTCCTAATCCCATCGCTGTTAAATAGAGAACCGGTTCAACGAAATTTAAAGCAAAACTGGATTTATAAAGCTTTGTGTAGACAGTAAAATTTCTCTGCCATACTCTCAATGCACGTTTTATATTCATATTTTTCTCTCGACAAGTGGTTTTCCTGTTAGCTTCAGATAAACATCCTCGAGATGTCCGCCGTGTATTTTCATAAGGTTTGCTGGAGTATCAATTGATATTATTTTTCCTGAATCCATAATTGCAACCCTATCACATAATCTTTCTGCCTCTTCCATATAATGAGTCGTAAGAATAAGTGTTGTGTTCTTTGATTTCAAATAATTTAATTTCTCCCATACAGATCTACGGCTATGTGGATCCAGACCTGTTGTTGGTTCATCAAGAATTAGTAACTCTGGATTATTAATCAGTGAACGGGCTAATACAAGTCTTCTTTTCATACCACCGGAAAGATCTGTAATTTTTGTGTTTACTCTATCCTTCAGATCAACAAAATCAAGAAGTTCCATTGCAACAGGGAAAGATTTTTTTTTTGGCATATCAAAATATCTTGCGTAAACAATAAGATTTTCCAGAACTGAAAGATCAGGATCAAGATTATCTTCCTGTGGCATAACTCCTGTCCGGGCTTTTATCAAGCTTGATGATTCTTTCACATCAAGATCAAAAACACTTACATCACCTGAATCAGGAGGCAGAAAACAGTAAATGATTTTCATAACCGTGGTCTTCCCTGCACCATTTGGACCTAAAAAACCAAAACATTCGCCTCTGTAAATATCAAAATCAATTGAATCTACAGCTATAATGTTTCCATATTTTTTTGTCAATGCTTTAGCTGAAATAATTTTCATAGAATTAGTCTGTCATTACAAAAAAAATATTTCAACCTAAAAAAGCTATCGAATAGAAAAGTATAGAGCATTGAGCATCAAGCAAAATGAATAAAATGCAAACAAATTCATAATATGGTATGATTAAGCTAACAAGGAGGTTCTGAAATGTTTAAACGTAATGTTTCAATTGTTCTTACCATTTTATTTTGTTTATCTCTTATTCTTTCGATTCTTTCTCAACATTGTTATGCAAAAACCAAAGAAGAGATAAATGCAAGTGTAAATGCGGCAATGGATCGCTTCAGTAAACAAGTAAAAGGTAGTAGAAATTATCTTAAAGGTGCAAAAGGCGTTCTTGTTATGCCTGATATTACAAAAGCAGGTTTTATAATTGGAGGAAAGTATGGACAGGGCGCATTACTAATTGAGGGTAAACCTGTTGACTACTACAGTATCACTGAAGGATCAATTGGATGGCAGATTGGTGCGGTCAAATATGATATGATTATTCTTTTTATGACAGATGAAATATTAAATAACTTTAGAAAAAGTGAGGGATGGGAAGCCGGGGTTGACGCTGAAGTCACAATCATAGATGTTGGGGCAGAAGTTTCTGTTGAAACACTCCGCAGCCAGCACCCTGTTGCAGGATTTGTTTTTGATCAGAAAGGTATAATTGGCGGGGTTTCAATAAAAGGAGCGAAATTTAGCAGAATTACACCCGATTAGTCAGTAAATTTTTTTATGAAAAATACATATATTGCCAATCTGGAATAAAATTATTGAAAAATAATTTTGCACAATATCTGCATTATTCGGGTTTAATAAATTATTGATCAATCTTTGTAATATTTGGATTAATTAGTTATGCCGAATTAGTAAAATAATTATATGGACGATTTCAGGATAATTCCCCAGAATTCTAATCTCTTGACTGTTATAAAACCACTCGGGAAACCACTATCCCTCAAAACCGGAGAATTAATCAAAGCTGAAATATTAGATATTCTTACTTCCGGTGCAATAACCTTAAAAATAAAAAATAGCACTCTTACAGCAAAGACAAATATACCCATTAAAAACAATTCCGAGGCCATTTTTAGAGTTCTTGGCACAAATAAAGAAGGCACTGAATTGAGATTGCAGTTTATTGATTATACAAATGAAAAAATGCCCTCTATAAAAGCAATACCTTCGGACAACAGAGCTTTGAATAGAATTATTCAAGACATCGGTAAGTTGCTTTACAAAAATGGGATATCTTCTCAAAAATATCTCGAACTACTCGAACATTTTATAAAAGAACTTCCAGATGATATAAATAATCTATCTTCCAATATAAAAACTAAAGCACAAGAAGGATTTCAAAAAAGCCTTACCTCAACAGGCAAAAGCATTATTATAAGACTTTCAGATTTACTTCAGAAATTGCCTGATAATCTTATTTCAAAAGAACTGTTGTTGAAAACTTTCGAATTCTACAACAAAAACATGGTCATTGATATTGAGAAACTCGATTACACAAATCTTAAGAATTCAATTCAAAATACCGGAGTAATTCTTGAAGCAAAATTAAAATCAATTATTTCTATCTTAAATAAAATCCCACAACATGGTTCGAAACAACAAATTGACCTGTCTGAAATCAGACATGATCTCAAAACACAACTATTACAACTAAAAAGTTTATTAGTATTAGAGGACAGGGAAGAATCTATAGAACTTGTAAATGGTCTTATTAAAGATATCGAGACTTATCAGGCTCTATCTAAAATAACAAACTCTTTTTATACTTTTATACCAATTTTTTGGGACAGACTAATAAATAGTAACATTAGATTCAAAAAGAACACAAAAGATAATAAAGAAAATTCTTTTTCCTGCAGGATAGATCTTGACCTTGAGGAACAAGGTACTCTGAATATTATGGTTCTAATGAATAATAAATCCTTTATTGTCTATTTTAGATCAGAAAATATTTTTTTCTTAAACCAATTGCGTTCTTATATTAATGAACTCAATAAACGATTCAATGAAGCCGGCTTAGCTCTTAAGGGCATTGTTTTAATTGATAATAAATTATCTCTTTCCAAATTAGATGAAATTTGTAATTTTGAAAGAAAAATAAATATTAAGATATGAAAAACATACGGAAAAAAGCTGCTGCATTAAGCTATGAATATCACAAAGATTCTGCTCCAAAGATTATTGCAAAAGGAAGTGGTTCTTTAGCCGAAAAAATAATACAAATAGCAAAAGAACATGATATCCCAATTAAAGAAGATGTAAGACTTGTTGAAGTGCTTTCAACTCTCGAATTATATCACGAAATCCCACCCGAACTATACAGAGCTGTCGCAGAAATCCTCGCTTTCATTTACTGGGTCTCAAAAAGGAACTAATAGCAATCAAATATTCATGGAATATCTAAATTATTCAGGTCAATCCAGAAATGTAATTAGAATAATGCATATGTTATAAAAAAATTTATTTTCGATACCTCAGTGTACACTTAAAGATGGTTTACAATGACCTTTTTATGAATTGCTAATAATATTGGTTTTAAATAAGTTCTTCGAGTTGAATAAAATTTCGAGCAAAGGCTACATTATTTAAGTTAAAATAAAAATAATGATCATCTCCAAAAAAGTTGGTAAGACCATGAGGATTCGAGGGGTTAAGTAGTCAAGGATTTGAGGGAAATGCTTAAGAATTACATAGACTTAAAAGTTTGGCAAAGGTCTTATCAACTACGTTTAGATATCTAAAAATTAACAAGTGGGAAATAAGCACTCGAACCCCTGAATCCTCGAATCCTCGAATTCTCGGACTCTAGAATCATTGAATCCTTTTTAGCAACTAAATTGGAGAAGAACCAAAAACTGTTACTCCGTCAATCCTTTTGAGTCCTGCTCTGATTGCAAAATTTAATGCTTCTTCATATTCTTCTTTTGTAATCCTTCTGTTCAAAGGCGGGTGATCGAAAGCCTTAAAGCATGGGTGATATTGGTCCATAATATTTATGTAAGTATTATGTGAAATTTCACTGGCAATGAAATTTACAACATCCATTGTTCCTGCGATTCTTTCAGGAAGAACTAAATGCCTGACAAGTAATCCACGAAGTGCTATGCCCCGTTTATCTATGATTAAATCACCTACCTGACTATGCATCTCTTTCAATGCTTTTCTTGCAATTTCAGGATAATTTTTAGCCTTTGAATATTTTTCTGCCATCAAAGGGTCCCAATATTTAAAATCAGGCATATAAATATCAATAACACCGTCAAGAATTTGAATTGCATGAATAGATTCATAACCACCGCAATTATAGACTATCGGAATTCTTAATCCTTTCTCAGAAGCAATCAAAATAGATTTCAGGAGCATGGGCATCTGATGGGTTGGCGTTACAAGATTAATATTATGACAACCCTGTTTCTGGAGTTCTATCATTATATCAGCAACTTTTTCAAAAGATATTTCAATACCTTCACCGAGATGACTTATTGAGTAATTCTGACAGAAAATACACCCGAGATTACAGTTGCCCATAAAAATTGTCCCTGAACCGAAACGGCCTACAAGTGGTCTTTCCTCACCAAAATGAGGCCCATAACTTGAAATAAAAGGTTTAACCCCTGTCTTACAGAAACCGATCTCACCAGATATTCTATTGACCCTGCAT